>Ga0182742_1002255_pt1 | contig 21836 bp, 36 predicted proteins | sample eDN5th37CBELigMG_FD_128880 | JGI IMG/M metagenome (GOLD analysis project Ga0182742, IMG submission 128880) | Enriched Miracle-Growth compost microbial communities from Emeryville, California, USA - eDNA 5th pass 37_C BE-Lig MG (version 2)... ... | reverse complement strand
CTGGTGCTGGACCGGCTTTCCGCCCTCATGCTGGTGCTGACCAGCGTGCTCGGGGTGGCGACCCTCATCTATTCGCTCGCGCGCTGGCACCGTGCGGGGCCGCGGTTCCACACGATCTTCCAGCTTCAGCTCATGGGGCTCAACGGCGCTTTCCTGACCGGAGACCTCTTCAACCTCTTCGTGTTCTTCGAAGTGCTGCTGGCCGCATCCTACGGCCTCGTCCTGCATGGCGACGGGACCAGCCGGGTCAGGGCGGGCCTCGCCTACATCGCCATCAACCTGACGGGCTCGTTTCTCTTTCTCATCGGCGCGAGCCTGGCCTACGGCGTCACCGGCACGCTCAACATGGCGGATCTAGCCGAGCGCGTGCGCACCCTTTCCTCCGAAGATGCCGCGCTCATGGCCGCGGCAGCGGCGATCCTCGGCACAGCGTTCCTGATGAAGGCGGGGGCGTGGCCGCTCAACTTCTGGCTCCCGACGACCTACGCGGCCGCCTCCGCGCCCGCCGCCGCCATGTTCGCGATCATGAGCAAGCTCGGCGTATACGTCATCCTGCGCCTGTGGACCCTGGTTTTCGGTCCGGATGCGGGCGCTCTCGCCGGGTTCGGCGGAGGCTGGCTCCTCGTCATCGGCATGTTGACGATCATCTTCGGCACCGTAGGCATCCTGGCCTCGCAGACCCTGTCGCGGCTTGCCGGGTGCAGCGTCCTCATCTCATCCGGTACGCTGATCGCCGCCATCGGCACCGGAGGCGGTCCGATCATCGGATCGGCCCTGTTCTATCTCGTCAGCTCCACCCTGGGCATGGCCGCTCTCTTCCTGCTCGTCGAGCTGGTGGAGCGCCTGCGCGATCCCGGCGCCGACGTGCTGGCCGTTACCATGGAGGCCTATGGCGAGAGCGATGAAGCCGAACCTGCGGAAGAGGTCGGCGTGGCGATCCCCGCCACGGTGGCCCTCCTCGGCGGCAGCTTCATCGCCTGCGCCCTCATCCTCGCCGGACTGCCGCCCCTGGCGGGCTTCATCGGCAAGTTCGGCATGATGGCCGCGATGCTGAAGACGGATGGCGACACGGTTCGGATCTCGTCCTGGGTGCTGATCGCTCTTCTCACCGTGTCCGGCCTGGCGACGCTGATCGCCATGACGCGATCCGGAATCAGCAGCTTCTGGGCACGCATGGACGACAGCATCCCCCGGGTGCGCCTCATCGAGATGGCGCCGGTGCTGGGCCTGCTGCTGCTCGGCCTCGGCCTGACCATCGGCGGCGGTCCGGCCATGCGCTACATGGATGCGACCATGCAGGCCCTCCGCACCCCGCAGGACTACGTCACGGGCGTGATGTCCGCGCCGAGAGCCGAAATGAGCGATGCGAGGGCAGATCACCCATGAGCTGGCTCCTGCCCTATCCCCTCCTTTCGGCGGCCCTGTTTGCCCTATGGCTCCTGCTGAACCAAAGCGTCTCGCCCGGCCAACTGGTGCTGGGGAGCGTGCTTGCCGTCCTGGCGTCCTGGGTCATGGCAGCCCTGCGTCCCGCGAAGCCGCGCATCCGCCGTCCCGGCGCCATCCTTCGCCTTGCGGTCGTGGTGCTGATCGACATCCTCCGCTCGAATCTCGCGGTGGGACGGATCATTCTACGCTCCAAGGAGCCAGGGATGAGGGCCGGCTTCCTGACCATTCCGCTCGACCTGCGCGACCGCCACGGCCTTGCCGTCCTGGCCATCATCATCACGTCGACTCCGGGAACGATCTGGCTGAACTACGATGCCGCGAAGGGAACCCTGCTGCTGCATGTACTGGACCTGATCGACGAGACGGCGTGGATCCGGACGATCAAGGACCGCTACGAACGGCGGCTGATGGAGATCTTCGAATGACCGCTCTCGTCGTCCTGGAATGGGCCGTCATCGGCGCCCAGACCATGCTGGGCCTGGCGATGTGCTGCGCCACCTATCGCCTCCTGTCGGGTCCCCGGGCGCAGGACCGCATCCTCGGGCTCGACACGCTCTATGTGAACGCGATGCTGATGCTGGTCACCTTCGGAATCCGCACGGGCAGCACGCTTTATTTCGAGGCGGCGCTGATCATCGGGCTTCTCGGATTCGTCGCGACCGTGGCGCTGGCCAAGTTCCTCATGCGCGGAGAGGTGATCGAATGAACGCAGCAGGAAATCTTCCGGCCTGGGCCGCGCTGCTGACGGCCTTCTGCATTTTGCTCGGAGCGGCCGTCACCCTGATCGGATCGCTCGGGTTGCTGCGACTCGGCACCTTCTATGCACGCGTCCACGCGCCGACGCTCGGCACGACCCTCGGCATGGTCAGCATCCTGATCGGATCCGCGCTCTTCTTCAGCGTGCTCGAGACAAGGCCGATCGTTCACGAGATCCTGATTGCCGTCTTCGTCACCCTGACCACTCCGGTGACCTTCATGCTGCTCGCGCGTGCGGCGCTCTATCGTGACAGGATCGAGGGCAGCGGCGACGTCCCAGCCGCAGAGGCGGAGGATATGCTCCCTTGAGAAGCAAAAGCAAAAGCCGGATCGACTTTTCCGCACGATGCGCTAGCCGACGGGCCGCCGGAGCCTGACCCCTGGCCCGGCCTCGTCGGATGGGATCAGCACCGCCCCGCCTCTCTCCAAGGCTGCAATCACCTGGGCTGCCGTCGCGGGATGGAGATGGTGGCGGCCATTCTCGAAGTCCCGGATAGTGCTGCGCGAAACCTCTGCCTGCTCGGCGAGTTCCTCCTGGGTCCAGTCCAGGAGACCTCGGGCGGCACGGCACTGTTCGGGACACAATAGCGGCATTCAGGATGCTCTTGCGCAGGCAACGTCGGGTCACCCATTATGGTTGAACTTAGGGTGCCCTCGTGATCGGCACAAGCAGACATTCGTCCTAAATCGATCCGGATGCGGCGGACGATTTCGGCATCGCGGCAGCAACATCGCCCCTATTGGATTTCCGACATTCGATCCTACGTCTAGAGAAAGCTTGGCACATAGCTGGAGGCATTCATGAATCCGACTGGATCCTACTGGACCTATGAAGCCGTTCAAACGCTGATCGCACTGGTCAAGGAGGGCATGCCCGCCTCGGTGATCAGCCTCAAGCTGAAGCGTCCGATCGCCGAAGTCCTGTCCAAGATCGACGATCTGGGGCTGAAGATCCCCGCGGAGGCCTGAGCGGATCCGAGACGGTCCGAGCCGGAATGTCGAGCATCGCCTTCTCGGCCGGCGTGAGGTGCCGGTCCGCGCCCCTCGGAAGATCGCCCAGCCGCACTCCTCCAACCTCGATCCGCACGAGGCGAAGCACCTCCGCGCCGACCGCACCGAGCAGGCGACGGATCCGGCGGTTTTTGCCTTCGTTCAGGACCACTTCGAGCCAGGCGTTGCTCGCGCCGGCACGGCGCGGACGCGCCCATCCATGATCAGGGCTTCGGCTTGCGTGCGCGAGAGGAACGCGAGTTTCGACAGGGCGCGCGGCAAGCTGATCACGGCGCCGTTGTGATGCCGTGATCCATGGCCCGCGCCCCGCAATCGGGGCGGCGGTTTCGTGATGGTGTCGTTCCGGAGATCAGCTCGTGAAGAACTGCTGCGTGCCGTGCGCTTCGATGGCGCCCGCGAGACGCGAGAGCGCATGTACGTAGGCGGCGCTGCGCAGGGTGATGCTCTTGTCCTGGGCAAGGGACCAGATGGCATCCCCTTCCCGTTCCATCATCGTCTTGAGACGCGCATGCACCTCTTCCACCGGCCAGTAATAGCCCTGCCGGTTCTGCACCCACTCGAAATACGAGACGGTGACACCACCCGCATTCGCCAGAATGTCCGGAAGAACGACCACGTTCCGGGCCTTGAGGATCTCGTCGGCCTCGGGCGTGAGCGGGCCGTTCGCGAGTTCGAGCACGACCTTCGCCTTCACGCCGGCCGCGTTGCCCTCATGAATCATGTCCTCCAGGGCCGCCGGCACGAGGAGGTCGCAATCGACTGAAACGAGATCATCGGCGCCAAGGGCGGAAATGCCGTCGGTTCCGGCAAGGCTCGTGACGCTGCCTTGGCTCTTGGCCGCGAGCAGCTTGCGGACATCGAGGCCCGATGCGGAGTGGATCGCCCCCTTGGAATCGGAGACCGCCACGATCTTGTAGCCATCAGCAGCCAACAGGCGCGCGATGTGCTGGCCTGCATTGCCGAAGCCCTGGATCGCTACGCGTGCTCTCGGCTCCAGTCCGAGCTTCTGGGCCAGACGCTGAACGAGATAATAGCCGCCGCGGGCCGTCGCATCGTCGCGCCCCAGGGAACCGCCGAGGGCAATCGGCTTGCCGGTTATCACCGCCGGCGTCGCCTCGCCTACGATGGAGGCATATTCATCGGCCATCCAGCCCATGATCATCGAATTGGTGTAGACGTCGGGCGCCGGGATGTCCCGGTCGGGTCCGACGATCTTGGAGAAGGCCTGCACATAGGCGCGCGAAAGGCGCTCCAGCTCGGCCTTCGAGAGTGTGTGAGGATCGACCTGCACCGCGCCCTTGCCGCCGCCATAGGGCAGGTTCATCACCGCGCACTTGAAGGTCATCCAGAACGCGAGCGTCTCCACCTCCTCCATGGTCGAGTCCGGGTGGAAGCGGATGCCGCCCTTGGTCGGGCCGCGGGTGTCGTCGTAGCGGCAGCGCCATGCCATAAAGGATTTTCGCGAGCCGTCATCCATGCGGATCATCAGACGGACCTTCGTGGTCTCACGCGGGTATTTCAATTTTTCGAGAACGTCCGCGTCGAGGTCGAGGTGCCGGGCTGCTTCGTCAAGGCGCGTCAGGGCCTGGTCCAGCATGGAGGCTGCATGCAATTGATCTCACTCCTGTCATGTTATTGCAGATCGACTGGATTGCCGATGTGAAACTTTAATGACGAGTTCCGTCTTCGAGCGCAACATCCTGTCGGGGGCTGCGTCCTTTTGCGGTTCCCGCCCGTCCTCTCTACCACCTTCGCACAGCCCCCCAGACGGCCCGCAGCCTTGCATTCGTGGGCAGCGTGGCTATCTTGTAGGTGTCATGATTACGTTCGTGAAACAGCTTCGCCTTATGGCGCACGCGGGCTGCCTCAAAGCAGGCAGGTAAGCCCCAGGAGCCGATGCGGCCCACCATGGTCGTCGGTACCGAGGGGCATTGAATCTCTTTCCTACCATCATTGAGCCGCCGTATGCGCTGTCGAAACGCGTGGCGGTCTGATGCGCCCATCCACCCTGCGGAAGCGCGATCTCGCACGACACGCAGATGAACGCTTTGAGGAGGTTTTCATGAACATGCAGCAGGAACTCCCCCCGATCATGCTCGCTTCCAACGACTATAACCGCCTGCTCTTCACTGCGATGATCCGGCAGAAGCACAACCAGCGGAAGCCCGATTTCCTGCTCAAGGAGCTGCGTCGCGCGAAGGTTTGTCATCCCTCTGCGCTGCCGGAGGATGTCGTCTCGACGAATTGCCGCGTGATCTACCGCGTCGACAGCGAGGTGAAATCGCGAGCGCACCTGCTCGTCCATCCCGAGGACCTGATCTGGCCGGGCGCGGAGCTCTCCGTAACGACACCGCTGGGAACGGCTCTCCTGGGGCTGCGGGTCGGCGACAGCATGTCGTATATCGAGACTGACGGCACGATCCACGATGTTTACGTGGAGGGCATCGGCCTCCGGTTCCTGGACGATGGCTCGACGGTCACGCGCGTTCCCGGCGGCGTCACCTGGATCTGACCCAATCGGAGGAGACGATGATAAAGCAGGAAAGTCTGCCGCCCGTCACGATCTCGGTGAGCGATTACGACCGCCTCGCTTTCCTTGCATCGTTCGGCCTGAGCAACAAGCAGGATCGGCCGGCGGCGACGATGCTCGCCAACGAGCTGGTCCGGGCCACGGTCCTGACGCCACGCGCCATTCCTCCCTACGTCGCCACGATGCATTCACGGCTGGAGTTCCGCGATGACGCCACCTGGAATGTCCGATGCGCCACGCTGGTTTATCCCGATGAGGACGACGGAGAAGAAAGCAGTATCTCCGTGCTGTCGCCGGAAGGCGCGGCGCTGATCGGCCTCAGCGAGGGTCAGTCCATCGCGTGGCGGGCGCCGACGGGATGGCGCAGCCTCACGCTCCTGCGCGTTCTCTATCAACCCCATGGCCGCTTCGTCGAGCCGTGGACGGAATTCTCATGAGGTGAGTCCACGCATGACCGAGCCGCGAGAGGAGGTCTGGAAGTGTCCAATCAAGTGCTTGGTGCCGTCGTGCTGATCCTGGCCTGTTTCCTGCTGTATCAGGCGGTCATCCGCTCGGGACCGACCGACCATCCCGATGATCGCATGGGCCGGCTATAGAGTTCAGCGGTCGTCCGGTCACGATATCTCTTGCAGTTGAACCGGCCGGAAGGTCCCGACCACCCGTGGGCCGACATACTCGACGTCAACGCACGCGTCGGACGGGCCGCTCGCGCCGAGCAAAGGCATTCTACTCCCGACGCGAAGGCCCAGCAGGGACAGGCCGACGGGCGTGAGAACGGACACCTCGGCAGGCGGCCAGATGCGGTCTTCCGGATGGATCAGGGCCCGCTTTTCCGATGGTCCGTCATCACCGAGCCGGTAGGTGACGAACGTGTCGAGCGTGACGATGTCGTCCGGAAGCTCATCCGCTTCATGCACCTGTGCGCGATGCAACTCCTGCAGCAAGGGTGCCGCGAGGGGATGCGCGTGCCGCGCAAGCTCGTGAGCGGTGCGTATCAGGCGGCGATGATCCGATGTCGTAACCGCGATCGGCGGCAGGGTCAGGTGTGTATCCATGACAACCTCCTTTGCAACTCTTCACAATTCATCGCTTTTGCGAGCGTCAGAATGGGCACTCAGGATGCCATCGGCATGGGATCCTCGCTCACGGACGACGGCATGAACGATGGTGCCAAGGTGAACGCAGCCCGGTGCACCTCGGGCGTGTAGTAGCGCGTCTCATCCTGCAGCATGCGGAATCGTTCCCGCAGAACCTTGCACGGAGGGCGCAGCGCATCGCGGGATTCGCCCGCCGCTACGAGGGCGAGCATGCCGCCGGCATAGGTCGGGACAGGCGCCAGATAGGGCCGCACGCCGGCGAAGGACAAGGCAAGCCGGCCGCACACCATGTCCAGTTCCCGGGGCTGGAAGAACGGCGCGCCGCTCTGGACCGTGATCATTCCGCCGGGACGAAGACGGCTTCGGCAAGCCCGGTAGAAGGTCGGCGTGAAGAGCACTTCCCCTGGCCCCGCCGGATCCGTCGAGTCGATGATGATGACGTCGAAGCGCTCCCGGCATTCCTCGATGTAGCGCGTGCCGTCCATGACCAGCACCCTCGCGCGCGGATCGTCGAACGCGCCATCCGACACCCCCGGAAGGTAGCGTCGCGACAAATCGATCACCTCGCCGTCGATCTCCACGAGTGTGGCGCGCTCGACCGGATGCTTCAGCACCTCCTTGAGCGTTCCGCCGTCTCCGCCGCCGATGATGAGCACGTTCCGCGCGGCGCCATGCGCCATCAGCGGCACATGGGCGATCATTTCGTGGTAAATGTGATTGTCGCGTTCCGTCAGCTGCACGACTCCGTCGAGCGCCAGCACCTTGCCGAAGACCGGGTTCTCGAAGATCAGCACGTCCTGGAACTCGGTCCGCCAGTGGTACAGCACCGTCTCCATGGAGAGCATCTGCGCATGGTGCTCGTAGAGCCCTTCCTGAAACCACTTCATGGAATGACTCCCCGCTTGTGTTCCGCGAGCGTCACCATCCCCGGAGAGAACACGCCCTTGAGGACCTCGATGGCCTTGTGCGGCTGCGCGGCGCCGCACATGAAGATATCGACCGCCGCGTAGGAGACCTCGGGCCAGGTATGGATGGAGATGTGGCTCTCGGCGAGCACCGCAACGCCGGAAATGCCGCCATTGGGCGAGAAGTGATGCAGATCGACGTTGAGCAGCGTCGCGCCGGCACGGGCGGCCGCATCGCGCAGCGCCTGCTCGACCACGGCCAAGTCATCCAGGTTCGACGCCTGCCAGAGATCGACGATCAGATGCGTCCCGGCGAACAGCACGCCGTCCCGCCTGACGAAGTGGTCGAGGCGATCATCATCGACGGAAGTATTGGCGGCGGGCACGATGGACAATCTCGTCGTCCCGTCAGCATGATGCACAGGGTTGTCGAAGCCATGTGTCGGCGGGCGCAGGCCCGCCTTCCCGATCACGCTGAGACGGTTGGTTTCGGCCATTCACTTCTCCGTTGGCAACGCCTCTATCGGTTGCAGAAAAAGGGCAGCACTACGCGGTCGGCAAAGGCCGCGTAGCGTAACGCTCGCAAGCTTTCCGCGGCTTGCGCACTTAAGCGGGCTGATGCTCCGCGAGGGCGGGTTCGCGCACCTGCAGAACCGTCAGTCGCTTCAGGTCGCCGTTGCGCGTGGTCCAATCGATCGACTTGCCGACGGGCAGCCCGATGAGGGCCGTCCCGATGGGAGTCAGCACCGAGATGCGTCCCTTCGAGATATCGGCCTCGTTCGGGTAGACGAGGGTCACCGTCTGCACACGTCCCGTCATGTCATCACGGAAATCGACCTCGCAGCCCATGCAGACGGTGTCGACGGGGTGGCGGCCCGCAGCTAGGACATGCGCACGGTCGAGCTCTTCAGCGAGTTCGGCCGCCACGTCCGGCATCGTGTTCGAAGCCGCGTTGGCGAGAATTGTGAGCTTCTCGTAATCGGCGCTGGTCAGAATGATGCGTGGCTTGGCATTGCCGGCTTTCTTGGCCATGGGATGTCTCCTGTTCTGTTGAGGGCGGCGGCAGGATTCAGGCTGCCGACGGACCCGGATCTTCGTCGTCATGGGGAGGCGGTTTCGGAGCTTGCTCCGCCGCGGGGCGTCGTCGCGGCATCAGTAGAACGACCTTTCCATCCGGCTGCTCCGCCTCCTGCGGCGCGGGGTTCGGCGACGGCTCGTACGAAGTCTGATGCATGGCACAGCCTCCTCTGCGTTCAGCATTCCTCTGGGCAAGAGCGGATCTGAGCACCTGAGACAGGAACGCGACCGTCGGGCGTCCGGGCTGGAGGCCCGCGTCGTGTATCCTCAGGTTGCGACGTCGAGCCGCTGCGAGAGCCTCGGACCCAAAAGTTGGCTCCACTTTTGGGGTCGGACCCGATGCTCTACTTTGATGCGCCGGCGCGGGTTTGCGGTCCGCCGCACGGAGCACGAATGTGATGAAGTCTTGAAGCATACCGCCGCACCGGGCGCGTCAGCACCCGGCCTCACAAGATGTCCGAAAATTTCAAGGATCTTGCGCTCCCCCGAACTCGGGGTGCGGATGCACGTCGAGCTCGGGGCTACTGGCCCGCGATGAGGTTGCCTGCCCGGTGCAGGCCGCGACGATTTTGTGCGATGCTCAACATGATGACCTTAAGCTGGTATACATCGCCGCGTTTGTCAAATCGCCCGCGTCCGGTGTGGCCGAATGTCCTGTATCAGGACCTGATTGGGCTCACGCCAGGCGTCGCTCGTCAGTACAGCATAGACGGCTTCCGCGTCCTTCGCCGACCGGAGGCGTGCCGCGACCTCATTGTCGCGCAGCCGGCGCGCCACGCAGGCCAGGGCCCGCAGGTGCGTGGGATCGTCTCCGTCGGGGCTCAGCAGCAGGAAAACGAGATCGGCAGGAATGTGGTCCGCTGCGCCGAAATCCTGCGCGGGCCTGAGGCGTGCGAAGGCCCCGATCGGGTGCTTGAGCCCGGGAATTGCCGCGTGCGGAATGGCGACGCCGCGGCCGAACCCGAAACAGGATTCCTTGCCGCGCTCCAGAACCGCATCGCGGACGAGCTCATAATCCACCGCCACATCCTCCGCCGCGATGCCGGCAAGCGCGTCGACGACATTGCGCATACCGTGCGCGCTCAGGCGCGATATCACGCGGGAAGGTGCAATCACGGATTTCATCATGGAAGGTGCCATCATCATCAATGCCGGCCCGTCGTTAGGCCGCCTCATGTTCTCTGGACCAGGACATGGACTCTCACCCGGGCGACGTAAATGCGCCGCCGCGGGCTCAAGCGCCCGTTTGAAAGAACCCTTTCCGGCAGAGCATACGTCGCATAAGAAAATGTGCATTCATGGCACTATGGCAACGCTTGTCGGCGAGGGAAGTTCACCTTCCCCTCCTTGCGTGAGCGCCGTCGTGAGCGCGTAAGGGAGAGCAGATGACATGTCCAGGCATACGCGACAGGTATCGATCCGGCGCATGATGGCGCCTGCGCTTGAATTCGCAAGCATCGGCGATTATCTAAAGCGTGTCATGTTTACGCTGCATCGCCATTCAAACCTTCGCGCGGGTCGCCTCCAAGCAGGCCTCTGAACCCCGAAGGCCGGGCTGCCCCATCGCGGCGGCCTGCCATTCGGGGCCATGACGATTCCGGAACTATCCGTGGACACTTGCGCCCCTTGCATGGGCCGGCGCGGCATGCGCCCTCGGGATCGTCCTTCAGCTCTGCATGCTGCGCCGCGCGGAGAAAAAGACATGACCACAAACTTTCATCGCCCCCATGATCCGCTATCGCCGCACCGGCTGCTGTCGCTGGCCCTTGGCCAATCGCGTGCTACGAACGGTGGCGAGCGCATCACGCTGTTGCCGTGGCGTGTGAGGCGGGAGTCCCTTGGCCGCCCAACGCCAAACAGACTTCACGAAGAGGAACGCAGAGAGCAGCATTCGCAAGCCGACGCGATGCCGTCCCGGCTCACCGTCGCGGATGTGATGACGCGCGACGTGATCTCCGTCTCGACAGCCACCCCGGTGAGCGAGATCGCCGGCGCGCTGGCCTGCAGGCGCATCAGTGCCGTGCCGGTGGTCGGCGCCGATGGAAGTCTCATCGGCATTGTCAGCGAGGGCGATCTGATCCGACGGGCCGAGATCGGGACCCAGCGACGGCGATCCTGGTGGCGCAGGCTCATCGCCGACATCGAGGCAGAGGCCACCGAGTATGTCCGCACCCATGGCCGGAAGGCGCGGCACGTCATGACACGACAGGTCGTCACGGCCACGGAGGACATGACTCTCGCTGAGGCCGCCGACACCATGGATACGCAACGCCTCAAGCGACTGCCTGTCGTTCGCGGCAGCCGCCTCGTCGGCATCGTCAGCCGCAGCGATCTCGTCAAGGTGGTGGCGCGCCACCGCGCGCCCGTATCGGCCGACCCTCCCACGGACGACGTCATCCTGCGGCACCTGACGACCCGCGTGAAGGCGCTGACGCCCTCTCTCCGCCTCATCAACGTCTCGGTGCATCGCGGCAGGGCGGATATTACGGGAGTCGTGGACACCGCAGCCGAACGGGAGGCGATCCTCGTCGCCGCCGAAAACACCCCCGGCATCCATTCGATCCAGGACCGAATGATCCTGCGGCCCCGCTCCATTTCCTGAGCGGGGGAGTGGTTCTTCGGAAAGGAGGGAAATTGGTGGGCCCGGCAGGAAGCGATGCCGATTTTTGAAATCCCTACGCCACAACGGTTTCAGTGCCGTCGCGCCATCAGTGTTACACGCGGTGTTCAACGTTGTTCAACACCCCAAAAAGTTTATCTCAGTCCTTCTTGTGGACAGTCGTGGACTTTGTATGAGGCCATTGTCCTAACCGAAGGAACGTAGGCGTTCGCGTGAATGACCGAATTCGGTACCAAAGCGGAAATTTCAGGAATGTCCGCCTCGTGCCATAGCGACATTCCCGGTCCCTGAGTGAGATGGGGTACAGCATGGCTGAGCCCTCCTCATCCTGTGATATTTGGTACAGGCTGACCAGTATCGCCAAAGCCTCCAGGAAAACATCGGGCCGGCTACTGCTCTAATCCGGAAGCTTGAACAGTGCGACGGCCTCTCAGATGCGGAGCGATCCGCGATTGCGCATGATGCCCTTAATGGGACGACACGTTATCTGAGGGCAGATCTGAACAGATTGAAACCCAAACCGTTGCCTCCGCCGGCAGGAATGATCCAGGTGTCAGTGCCTGAAGGATCTGTGGGCTTCCTCGGCGAGCGAAGAGCAGGAGGTCAAGCCATACTGAACCACTTGGGAAGGTCCCATCAGAGGACTTCGCCTGCCACTTGCCGCTTGGAACAGTCTGCACAATGAAGGCATCACGACCATTGATCAGCTCACGGCCGTTGCAGATCGGCTCGAACGGCTCCCTGGGATCGGGTTGACCATGGCTCGGATTATCCGGCAAGAACTAGCCCGTCAGGATTGTGGATCCCCAATAGACAAAGAAAAAGCGCCTGTCCGAAGACGGCGCTTTGAGTTTACGGATCCGTAGGGGCAAAATAAAACAAATCCGATGAAGACCATCTGCTCACACTTAGCTCGTCCTGTCTTTGTTCTTTGCTCATTACACTGTGCGGCATTTTGGCAGGGATGGCCGAAAATAGGGTTTTGTACTTATTGCATACTTCGCCCGAGGTAGGTATGCAGACCTCACCGTAGGGGTAAATACGGGCTCAAGGGTCGCGAACATGGTCAAAAGATCGGGCGCGGCCCTTTTCATTGGCGAGCTTACAAGCTTGCAACAAACAAAGTTTGTCGATCCTCGTCTGTGATAATCAGCGCATGGCCTGCCTGGGAGTGGACTGCCAAGGCCTCATGCCAAATCGCATCTGTCATCTCGGGATCCGATGACTGCCACAGGTCGGGCAGATCGAGACCCGTCCTGTCCCATAACATCCTGTTCTCAGTGCGATGATGAAAGAAATAGCGAGGCATGGAAGGTCCTCCTGATGAGGAGCTGCCGTGAACACCAATAGGTCCGCGTCAGCGGAGATAACTGGTTCGGGGAGGCTTCCCGGGGCAAGCCAAGGGGATTACGCCGAGCGTCTTTGCCGCAGATCTAAATAAAGGATGCTCTCCTTGGACGTGGAATAGACTACCGTCGCCAGTCCAGCCGAAACCTCCTGCTCCGCTTAACTTAGGTGATGGAGGCATGGGTGCAGCCGTGCAGGCATAGGATACGGCTTCTGAAAGGAAGTTCCTGAGACTGGTCCCTCCCAGCATTGCAATTCCTCACCGGCGAGGGAGTTTTCGTGAGGAAGATGCCGGGACCTGAGCCTCCCCCAGCCTCCCCACTTGGTCAATCGAGGGTCAGTGTCTGAGACGACGCTGATCCCTGGTCTTGCCATGTATTCTTCAACGAAGAGGCAGGGGCCTGCTCAGCAGCCAATGCAGATGCTCTCGGTAGCTCTTCTGAGCCTGACATCCCTCGCACGCTCTGCGGCTTCGGCCTTATTACGGACAGCGGCAGCCATCGCCGCGCTTTCTTCTGCCGTATAGCTCCTTTCGGTCATTGCCTTTGACCCTTCCTTAGCTGCCTGTGCCTGAGCAACCTGAGGGGCAAGAGCAGGAGCCAATATGAGAAGGGCCATCAGAACGCGCATAGGTCGGCTCCACAGAGGATTTGATTGTTGAAGCCTAGCACACACTTGCCAACCAACCTTCGGCTATTGCGCCGCTGACCCGTTACTTAACTGCTGCGATTAAGTTCGAATGCCTTTTGATACAGCCACCTTGGATCCTTTTACAGCACTGGCCCTTTCAAAGCACGAGTGGTCCACCATATAGAATAGATCAGTGGCTCCCTAGTCGACCGCTGTCCTTTTGGGCGCACTCCTGCACCTCGAAGTGCCTTAGGCTCTGAGGTGTGCTATGAACAATTCATCGAGATCAAGTCAGCCGTACCAAGCCGTCATTGTCGACCCATCGACCGGCCTCACTACCATCGAAATCCTACTTTGCGACAGTGAAATGCAAGCTCGTGAGTGGGCCTGCAGTCTTGCTCATTCGAGCCGCGTGCAACTTTGGCATAACGAGAGGATGATCGGGTCCTGCACGCCGCCTCTGGGTCCGACAAAGTCCCCTTTGTCGTAATTGTGGTCACCAGCCCATCCCTCAGATCGGTTTAGCAAAGGACTTGCCATGCCAATCGACATGCCTCCAAACCGCAAGAAGTCACCAGCAACTCATGAAACGTTGTCCAGCTGGGTCACAGGGGTCCTGAACTGGTCTGCCTTTGTTGTAGGTCTTGGTCTTTGTCTATGGATGATCAACGACAGCGTCGGATCTCCTGAGTACACCCATGCTCCACTCAGTTCCGGCGTTGCGAGTGCCGAGGACTAAAATTAGTCCAGTGAGCCGGACCGGGAGAGATGCCGATGTTTGATGATATGGACCTGTCACGGAAGCACCCTCGAATGTTCATCATTGGCATTGTGGTTCTAGGCTTCATCGGTGTTGCTGCCATGTTGATCCTCAGCTTGTAAGCAGATCCAGCTTGTCGCTTTTTCCGCATGCTTAAGCGTGCGGGAGCGGGTGAGTTCGCATGGGTTGGGCCTGGTCAATAATGAAGCCGCTCCAAATAAACGCAGCCCTGCCTTTGAACTGTGATGGAAAATGCAAATTCTTATAGAATAAATCAGAAGTCATTCTGCACTTGTTATTATCCGATAAGGGGCCTATATAGTTCTTATCGGATTTTGGCCGGACAATCGGGTCGTTTCGCTTTTGACACTGTCAGGCGCACGTTCGGACTTTCTTACCATTACATCGACGAACCGAGTTGAGGCCGCGCTTTTTCGCGCCTTTCCTCACGTGCATCTACAGCAATCGCGAAAGGCTACCCTCATGATCATGGGCACCGTGAAATTCTACAACGAGATGAAGGGCTTCGGCTTCATCCAGCCGAACGATGGCAGCAAAGACGTGTTCGTTCATGCCACCGCCCTTGAGCGCGCCGGCATGCGTGGCCTCATCGAAGGCCAGAAGGTCTCCTTCGACACCGCCGAGGACCGTCGCTCCGGCAAGATCGCCGTCAACAACATCGAAACGGCGTAATCGCCGATGACCGGCTCAGGACATACGCCTGTGCCGCTCGGTCTTGAAGCCGCTCCCCTGTGGGGCGGCTTTTTTTATTTGCGCCCGCACTCACCCCGCAACGGTTATCCGCCCTGCCCGGTAGCAGTTGGGCTCCAGGAGCAATGAATGTCTCACAAGTATAAACTACGCCAACTCGTCCGCATCACCCATCCGAATTTCTCGGACAAGCGCGCAACGACAAGCGGCATCTACGAGGTGACCCGCCTCATGCCGGCCGACCAGACCGGCGAGGTCTCGTACCGCGTCAAGTCATCCGGCTTCGGCGAGCGTGCTGTGCGCGAGAGCGAGATCGCGGCACAGGCGTGAACCAATTGACCAACGCAGACGCCTTCTTTCACGGATCGCAGATCTACGATCCCGTCGCACTGCTTCATCAGGGCGATGAGGTCTTGTACATTGCTCGGGTCGGTCGGAAGGCGTCCCGACAGTTTATGATCCTCACGCCAACAGGCGAGCCTGCCTGGCCACATGAGCCGCTCGGCAGCCTCTCGGATGTGGGTTGGGCTCTTCGAGCACATGCGTGGCACCTCGTGACGCCCGAGCCGATGGGCGGGAGTGCTCAGCAAGCCAAGACGCTGGCGCGGTTGCTCACGGAGCGAACCTGACGATGGCCGAAGCCAAGGTGACTACATGGATGAGTTGACATCGCTGGCAACGGTTCTGCCTCTCAACCCGCAGGAGTAGTCTCACCATGGTTGATCAACCGACCAATCTTGACGCGCATCGCGGCATGGCAGCCCAGAAGGCCACCGACCTCCGCCGCCTGCGGTCCGAGGTCGAGGCCGACCAGGCAGCCCTCCACGCACGACAAGCGGAACTCGAAGATCTGCTCGGGGCAGCACCCGCCACCGATTGGCCGGAGGCTGTCGAGAAGGCGCGCTATCTCCTGAGTCTGCTTGCGCAGAATTTGGACGCAGCCGACCTGCGTCGACGCAGGCTGATCAACCGGGTACTGGCCGACTTCGATCACCTGCTCGACAAGCCAGCCCACGACTGAAACGACGGCTCCCAGATCCTCATCGACAATGGAGATAAGTTATGGCCAGAGGCGAAAAGCGCGGCAACCGCGAAGCAAAGAAACCGAAGCAGGAGAAACCCAAGAACCCAATCCCGGCTTCTCCCTTCGTGAGTCAGGACAAGAGCAGCACCGCGGCGAAACCGGCCGGTGGCAAGCGGTCATCGTAGCTGGACAACGCCTAGCGTGCTACCAATTGAGCTCAGACCCAGCATCCGCGGATATCCTTCAGGAGAAGCCGAAGGGCGGGTGAGTGCCTTCGAGCGTTGCAGCGGCCCGTTCGTTGCCTCGGTCGAGGCCCGCCGTCCTATCGCCAACCTAGGAGAGATCCAGTCTGCTGTTGGGTCCAAGGCTGCTGCGCATTGCGTCCGATCTCGTTATCGCTCCTCATGACAGGAGGTCATCGCCGTGTCCTCAAGGGAACAGGTACGGCGTTTAACATGACTTCGACGGAACGGGCCGCGAGATAGATTCCCGTCGGGCAGCCATAAAGGCGGCGCAACGCCCGACAGGCGAGTTTTGCGACACCTCTCCCGAGAGGCTCTGGATAGTTCGGGCCAGTGGAAGACGCAGCCTGCCGCCCAAAAGCGAAGCGGCCCTAAGGTTTGCATCACTTAGCGATGGTCTTAAAGCGTGGCCGTATAGAGGTCGCGTCACTCTGCTCTTGCGGATATTCGGCCTACCTCGCAGATGTGACGGAAGCTGCCCTTGCGCAACTGGCGAGATACTAAACCAACCTTCGGTTACTTAGACGGACCAGGACTGCAGGAAGCTGGGTAGCTGATAGCTGTTCTTGGTCATGGTCCTTCTACGGGCTCAGGCACAACGGCCGTGTTCAAGGGTCGGCTGCGTGAGTCCAGAGTATCAGGCTTCTACTGCGTTCTGACCGCTCCTCCGCGCCAACGCGATGCTGTGGTTAGATTCAGTATGTTCACGCAGAGGCACAGATGACCGCGAGACAAATTATCGGAAGACAACTTTTAGCTAACTTGCTTACTCGCTCCAATAGAAATCTTTTCCAATCTCCGCGCATCAGAATAATCTCATCATTAGAATAGTCATATACTCGCGCCTTGCATGCGCGTATACTTGAATTAATTTAGGAGGAGACGATGCTTCAGAGAATGTGGTCCTACGTTTCTTTTGAAAGCCAAGCTCTCTTTGTTGCGGCTCTCGCTCTCCTGTTCTGCGGAGCCGTGATCTTGGGGGTGATGTAATGCTTTCCCAGGCGTTGATTGCATTCCTCCTAATAGGTGGAATGCTCGCCATCTTCATGCTGGCAATCCGCTACTCCTGATGAAAGCGCCGATCTGAACGTGGGACGGAGCAGCTTGTCTGCTAGAGATGAGACACAGTACTGGCCGAGGATCCTGGCAACCTAATGGGTTCACCAGTACCGCGCGTCTAGGCCGGCTCATGAAGGGCGGTGTTCGACTATGAACAAACGCACCTCCATCATACAACGCCGTCTCGCAGCGATCTTCTATGCTGACGTGGCAGGCTATGTGCGCCTCATGAACGCTGATGAGGCCGGAACCCTCTGTCTGCTCGACTCCCATCGGGCAATTATGGATCGCCAAATTATCCAGTTCAGAGGCCGTACCGCCAACACCGCGGGCGACAGCATCCTGGCCGAGTTTCCGAGCGTCGTCGAGGCGGTGCAATGCGCGCTCGGCATTCAGGAAAGGATTGCCGCAGCGAGTGAGGAAACGCCCGAAGAGCGCCGAGTCACCTTCCGGATAGGGGTGCATGTCGGAGAAGTCATGGTCCGGGACGGCGACATGTTCGGCGATGGAGTGAACATTGCAGTCCGCATGGAGAAGCTGGCGCGGCCAGGATACGTGTGTTTGTCCGAAGCCGCTCATGCGTACGTAGCCAGGGTTTTATCGCTGACCTTCGACGACCTTGGGACCCAGCCCGTTAAGAGTCTCGACACCCCCGTGCGGGCCTATCTCGTCCACGGCCCCGATCATCCGCTGTTCCGGGTCCTGCCCCCGGTGCATCGTCGCAGCGAGTTCAACCTGGGGCGGCGCTTTCACACGATCCTGAACCGTGCCCTGCTGGAGGTCACGAAGCCCGAGGGCCTGACGCTAGCCGAGCCTGCGGTTTTCGCCTCCCTTCACGACGCTCCCAACATCGACGAGCGGCGATTGTCCGAGCGGATTGGCGTTGATCTCGCGAGCACCCAGCGAATGGTGCGGCACCTTGAAGTTCGCGGCTTCGTCAGCCGGACACGGGGCAAACGCGGCAGCGAGATACGGCTGGTCTGCCTCACTCCGGCGGGCCTCGATCTGTTCGAGCGACTTCACCCGGCCATTCTTGCGGTGCGGGACCAGGTCATGGCGTCGCTTTCGGAACGCGAGCGGGAGACCTTGCAAGACCTCTTGGCTCGCGTGATCAACGCCAACGAACTCAAGGCGAGCCGTCGCTTCAGCTGACCCAGGCTCAAGCAAGCGGCAGGAGCGCATCAGTCTGATTGCTATGAACGCTTGCTCTTGTGTGTTGTGGTGGCACGAGCCTTCGGGGAGGTATCTCATGGCCTACGTCATGTTTCAATATGACCGTCCAACCGACATGCATCGCTGGAACGACTACAATCAGCAGGTTCGGGATTGGATAACGCAGCTTCTGCAAATGCCGGGTGCGGTATCGTTTGTGGCGTATCGCACGTCTGATGAAGCGAGCCCGGACACGATCACGATGCTGGAGTTCCGGACTGTGGAGAACACGCGCAGGGCACAAGCATCCGAGCAGTTGCGGAAGGTTCTGGATGGGTTGCAGTCAGTCGGTGTGACTGCCCAGGTTCTCCTGGTGGAGCGTTCACCATTTACTCCTGAGCCAATACCAGGGTGACAGCGAGCATCTCGGCACTTCGCATCTCGCAGTAACGTGGGTCCCAGATCATTTGCGGTCGCGCATATGGTCCGGCAAGGGAATGTCGCCGTCGCCATAGCCGCGCCGGCCGTCGAGCTTGACCTTCGGAGGTAGCTCTGGGCGATCTTCCAGCATCCTCACGGCTTTCCAGACTGAGTTCACAAGCTTTTGGGTAGCACTGAGAGGCCTCTTGCTCATGGTTGGCTCCCTTGCCGAGCCGAAGCCGTGCTGGGGTCGGGAACCTCCGCGAACGCGACTGTCAGGACCGGCTGATTGGCCCGGTTGGTAATCTCAATGTGCCAGCCCCGCCGGTCCTCGCCCTTCTGATCACCTTCTGCGATCATGTCACGGGCCAGCGCGATGGCAACCTTACGCGCGGTCTGAAGGTCCGAGTACCTGTTGCCTTCAGGGTCGTCCATGAGGCTGCTCTCCGTCCGGACGTTGAAATAATAGAGAGCTGTTTCCGTCTCAGATTGCGATGGAGGTGGCGCACTGAAGTGGTGACCTGATCGGGGCGCCCCGCCCTCATCATCCCACCTTGTGAGATCCTGGTGCTGGATTGCCTTTTTCGGATCAGTGCAATTCTGGCGGGCACGACGGTCTGGTGATGCTAATGCCGTTGCGGTCCGCATCGCATGATTGTTTGAACGCCGCTTCCTGCTCCCATTGTCGGCCTGCAGCTGGGACTCCCAGACAACCTGGTCATAGGTCTGATGATCGGCCCGGATCTGATACTGAGGCTCCCGGTTGCCGGCGGGAAGCAGAGAAACAATCTCATAACCGCTGAGCCAGATCTTATTTGGCGAATAGTCTACGGCATAGCTGACATGCTGGCCGACGGCGTAGCGATGAGGTCTCACGACAGGATCCTTTCCTGCGCACCACATAATGCAATGAACTACAGCATACTCCCTCATGTACAACTTAGATACACAAACCCGATCTATTTGGATTTATTTATAACAGCAGCTGTAAACAGCCTCCTTCGTCCCCATATAAATTCAAGATTGACTTTCGACCTTGGGGCTTTCGCTATTGGCCAAGGTTGAGATCTGAGGACTATTGCGGAGGTGCCCAATGTGTTTGAACAGCCGCTTCATGTTTGATCTTCCGCACTATCAAGCCGGAGACGGTCCCGGACTGGCGCTTCACGCACTGCCGATGACGCAGTCCAGGTGGGATCGGCTCACCATGGTCGAGATGATGGGGATCCGAACCACGTCGGAGCTTATCGAAAAGGTCGAGGAGAGCTACAGCCTCTCCCACGAGCAGGCGACCAGAGATGTTGAGTTTTGGGCTCTATCGCATCCGGATTGGGCGACTGTGCCTCGCAGTCTGAACTGACAATCAGTGGAGATCATTTGATGGCAACCGAGTTTTACGTCGTTCGGCATCATGGCGCCTGGCGCATTCGGGTGAACGGCAAGCACCACGGGGAGTATGGATCCCGTGTTTCGGCCATCAACGCTGCGGTCACAGAGGCCCAGTCTGCCGGGCCAGGAGCTAAGGTCTTCAGCACAGGCATTGTCAGCCAATTCAGTGACGAGTGGCCGTCGAACGACGGCCCCAACCCACTCTCGGTGTGACCATCACAGGCTGATCGTGCGGGAGACGCAAATGAGTGAGCGGATCGGTCGCCTTTGTGACGAGTTGCGGATCAAGCTTCATGGGATGGACCGCCGCCTTGAGGTGCTCAAAGCGAATGGCGCAGCGACCTTCGACCAGTCCCAAGAGGTCCTTGAAAGCCAACTCGACCGGGTCGAGCAGCGCATCTACGACAACCGCGTGACAGTTGAAGCCGCCAATGTGAGAGTCAAGACGTGGCTCGCGGAGAAAAAGGCCGGCTCTGTTGCGGGCAACGACCTTTGGACAGAACGTCATCAAGCTCATCTGCTGGAGTCCCGCGCCGATGATGCTGAGGAGTACGCCGTTGCGGTCTTTGAGCTTGCGGCCGCAGCCGCCGATGAGGCCGCTCTGGCGGTCTTGCAGGCAATCCTCGCGCGAAACGATGCTGATGCGATGACCCTGCCGGACGCGGCCTTCCATAGTCCATGACCTCTCAGTTATAGGAATGCTCTGGCGATCCGGTTCGCTGCACTAAACAGAGAGTTGAAGTGGAATACCGGATTGTCTCCAAGAGATAAGCAGCCGGCACGATCTATAGATTCCTTTAGCAAGGTGGCGCTCCTGCAATGTTTATCATCGAGTTCTTTCGGGTCCGGGATACCGACCAAGCCCATGCCATTTTGGATAGGGTTGAACACGACACCGCCGATTTGGAGGACGCGAAAGTAAGAGCCGAATCGCTCTTTGAGACCTTGGACATGCCACAAAAACCAGATGCCCTACGAATTCTCGACGAGCGCGGGGACGAGGTCTTTGTCTGGAGCCCGGAGGGCCACAGGACCTGAAAGTGCGACTGTATCCCTCCGGGTATGTTGCTCGTTTCAACGGAGCCCAACAGGAGAACAGCTATGGCAATCGTTCATTACAGGATTGTGGAGCACGAGGGCGGCTGGACCTACAAAGTTGGGGACGTCTTCTCCGAACGCTATGCCACTCACGACAAAGCACGCGAGGCTGCGGAGCGGGCCGCCGCCGGACAGATGCTGCCTGGCGCAACTGAGGACATTGAGTTCTAGGATGAAGCAGGAGATTGGCACGAAGAAGTATCCCCGGGACGGGACCGGCCGGAAACAGACGTCACTGGATGAGGCCCCGAGTTGAAAGACAAATAACAGCCCAAATCCGACAACGATCAGCCCAGCGCTCACCACCTTTGCCACCAACAGCGGTAATGTGGCGCTCTCGATTTCGGCACGTCTTTCGGCTCTCTCGGCTACGGACATGCGCTCCACAGCGGTCATGTGCTGGGCATAGATGCTTGAAGCCTAGCCTTGGCTATCAGGCCTACTCCGCTCCATCTCCATAATCAGGGCGATCACCCCGACAATGAGGCCGAGGACGCCTATGTGCGCGTTCGACGCGATCGTGATCACGGGTTCCAGATGATCGTGATCAGTCATTCCAGGG
>Ga0182742_1002254_pt1 | contig 21839 bp, 11 predicted proteins | sample eDN5th37CBELigMG_FD_128880 | JGI IMG/M metagenome (GOLD analysis project Ga0182742, IMG submission 128880) | Enriched Miracle-Growth compost microbial communities from Emeryville, California, USA - eDNA 5th pass 37_C BE-Lig MG (version 2)... ... | reverse complement strand
GCCAATGAAGCGCCGGATCGCATCAAATTCGGCAACACGCCGGACAGCTTGTATCCGCCGGAGGTGCAGAACGGCATCGGCGCCGCCGGCGTTGCCGCGTTGAAGGCGTTCGCTGCCAAGGGTGGAACGATCGTGGCGATCGACAATGCGGGAATGCTCTTCACCCGCGAGTTCGGTCTGCCGGTTCGCAATGCGCTGGAAGGACTGAAGCCGGAGGATTTCTGGATCCCCTCGTCATTGGTTCGCATCGAAGTCGACAACACGCAGCCGTTGGGCTACGGCATGCCTGAAGAAGCCACCGCGATGTTCATTCAAAGCGCCGCGTTCAGTCCGCAGGTTCCCGATGCTGGCGATTCGCCGATAAGGATCGTCGCCCGCTACCCGCGAGATCGCGTGCTGGTTCAAGGAGCGATGCGTGGCAAGGAGCAACCGATCACCGGTCGCGGAGCCGTGCTGGAAGTGAAGCACGAGCAAGGGCGCATCGTGCTGATCGGGTTTCGCGGTCACCACCGGGCGCAGACTTACGGAACCTACAAGTTCCTGTTGAATTCCTTGCTCCACCCGACGCAGAAGTAGCGAGATTCGAGGTTACGACCTGCGCACGAACATCTCGTTCGTGCGCAGAGTCGGTTCGAGGCACAACTTTAGCGGCGAGGCGCCTTGGGCTCCAGGCGCTGCCACTTGCCGGGATACTGCGCACCGAGCCAGACGCCGACAGCGTAAGTGGCCGCGCTCTGGCGGATCGCTGCCGGATCGACCTGCGACATGGTGTCGTTGGCAGTGTGGTGGACGTCCAGGTAATACGTGCCGTCCAGTTCCGGTCCGAGGATGGGCATGCCGCGAGCCACGAGCGGCGACAGATCGGCCCCGCCGGGTGCTTCGTTGGTGCCGCGATCCATCTTCAGCGGACGAAGCACGCGATACATCTGGTCGATTACGCCGACATCCGCAGGATGCACTCGAGTCGAGAACTGCCACACCGGTCCGGCGCCATAGTCCGCTTCGATACCAAGCACGTGGTTTGCCAACGTCTGTTCCTGCGCGGCCGCGTAGGCTCGCGACCCCGCTGAACCATTCTCTTCGTTGGCAAACAGCACCACGCGCAGTGTGCGACGGGGCTTGAGTCCCTGCGCTCGAATCAGATGAGCGGCGGTGAGAACGATACCCACGCCCGAGGCGTTGTCGACTGCGCCTACGCCAACGTCCCAGGAATCGAGGTGGGCTCCGAGGATGACAATCTCGTGAGCGAGGTCGGTGCCCGGAATCTCACCAATGACATTTGCGGATCGCTGCTTGGGCAGGTCTCGAGCGGTGCTCTTTATTCGTAGACGCACCGTTTGACTGCTGGCGAACTGGCGCGCGAGAGCGTCGGCATCCGGATTCGAAATGGCCACCGCCGGGATTCGCGGCACGTCCTGTGGCTGACGCGAACCGCCAGTGTGCGGAAAGCGCTGTGCACTGGTGCTGAGCGAACGAATGACCACACCCACTGCACCGAGCGCCGATGCGGCGGACGGACCGGCGCCGCGTACGCTCACGGCGCGCGAGTATTCGACCCAATCGCGTCGCCGTTCGATGGGATTGTTGAAGAACACGATGCGATCCTTCACCGCGCCGGTCGGCAGTTCCGCCAGGGCCGCCAGATCCTTGACCATGACCGCTTCGGCTTCGATGCCGGCGTCTCGCGTGCCGACAGTGCCGCCCAGCGCCAGTGCGGGCATGGGCTGCGGCCAGGGTTCGAGTACAGCGAACTCGGCTTCACCTCGCACCCATTGCGGCACATCCACTTCCTGCGTGTGGATGTTCTCGAAGCCCAGACGACGCATCTGTTCCTGCGCCCATGCCACGGCTGCGCGGTCGCCCGGCGAGCCAGAGAAACGCGGCCCGACTTCGGTGGTGAGCGATTCGGCGAGTCGATAGGCAGTGGAGTCGCTCTGCGCCCGCTCGAGCAGCGCTTCTGCTGCGGCGAGATCGGAGCGACTGAACTTCGGCGGCGTCTGACTGCTGGCGGTTGCAGTTGTGAACAACGCGAGCAGCGCGATGCTGAGCTGGATTCCTGATCGGTGCATGGTGAGTCTTGGAAAGGCCGAAATGAGTCAGGCTGCAGGGCGCGACCGCGACTCGCAATAACAAATGGGTTTGATGCCGAGGATCCGTGGTCTTTTCGTCACAGCGAAAAGAGCCGCAGCCGGCAGTGTTACAAGCGAGCGCGCCCTGCGGCGATCAGCCACTGGCGCAGACTCGGGCCGTACGGTTTGTCCAGCGCGGCGGCGCTCCAGGCGAGGAAATACGGCTCGCGAAGCGGCAGCGAATGGCTGAAGGGCGTGACCAGCCGGCCCGCCTTGATGTCCGCTTCGATCATCGAATGTTGAGCGAGCACGAAGCCTCGCCCCGCCATGGCTGCAGCGACCGCGGTGGTCGAGAGCGAGAACGACATGCCAATCGCCAGCCTGGGTACCGGTACGCCGAGGCTCGCGAACCATTCGTGCCACGAGGGCGGCTGCGAGAATTCCGAGTCCCACACGATGTCGATCAACGGAACGCTCGCGACGCTGGCCGGCGAGGAGACGATGACTCTTTGCAGGAGCGAGGGAGCGCAGGCGGCGGTCACGCGATCGGTGAACAGCTCCACCACGCGACGATGCCGATTCAGGCGATGCCCGTAGGAGATGCGGAAATCCACTTCCTCGGTATCCAGATTCGGCTCCAGCTCACTGCCGATCAGATTCAGAACCGAGTCAGCGTGCCGCTCGCGGAAGGCATAGAGGCTCGCGCCCACCCAGGTGGCGGACGGTGAGGGCAGCGCGCTGACGCTGAGCGTGAGATTTTCCTTGGAGCGATCGATCTCTTCCTGCGCTTGCCGAAGCATTTCCAGCGCAGCAGCCGCTTTGATCCGGTAACGCTCGCCGCGGGCTGTGAGGCCCACGCCCCGGCCGCGCCGTTCCAGCAATGCCGCGCCCAGCTGTTGCTCCAGTTTCTGGATCTGCTGGCTGACGGCGCCGATGGAAATGCCGAGCTCGGCGGCCGCCAGCGACATGCTCCCGGTGCGTGCGACGGCTTCGAATGCACGAAGAGCGTGCGTGGCGGGCAAACGATCGTTGGAACCTGGTGGCGGCATGCAGTGACAGTTTAGAAGAACTAAAACACTTTGTACTGACGGATGTTTATGAGCTACTGCGATTCGGTGCAGTCTGCCAGCCCAAACTTGCGAGTGAATCGATGTTCCTCAACAACGCATGGTATGTGGCCGAGCTGTCTTCCGCGCTGGGAACGGGCCTGGTGTCGGTGCGCGTGCTCGGCCAGTCGCTGGTGCTGTACCGGCTGAGCGACGGCTCGGTGGCAGCGCTGGAAGACGCCTGCCCCCACCGCAAGCTGCCGTTGTCGATGGGACGCCGGCGCGGTGACCTGGTCGAGTGCGGCTATCACGGCATGACCTTCGATGCCGCCGGCCGTTGTCTGCGCGTGCCGGGCACTCAACCGATCCCCGAGACCGCGCGAGTTCGCAGCTATCCAGCGGTCGAGCGCCAGGGCTTCATCTGGGTGTGGATGGGAGCGCCGGAGCGGGCCGACCCGGCCACCATCTTCGACATCGAGCATTGGGATCATCCCGAGTGGGGGCGCACCGAACCCGATGCGATGGTGGTCCGCTGCAGCTATCTGCACATCACGGACAATCTGCTCGACCCGACGCACGTGGCGTGGGTTCACCCCAGTTCGTTCGGCGACCAGGCCTGCGAGCAGACGCCGCTGCAGACCGTTGCTTCGTCCATCGGTGTGGTGGTGTCGCGTTGGATGCTCGGAGTGGAGGTGGCGCCGTTCTATGCTCCCTACGTGCGATTTGCCGGCCGAGCGGATCGCCAGCAACACTATGAAGTTCGCTTCCCCTCGCACGCCTGCATTCGTGCAGTGTTCGCGCCGGCGGGCAGCGCCGGCACGGCATCCGTCGAGGCGCATCCGGACACGTTCCTAATGGACAGTTACAACTTCATGACGCCGATCGACGAGCGCACCACGCGCTACTTCTGGGTGCAAACCCGGAATTTCGCCCCGGGCGATGCGATCGTATCGAGCCAGTTTGCCGCTTCGGTGCGCGCGGCGTTCGAGGAAGACAAGGTCGTCCTGGAGGCCGTGCAGATCGGCATCGAGAACGCGCGCTCACCATTGCAACCGCTCTTTATCGATGCGGGGCCAGCGCGCTTCAGGCGCGAGCTGCAGCGGCGCATCGAGGCGGAATCAAATGCCGATGGGTAACGGCGCGTCGCCGGAATGACATTCCCGCAGCCGCTGGCGAATATCGGCGTTGGCGGGCGCATCGAGGAATGCGAGACGGCCTCGATCCCAGAGCACCGTGTCGTCGAACGCGATGCTGGCGTCGAACAGCTGTCCGCAGATGTCGCCGGGCAGGGCGCCGCAGAGATGGAAATGTGCGTAACGCGGGCTGCCGAATGCGACGCCATTCCATCGCTCGAGATCCGCCAGCGCCGGATGCAGGAAATAGGTGAATGGATTGATGCCCGCATGCCAGGAGCCAAGCCGTCGGCCGTTGCCGCCGAAGCGTGCGTCGACGCTGTCGAGATGCGCGGTGACGGCAGCGGCGAGCGTCGGCTCGCCTTGCACGCCGACGATGCGGCCGTTGTCGAGTTGCAGCTCGATCGGCGAATGCAGCGGCATCGTACTGTCGGCGTAGTCGTGGACGCCGGTCGACGTCAGCGCGAGGGTGAGCACCAGTTTTCCGCTGAGCGTGTCCGCTGGAATGGGGGGCACGATCATCACCGGAAAGTTGTCGACGGAAAAACCGGTGCTGTCGGCCAGCGCGCTGAACGCAGTCTCACTGTGCATGCTCAGAGAAGTGCCGAGCGGGCAGTGGATCGTGTAGCGCTGTGATTGTGCGATGACGTCGACGACGCGACGGCGCAGTTCTTCGAGCGCGTCATAAGCGGCGACGCCAAATGCACTGCCCAGATAACCCAGGTCCAGGGTATAGGTGATGGCTTTGCGACCCGCGCCCGGCAATGGGCTGAATCGCAGTTGATCGCCGAGACGATTGAGGAACAGCGTGTGGCTGGCGCGTTCGATTGCATCGAACAGCGCTTTCGGCACATCCTCCGGGCCGCGGCCGGGCGCGACGACGACCGTTGTCACATCAGCGCCGAGCGCGGTTGCTTGTTCGGCGAGGAAGGGTGCGAGCGCGGCTTCGTAGTGACCGAGCCCGTCGGGTTCGGCGACGATGAGCAGCGTATCGCCGGCTTGCAGATTCATGCAATCGACCAGCAGATTGCGCGCGCCTGCGGCGGGGTCGGCGGGCAGTAGCGACGTTTCCAACAAGGCGTTCATGCAGCAAGGTTAGCGAATTCGAATGAGCATAGATACATTGTGGTACACGCGCTGTCCGGCGCCGACCGCGGCCTCCATCGCGATCCGCGAGGGTTGGCTGGAACGAGAGTTTGCAAACGACGGCATCGCGGTGAAGTCGTTGGCATCGGCGCGCGATACCAGCGTCCATCAATCGCATTACAACCATTCGCAACCGAATTCGTTTCGCTTCGGGGGCTATGTACCACCGCTCGTGTCGGCGTCGCGCGGCGCCGATCTGCGTGTGATCGGACTGAGCTGGCCGGATCGAACGGCAGCGGTGCTGGCGTTACCCGAATCAAACCTGCGTAGTCCGGCGGATCTGCGCGGCGCTCGCCTGAGCGTGCCGAAACGGCGCAATGACAGCATCGACTGGTGGCGTGCACTGGTGCTCTCGGGATATGAAAGTGCGCTCCAGGTAGCAGGCCTGAAATTGGGCGATGTGCAGCTGGTCGAGATCGGCATCGATCGTCCCTACATGGCCGATGCCACCGTCGGGCAGGCCGCGGGCCAGTCTTTATGGGGCGCACGCAGTCAGTTCGCCGTGCAGCGTGAAGAAATCGCCGCCTTGTTGCGAGGGGAGGTCGATGTCATCTACAGCGATGCGGCCATGGGTGAGATCGTCAAGGCGATGTTCGGTCTGGTGAGCGTGGTGGACCTGACCGCCCCGGAAGAAACCGGGGATGTTTTCATGGCGCAACCGCTGGTGCTGACAGCGACGGGCAGCCTGGTTGAACAACGGCCGGACCTGGTGGCACGCTGGATCCGCCGATTGCTGGACGCGGATGCATGGGCTCGTGAGCACGAAGCGCGCGTGCTTCAGATCATCGCTCAGGACACCGGGCTGCCGGAGGACTTCGTGCGCGGCGCGTATTCTTCGCGCATCCATCAGCAGCTCGATGTTTCTCTCACACCCTTGCGGCTGAGTCTGCTGGAAGCCAAGTGCGCCGAACTGCATCGCTGGGGATTCATCGAACGTCCGCTGGATGTGCAGGAGCTGGTCGATTCAGCGCCGCTCGAGATGGCGCTGTCGGCCAGAACGCCGGCGTAAGGTGATCGTCGAATCCGTCAGAATGAACCTTTATTCCATGCGGCTCGATGCCGCCCGCGCTAGGCTACTCTGAGCTAGGCGGGTCATCGCGGATGGCAGCCTCAGCGTATCCATAGCTGCTGCACTTCCGACGACATATACCGCCGTGGCGTTGAGTTTTCCACGGCTCCTCGAGCAATGATATCGACTGACCCGAGTGGCCTGGGCCGGATAACCGTCAAGTACGTCGAGCGGGAGGATCGGATCAGGCTCGCGGGTCAGAGCTCGCGGGGGGTGGCCGTGATCGTTTGGGTCACCCGCCGCCTGCTCGACCGATTGCTACCTCGGCTCGTGCAGCGGCTGGAGAACTCTCCGAATGTCGAACGTGAGGATGCACCGCGAGCGAACGCCATGCAGCGTTTCGCTCAGCAAGCCGCGAAGACATTGTCAGCTCCACAGGCTCCGGTGCCTGCGAGCGCTGCAGCCGATCAGTGGCTTGCGCACTCCGTCGATGTGAGCTTCGCGCCTCGGCGCGTGCGTCTATCTTTCAGCGGTGACGATGCTCGGCGTCTGGATGTCTCCCTGGAGGAGGGCAGACTGAGGCAGCTGCTCAATATTCTTTATGAGATGTATCGTCGCGCAGATTGGCCGACGAATGCCTGGCCGCAGTGGGTGCGCTCGGCGAACGTTCAAGAAGCAGCGGAGGGAAGAAGGCTGCACTAGTGGGCTACATAGTGGCTCCTCAACCGGCTGACGGTCTCCACCTGCAGGCCCGCCAGCAGCGCCTGGCGTTGAATGCGGCACACGGGGCGCTCCCAACGAAGGTTGCCCATGTGTTCGATCAGATCGCTGGCGCGGGCGTAGTTCATCGGGGCGGCGAGGTAGTCTGCCGAGAGTTTCACCCAGTCCTTTACCAGGCTGCGAGCATCGACAGGTACGTAGCCTGTGCGCTTGGCTGTGGAAAGTTGCTCGAGTACATGCAGAGCCAGGGAGCAGTAAGTTGTAAGGCCCGTAGCTCGTGCCGAGCGCGCCAGCGCGCACAGCGAGTCGTTCAGTCGCACGGCCATGGACCTGGTATCGCCGGCGCTACCGTCATGATCTGCGTCGAGAGTGCGATACATCGTGGTGAGGTGTTTTTTTAATTCGATGAAAAGCATTGCGGTACAGGCAGGTGAGTGTCTGGAGCTCGCCGAAAGTTGCGCAGCGTGCCTGCGTACTGTGCAGAACGCCGGCGCACCATGCTTCTCGATCGCAGCCACATTGAATGCAAGATGGGCTGGGTCGGCCCGCAGAGGGTCACGAATCAGGCCCGAAACATTCATCCTGAAAGCAGTTCAGCGCTTGCTCACTACTGCATGGCAAGCGCCAGCGAGCTGGCGTCGGTTCGGGAGTTGATGCGGCGTTCGAAATCCCGCTCGAACTCCACGGCGGCCTCTTGCAGTGGGACGCGCAGCGCATCCACGTCTTCCCAACGGCTGGCCTTCATCGCGATCTGCAACTCGGCCGCCAGGCGTTCGATCTGCCGGGCGCCGATCATTCCCGATGAGCCCAACAAAGTATGGAACTGGCGCTTCAGAGCAGGGCGGTCGGCCTGGTCGAACAAATCCTGCGTGTCGTTCACCGAGGCGAGGAAGGTCTGTCCGATACGACGCATGGGCGTGAGCTGCCATTGCAGGTTGCGCCACAGCTCATCGAAGATCTCGCTGTCGATAGCAGGCAGGCCGCGCACCGTTTCGAGAAGCGATCGGTCTGCATGGCCCGAGTCCCGGCCATTCTTCTTGGGGTCGAGCCATTTGCACAGAATCTCGTTCAAGGCGCTGCGGCCAAAAGGTTTGGGCAGGAAATCGTCCATGCCCGATTCGAGGCAGCGCTGCCGTTCCTCCTGCATGGCGTTGGCGGTCATCGCGATGATGGGGACGTGCCGCTTCAGTCGCTTGCGCAGCTCGCGTGTGGTTTCGCACCCGTCCATCTGCGGCAGCTGACAATCCATGAGGATGAGATCGAACTCGTGCTGTTCGATCAGTTCGAGCGCCTCCATGCCGCTGCCAGCGATGGTGGCCGGGCAGGTCAGCACGTCGAGCATGCTCTGCACCACATATTGATTGGCCGGATGGTCTTCGACGACCAGGATGCGGCCGCGCGGATTGTTGAAGATGCGCAGACTGTTGTCTTCCTCGGCGGGCTCATCCGAGATCTCCAGCGGCACCACGAGCTGAAACGTGGAGCCGTTCGGGCCCGTTCGCAGCAGGCTCAGCTTGCCGCCCAGGGCGATGCTCAAGCGGCGGCAGATGGATAACCCGAGCCCAGCGCCCAGATGCTTGGTCGAAGCGTGCGCCTGTACGAACGGCTCGAAAATGGATTCGCGCTGATCCTCGGGCACGCCTTCGCCGGAGTCGATGACGTCGATGGTGCATTTCTTGCCGTCGAACTGCGCCTCGACGCGTACGCCACCCTCGTGCGTGAACTTCAGCGCATTCGAGATGAGGTTTACGACGATCTGCCGGATGCGCTGCCGGTCTCCGACGACTGCCGGCGGGAACGGACCCGTCAGATTCGTGTGGAGCTGCAGTCCGCGCAGGTTCGCCTGCGCACGGAACTCTTCGACGGCCTCCTGCACCAGCCGCGTAAGAGAAAAACTGTGCCGCTCGAGCGCGAAATCCCCGCTCTCCATCCGGCTCAAATCCAGGATGTCGTTGGCAATCTTCAGCAGCGATCGGGCCGAAGTCTTCGCGATCGACAACCGATGCGCACCTGATGGAGAAAGCGGTTCGTCCCGCAGCATGTCGAGTGTCGCGATGAGCCCATGCAGGGGCGTGCGCAGCTCGTGACTCATGGCCGCATTGAACGAGTTTCTCGTGCGACGCGCGCTGTCGACCGTACTCTTGGCGCGCTTGAGCGCCGTCAACGCCTCCTTCGTGCGGTCGGCGATACGCAAGTGGATTGCATGCTCGGTCGCCTTGCCGACGGCGAACTCATTGATGCGGATGTCGAGCTCACGGTCCTTGCCGCCGGCGCATAGCACCGGCGCCTTGCTGCTCTGGCCGCGCTTGAAGTGGTCGCTGTCGATGATATTGAGTGGATGCGAGAGCATGCAGTGAGCAGGCACCAGCGCTTCCAGCGAGGAACCGACCAGTCGCGCCGGCTCGATGCCCAGCAGGCGCACGACGGCTCTGTTCGCATACTGGATGTGCCCGCGAGAATTGGCGATCAACACTGCGTCAGCGGCGTGATCCACCACCGCGCCCCAGCGGCCCTGAACGACCTCATGTTCCTGCGCGACTCGAGTCAGCACCGCGGTGGTGTCGCGCAGCCGACGTTGCGATTCCTGCAGTTCGCGCCCCTGACGTTGCAATGTCTGCCGGGCGCTGACGACCTCACGCTCGTAGCGATCGGCGAGGCGTTTGAGACGGCGGGTTTCGCGGGCCAGATCCAACAGCTGAGCGGTGACATCCGGCGGCATCCGATCGTACGGCAGAGAGCTGCTCCGACTCCGGCTCTGAAACAGCCATTGCCGCAATCGGCCATCCCGATCGTGCGACAGCGCATGGAAGCGTCGGGCCACCTCGAATGCGACGACGTGCGCCAGCAGCAGCAGCCCGAACAACTGCACGCTCTGTGCAGTGTTGGAAGCGAGCGCGTATGCCGCGATGCTCGCCATGCCGACCACGAGCACGTACAGCAGCAGTTCCCATTGGATGCGACAACGGGAGGGGAAGTACTTGCTACGTCGGGGTATCGCCAGCATCACCAGGGCGGCCGCGGCAACGGCGGTGCTGACTTGCATGAGGCTCGCCGTCGTGAAGCGCAGATCCGGAAACGCTCCACCTGCTGCAAACGCGCTCACGCTCAACGTGGTCAGCAGCAAGAAAGCTGTGACAAAGACGGCGCGTGAGCCATGGCGGAGCAGTTCGGCCGCAAGCACCGCCGCGAACAGTTGCGCCGGCTCGGACCAGGAGCCGTCGAACATGAACACGTCAATCGTTGTCAGTGCAACCGCGCCGAGGGCTACCCACGGGCCTGCAACCAGGGCCAGGACCATGATCGCCGTCAAAGACAGCGGCAGCGGCGGATAGCCGGCCCGCAATTCGGTTGCCCCGTCCACGATCAGGATGGGTACGGCGAGCAAAGAGCCGGCCAGCATCGCTAAGACGGATGGCTGTCGCGCGCGCGTGCTATGAAAAAACTTTCTCAGCCTGCGCATTGACGGCCATGCCTGCAGCCGAGCCGTGTGCATGTCTCCATGGTCTTCGGGTCGATCGGTGGTGTGGATTCCGCACCGGTGTTTCGGGTTGCGACGGCCGAGTTCGATCTGGTCTACTTCGGCCGCGCAGCGCGGCGCGAAAATCATTATGCGGAGCGATTGTCGAATCGCGCGCGAGGCGAGTGCAGTAATCGGGTTTTCCCCGAACGTGCTTTGGGAGTCGTCTTAGGACGAAACGGATGATCGAGCTACAACAAGACTACGGTGCGTGCATATTCGCGATATGGATGAGAACAAACAGCTGCCGTCGCCGGCAGGAGCGGGCGCCATGAAGGAGCAGGTACTGCTGCTCGATGACGACGCGGCGATGTTGAGTATCCTCGAAGGCATGCTGCAGACGGCGGGCTATCGATGCGTCACCGCGACGAATGCCGAGCAGGCGCTGGCGATGGTGATCGCGGATGAGGCGATCTCGGTCGTGCTCAGCGACATCTACATGCCGGGAATGACTGGCTTCCAATTCGTCGATCGGATCAATGCCCAGCCGTTGAACAGACCCGCGCCACGCGTCTTGTTGTTGACGGCGCAGCCTTCGATACAGACGGCGGTGGAAGCTTTGCGTCTGGGCGTCTGCGATTTTCTGACCAAGCCGGTGCGGCCCGCCGACTTGCTCGAGGCGGTTCGCCGCGCGATCTCCAGGGCCAATCAGGACAGGATGGATCAGGCGGCGCTGTCACCGGAGGTGGCGCGGTTGATCGAGCAATCGCAGGAGCTCACCGAAAGATTGCGACGGCTCGCCGTCGCCGGCGAGCCGGTGTCCTCGCCCGCAAAACCGGCGCAGGCACCAAAAGGGGGCGCGGTGCGCGAGCCCTCCGGCGCTTCGCCCGTCACCACTGTCATCGAGACCATCGAGATGCTCAGGCAGCTGCGCACCAGATATGCGCAACACAAACTCGACGACGTGGCCTGGGATCTGCTGCTCGACCTGGCGCGCGCCGAACGGCAGCATCAGCGGCTGTCGGTGTCCGGCCTGATGATCTCCAACTCGAATGTCTCCTCGACCACGTTGCTGCGCCGGGTGAATGAACTGACGACGCGCGGCTACATGGCGCGAATCCCCGACCCGAAGGACGCCCGCCGCGACTTCGTTTCGCTCACCCCCATGGCGCACGAGCTGGTCACCGACTATCTGGAACATGCGAACGCGTGCCTGAGCACCCTCGGCGTAGCGCAATCGACAGTGACCAAAGGACAGCGCGCCGCAGCCGGCTGAGCAATCGCGAGCAGCCTGGCTGTTTCTTTTGCACCGGCGGCGCGAGGCCGCCGGTGCAGCATCGCGATCCAGACACCATCACCTTGCAAGTAACGCGGTGGATTGCATGCACCATGCAACCACTTTGCGTGAGCCAGATCTCACGTCGCGAGCAGCCAGTCGTTACAGTTCGACGTGTTGCTACACCCAGAGGATGACTCGCATGGTGCAAAGTATTCTCCCCACGGCTTCCGACACCGCGTTGGTTCGCGCCCTCAATCCGAACGCCGACGCAAACCTCGCCACCTCGCTGGTGCTGATCATCGACGACGATGCAACGGCGCGCCTCGCACTGGCTGCCATGCTGGGCAGCGACGGCCACCGCATCGCCTTCGCCACCAGCGCATCGGAGGTGTGTCATCGGCTCTGCGACATCGAGCCGGACGTCATCATCTGCGACCTCATGATGGATGAGATGCGGGGCGATGAGTTCTTCCGCTGGCTGAAGTCGAGCGAGAAGTGGCAGCGTGTGCCCGTGATCGCCGTGACTCGGCTGGATAGCCCCATCGTCCGCGCCGATCTGCTGGACTCGGGCGCAGATATCGTGCTTTCAAAGAATGTCGCGCCTCGTGAGCTGCGCGCCTATGTAGCGGCCGCATTGCGCACGCGCCGCATGTACGCATCTCTGATTGCCTGACCGATGGCTGCAGCGGACGGCTCCGGCCGCTGCGCCATTGCTGCCAAAACGGAACGACTGCGAACCCGACGCGAAGGTTCGCTTGCATGGAAGCCGCGCGCTCTCGCGCGATCCCTTCGAAAGATCCTCCTCAGGTAGCTGCAGACTGAATGTTTCCTGCCGCCGGCGCGCCGATGTTCGAGCGCCGCGCTCGTGACTGCGCATCACGCACGCCTCAGATTAGTTGCAGTTACTGTCATTCTGAATCTTGTAGACCAGCGCTCCCCGATGCGCCTGCCTAACATTCGATCCAGAAAGAGTTTGATTGCTCGAACCACGAAACAACGAAACCTGGCTGGATTACTTCCCTCAAGGCGATACATATATGCAACTATCGATACGCAATGCTGCTGGCCGCTCTGAACTCATCGAACAACAGGCGCTCGGGGGACGTACCGTCCTGCGCTTGAAACAAGGCGAGAGGCTGGAAATCGTCGATCCGACGACCGGCGTGACGCCGGCTGGTGTGAAGGCGCGACGCGGCGCCAACGGTAAAGACCTGATCGTCGAAGGCGCGGGCGAGTCTGTTCTGATCGAAGGTTTCTTCGAAGAAGTTGCGCAGGGCGAAGAGACGGTTGCCGTCGAATTCCCGGGCGGCGCGGCGCCGGAAATCACTCCGGTTACGCCGGAACTGGCGATGCCGGGCGCGATGATCGATCCGGGCCTCGCGATGGCGACGATGGCGCAGGCTGGCGCCGGCGCGGGCGGTGCTGGCGCAGGTGCAGGTGCCGGTGCGGGCGCAGGTGCCGGCGCAGGCGCTGCGGCGGGCTCTTCGAATCTGTTGTGGATTGCCGGCGGTGTCGCAGGCGCAGGCGCGGCTGGCGCGGCGATCCAGAAGAACAGCGACGACAAAGACGACAAGGGTAGCAGCAAAAACGAAGCGCCGGCGACGTTCGAACTGGCCAGCTCCGCCGCTTCGGTGGATGAGGGCGGCACGGTCACGTTCACGCTGAACACGACCAATGTCGCGCCGGGCACGCAGTACACCTATACGATCACTGGCGTTTCCGCCAGCGACGTGCAGGGCGGTGCGCTCAGCGGCGTGGTGACGATCGATGCCAACGGCCGTGCCGTCATCGAGTTGCGTCTGGCTGCGGATCTGACGACGGAAGGCGCCGAGACTCTGACGCTCGCGATCGCCGGGCAAACTTCCAGCGTCGTCGTCAACGACGTTTCCACGACGCCGCAACCGACCTTCGCACTGACTGCCAGCAGCGAGTCGGTCGATGAAGGCGACGGCGTGAGCTTCACTCTGATCACCACCAACGTGGCGCCGGGCACGCAGTACGCGTACTCCATCACGGGCATTTCGCCGGCCGACGTCGTTGGCGGCGCCAGCGCCATGTCCGGCCTCGTTACGATCGATGCCAATGGCCGCGCGGTCCTCGAGATCGAACTGGTGGCCGATGCGACCACCGAAGGCCTCGAAACCCTCACTCTGCAGATCGCGGGACAGACGGTCACCGTCAATGTCAACGACCTGTCGGTGACACCGACCTATATCCTGACGGTCAATCAGGACAATGTGCTCGCCACCGGCTTCAACGACCTGATCGTCGGCACGCAGCAGACGTTCAACTCCGGCGACATCATCGACGGCGGCGCGGGTCGCGACACGCTCGAGCTGACCATGCAGGGCGGTTCGGCGACGGCGAGAGTCTCGAACGTCGAGGTCCTCAAGCTCGCCGCTCTGGATGGCAATGGCGATGTTGCCATCGACATGCGCAATTTCGACGGCAGCCTCGAGCAGATCGAAATCGATGCGGCCTCCGCGTCGGTGTCGCTGACCAACATGCAATCGATCGCCGACGTGTCGGTGAGCGATGCGGATAAAGTTTTCATCGACCTCGACTACAGCGCCAATGTAGTGAAGGGCGACAACGACACGCTGTCGTTGACCGTGGAGAACTCCTCTTTCGACTTGACGGTCGACAGCGGCATCGAGGCGATCGACCTGCAGGTCAACGGCGACGATGAGGCGCGCAGCAACATCGAGCTGAACGCCGAGGGCGTGACCGATCTGACGGTACGCGGCGGCGTGGAAGGGCAGCGCCTGCAATTGAATCTCGGCGTGAACGAAGATCGCGCCGACGCAAGCTTCGACTCGCGCGAGTTCGCCGGTGGTGTGACTTTGAACGACGTGGGCGGCGGCGCCAGCTTCTTCGGCTACAGCGTCGAGTTCAACACATTGCTGGATGATGGCCAGACGGCGACGCTGACCGTCAACGGCGTTGAGTTCACGCTCATCGCCGATAACACCTTTTACGAGCCGTACGAGCTCGCTTATTACTTCGAGCAGTTGCTCGATGGCGCCGGCATCACTGTCGGTACCCACGAAGTGGGTGACGGAACCTACGCGCTGATCGTTTACAACTTCCGTGCGCCGGCGCAGATTTCGGCCGATGTGGCAGGCGTTGAGATGAGCGTGCTCGAGGAGTTCGACTACGGCGCCAATCACGGCCCGAACTCCGGGGACCTCACCTACTGGGAACGCGGGGAACTCTCCACCGTGCGCACGGGTGCTGGCGACGATGAAGTTGAGGTCGTAGAAGACGCGGGCCGCGGCGACATCGCTTACGGCGAGCTGTACGATTTGGGCGAGGGCAACAACAGCCTGTCCGTCGAGGACGGCAGCGTGCATGGCACGGTGCGCTTCGGCGCTGGCGAAGACAGCATGTATGTCCACGACGATGTGGGCGCCGGGGCCGATGTGAACTTTGGCGACGGCAACAACTCGCTGCGTGTCGACAGCGGCATCACCGATGGTGCTTCGATCCGCTTCGGCGCCGGCAACGATACGGTCGAGGCCGCGACGATCTCGCACGCTGCCAGCGTCGATCTCGGCGATGGCAACAACGATCTCTATGTGAACCGTGTTTACGATCGCGCCACCGTCACGTTCGGTGACGGCGACAACTATGTAGTGTTCAGCGGCATGGATGCGGGCGTAAGCGACGCCAGCCTCTCCTTTGGCAACGGCGACAACTTCGTCGAAGGCGACGAGTACGACTCCGTTTACATCGAAAACGGCGCTCAGATCGTCTTCGGCGATGGCGATAACCATCTGCACCTTGGCGAAGACTCTGCCATTCGCGGCGAGGCCGTGGTGAGCTTCGGCGACGGCGACAACCATCTGGAATCCGCGTACATCGACTACGCCCAGGTCGAGTTCGGCCACGGCGACAACCGCCTGTCTTCCTACATGGTGAACCAATCGACCGTCACCCTCGGCGACGGTGACAACGAGGCGGGTTTCTACGACGTGAACAACTCGACGATCACCTTCGGCGACGGTGACAACGAGATGGGGGTGTGGGACGACCTGAGCGGTTCGAGCGTGACGTTCGGCGAGGGCAGCAACTCGCTCTACGCAGAGAGAATCGAAGACTCGGAGGTCACATTCGGCAACGGCGGCAACTCGCTGTCGGCTGACGACGTGGTGGCATCGAGCGTCGTGTTTGGCTCGGGTGACGATTCTGTGGACGTGGGCGACACCATCAAGCAGGGCTCCCAGCTCGACTTCGGCGCGGGCAACGACTCGCTGATATTGGGCAGCTCGTCCGGGCCGATCTACATGGCCGGTGAGGACAGCGCCACGGTCGTCGACATGGGTTCGGGCGACGATACGGTTCAGATCGCTGCGAGCAGCGACAACAACAGCGATGTGCTGGTTCGATCCGGATCGTTCCTGCGCGGCGGCGAAGGCAACGACACACTGACCGTGTATGCGGTCGACGACGCGTCGGTTGTGGGCCGTACCCAGGCGCAGCAGGTCTATGTCGTCTTCAGTGACGACAGCTATGCCGTCGATCAAGTCGTGACGGTGACCATCGCGGGCGAGGAGTACTCGTACACCGTGCAGGCGTCCGATATCGTCCAGGGCAACCCTGGAGCCACACGCATGAATGTTGCTGCGGGTGTCTTCGCGGTGATCGAGGAAGAAGCCGACTGCACTCTGACTCCGTGCCTGGGCCACGATGGCCCGTACATCGAACTGACGGGCAGCGTGGGTGCGGCGGACGTCGAAGTGACGGTCGAGGGCGGTGAGATCTTCACTGCGCAGATCGCCGACACCGGCATCTCCGGGTTCGAGACGCTCAACCTGGTTGCAGGCAATGTTTTGGAGAACGATTACAACGACTACGATACCGCTACTATTTCGGCGGACTTCTCCCTGATCGAAGGCGTGGAGAAGATCAATCTGTCGAGCGATGAGACCACCCGGTCCTACCTGCAAGACAGTGAGTCCAACGGTGCGTACTACTCTGTCGAAGAGGGCTCGCGCGCCGGCTTCGTGCTGCAGAACCTGCCTGCGGATCTGGCCGAGCCGATTACCGTGTCGGGACATGAGGTGACCGCGACGGGCAACCGCCAGGTGGCGCGTGTGTACATCAACGATCAGTCCGACGTGGACGGCCACGCGATCGGTGATGTGATCAGCCTGTGGATCGGCGATCAGGAATTCAGCATCACCGTGACCGAGGCGGATCTCTCCGGCGCGGATGGGCTTGAAGATGCCGAGACCATCGCCGCACGTCTGGCCGAAGTCATCGCCGCTGGCGAGACCGGCTTCACCGTCGCTCGCGACGGCAACGTGATCACCCTGATCGGCAGCAGCGACGAGGACGTCGAGATCGAGCTGAACGGTAACGGCGATTACCTGGATACTTGTGTGCAGTCCGCCACGGCAAGCGACGATCGCGAGATCGACGTGGCTCTTACGACGCACCTGGCCCTGGATGCCGACACCGACAACGACACGCTGGCGCTCGAGATCAACGGCGAAGGCAACTTCGACCTCTCGATCGACGCGGCTTGGGGTGAGGACGTGGCTTACGAGCACCTGACGATCGACGTGCAGGACGAGTACAGCCACTACATCGACACCAATGCCGATGACTGTCGTCGCGCGTTCGCACGCGGCAACCTGTTGCTGACGGGCGGAGCGATCGGCGCGAGCCTCGTGCTGGACAACGTTCTGGCCGCCAACGTCACTTCGACCTCGGCTGCCGATGTCGAGGTGATCTTTGCGAACGGAGCCGACCAGGAGGAGCAGTACAGCTTCAACGTCTCCACGCAGGGTGGCGACGATGTGGTCGACATGCGCAACGTGATCTTCTCCACCCACAGCACCGTCAACCTGGGCGATGGCGTGGACCGGTTGAAGATCGGCAACGGCCGCCTGGCGGCCGATTCGGTCACCAGCGGCTCGCCGTGGACCGACGAAGGTCGCATGTTCCGCAACGTGCGCGGCGTGGAAGAGCTGCAGTTCGGCGGCGAAGACGCCATCACCTTCGATGACGACGCGTACAACGCGGGCTTCAGCAAGCTGATTATCGAGGATGGCAGCGAGCTGCTGTTCAAGGTGAGCGATGAGTTCGAGCGGGACCTCACGGTGGAGATGGAAGACTGTGTGGATCTGCAGATGGAGGTCTACAACAGGCACGCGATCACCGTCACCGCCCATAACGACGTGACTGTCGGCGCCTTGATCGACGACGATGCCGAGGGCGACTTCACGTTGACCGCGAACGATGACAACACCGTCACGGTGATCAGCGCCGGTAGCGGAGCGTTGAACGTCACGGTCGATGACGACAACGAAGTTGTCATCACCCAATCCGGCAACGGCGACGTGACCGTGGTCAGCGATTCGGACAACTACATCAGCGTGACGCAGTCCGGCGCGGGCGACGTGCATGTGACCACGGAGGATGGAAGCTACGTCGGCATCACGATCGGCGAAGACGCCGATGAGGTGGGCGATGTGACCGTCGTGCAGACCGACAGCGACTCCAACAGGATCTCGCTGGAAGGCCTGCGGCAGGAGCAGAACGTCACTGTGGACATCACCGTGTACGGCGCCGGCGAGAGCACCCTGATCGCCGACCTCTGTGACGAGGAGTGTTACAACACCGATCTGGAGGTGTTCGGCAGCACTGGCGGCATCGACCAGCTGATCGTTCGAACCAACGAAGAGTACGGCGCGAGCGACTACGTCGGTGTGTTCACCGAGGACAGCTGGGCGGTGGCTGGCGAAGATCGTACGGCCATCGACATGACTATCGATGCGTCGACGGTGGATGCAGAGCTCGTCGTGATCAACGCGATGAACGAAGGCGATGCCAACCTGGCGATCACCGGTTCGAGCACGGCGAGCAACGCTCTGTTCGGCGGCGCCGGTCGGGACACGATCACGGGCGGCGAAGCCATGGACGTGCTGCAGGGCGACCGCGCCAGTGCGGAGTTCCGCACCTATGAAGTCCTGTTCGACAGCAGCATCGCGGGAACCTACACGCTGACGATCGACGGTGAGACGCTGTCCTTCACGGCGCCGGGAGTCATCACGGCATGGGACGTTGCCACGGAGTTTGCGGCCCACATCAACGGCCTCATCGCCGACGTGTCGGGTTCGAACGTGTCTGGAGCCTATGAGGCGTGGGTCGCGAACAACATGCTCTACGTCGCTGCGCGCTCGCTCAACGACGACTTCGAGCTCTCGGCAACCAACGCGGTCGACGTGGATCTCGTCCACTGCGGCCTGGCTGGCGGCATTGCGTCCGACATCCTGGAAGGCGGCGAAGGCGCCGACGTGTATCTGTTCGCCGAGTCGCAGTTCGACACCATGGACACCATCGTGGGGCTGAACCTGGGCGGCGCGACGGACGGTACTCAGGAAGACATCGTGTTGCTGGGCGGTTACCTGGCAGCGGATGTCGACCCGAGCGGCTGGGGCTTCGAGGATCTGGTCGCTTCGGGGATCAGCTCGAAGAACAGCATCGAAGTCGAGCGAGTGGTGAATGGCGGCGATGTCATCACGCTCACCGGCGCCGATCTGGAGTCGGCGGTGTCGCGGCTGTTCGAAGCCAATGGCTGGTTCGAGGCGAGCGGCTCGGCGGCGACCAACTCCGCCGGTCTGTTCAACTACGGCGATGACACCTACCTCATCGCTGTGGGTCACGACGCGAACGGCGGCTTCGGCATCGACGACTACATCATCAAGGTCACCGGGGCGACCGGTACGCTCGACGTGTCGGACTTCTACGTCCCGATGCCGACGTGATGTTGGCTCCGATAAGGAGCTGAGTCGAGTCGACCGAGAGGGTGCGGCGTCTTCGAGGCGCCGCACTCTTCGGATGTATCCGTTGAAAGCCAGGGTTCGGGAGCGAGTCATGATTCCGTCGTCGAACATGCAGGCGTCGGTTGTGACTGCAGCCGCACCCGTGCTGCAGATTCAGCAGGCCCGGAGAATTCCGGGGTATGTATATGGGCTGCGCGCACCCAGTGTCGTGGCCCGCATCAGTGTCGAAGACCCCGCGCGGGGGCGTGTCATCGCACAGCGCGCTCGTCAGGCACTTTCATTCCTTATTCCTCTCGACGTTCCAAAGAACGTCGACTCCGCGCGAGCAGACGATGCTGCCCTGGTAGTGGGGTGCCTCGCGCATCTGATTCAGTCCTTGCAGGAAGCGGCCGGCTTGCCACAAGCGGGAGCAGCGTACGTTACGCAGGTCTCCGCAAATACGGCAGCCGCCAGATCGCAGGCGCCACGACATTGGTTGCTGGCATTGCCGACGACCGCGGCCACGCCGACCATCCAAGCGCTGCAATGGACCGTTCGATATTTCAATGACGTGGCTGCAAGCGACGGCGACGTCGATGTTTGCGAAGACGGGCGTGCCGGATTGGAGCTGCTGCTCAAGGAAATGCATCGCCACGCACCGCCCGGGTCGAACAATCTGTTCTTCATCCAGGCCGCGTACCGCCTGGGCATTCCCTGTGTGCCGCTGCCGGGCAAGATTTATCAATATGGCTGGGGACGCCACTCGCGTTGGCTGGACAGTTCGTTCACCCAGGACAGTTCCAATATTTCTACGCGGCTGGCCCGCAGCAAGCTCGCCACCAACAATCTGCTGCGCCAGGCCGGCCTGCCGGTGCCCGCTCAAATTCCGGTGCGGACGATCGATGATGCCGTGCGTGCGGCCGGGACATTGGGTTACCCGGTCGTGGTGAAGCCGGCCGATCGCGACGGCGGTGTCGGTGTGTCCGCCGGCATCGGCGCTGAAGACGAACTGCGCAGCGCCTTCGAGCGGGCGAAGAAGTGTTCACCGAACCTGCTGATCGAGAAGCACCTCGAAGGGCAGGATTACCGTGTTTATGTTTTCCGAGGCCGGGCGTTCGCGGCGATGACGCGTGCGCCGGCTTCTGTGACCGGCGACGGTGCGAGCACTGTCGCGGCCCTGGTGGAACGGGTCAATCTGGATCCACGCCGCGGTCGTTATCCGGCTGCGCCATTGACGCGTATCGAACTCGACCAGGAAGCGCTCGAACTGCTTGCGTCGCAGGGACTCACAACCGATTCGGCGCCCGAAGCAGGGCGCTGCGTGGTGCTGCGGCGGTCGAGCAATGTTTCAACGGGTGGCATGCCCACGGCGATTTCCGATCGCATGCATCCCGACAACGCGCGCCTGTGCGAGCGGGCAGCGCAGATTCTGCGACTGGATCTGGCGGGCATCGATCTGTTGATGCCGGATATCAGCCGTTCGTGGAAGGAGGTTGGCGCGGGGATTTGCGAGGTGAACGCTCAGCCGCAGATCAGCAGCGTCGCGCTGCGCGAGAAGTTTGCACTGGTAATGAGTGAACTGATCCAGCGACAGGGCCGTATTCCGGTCGCGCTGGTGCTTACCGCTGGACTCGATGCATCGGTGGCGCACAAAGCGGCGGACTTGCTCGAGCAACGCAAGCTGTGTGTCGGCGTCACCAGCAATGCGGGGCTGCGGATCGGGGCTCAGGGCCTGCGAAACAGCCAAGGTGACGTGCTCAAGGATGTGCACGCGTTGGTGATCGACCCGTCGGTAGAAGCCATCATCATCGCCACCGATGGCGCGCAGTTGCGCTCGCAAGGCTTGCCGCTCGACCGTTTCGATGTGCTCGTGGTCGCAGGCTCGGCCGCAAACAGGGCGACCGATCCTGCCGCCGCGGACCTGCGCTCGATGCTGAGGATGATCAAGCCGCACTGTCCTGGCGCGGTACTGGCCGTCGCAGATCAAGCGGCGGCGACGATTGCCGCCGAGGTCTTCGGCCCGGCACGACTGCAACTTGCATCGAAATCCGGGGAGTTGCCTGGGGCGCTGGCTGGCGCACTGCGGGCCGGCTGAAACCACGCCGGCGGAGTTACATCCATTTCGGATCAGTCTGGCCCGAGTCGCGGAGCGAGCCTCGGTAAGCTGCGCTCCCTGCTGCGATCACCCGTGTGGTTGCGGCCTGCTGC
>Ga0182742_1002253_pt1 | contig 21849 bp, 24 predicted proteins | sample eDN5th37CBELigMG_FD_128880 | JGI IMG/M metagenome (GOLD analysis project Ga0182742, IMG submission 128880) | Enriched Miracle-Growth compost microbial communities from Emeryville, California, USA - eDNA 5th pass 37_C BE-Lig MG (version 2)... ... | reverse complement strand
GGTGGAAGTGCTCCCGGAGCGGCTGGGGCATAGCCTCCTGGCATTCCCGCTGGGTAACCTCCCATCGGATAGCCTGGTGCATAGCCTCCCGGCATTCCCGCTGGATAACCTCCCATTGGATAGCCTGGTGCATAGCCTCCCGGCATTCCCGCTGGATCGCCGCAGCCACATCCTGATTGCGATCCCACTGCCTCAGGCTTATATGGGGTTTGCATTTCAGGTGTGTACAACGGCATTTGCGGCATTTCTGGAGATTCTTGAACCCCCTGTACTTGCATCATTTCTGCCCCTGGCTGACCATATGGCATTTGTCCATAATATCCTGTTCCTGGCATTGCTGGATTATATTCCATCATTGGCTGCTGATAGAATTGAGGCATTTCCATAGCCGGTGCATTAAATGCAGGCTGCTCCATTTCTTCCACTCCCATTACCGTTCCAGGCATTTGAGGAAGAGGATGCTTCCCATACTCATACGGCATTGCCTGCATATGGTGCTGCATCATTTCAGAAGAGGAAGAGGATGATGACTCCTCAAATCCATAATCCTGTACCCCAGCCACGCCATACTGTGGTGCCAGATTTGGCATTTGCTGCGGCATTGGCATCATTTGTGCCCCTTGAACCTGACCGTATGCAGGCATTGGCATCGGCATTGGCATTGGCTGATGATAGCCGCCATAGCCGCCGCAGCATGAGCATGGATTTACTGGGGCAACTGGATAAAAACTTGGTTGATGTGGATACATTGGCTGATAATACCCTCCTTGAACTTCTTCGTATGATTCCATTTCGGACATTTCTTGTACTTCCTCTGCAGCTGGTTTTACGGATTTTACCGGTTTTACGGATTTTATCGGTTTTACTTCTTTTGCAGGTTTTACTTCCGGTAGGATATTTACCGGTTTTGGCTGTTTTACTTCCGGAAGAATATTTACCGGTTTTGGAGGAAGCACAGGAGCCTTTGGCGCCGCCTGCTGCTGCTGGACAGACAAATTGGCCATATTCATCATATAGTAGTTATTTATATCGATCTCCGGGATAATTGGCTGGGGCATCTTAGGAATGAATGGCTTTGCGGGAACTTCTTTTGGAATTTCTACGCTTGGTGCAACCACTTTTGGTATTTCTTTTGGTATTTCTTTTGGTACCTCCGCTTTTGGCGGTGCCTCCATTGGCATTTCTTTTACTGGCATTTCTTTTACTGGCATTTCTTTTGGCGGGGCCATCGGCATTGTTTTTGGCATTTCTTTCTTAGCACCCATGTTGATGTTAGCCTGAGGCATGGTCCCTTGCGGCATTTCTTTCTTTATGGAACCCCCTGCTGATGGAACTTTTATTTTCATTCCGGGCATAATCATATCAGGATTGCTGAGCTGTGTATTCATCTTTTTCAGCTCTTCAAAATCAACGCCGTACTTCTTGGCGATCTTCCAAAGCGTATCCCCTTTTTGTACGATATGGATCTTCACTCTGATTTTCCCTCCTAGTCATAAGTCCATATAGTGTATGACAAAATGGGCAAATTGCTAACAATCTACACAAAAATCTATGCTTTATTTATCCAAATTATGATAGCGTCACGGATATATAGTAAATTCTAAAAGGGGCGGCCAAGCAAAAAACTCACATATGTGCCTTTAGTTAATTTTGCCCGGCAAATATGATAAAATGGGCATAATTGGGATGTAAGGGTGATGACAATATGGAACAGAAAAAGATTCTTGGAGAAGAAAGAAGGGAATTACTTCTTCAGCTGCTAAAAGATAATGGTGCGCCAATTACAGGAAGCGAGCTTGCAGCAAGAACAAATGTAAGCAGACAGGTCATTGTTGGCGATATCACCTTGCTTAAAGCAAAGGGGGAACCCATCATTGCAACAAGCCAAGGTTATATGTACCTTAAGCAGGCATCCTTATCCGCAACAGTGGAACGTACCATTGCCTGCAATCACAGTCCGGAAAAAGCTGAGGAAGAATTAACTATACTGGTTGACTATGGGGTCACCGTAAAGAATGTAACCATTGAACATCCCGTCTACGGGGATTTAACCGCATCAATCATGGTATCTAATCGCAAAGAAGTTAAGCAATTTATGAATAAGGTAAAATCAACCAATGCCGCCTTTTTGTCAGAACTAACAGAAGGCATCCATCTTCACACGATTTCAGCATCGACAGAGAAAATAATTAATGAAGCAGCTGATGCTTTAAGAAACGCTGGAATATTAATTGAATAGGCCACATATAGCATGATAGCGTCCTTAAAAATCCCAGCAGCCAAAACGAAAGCAGCGGAGAACATGCCCCGCTGCTTTTATTTGTCTATATTTATTCCTGTATCGCTACGCTTGATTTTTCTGAGCTAATTTGAAAATATGGGTAGCTTCCAAGTATTTTCACTTTACAGCCTAATGCTTCAAGTTCTGCAGTTGCTCCCGGAATGAGCACATCATCTTGTTTCATTTCTGCGTCAATAATGAAGAAATAATTTCCCAATCCGGTTTTCATCGGTCTTGACTCGATTTTAGAAAGGTTGATTTTCCTCCATGCAAATGCTGAAAGTACCTGATGCAGGGCACCCGACCGGTCTGAAGGCAGCATAATCATTAATGTTGTCTTATGCCCTTTAAATATTGGGCGATCTTCCTTTAATGGCTGCGCCTTTTTAGAAATGATTATAAATCGTGTATGATTATGTTTGGCATCATGAATATCTCTGCTGACAATCTCCAGTCCATATTCCTCTGCAGCCAGTTCGTTTGCAATCGCTCCAGCTAATAAATTCGGATGGTCCTTTACATATTGAGCCGCTGCTGCGGTAGATGTTGTATTTTCGCAGGGAATCCCCTTCAGCTCTTTATGTAAAAATTTATGGCACTGGGCAATCGCATGTGAGTGGCTATAAACAATGCCAGTTTCTTTCCATTTATCCTTGTTTTGAGGGTGTACCATAAAATGCTGACGAATCGGACAAGTAATTTCACCGATGATTGGCAAATCCACTTCATGGATTAAATAATCAAGCGTAATATTTACAGATCCTTCTAATGCGTTTTCTATGGGAACCACCGCTAAATCAATTTCATCATCCACAATAGCATCGAAACATTTGGGAATTGTTGTATAGGGCACTGACTCTTCAGCTGGAAACATTTCTCGGACAGCAATGTCAGAAAATGTTGCTTTCGGCCCTAAAAAGCCAATTCTCATGATCATCTCTCCCTTTAATCTATTATATACACTTTACCACTTTAGCCTATGGATGTGCGAATTTTTTTAACTTTTTACTTTTAAAAAATTTGCCAAAAAAAGGTGCTGAATCTGGCAGCCATTATGCACCAGATCCAAGCACCTCTACTTTTTCCACAAATTCTAATTTTGTTAAGCGAGCAAGCAGCTCATCAAATTCAATGCCCATTTCCGTAACATTTAATGAGAGGGTGACGTTTGCTCTTCCCTGAAGCGGAATCGTCTGGTGAATGGTCAATACATTGCACCCTGCAGATGCCACAACACTTAACAGATGTGACAAGGTCCCTGAACGATCTTCCAAATAGAAAAATAAAGTAACTAATTTTTCCTTTACAACCGTATGGAATGGAAATACCGTATCCCTGTATTTATAAAAGGCGCTCCTGCTCAAATCAACCTTTTGTACGGCATCCCATACGGATTCTGCCTTTCCGCGTTCGATCATTTCCTTTGCATCCAATGTTTTTTTCATGGCCTCCGGTAAGACATCTTCACGAACAAGGAAAAACTTTTTATCAATTTTAGCCTGTCTCATTTCCCCCACCCCATTAACCTTAGAGGTTACTCAATAAACTCGAATTCATAGTCCATCAGCTTGACTGTATCCCCATCTTTTGCTCCTTTTTCACGCAAGGCTTCATCAACCCCCATACCCCTAAGCTGTCTGGCAAAGCGGCGGACGGATTCATCCCTTGTGAAATCAGTCATCTTAAAGAGCTTTTCAATTGCATCACCAGTTACAACAAATGTACCGGCTGGATCTCTCGTAATTTCAAATTCCTTCTGTTCTGCCTCATGCTTATAAAGAACACGATGAACTCCTGTCTCCTCCTCTTCCTCATGCAGCGGGAATTCAGGAGTTTCTTCTATTTTATCAGCAATGGCAAATAACAGTTCTCTCAAGCCTTGGCGTGTAATCGCTGATATTGGAAAAATCGGATAGTCCTCTTGGATTTGTTCTTTAAATTTCGCTAAATTCTCTTCAGCCTCAGGCATTTCCATTTTGTTCGCTACAATAATTTGCGGTCTTTCCATCAGCCTCAAATTATATTCTTTTAATTCCTTATTAATGGTTATAAAATCTTCATAAGGATCTCTTCCTTCTGTTGCTGCCATATCAATCACATGAACAATAACCCTTGTCCGTTCGATATGACGCAGGAATTGATGGCCTAGGCCTACCCCTGAGTGTGCACCTTCTATAAGACCTGGCAAATCAGCCAGCACAAAGCTGCGTCCATCATCTGTTTCAACCATTCCAAGATTCGGGGCAATGGTTGTAAAATGATATTCGGCAATTTTAGGCTTTGCTGAAGAAACAACGGAAAGCAAGGTGGACTTTCCTACACTTGGAAACCCGACCAAACCAGCATCAGCAAGTAGCTTTAATTCAAGAACGACTTCTCTTTCAATACCAGGCTCCCCGTGTTCTGAAAGCTCAGGAGCTGGATTTGCCGGTGTAGCGAACCGGGAATTGCCTCTTCCTCCGCGCCCGCCTTTTGCAATGACTGCACTTTGTCCATGCTCGGTAAGATCGGCGATTACCTCATTGGTTTCTGCATCCGTCACTACCGTGCCTGGAGGAACTTTTACAACCATTTCTTTGGCATTTTTACCATGCTGATTTTTAGACATCCCGTGCTCTCCGCGGGGTGCCTTAAAATGTCTTTGATAGCGGAAATCCATTAAGGTGCGCAGGCCCTCATCAACTTTAAAAACCACGTCTGCGCCTTTACCGCCGTCTCCTCCGGCAGGACCGCCCTTTGGAACATATTTTTCCCGGCGAAAGGCAACCATTCCATTGCCTCCATCTCCGCCTTTTACATACACTTTTACACGATCAACAAACATATAACTCCTCCTGTCTTGGCTGATCCATCTCTGGTAACAGCAAGAACATTGTTTCAATATGTAACTTTTTTTGGCCGCTATTTTGAGGAGAAGAACACTTCAAGTGACAGCTCATAATCAGAAATTTCCTGATTGACAACCGCAAGAAATCCATCCCTTGACAGGAATTCCTCAATCTGGCCTATATCTGTTATTATCCCTCTAAAATCAAAAAAGAAACGGGTTCCTGTCAATTGCGGGTCTATTGTCACTGTTAAATGATTTTCATAGTAAGGTTTAATAGAAGCATTTAAACAAGCAAAAAAATCATCTGTCCATTGAGCCAGTCCCTCATCATCTATGTACTCACATTTCAAAACATCCAATACTTCATAGTCTACCTGAAAGCGCTGGTTATTCCAATTATATGTAAGCAGCAGGGTGGCAAACCTCGGCAAAATCAAATTAGTGAGGTTTGCCTCCTCACGCGCATCACTGACAATTTCGTCAATAATTTCATTTGCCCTGTCAATTTTATTAAGAGACAAATTGCCCTTAATGAGCTGAATTTTGTTTAACCAATCATGGCGTGCATACCGCAGCACCTCGACCGGACTCCAATCTGTTTTCATATATGCACTCCTACACTGATTTTTTCTATTTATCTCTTATCTCGCTGGGAGTGAAGATTCAATCTTGCGAAAAAACCGCTTTTATGTAAGTATAACAAAAAAGTCAAAATTCGTAATCATATTTTAACCATATGAACCCAGATTGCTTTAGCGCTTTACATCACTGGGGGCCTGTCCCCCAATGTTTTAATGCTTTACACTCAAAGGGCAAAAAGAAAACTCTAACCTTATGGTTAGAGTTTTCCTTCCATCATTATGCTTCTTGAGCTGCAGGATATACGCTTACTTGCTTGCGGTCGCGTCCAAGACGTTCGAATTTAACAACACCGTCCACTTTCGCGAAAAGTGTATCGTCTCCGCCTTTTCCAACGTTTACTCCAGGGTAGATCTTTGTTCCGCGCTGACGGTAAAGAATGGATCCGCCAGTTACGAATTGTCCGTCTGCACGCTTAGCGCCAAGACGCTTCGAGATAGAGTCACGGCCGTTCTTTGTAGAACCTACTCCCTTTTTAGACGCAAACAACTGAAGGTCTAATTTCAATAACATTTATTCCACCTCCTGATCTTTGAAGGTAATTTTTATATTCTGTCCGTATTCCTCTTCAATGGTCTGCAATGAGACAGCCATTCCTTCAAGAAGAAGCTGAATTTTCTCGTGTACATCCTTCGGAAGATTTTCCGGAATGGTACAGCGGAGAAAACCGTCGCCCTGCTCAATTTCTGGAGTGATGCCGGTAAGGGCATGCACGGCATTAATTGAACCGACAGATACAGCTGATGCACCTGCACAGACAATATCTTTTCCTCTTTCAGCAAAAAAAGCATGACCGCTGATTACAAATGATTGAATGATACCGGAATGATTACGATAAATCGTAACTTCGATCATCTTTATACCTTAAGCGTTGATTTTTTCAATCACAACTTTAGTGTATGGCTGACGATGACCTTGCTTCTTGTGATAGTTTTTCTTCGCTTTGTACTTGTAAACAATAACCTTTTTAGAACGGCCTTGTTTTTCAACTTTAGCTGTAACAGTAGCTCCGTCAACAACAGGGCTTCCTACTTTCACTTGGTCTCCTCCAACGAAAAGAACTTTATCAAAAGTAACTGTTTCTCCAGCTTCAGCGTTTAATTTTTCGATGTAGATAGCTTGACCTTCTTCTACACGTACTTGTTTACCACCAGTTTCAATAATAGCGTACATGAACTGCACCTCCTCTTAGACTAAGACTCGCCATCCCAGGCGTTTTGCAAAAGCAAAAGCTTAAGACCTGTTCTGCGCGGTTGTAGCACGGGTGCTACAGATATAACATGAAAATATTATCATAATCCATCATAACATGTCAATGCGGAAATTTCATACTAGAAGTTGATTTTTGCTCCAATCATAAGGTCCGCAGCATTACCAAACCGCCTGATTTCATAGTAGGGAAGAGCTGATTTTTCAACATGAAAAATGACTTCAAGCTGGAGCATTTCTTCTATTCTTTTTTTATGAACCTTATCTGCACCAGAAAAAATTCTCTCTACATCTTCTGAAGCTTCAATCAGCACAGCTTCAGCATCTCCTCCACGGTGCTCCCACAGTTCACGTTCCAGGCGGAACACGAGCGTTTCCGGGCTGAGAATCCTTCCAGTTCCATCACAGGAAGGGCATTTAACTGTTAATGCCTCTGACATGGCTTGTTTGGTTTTCTTGCGGGTCAGCTGAAGAATTCCAAGCGGGGTAAAGCCGATAACATTTGTCCGTCTGTCATCTTTTTTCAGCTCTGCCTCTATGATATCCATGATATGCTTTCTGTCTTGATCGTCTTTCATATCAATAAAATCAATTAAAATCATGCCGGCAATATCACGAAGGCGGATTTGCCTTGCAGCTTCAGCGGCAGCCCATTCATTGGTTTTAACAACCGTTTCCTGCAGATCATTTTTGCCAGAAAATTTTCCTGTATTCACATCAATAATTGTTAAAGCTTCTGCTTCATCAAAAATCAAATATGCACCATTATTTAGCCAAACCACGCGCTTTAGCGCTTTTTCAATTTCATAGTCAAGCTTATAGGCAGAAAAAATATTCTCCTTGCCGGTGTATAATTTAATCGGAATCTCTGTATGTTTTTGCAGAAGATTTTTTAAGCTTAGGTCATCGGTAAGAATTTCACCAGAATCCAGCTTTTTTATTTCCCTGAGCAGTTCATCTAAAAAGGCATTTTGCTCCAACACCTTTCCAGGCTTTTTCATTGATCGTGCTTTTTGCAAAATCTTTTCATATTCTGCTCGTAAATTGGATAATTCATCAGCAATGACGCTATCAGATTCGGCTTCAGATGAGGTGCGGAAAATAAGCCCTTCCTGCTCTTCTTTTAATTGAAGGCCAAAAAGCCGTATCTTCTTTCGAATACGGCTATCGGCAATCTTTTTTGATATGGCGATATACTTGCCCTCTGGCATGTAAATCAAATGATCGCCAGTAAGCTCGATTATGTTTGTCAGTCGCGGCCCTTTTGTTCCAGCCGCATCCTTTTCGACCTGAACCAGAAGCTTTTCACCTTGATGGACGAAGGAGGTAATCTGTTGACTCAAATTTTCCTCCTTGCGCTGGACAAAAGCGACAAGCTTATCCCGGTGCAAATATCCATTTTTCCCCTCGCCGATATCAACAAAGGCAGCATTCATTCCTGGCAGCACCTTTTCTACTCTTCCGAGGTAAATATCGCCCACACTAGAATGGTGTTTCGGCTGGTCAATAAAAAGCTTGATTGGCGCATTTCCATCGAGCAATGCAAATCGTTTTTCCCTTGTGAGATGGTTGATAATTAATTTATACAATCGTGTAGCCTCGCTTTTAATAGGAATACAATAAATCACTAATCGGTGAAGTCACCATTTTTTCAGTAAAATAAGCGTGCAGCAGCTCATTTTCATCTAAACTGCCTGTTTCCTTGCCGTCCTTTTCAATGATAATAGGATGTTTACAGCCTCTGCGGAATTTCTCCAAAACATGAATGATCATTTCATCCTCTGCGACAATGATCGGTACTAATGCTCGCAGCTCGCTCGTATTTCCATAATACCGTTCAAGGAGAAAACGAAGGAAAACATATCTGCTCTGTTTCCATTCATGATACAGGGAAAATAGCAAAAAAGCCAAGATCACCCAAATGTTTAATTGGATAGGACTAATAATCAAAACAGAAATGATAAATAAGAGCACTGCCCCAATAGACACCTGCAATGCTTTTTGATGTGCATCCGGAAAAGCGCGGTGAAAAGAAAGCCACAGGAAGACAAGCTTGCCGCCATCCAGCGGCCAGATTGGCAGTAAGTTAAAAAGAAGAATCATTAGATTAAACTGGATAAATAACAGGTAGATCCCATCATGAATGAGAGAAAACTCCATAAGCAAAAAAGCCAATCCCATCATCCAAAGGTGCTGAAGCGGACCTGATAAAATAACAATGACTTCCTCTTTCAATGGCCTGTTTCCATGCTCGTCCATTTCCGCAACGCCGCCAAAAGGCAGCAGGGAGATCCTCTTAATTCTCCACGAAAAAAAAGACGCTGCAGCCGCATGCCCCATTTCATGTACAAAAATTATCAGCAATAAAAGAGACAACTCTAAAAAATGTGCGGTTGCAACAGCCAGTCCAATAATCGCCCATAAGAGCGGATGAATATGAATATATTTTATCAATCCAGCAATTTTAATCAAATGGTATCACCTGTATAGGGTCGACGAAGTCATCTCCTTTTTTAATCGCGAAATAAAAGGACCCCTTCGTTCCATCCTTCATATTTGTTGATTTCCCAAGCTCTTTTCCTTTTTCGGCATACTCGTAAAGACTTACATTTATCTCTTCTAAATGGCCGTACCATGATTCACTATTATCTGCATGTTTGATAATGACTGTTTTTCCAAAGCCATCCTTTTTCCCGGCAAACTTGACAAGACCTTCACTCATAGCTTGTACAGGGGCATCTTTTTCCGTTTCAATCGTAATTCTTTGGCCATTTTCCCGAAAGTCCTCAAGAATCTTTGCCGAAGCAGGCAGGGCATAATCAATGGATTGTGTTTTGTCCTCTCCATCCTTTTTATCGTCTGATAGGGGCAGGAGGGCCAGAGGCTTGCCGAATTTTTCCTCATACCAATTCGCCACAGCCACGAATTGAAAGTCATTTTCCATGGTATTTTTCACGAAATTTCTCGCAGGATCAAGGGCTGAAGCTCCATTTTTAAACATGATTGCAATCAATAAGAACAGACAGGCCGATGCCAGTATCTTAAATAGAAACCATTCCTTGTTAAAAAGCGGATGAGTTCCTTCACCGCTTTCCCCTTCATATGAGGCCATTTTGCTGAATCCATAGCGCTCCTCATCTTCCGGCCACATGACCCGGTTCTGAACGTTTTTCTTCACCCTGTCGCGCTCTCTCTTTCTGCGTGCCACCCGCTTTCGAATATCGTCTGCTCGTGATCTCATATACTCCCCACCATTCCTCATCAATTCCTTTGTACAAGTCTATGAGTTGTCCCAAAAGAGTATGACAGGATAGAGAAAAATCATCTTCGGGACACGGTGCCTGTCCCCCTGTCCGCCAGAGACAAGCACTATGTCCGCTCCATAAAAAAATGCCAGGGGAGTCCCTGACATTTAAATGCATTTATTTTACACCAAAGAATTTTTTGATTTTCGAAAAGACGCTTTGCTGCTCGTCCTCAAGCGACTGAAGAGGAATAGACTCTCCCAGGATTCTGCGGGCAATATTTCGATAAGAAATAGATGCTTTGCTGTTAGGATTTAGAGCTATGGGCTCGCCATGGTTAGATGCCTTGATGACTTCATCGTCATCTGCGACAATCCCGATTAAATCAATGGAAAGGTGGGCAGCGATTTCGTCAACATCAAGCATATCCCCATTCTTCATCATTTGATTGCGGATTCTGTTAATAATCAGCTTTGGCGGTTCAACATGTTCTTCCTTTTCAAGAAGACCGATAATTCGATCGGCATCTCTAACGGCAGAAACCTCTGGTGTAGTGACTACAATAGCCTTATTAGCACCAGCCACAGCATTTTTGTATCCGCGCTCAATACCAGCTGGACAGTCGATAATGACATAATCATAGTCCTGCTTTAGTCCATTGACCAATTCCTTCATTTGTTCAGGGGAAACTGCCGTTTTATCACTTGTCTGAGCGGCTGGCAGTAAATAGAGCAAATCATCAAAACGCTTATCTTTTACAAGTGCTTGGTGGACCTTGCAGCGGCCTTCCAGTACATCGACAAGGTCATAGATAATTCTGTTTTCAAGTCCCAAAACAACATCTAGATTTCGCAGACCAATATCTGTATCAACAAGACAAACCTTCTTTCCCTGCAAGGCTAGAGCTGTACCTAAATTGGCAGAAGTCGTTGTCTTACCGACCCCTCCTTTACCGGATGTGATCACAATTGCTTCTCCCATCCTAGTATCCCCCTTCCATTCTTGTAATATTCGGTCTAAGATGCATTAAAACTTGCAATCTATCAACATGAATTTGATTGTTTTCATCTATGTACGCACATTCCATTTCCCGTTTTTCCTCATCAGAATACTGGTCCGGTGCCCTTGTAATACAATCACTAATCCGTATTTGCGAAGGCTTCATAACCGATGCAGCGACGATTGCTTCTCTATTTCCGTTAAAACCAGCATGAGCGATTCCTTTTAATGAACCCATTACAAAAATATTTCCCCCGGCAATGACCGTACCTCCAGGATTCACATCACCAACCAGCAGCAAATCTCCAGGGACTTGAAGAACCTGGCCAGATCGCACGATTCTTGTCACAGGCACTATTTGTTCTTCCTCTTTTAATTTTTCTGCTTCATCCCTTGTGATAACATTCGAAACAACGGAATCAACTGCTAAGTTTTTCTTTTGCCGAATTAAATCCTTTAATTCCTCTTCCTGGTCCTGGGATAAATATCTATTGCCAACCTGAACCTTTACTCGAATGAGATGGTTATCACGGGATTTTGAGCTTTCTGAAAGTTTATAATCGATTTCTTTTTTTAAATCCTCGTACGCGCAACGATCATCAAGATGAAGTGTCAGCCCATCCTTTGTTCCTTTAATCGTTACATTTTGAAATTTATTATTCATATCAAGCTGTTCACCTCAAATGAAACACATAGCGTCCCCTTTTTAGATATTCATCAAAAAAGTGCGCACCTCTAAATAAAAAGAATTCGACATTATTTGGTCATATTCCTTTTTTCTAAAATAATTTTTGTGATTTTTGATTTGCATTTTTGTTTAGAAAAGAGCTTGGAGGACCACATGGAATCAGGAGAATATAAAGAAAAAGATTCACGTCTCCAAGCTCTCTGTTAATTTGCTGAAGTGCTTCTTAAAAGGATAAACGGTTAAGATGATAAATCCAAGGTTTAAAATAAGTGTTGGCCATAAACGCGATGATAGATAATTGGAAAAGTTCATATCCGTCTTATGAATTAGAAAATTCATCTCATAAACACCAATTTCAAGAATCGCGGCCCCAAAAAGACAAGCAAACGACACCATGAAAATGTTAGTCTGCAATATTTTCATTAACTTCGAAATTAGATAAGCCACAATAGGGAACATAAACAAATATATACCAATAATGCCTGTGTAAACAACATCAAATAATAATCCAAAAATAAGGCTGTAAATCAATCCATACCTATTTGGACCGTATAATGTTAAAAACAATAAAGCAATAAGTAAAAATCGCGGAACAAGAATATATTTCCCTTCAAAAATATCAGCCGGCAGCAGCTCTACAAACACGCTTTCGCCCACAAAGAGCAAAATTAACAAGAGAGGAAGAATAACCTTTCTCAAAGCTCCTCCTCCTCTGCATCAATCATATCTTCTAACTCTGGCTTAAGTGCACTTCTTTTGACAACCATGACATGTTCAATATCATAAAAATTCGCGCCTGGCTTCACATAGGCTGTTTGTGTCAAACCATACTCTGCAGGCACAACCTCTGTGACTTTTCCTATTGGAAGATTTTTTGGGAACACGCCGCCCATTCCAGAGCTGATAACATTTTGGCCTTTTTCAATTTTTGCATCAGATGGAATACGCTTTAAGAGCAGTAGTCCTTTTTCCTTATCATATCCCTCAATTAATCCAAAATAGCTTTTTCCATCTGCCTGCACTTCTGCAGAAATTCTGTTTTTGGGATCCATAGAGCTTAACAGCTGAATCGTTGATGTGAAGTTTTGACTATTGGTTACTTTTCCAATTAATCCATTGGCAGTAATCACAGCCATATTTTTCTCGATTCCATTCTTTGTCCCTCTATTAATTATTAGAAGCTCATTCCAGCGATCTGGATTACGGCCGATCACGGTGGCTTGGATTGGCTCAAAGGCACTAAGTGAATCCTTCTTATCAAGAATTTCCTGAAGCTCTGCATTATCTTTTTTCAGCATTTGCACTTCTGATTCAAGACGCGCAAGCTCATCTAGCCGCTTTTTTAATTCCTTATTTTCCGTATATGTATTCTGCAAATCTTTCACATTTTCAAAAAACCCAGATACATAGTGGATTGGACGGGATACAGCCGTTTGCACCCAGCCAGTTGTATCCTTTATAAATTGTTCAGGCCAGCTTAACTGTTCTCGATCCTTCAAAGAAAACCCAATTAATGCCACGAGAATAATAATACTGACAAGCAAAATAATCAGGCGTTTATTCAAGAAGAACTGTGGCATTTTCTACACCTCTAATTTTTTTATACCTCACTAAAACACGAAGGGAGCCCAATCACCAAGAAAAAAGTGAATGGGCTTCTTTACTGCTATTTATCTTATTACACATTTAACGGGAATCTTTTGCCTTGTTTTTGAAAAGATCAATATGATCCAATGCCTTTCCAGTGCCAATCGCTACACAGTCAAGCGGATTTTCGGCAATCAATACAGGCATATGTGTTTCTTCACTGATGACCTTGTCCAAATTACGAAGCAAAGCGCCTCCTCCGGTCAGCACAATTCCCCGATCCATAATGTCTGCAGCAAGCTCTGGCGGAGTCTTTTCAAGGGTTACCTTTACAGCATCAACAATCGAATAGACTGTATCATGAAGTGCTTTGGCGATTTCCTTAGCTGTGATTTCAATTGTTTTCGGAAGCCCTGTCAAAAGATCCCGTCCACGAATTTCAATATTTTCAATTCCCTCAGGGTCTCCAGCCGATCCAACTTCGACCTTAATCATCTCAGCTGTCCGATCTCCAATTAAAAGATTGTAGGTTTTGCGGATATAATTAATGATTGCCTCGTCCATATCATTACCGGCCACGCGAACAGATTGGCTTGTTACGATGCCGCCTAAAGAAATAATGGCAACCTCGGTTGTTCCACCGCCAATATCAACAACCATGCTTCCTGTTGGCTCCCAAACAGGCAGATTCGCACCGATAGCTGCGGCAAACGGCTCCTCAATTGGATAAGCATCTCTTGCGCCAGCTTGCCTTGTTGCATCAATGACTGCACGCTGTTCAACTGCGGTTATCCCTGATGGTACACAAACCATCACATACGGTTTTCCTGAGAATACGCTTTTATTTTTCACAGCCTGCTTGATATAATATTTCATCATTACAGCTGTTGTTTCATAATCAGCGATGACCCCGTCCTTCATTGGGCGAAGTGCCACAATATTTCCAGGTGTCCGGCCGATCATGTTTTTCGCATCATTTCCAACCGCGACAATATTTTTGGTATCTGTTTGCAAGGCAACGACAGAGGGCTCTCTGACAACAATCCCCTTCCCCTTAATATATACAAGTGTATTAGCCGTTCCTAGATCAATTCCAAGATCCTTTGTTCCAAACATTGCTGTATCTCCCTTTCTGATACGAAATGCATTTCAATAGATAAGGTAATTATTCAAAATATTCAAAGAAAATCTTATTTATTGTCGATTATTTTTTGTTGACTAAAAAAGCATAAACAATATTATAGCCTATCGTCAAATAAAAACATAGTGTTATAAATAACCTTTTTCCTTAAGGCTGACGAATTTATTCTCGCCGATAATAAGGTGGTCAAGAACTTCAATCCCGATAATTTTTCCGCACTCAACCAGCCTTTTGGTCACCTCAATATCTTCCCTGCTTGGTGCGGGATCGCCGCTCGGATGATTATGCAGGCAAATAATAGAGGCAGCGGATCGCCTGAAAGCCTCTTTGAACACCTCCCTCGGGTGCACAATACTTGCATTCAGACTTCCAATAAAGACAGTTTGCTTGTGGATTACTTGATTTTTTGTATTCAGGTATAAACAAACGAAGTGTTCTTGTGAAAGGAAGCGCATATCGTTCATCATATATTTTGCGCCATCTTCAGGCGAGCGGATGGTGTATCTTTCATTATAATTAAGATTTGTAATTCTTCTGCCAAGTTCTACAGCAGCAAGAAGCTGAATAGCTTTTGCCGTTCCAATTCCTTTGATAGAGGTCATCTCATCTAATGATGCGTCCTTTAGAAGTCTAAGTCCATCAAAATGGGTCAGCAGCCTGTTTGATAACTGCAGGACAGATTCGTCCTTTGTTCCTGTGCCTAGCAATATCGCTACTAATTCATGATTTGCCAAGCTTTTCGGGCCATTTTGAATAAAGCGTTCTCTTGGACGCTCATCCTGTGGAAAGTCCCTAATCATTAATGACTGTTTCTGCATGGTATACCTCCCTTTTTTGGGGTGAAAGGGAGTCCGTTAAAAAGAAAACCTATAGCAGGGACGGAATTATATATCCAGCCTTTTTTAATTCTCGAACCGTTCTTGAAACAGGAAGCCCTACGACTGAAAAATAGTCTCCTTTTATTTCTTTAACAAGCATGCAGCCAAAGCCTTGAATGCCATAAGCCCCCGCTTTATCGAAAGGTTCACCGGTGTCAATGTAAGCTTGGATTTCTTCGTCTGACAGCTCCCAAAACACCACATCTGTTTTCACATAAAACTTTTCCACTTTTTCCGGGGCAATTATTGCCACGCCTGTATAAACGGAATGCGTCTTACCTGACAATGCCTTAAGCATGTCAAATGCTTCTGTCGAATCTTTCGGTTTGCCTAGAACCTTACCGTCCAAAACAACGACCGTATCGGCCCCGATAATAAATGACTCCGGCCCCTGGCCCTTAGATGCACCTACTGCTTTTGCCTTTCTGCTAGCAAGCTCCATGACAATTTCATCAGGGGTTAACTTAGGATCAAAGTTTTCATCAGCGTCACTGCTGGCAACTTCAAATGTTAATTGAAGATTTTCAAGAAGTTCTTTTCGTCGTGGAGAAGAGGAGGCTAAAATGAGGTTTTGCATGTAATCACCTTACCTTTATTTTGTCTCAGCTTGGGAGATACAACCTAATCGTACCAAAATTCAACAGGACAAACAATTTATTTCAACAAGATTCGGCAAATTTCTCAGAATGGACAGGGGGACAGGCACCTTGTCCCGTTTTTCGGGACAGAGTGCCTGTCCCCCTGTCCGCCAACTATAAGAGGTCTGTCGAAAATAGTTCAACAGACCCCCATAATATGTGTTATTTCCTAGAAAATATTCGATTATAGGAATAATATGTCATATTAAGTTGCTATTAACATACAGCAGGTATTATAAAGTCTGATAGATTCCCATGAAGTCTAGCAATGATTGCTGGAGCTTTGTTAAAGCAGCCTGATCTTTTGATGCTTGATAGGCATTCACTTGTGCAAAGGATTCCTTTAAGTCTTTTTCGATTTGAACAATTTTTTCGTTTTTAAGCTGGCTAGAATCGATGGTTTTAAAGACTGCTTCCTGTTTCTTTATATTTTCTGCTGACTGCTCGGAAATCGCCTGACTTAGCATTCCATCGGCTGCCCCTGCCGCCAATGCGCTATACACCGAAGACAATGAATTTAGAAGTCTCTTTTCCTCGGAAGAAATCCCGTCCAATGTTTTTTCTGGCAATGTAATTTCTTTAGCGAACACTTCTACCCCTTTGCTCTTGAGCTGGCTGCCTATCGCTTTTGCATGCTCAATGCTATCGGCTACTCCCAAATAAATATAGGCTTTTCCATCCAGTTCAATAATCTGTGCCGGCACACCCTTTTGAACCAATTCCTCTTGAATGGTTTTGGCTGATTCCGCACTCGAAAAAACCCCTCCCTGAACAATTGACGCCGGGATTGATGCTAGTTTGACTTCTTCTGTGGGTGTTTGTATTTTTTCCTCTGCCTGTTTTTCAGCCATTACAGGCTGATCTTTTTCTATCGTATTTTCCGTGATTACTAGCTTGAGCATAATAAAACCAAAGCTTGTCCCTAATACAACAGCAAAAAACACAGTAAGAAACACTGAGGTAAGAAAGCTGTTTTTTGGCTGTTTGCCAAAAGAGAATGAACGTTTTTTCTTTTGTTTTTTTGGTTTTGGAAGAATATTATATTCTTTAATAGAAGGTGTTTCCATTTCCTCTGGCAAAATCCAGTCAAAGTCATCCTCTTCAAGCTCCTTGGCCGCTGCGGATTCAAGTTTTCCTGTTTGCTCCGGAATTTTTTTGAACGTCTTTTGTTTCTTTACAGCTGTGTCTTCATTTTCCCCTTCATTTTTTCCTTCATTTTTCGGCAATCGATTTTCAACGAAAGACCGATGCTGCCCGTTTATCTTTATCGTAATGGTTTTCTCTTTTTCCGGCCTGTCCAATATGCTGCCTCCCCCCATGTCGATATACTAGTTTTGTTTCATCCTATCATATCGAAAAAAAAAAATAACAAGACTTTTGTCGTCTTGTTACTTCTGATTTTCGTCAAATTTTTCAATTTTACGATTCTTGATTAACAGAGCTGCTGAATGGGTCCTTTTTATGGCTAGGTTCCGGTATCTCGGCTTGTGGAAGGTCCTCAGCTAAATTCGTTAGGTCTGGCATATAGAAAGCAGCTAAACGAATTTGATAAGTGATATTTTTATTATCTGAAACCATCTCTTCCATACCTGAAAAAGCTATATTCTCAACACTGATAATACGCTTTTGCTTTTCGAGTGTATCAATGAATGTTTCCATATCAATATATGCTGGTGATTGGACAGTTAATGTCACAATCAGCTTCTTTATCCCATGCGGCAATGCAGCATTCTTCGATTCTGTCTCACCCTTTATACTGCCTGCCTCTTCTTGTGAGTTTTCCGATGCCTTTAGATCCTCGTCAGCAAACTCCATATTCTTCACAAAGCTATTAGATACAACTTCAGCTTTTTCAATATCCAGCATCAGCTGATCGGCAAGAGGCTTAACCGGAATTCGATTCTGCAGACTTAAGGTGCTATCATATGCCATTGAAGCAGACCCTTCGAGCTGATTTTCGATTGCTGACAGAAGCTGTTTTTCTGTTTCAAGCTCCTTTTGTTTGTTAGACAATGAGGTCTTCATCGGCTGAATATATAAGAAATACAATCCTATTAAAAGGAGAACGATGACCGTTATGCCTATTGCTCCAATCATCTTTTCTTTTTTCGAAAATTGAAGGGTCATTCCTGCTCCCCTCCCTGCTGGTCCAAAGTCTCTGCTTTAAGCACGGTTTGATTGAGATCAATCGCAAATTCTGCGTAATAGCGAGGAATAAACGGATCATTGCCTAGCCCGTTTTCTGTATCTTGTTCTTCCGTTGTGAGTGATAAAATTTTTGCGTTCACGACCCAGTCAGAGTCCAGTAGAGCTCTTAAATAATAAGCTGCTTCCCTGCTTGTGTCGAATTGGATAACAATCTGGCTAACGCTGGCTTCCTGATAATCTAATGATTGGATCAAGCCGCTGTCCGGCAGGAGCTCAGTAAGTTTTCTAAGCAAAGGAACTGTCTTTAGCGGATAATCTTCAGCCCATTGCACAGCATTTTGCAGATTTTCACTAGAGTCAGAGGCACCAGAATCTATCATCTTCTGCTGTTCTGCGGCAACCAGCTGCTTCGTCATTTGAATCTGCAGATCAACTGCCTTAGTTTCACTTTTATGCAACTGTCCAATGAAAAAGAGGATGAAAAGCCCAATAATCAATAGAAATAAAAGGAGCCCGGCAAGCACGAAAATGGGTCTATTTCTTGATTCCTTTTTAGGCAGTAGGTTGATTTCAACAAGCATGATTACACCTCTTTTAAAGCGAGCCCCAGGGCAAGATAGTGTGTTCTAGGAAACTGATTTTCTGCTGCTGAGACTATCGAGCGTCCGTCTATTAATGAAATCGGAACATCATAGCGCTTCCTCATTTCATCAGCGATCCGCGGAAGAAATGGATGATCTCCGTTTAGCAGAATTTTTGATACTTGCTGCTTTCCCTGATGGATCGAATAGCGGTAGAAATCCATTAACTTGCTGATTTCTTTATATTGATCCTCAAATAGAAATAGAAGCTCATCTTTTTCCCCTAGAAATGATAGTTCATAGTTACCTAGTTTATTAAGGTGAATATTCCATTGTTCTTCATCCGCATCAACAGCAATATGGTGCATAAAGAATGGAATGGAGCCTTCAAAAATACAGAGATTGACTTCATTTAAATCAAATTGGACCATTAAAAGCCTCTCATCTTGTTCGGCCATATTTAAGTGATCATAGAGACGATAGAGGGCAAGCGGTGAAATATCAGCTGCTTTCGGCGAAAGCTTCACTTCCTGAAAAAGGGCTGTGTACTCCGTGACATGTTCTTCCTGGGCAGCAAATATAAGCAGCTCTCTTTTTTCTGTCCCATTTGACAAAATATGTATATCAAAGACTGGTTCTTCAAATGGCAGATGAATGCTTGAGCCAAGTTCTAAATAGAGATACCCGTGGATTTCATCATCTTTTACATCCGCAGGAATAGAAATCTTTCTGATAATCACAAACGGGTCTGGGACAGTAAAACGGATAGAACGCTTTTGAATTTTCCAATCAGAAATACATTCCTCGAGAATATTGGTTAACGTTTCATAATCAGCGATTTTTCCGTCGGTGATAATTCCAAAGGGAATATACCTTTCCTCCCATCTAAGCACGGAAAGCGGCTGCTTACTCTTTAATTCTACTAAGCGAATGGAATAATCATTAATAATGATGTTGATGGTTCGATGATTCCGGGAAAAGAGGGAAAGAGGCATAGTAATTCTCCTTATTTAACCAGCTAAAAATTGAAGGTATTTCAGCAGGATCATATCTCCATAAAAATAGGCAGTTAAGGTACCTGCTGCAATAAAAGGGCCGAATGGAATCGGATTTTTCCTTTTTACCTTTCCTGTCATTAAGCCAATGATACCAAAAATTGCCCCGTATAGGGCAGAAATAAAAAAGGAAATAAATACAAGCTTTATTCCCATTACAAAACCAATGAGGGCAAACAGCTTGATATCTCCTCCGCCCATGCCGCCTTTGCTGATAACAGCGATAAAAAGGAGCAAAAGAAATCCAGCTGCGGCACCTGCTAAAGAATCCCACCATGGCTGCAGCGGGATCACAATTCGTTCCAACAAAAAAATCCCCGTAAAAAACAGCAGTACTTTATCAGGGATAATCATATAAGTGATATCTGATACAAAAATAATAATGAATAAAGAAATCAGCGTCCAGGCAACAAACAGTTCATTTGTCCAGCCTAGGATAAGTGGCGCAAGAACAAACAGGAGACCAGTCGCTAACTCCATCAAAGGATAAATAGGAGAAATGCGCGCCTTGCATTGGCGGCATTTCCCCCCTAAAAACATATATGAGAACACAGGAATCAGCTCAAACGAGGTGAGCTGATGGTGACAATGCGGGCAGGCCGAACGCGGAGCCACAATCGACTGCTTCTCAGGTACACGCAGGCCGACTACGTTATAAAATGAACCGAGTATTAGACCTAGTATAAAAATGGATATTAATAGATATAGCATGATCTAACACTCCTAAATATTATTTGGATCTAGCTTATTAATTTGAGAAATCAGGCTCCGCCGCCTGTTGTGTCGCCTCCTGTTTCATCACCGCCACCAGAATCATTGCTTGGTTCTGGATTATCGTAAGTCATCTCACTTATTACATCACGTGTTCCACTAAATGTAGGATTTTTATCATCTACAGCAGGGTGTTCAGATACTGCTCCATTTAATACAAGTTGCCCAGTTTCATTTTTACTGACTGTCCATTCCCCAGAAATATTCTTGTCGGTAATATCAAGATATTTTTCAATATTTGACTTAGTTAGTTCTTCACCAGCAGCTTCAGCGACTGATGCTGCTGCTAGTATTTGTAATGCATCCGCCTTTGCTGCATCAAAATTTGATTTTGCTATAACTTTCCCAATACTAGGCACAGCAATCGCCGCAATAATCCCCAAAATTACGATAACTGCCAGCAATTCAACAAGCGTCAAGCCCCGCTGATCCTTCAGCCTTTTACCAATTTTCTTTAACATGTAAATCTTCCTCTCCCATTTATCAATCTTCAAAATACAAGACTAAAGTCTCACCCATATTATACTAGACACTATTTCTATTAATATAGTGCTAAATGTTAATTTTTTGCTAACATTAGTTAACCTGGTTAAATATTTCTAGCATCGGCACCATGATAGAGGTGACGATTGTTCCGACCACTCCAGCCAGTAAAACAATCATGATCGGCTCAATGAGTGATTTAATTCGGTCTGTGCTGTTTTCTACCTCTTTTTCATAGAAATCTGCCACTTTCCCTAGCATCGCATCAAGGGAACCAGTTTCTTCGCCAATGGCAATCATTTGCGTAACTAGAGGAGGAAAGGCCCAATGCTTTTTCATCGGCTCGGTCATCGAGCGCCCTTTTTCAAGAGCATTTCTCGACTCACGGACTACCCGGGCTATGACTTCATTCTCAACGACCTTTTCGACGATGGTCATCGCCTGCAGAATCGGCACAGAGCTTGTAAATAATGAGCTCAGTGTTCTTGTCATCCTGGCCAAAACGGCCTTCTGCAGCATTTTCCCAAACACAGGAATACGCAGGATAAAATAATCTAAATAATACTTTGTCTGGGCGTTTTTCCTTATTATACCTATACCGGCAACAATACTAACGAAAAACAAAACAACCAGCCACCAATAGGCCTGCATAAATTCACTCGATTTTAATACAAAG
>Ga0182742_1002252_pt1 | contig 21850 bp, 18 predicted proteins | sample eDN5th37CBELigMG_FD_128880 | JGI IMG/M metagenome (GOLD analysis project Ga0182742, IMG submission 128880) | Enriched Miracle-Growth compost microbial communities from Emeryville, California, USA - eDNA 5th pass 37_C BE-Lig MG (version 2)... ... | reverse complement strand
TGGGCGCGGGCTCGGTAACGCCTCTGCAACTGGCCGGCGCGTTCTCGGTGTTCGCCAACGGCGGTTACCGTGTCACGCCTTACCTGATCGACCGCGTCACCGACAGCAGCGGCAAGGTCATCATGCAGGCCAAGCCGGTCGTGGCCGGCGACGAGCAGGCCCGCGCCATCGACCCGCGCACCGCCTGGGTCATGGACGACATCCTGCGCGGCGTGGCCACCTACGGCACCGCCGCCCGCGCCCGCGCGCTGCTCAAGCGCAGCGACATCGCCGGCAAGACCGGCACCACCAACGAATCCGTGGACGCCTGGTTCTCGGGCTACACCCCCTCGCTGGTCGCCACCGCGTGGCTGGGCTTCGACCAGCCCAAGTCGCTGGGCTCGCGCGAAACCGGCGGCGGCGTGGCCATGCCGATCTGGGTCGACTACATGCAGGACGTGCTCAAGGGCGTGCCCGAAGAGAAGCCGCGCCCCCGCCCCGATGGCCTGCTGGTGGAAAACGGCGAGTTCTATTTCTCCGAATTCCCGCCGGGCCAGGCCGTCGCGCGCCTGGGCCTGCCCGAGGCCGACACGCTGGGCGAGTTCCTCAACGGCCTGAACGGCAGCACCAACGAGGACACCCGCATCAAGGTCGCGCCGGGCGTCGGCTCCCAGAAGCCCGCCCCCTGGTCGCAACAGATCCAGTTCTGATCGCGCAAATGCAAAAACCGGCCCGAGGGGCCGGTTTTTTTTAAAGGATGGACCACAAGATCTGTGCCCGTAGGATGGGTGCAGCGCGAGACCGTCTACGCAAAAACTCGACCGTCGAACGCGCGGAACCCATCGGGCGGCGCCAGCCGCCCCCGCCGCGCAGGGATTACCCGCCTACAGCCGTATCGTCACCGGCACGCCGGCAGCCGCGGAACAGATTTGCGACAAAGCATCCGGCAATTGCGGCCCGCCTCGGGTATCGTTCCAGTGCAGGCCGTCGTAACGGTAGTGGAAGCCGCCGCTGCGCGCGGCGACCCATAGCTCCTGCATGGCGGCCTGGCTGTTCACCACGACGTGGGTGTTGTCCTCGAAAACCATGGTCAGCACATTGCCGCTGCGGCTGGTTTCGACATCGACGTCGAGCGAAGCCGCCCAGTCATCGGCCTGGCTTTCGATGCTGTCCAGCACCTGGTCGATCAACGCAAGAAATTCGGTTTCGGTCATAATCGAGCCTGCAAGAATTACGGAGTTCCCAGTGTTCCAATTGGCATTCAGCCGCATGGCTCTTCGCATTGTAGCCACGCTCGTGACGACCGGCATGCTGGCGGCCTGCGGGTACAAGGGGCCGTTGTACATGCCGACTCCCGACGGCAAGCCGCCGCGCGACTCCCAGCCGCAACCCTCGGTGCCGATCCCGCCGGCGCCCCCCGTGCTATGACCGCCCGGTTTCCAGCGCAGCCGGAACTGGCGGGCCATCCGTACTTCCAGTTCCGCAACAACGTCCTCTACGCCGAGGACGTGCCGCTGGATCACCTGGCCGAGCGGCTGGGCACCCCGTTGTACGTATATTCGCGCGCCGCGCTCAAGGCCGCCTGGCAGGCCTACCACAGCGCCGTCGGGCAGCGCCCGGTGCTGGTCTGCTACGGCATGAAGGCCAATTCCAACCTGGCCGTGCTCAAGGAATTCGCGCGCCTGGGCGCGGGCTTCGACATCGTCTCGGGCGGCGAGCTCAAGCGCGCCCTGGCGGTCGGCGCCGATCCGGCCCGCATCGTGTTTTCGGGCGTGGGCAAGCAGGCCTGGGAGATGCGCGACGCGCTGGCGGCCGGGGTCAAGTGCTTCAATGTCGAATCCGAGGCCGAGCTGCGCCTGCTGTCGCAGGTCGCCCAGGACATGGGCGCGCGCGCGCCGGTTTCGCTGCGGGTCAATCCCGACGTGGACGCGCAGACCCACCCGTACATCTCCACCGGCCTGAAAGAAAACAAGTTCGGCATCGCCATCGAATCGGCGCTGGCGGTGTATCGCAGCGCGCAGGCGCTGCCCGCGCTGGAAATCGTGGGCGTGGACTGCCATATCGGCTCGCAGCTGACCGAGATCGGCCCCTACCTGGACGCGCTGGACAAGCTGCTGGACCTGATCGACCGGCTGGCGCAGGCCGGCATCGCGATCCGGCACCTGGACCTGGGCGGCGGGCTGGGCATCCGCTACGCGGATGAAACCCCGCCCTCGCCGCGCGCCCTGCTCGACCCCGTCTTCGAACGCCTGCAGGCCCGCGGCCTGGGCCATCTGCACCTGGTGCTGGAGCCCGGCCGCTCGCTGGTCGGCAACGCCGGCGTGCTGCTGACGACGGTGCAATACCTGAAGCATGCCGAGGCGCGCAATTTCGCCATCGTCGACGCCGCCATGAACGACCTGCTGCGTCCGGCGCTGTACGACGCCTTCCACGGCGTGCGCCCGGTGCATCCGCGCGCCGGCGAAGCAACCCTCTACGACATCGTGGGCCCGGTCTGCGAAAGCGCCGACTGGCTGGCCAGGCAGCGCAAGCTCGCGATCGAGGCCGGCGACCTGCTGGCCGTGGAATCCGCCGGCGCCTACAGCATGGCCATGGCCAGCAACTACAACACCCGCCCGCGCGCGGCCGAGGTCATGGTCGACGGCGACCAGTACTACGTGGTGCGCCGGCGCGAAACGCTGGACGACCTGCTACGCGGGGAATCGACGCTGTAGGATGGGTGCAGCGCCAGAGTCCTTAAGCAAGAACCCCAACGTTCACCGCGCGGAACCCATCAGGCGGCGCAAGCCGCCGATTTTCGTGGCAGGCGCAAATGCCGGCACCCGTCAAAGCTCCCCGTACGAGTGCAGCCCCGACAGGAACATGTTCACCCCCAGGAACGCGAACCCGGTGATCAGCAGCCCCATCAGCGCCCAGTAGGCCGCCATGGTGCCGCGCAGGCCCTTGATCAGGCGCATGTGCAGCCAGGCCGCGTAGTTGAGCCAGACGATCAGCGCCCAGGTCTCCTTGGGGTCCCACTGCCAGTATGCGCCCCAGGCGTCGGCCGCCCACAGCGCGCCCAGGATGGTGGCGACAGTGAAGAACGCGAAGCCGATGGCGATGGCGCGATACATGATGTCGTCCAGCACCTCCAGCGACGGCAGCACCGCGGCGATGCGGCGGCGGCCCAGCAGGATGGCGCCCACGATCACCGCGCCCACGCCGAAATACAGCATCCAGGTGGCCGACAGGCCATCGGTGCGGAACACCATGGGCTCGGCCGCCAGCAGCACGCCCAGCACGAACAGCGGCGCCAGCTTGGCCCAGGACGTGGTCTGCCCGTGCTGCTTGACCAGGTAGGCGAAGCCCACCATGGCGGCCAGCGAGAACGTGCCGTAGCCGATGAAGTTGGCCGGCACGTGCAGCTTCATCCACCAGCTCTTCAAGGCCGGCACCAGCGGCTGGATCTGCCCGGCGTCGCGCGTGAACGAATACCACAGCAGGAACACGGCGGCCGAGGTCACCACCAGCAGCACGAAGCCGCCCAGCGCGCGCGTGGCGTACTTGCGTTCGTAATACAGGTAGAACAGCGCCGTGATCAGCGCGAACAGCACGAAGACTTCGTACAGGTTGCTGACCGGGATGTGGCCCAGGTCCGGGCCCATCAGGTGACCCTCGCGCCAGCGCACCAGCAGGCCGGTCACGCCGGCGAACACCGCGCCCCAGGTCAGGGCCGTGCCGAGCCAGGCGGCGGTGGGGCTGAACACCCCGATCCAGTAGCACACCGTGGCCAGCGCGAACAGCGCGCACATCCACAGAATGGCGGATTGCGAAGAGAACAGGTATTTCAGGAAGAACACCTGCTCGGCGCGGGCCAGGTCGTTGCCGTACAGCATCAGGGCCAGCCCGGCGGCGATGGCACAGGCCACCATCAGCCGGCGCAGCGGACGCCACAGCCAGCCCATCCAGGCCAGCACCGGCACCGTGCCGCACAGGATGATCTTTTCGTAGTAGTCCATCGCGCCGCTGTAGCGGGTCAGCGCGAAGGCCGCCCCCGCCGACAGCAGCAGGAAGAAGACGATGTCGGTCCAGTCGGGCCGGCCGCGCCGCGCGCGGCTGTCGCCGGTTTCGGACAGCTGGTCCTGCCAGAGCAGGTCCGGCGGCGTGGAATGGGTGGTGGTCGTCGTGGACATAGGGAACCTTAAGACCTCTTGTGGCGCAACAGCGCCTGCTTGAAGCGTTCGAACTCCTGGTTGAAGTCCAGTGTACGCTTCTGGGACGTCATGGCCGCCAGCACGCTGCTGCCGCCGTCTTGCGGCTTGATCCAGATCCAGATGCGGCGATCACGAATATAGAACATCGCGAACACGCCCAGCACCAGCAGCAGGCTGCCCAGGTACACCGTGTTCTTGCCGGGGGTGCGGCTGACCTGGAACACGCTGGCCTGCACGTGCTGGAAGTCCGCCAGCGACAGGAACACCGGCGCCGGATAAACAGTCAGGTCCGACAGCGCCGCCACCGCCAGGCGCGACCAGACCGCGGCCTGTTCGGCGTCAGGGCCGGAAGCCGCCACCGGCGGCAGGCCGGCGCGCTCGCGCTCGACGGCGCGCAGCTCGTTCATGCTGGCGCCGATCAGCCGTATCACCACGTCGGCGGCCCGCTCCAGGTCCTGGGCCGGCGTGTTGGCCTGCAGGAACGCCGCCACGGCCTGCAGGCCGCCCGAGGCGAAGGTGTCCAGCGCGCGTTCGGCGGCCGTCTGCAGCGGCTGGCGATCCGTGCCCGACGGGCTGTTGCGCTCGGCGAAGCGGCGCGCCGCCTCCTTGCGGGCGGCCGGATCGGCCAGCGTGGCGCGCAGGCGCATGAATTCGCCGATGGAACTGTCGGCGTCGGCGGGGATGCGCAGGTAGCGGAACGGCTCGGAGGCGTTGTTGCGCACCCCGGCCAGGAACACGGAAGCGCCGTCCAGTTCGACCGGCAGCATGTAATTCTGGAATTCGTGGGCCTGGCCGGCGTCGTCGATCAGCTTGTATTCGACGCTGGGACCGACGTTGCGCAGGTTTTCGTTCTTCTTGCCGGCGGCGCTGCCCGAGACCGAAGCCACATGCTCGGCGAAGCTCTGGTTCGCGCCCTTGGGCGTGCCGCCGGTCAGGTCCTCGACGTTGATCGGCCGCAGGGCCGTGATCTCGATGCCCATGCTGCGCGGGCCGGACGCTGTGTGAGCGGTTACTTCGGATTTCTTGCCCACGGTGCCGTCCACCGCGAAAGGCGTGGCCTCGGCACCGACCAGCGGGTAGCCCTTCAGCACCACCGTGCTGCCGCCGTCGTCGAAGCTGGACTGGTAGACCGTCATGCCCTTGAAACGCAGCGGCTCGTTGACCTCGATGGTGGAATCGAAGGTCTTGCCGGTGTCGGGATCGGTCACCTCCACCTCGCTCGCGAAGCGGCTGGGCATGCCGGTCGAGTAATAATCGACCACGAACTTCTTGAGCCTGAGCGAGAACGGCATGGGCTGCACCAGGGCGCCGTCGCCCACCATCACGACCGCGGTGCTGGCCTGGCTGCCCTCGGGCACCAGCACGCTGGCGCGAAAGCTCGGGTTGTTCACCGACAGGCGCCCGCTTTCGGGCACCTCGGAGATCAGCATGTTCTCGACGATGGGCTTTTTGCCGCCGAACATGACCTGCAGCCGCACCGGCAGTTCGCTGTCGAGCAGCCCGCCGATGCAGATGATGACCAGCGCCGAGTGCGCGAACACATAGCCCAGCCGGTTGGCGCTGCCCTTCTTGGCCGCCAGCAGCACGCCGTCCTGGTCCTGGCGTTCGCGCACCGCGTATCCCAGCCCGCCCAGCAGCTTCTTCAGGCCGGCCGCGGTCTGCGGCACGTCGGTGGCGGCGTCCGTTTCCACCCGGTGGGGGAAGGCGCGCAGGCTGCCGACGCGCACGTGCTCGCGAAACGAACGCGCGTCGCGCAGCATCTTGGGCGCGTTGCGGATCAGGCAGACCGAGGTCGACACGACCAGGAACGCCATGATCAGCAGGAACCACCAGCTGTTGTAGACGTGCCAGATCGAGAACTTGTCGAACACTTCGAACCAGAACGGGCCGAACTGGTCGATGTAATTGCTGGACGCGCGGTTCTGCTGCAGCACCGTTCCCACCAGGCTCGCCACGCAGATGAACATCAGCAGGCTGACGGCAAAACGCATCGAGCCCAGCAATTCGAAGAAATCGCCGGGCAGGGTGCGCAGGGAGGGACGGGTATGTGTACGGGCTGAATTCATGAAAAAAGGGGGGCCGCGCTATCGGCTACCCCCCTCATAGACAGCGCGCGGCGGACTCAGGTTCCGTCGCGCTCGGTTGCAGGGCGCGGACCAGCCGCGCGCGTTGCGGGCAAGCGCCTATCGCAGACCGGCTGCGTAGTCCGAGACCGCCTTGATATCGGCATCCGACATGCGATCGGCAATGGCGAACATGATGTCGTTCTTGCGATCGCCGCTGCGGAACAGCTTCAGCTGCGCTTCGATATACATCGGGAACTGGCCCGACAGACGGGGGTATTGGGCGGGCATGCCCGCACCATTGGCAGAATGGCACGCCGCGCACGCCGGAACGTTGCGTTCGGGCAAACCGCCGCGCCAGATTCTTTGACCCAGATCAACCAGGTTCTCATGACCGGCGGTGGCCGGCTCCTTGAGCGGCTGCTGCGCCAGGTAGAGCGCGATGTTCTGCATGTCGGCCGGCGTCAGGTTCTGCGCCATGGCCGTCATCGGGGTGGGATTGCCCTCGGGGCCGTTGCGCGTGGGCACCTTGGCGCCGGACTTGACCTGGAAGTCGGCCAGTTGCTTGGCGAGGTATTCGTGCGGCTGCGCGGCCAGGTTGGGGTTCGCCGGGATGGTGCTGTTGCCGGCCGCGCCATGACAGGACGCGCAGGAAATGATGCCTCTGGCGGCGTCCCCCTGCTCGAACAGCTGCCCGCCCTTGGCGGCATCTGGTTTGGCCGGGCCCGCAGCGCCTTCGGCGGCGAAACTCGTAGTAGATAAGGCGGAGGCGCCGAGCAACAGCCCGCTCGCAACCAACATCCGGGACAGCACACGCTTCATGAAGACCTCGACGAATCGCATCGATCAAGGCGCAAAAAGGCGCCCACGCCTACCCGCACACCCGGATATACCGTATCGAGCCAAAAAAGACGGCTCCGCGCACGGGGACCACTGTTGCAAACGCCGGATTATACAATAGGGCTTGAAACCAACCGCATCCGAAGCCATCCGTGTCCCTCCTACATCGCGCCTCCTTCTTCACTTCCGCGGCTCGCCTCGACCAGCTGCCGGCCGCCGGCGCCCCCGAGGTCTGCTTCGTCGGCCGCTCCAACGCCGGCAAGTCCACGGCCATCAACGTGCTGTGCAACCAGCGCCGTCTCGCGTTCTCCAGCAAGACGCCGGGCCGCACGCGCCTGATCAATATGTTCGGCCTGCCCGACCCGCTGGACCCCGAAGGCCAGATCGGCTTTCTCGTCGACCTGCCCGGCTACGGCTATGCGTCGGTGGCCCGCGACGAAAAGGAAAAATGGGCGGACATCCTGGGCGGCTATCTGCGCGACCGCGAATCGCTGGTCGGCATCGTGCTGCTGATCGACATCCGCCGCGGCGTCACCGAACTGGACCGGCGCCTGGCCAATTTCATCGCCCCCACCGGCCGGCCGGTGCTGGCGCTGCTGACCAAGGCCGACAAGCTGCCCTACGGCCAGCGCATGCGCACCGTGTTCGCGGTGCGCAAGGATCTGGCCGATATCGGCGCCCTGCACACCGTTCCCTTCTCGGCGCCCGAGCGCATCGGGCTGGAAGAGGCCGGCGCGCACATCGAAAACTGGATTTCACCGAAGGTCGTACCATGAACCCGCAGATCATCTCCCCCGAATTCCCGGTCTCCCGTCCGCGCCGCCTGCGCCGCGACGATTTCACGCGCCGCCTGGTCCGCGAGAACGCGCTGACGGTCAACGATCTGATCTATCCCGTGTTCGTGGCCGAAGGCTCGGGCCTGCAGCAGGCGGTGCCTTCGCTGCCCGGCGTGGTCCGCTATTCGCTGGACACGCTGCTGCCGGTGGCCGAGGAATGCGTGGCGCTGGGCATTCCGGTGCTGGCGCTGTTTCCCGCCATCGAGCCCTCGCTCAAGACGCCCGACGGCATCGAAGCCATCAATCCCGACGGCCTGATCCCGACCGTGGTGCGCGAGCTCAAGCGCCGCTTCCCCGAGCTGGGCGTGCTGTGCGACGTGGCGCTGGACCCGTACACCAGCCACGGCCAGGACGGGGTCATCGACGAAAACGGCTACGTGCTGAACGAGCCCACCGTCGAGATCCTGGTCAAGCAGGCGCTGGCCCAGGCCGACGCCGGCGTCGACATGGTCGCCCCCAGCGACATGATGGACGGCCGCATCGGCGCCGTGCGCCGCGCGCTCGAAGCCAACGGCCACATCCACACGCAGATCATGGCCTACTCGGCCAAGTACGCCAGCGCCTTCTACGGCCCGTTCCGCGACGCGGTGGGCTCGGCCAGCAACCTGGGCAAGTCCAACAAAATGGCCTACCAGATGGACCCGGGCAACCTGGACGAAGCGCTGCGCGAAGTGGCCGCCGACCTGCAGGAAGGCGCCGACATGGTCATGGTCAAGCCCGGCATGCCCTACCTGGACGTGCTGCGCCGCGTGAAGGACGCCTTCCGGGTGCCGACCTTCGCCTATCAGGTCAGCGGCGAATACGCCATGATCAAGGCCGCCTCGGCCAACGGCTGGCTCGACCACGACAAGGTCATGATGGAAGCGCTGCTGGCGTTCAAGCGCGCCGGCGCCGACGGCATCCTCACCTACTTCGCGATCGAAGCCGCGCGCCTGCTCAAGAACGCGCGCTGACGCGCCGCAGGCCCAGCCAGGTTCCGCCCAGCACGCAGGCCAGCCCAGCCACGTGCGTGGGCGTGACGGCCTCGTCCAGGAACAGCGCCGCGAACAGCAGCCCGAAGATCGGCAGCCAGTTCACGAACAGCGCCGCGCGGCTGATGCCCAGCCGCGCGATGCCGGCGTTCCACACGATGTTGCTAACCCCCGAGGCGATGACCGCCGAGTACAGCAGCACCACCCACGGCCACCACGACATCAGCCACATCCCCGCGTCATAGGAGGCCGGCGTCAGCAGCGCATGCGCGACCAGCATGAGGCCGCCGGCGAGGTACATGTACCAGAGCATGCCCAGCGGGTCCATCATGCGCGACATGCGCTGGATCACCAGCCCGCCGCAGACGAAGACCAGCACCGCCACGAACACGATGGCGTCGCCCCAGCCGGTCAGCCCGAAGCGCCCGCCGCTGCCGGCCACCACCATGCCCACGCCCAGCAGCCCCAGCAGCGCGCCGGCGATGCGCGACGGCGTCAGTCGCTCGCGGTAGAACAGGGCGGCCAGCAGCGCCGACAGCAGCGGGCTGGTGGCCATGATGAGCGTGCCGTTGGCCGCCGAAGACAGGCGCAGCCCCGAGACCAGCGCCACCTGGTGCGCGTACACCACCAGGAATCCGGCCAGCGCGACCCAGACCAGTTCGGCGCGGCCCAGCCTGGGAATGCGGCCGCGGCGCGCCTTGATGATGAAGGTGACGGCGGCGAAGGCGATCACGATGCGCACGGCCGCCAGCGCCTGCACGTCCATGTGCTGCGTCAGGTATTTGATGGAGACGATGTTCAGGCCCCACGTGGCCATGACGAACATCAATTGAAGATAGATAAGACCGGTGCGGTCCTGGCTTGCATCAACTGTAGGGGACGTCACGGCGCCGGCCTGAAGGGGATGAGGGCGCCGCCCACGCGGCGCAGCGGACATGGTATCGCGCCCGGCGCGCGGACTCAATGCGCGCCGAGATAGGCCGCGCGCACGCCGGGGTCGCGCAGCAGCTCGGCGCCGCTGCCGCTCAACGTGATGCGCCCGGTTTCCAGCACATAGGCGCGGTCGGCCACGCCCAGCGCCTGGTTGGCCATCTGTTCGACCAGCACGATGGTCAGGCCGTCGTCGCGCAGCTTGCGGATGGCGGCGAAGATGTCCTGCACGATCAGCGGCGCCAGCCCCAGCGAGGGTTCGTCCAGGCACAGCAGGCGGGGCGCGCTCATCAGCGCGCGCGCCATCGCCAGCATCTGCTGCTCGCCGCCGGACAGCGTGCCGGCGAGCTGGTCGCGGCGTTCGCGCAGGCGCGGGAACAGCCGGTAGCCGCGCTCCACTCCCTCGGCCACCGCGGCCGGATCGCGGCGCCGCAGGTAGGCGCCCAGCGCCAGGTTGTCGTAGACCGTCTGGTCGGCGAACACGCCCCGCCCTTCCGGCGACAGCGCCAGGCCCAGGCCGACGCGCCGATGCGCCGGCACCGGCGTGATGTCGCGCCCGTCGAACGTGACCCGGCCGCCCTGCAGCGGCTCCAGCCCGGCCACGCCCTTGAGCAGCGTGCTCTTGCCCGCGCCGTTGGCGCCGATGATGGTCACGATCTCGCCGGCGCGTATCTCCAGCGATACGTCGCGCACGGCCTGGATGGCGCCATACGAAATCTGCACGGATTCTAGTTTCAGCATCGTCTTGCGGCCTGTCGATGAATGTGAGTCCGGGCTCAGGCCATGCCGGTCCCGAGGTAAGCCTCGATCACGCGCTTGTCGGCCTGCACCTGCGCCGGCACGCCTTCGGCGATCTTGATGCCGTAGTCCAGCACGATCACGTGGTCCGATATCGCCATCACCAGGTCCATGTGGTGCTCGACCATCAGCAGGGTGATGCCGCAGGAGGCGCCGACGCGCAGCAGCAGTTCGCCCAGTTCCGCCGTCTCCTGGGGATTCAGGCCCGCGGCCGGTTCGTCCAGCAGCAGCAGCGCCGGCTCGGTGGCCAGCGCGCGCGCCAGCTCCACGCGCCGCTGCAGGCCGTAAGGCAGGCTGCCCGCGGGCGTGTCGGCCAGATGCGCCAGGCCCACCATGCGCACCAGCCGCCCGGCGTGCTCGCGCGCGCGGCGCTCTTCGGCGCGCGCCCCGGGCAGGCCCAGCAGCGACGCCCAGAAACCGTTCTTCATGCGGCTGTGGCGGCCCAGCAGCACGTTGTCCAGCACCGACAGCTCGCCGAACAGGCGCAGGTTCTGGAAGCTGCGGCCGATGCCCAGCGCGCAGATGGCGTGCGGACGCTCGCCAGCGATGTCGGCGCCGCGAAAGCGCACCACGCCCGCGTCGGGCTGCACCACGCCGCTGAGCATGTTGATGAGGGTGCTCTTGCCCGCGCCGTTGGGGCCGATCAGCGCATGCACGTGGCCGCGGCGCAGGCAGAAGGAAATATCCTGCGCCGGCTTCACGCCGCCATAGGCCTTGCACAGGTTCTCGACCACCAGCAGCAGCTCGTCCTGGCCCCCGGCCGGCGTGCGCTGCGCGGGCGCCGGGTCTCCTTCCTGCCGCGGCTGCGCGTCCGCCACGCGCCGCGCGCGCGGCGCGAACAGCCCCATGACGCCGCCGGGCATGAAGTACAGCGCGAACAGCAGCAGCGCGCCGTAGAAGAAGTGCTGCACCGACGGCCAGCGCGCCAGCAGCGCGTCGATCACGGTCAGCGCGATCGCGCCGACCGCCGGCCCGGCCTTCGAGCCGGCGCCGCCGAACAGCACCAGCAGCAGGATGAAGATGGACAGGTTGAAGGTGATGAAGTCGGAATTGATGTACTGGTTCTGCTGGGCCACCAGCGCCCCCGCGATGCCGCAGGTCACGGCCGCCACCACGAAGGCGATGACCTTGGCGCGGTACACCCTGACCCCGACCGAGGACGAGGCGATCTCGTCGGCCTGCACCGAAAGCAGCGCGCGCCCGAAGCGTCCGTCTAGCACGTTGCGCAGCAGCAGCTGCGTAACCACGCACAGCGCCAGCGCGAACCACACCCATTGCTGGTTGGTGAACGCCTCGCCGCCCCAGGTCAGCGGCATGATGCCGAACAGGCCCGACGGCCCGCCGAACACGTCGACCCACTCGGTGACGATCTTCTCCACCACGATGCCGAACGCCAGCGTCACCATGGCCAGGTATGGGCCTTTCACGCGCAGCGACGGCAGCGCGATCAGCACGCCGAAGACGCCGGCCACCACGGGCGCGGCCGCCAGCGCCAGCCACGGATCGAGCTGCCAGCGCGAGGTCAGCAGCGCCGCCGTGTAGGCGCCCGCGGCGAACAGGCCCGCCTGGCCCAGCGACTTCTGGCCGGCATAGCCCACCAGCACGTTCACGCCGGCCGCGCACAGGTAGTACACGCAGGCCATGAAGACGATGCGCAGGTAGTAATCGTTGTCCACCAGCGCGGCGAACGCCGCCAGCGCCGCCGCCAGCGCCACCGCGATCAGGGTTTGGCCGTGCCGCTTCATACCTTCTCCACCAGCCGCTTGCCGAACAGGCCGGTGGGCCTGACCGCGAGCACCAGGATCACCAGCGCGAACACCGCGACCTCGCGCCACTGCGACTGCCACAGGTTCACGTACGACTCCAGGATGCCCAGCACGAAACCGCCCAGCACGCAGCCGCGCGGGTTGGACAGCCCCCCTATCATGGCGCCGGAAAAACCCTTCAGGCCGATGGCCAGGCCCATGAAGATCGATGCCGACGTGATGGGCGCGACCAGGAAACCCGCCAGCCCGGCCAGCGCTGAACTGGTGAAGAAGGCGCCGGTCATGATCGCGTTGACGTTGATGCCCATCAGGTTGGCCACCGCCGGGTTCGCCGCCACCGCCCGCATCGCCTTGCCCAGCACGGTGCGGTTCATGACGCGGTCGAACAGCAGCATGACGATGACGGCCACCGCCAGCAGCAGCAGTTCCTGGCTGCGCACGCCGGCGCCGAACACGCGGATCACCTCGTCGCCGAACGGCGCGGGCACGGTGACCGGCGCCGGCCCCCAGACCGCGAAGGCCGCGCTCTGCAGCAGGATGCCGAAGCCCAGCGTGCTCATGACCCAGGCCATTCCCGGGCGCGCGGCGAACGGCTTGACGCCGAACACGTACAGCAGCATGCCCAGCAGCCCCATCGCCGCCACTGCGGCCAGCCCGGCCAGCAGGTACTGCCAGCCGCTCAGGTCCAGCCCGGTGAACGCCGCCGTGGTGGCCGGCTTGCCGGCCAGCAGGAACAGCGCGCCCACGCCCACGAACGCGCCCACCGACACGAACTCTCCATGCCCGAAATTCAGCGTGCGGGTCGTGGTGTAGGTGATGCTGAAACCCAGCGCCACCAGCGCATACGCGCCTCCCACGGCCAGCCCGCTGACGAGCGCCTGCAGCAATGTCGCCAACATGAGGGCCTCGCAGCTACTTCGCGGCCATCGCCGTCACGTCGTCGGCATACGGCACCAGCTTGCCGTCCTGCCAGTGCGCCCACTTGTAGTCGCCCACCAGCAGCGCGTCGTGTACGGTGGCCGAGAACGGCTTCTCGTAGGTCTTCATGGCGCCCTCGTAAGTGCCCTGCAGGTTCTCCAGCGCCAGGCGCACCTTGTCGCCGTCGGTCGTGCCGGCCTGCTTGATCGCCATGGCGAGCAGGTTCATGCCGTCGTAGGCATGCGCCAGGAAGCCGAAGGCGGTGGGCGAAGTCATCTTGGCCGAAACCCGGTCATACAGCTTCTGCTGCGCGGGCGTGCGGTTGTCGGTGATGGTGCGCAGGAAGAAGGGCTTTTCCGACAGCGTCTTGCCGGCCGTGTCGTAGAACGCGATGTTGTCGGCCGCCCAGGACGTCAGCGTCAGCGGGAACCAGTTGATCTTCTCCATGCTTCGGAACACGTGCGCGATCGGCGTGCTCTGCGCCCAGATCACCACGGTGTCCACGCCCGCGGCCTTGAGCTTGTTGAGCTGCGAAGTCATGTCGGTGTCGGCCACGCCGAACTTCTCCACCGCCGCCGCCTTGATGCCCTGCGCCGCGCCGACCGCCTCCAGGTCCTTGAGCGCGCTCTGGCCATAGCCGGTGGTCTCGATCATGAAGCCCACGTTCTTGACCTTGGGATTCTTCTTCAGGTAGCCGATCACGCCCTCGACCTGCTCGCGGTCCACCATGCCGACGCGGAACATGTAGTTGTCGGCGCCCGCGCGCACCGGCTTGGTGATGTCGGTGCCCGACCCGATGGCGCCCATGACCGGAATCTTCTTCTGGTTCGGAATGTGCTTCCAGGCCAGCGCATTGCCCGAGTTGGTGGGGCCGACGATCGCCGCCACTTTCTCGTTGTCGATCAGGTCGGTCATGTTCTGGATCGACTTGGGCGGCTGCGACAGGTCGTCGCGCACCACCAGCACCACCTTGCGCCCCAGCAGGCCACCGGCCGCGTTGATGTCGTCGATGGCGGTGCGCAGCCCCAGCACCGCGGCCTGCCCGCTCTGCGCCGAGGGCGAGGCCGACAGGTCGCCGTTGAAGCCGATCTTGATGTCCTGGGCCTGGGCCTGCGCGCCGATGGCCAGCGCGCACATCATGGCCGCCTTGGACAAGGTGGAGAAAATGCCTGTTGCCTTCATCGTTGTCTCCTGTGTTTTTTTCGGATGTGCCGCACTTCGATGATGCTTGTTCCCGTCCCCGCTATACCGCCAGATAGCCTCCGTCCACCGGCAGGGACACGCCCGTCACGTACTGCGCCATCGGCGAGGCCAGGAACACGACGGGACCGACCAGGTCCTCGGGCTGGCCCAGCCGTCCCAGCGGTATGCGCTGCATGAAGCCGGCCAGGCGGGCGGGATCGTCGCGCGTGTACTGCGTCATCGGCGTCTCGATGACGCCGGGCGCGATGGCGTTGACGCGAATGCCGTCGGGCGCGAGATCGCGCGCCATCGCCTGCGTCATCATCTTCACGCCGCCCTTGGACGGCGAGTACCCCAGCGTCGCGCCCACGCCGGCGAACGACGCGATCGAGCCGACATTGATGATGACGCCGCGGGTCGCGCGCAGCGCTTCCAGGAAGGCGTAGATCATGTTGAAGCTGCCGTTCAGGTTCACGTCCAGCACGCGCCGCCAGTTTTCGGCCGCGCGCGGGCTGTCCATGCCCTCGCGGATCAGGATGCCGGCGTTGTTGACCAGCACGTCGATCGGGCCCGCTTCGCGCCGGACCCGCGCCGCAACGGCCGCGCAGGCTTCCAGGTCCGTCACGTCCAGCGCATGGCTCCAGGCCTGGCCGCCGGCGGCGGCGATGTCCTCGGCCGTCTGCGCGGCGCTGTCGGCCCGCAGGTCGGTCGCCACCACGCGCGCGCCCGCGGCCGCCAGGCCCAGCGCCAATGCGCGTCCGTTGCCCTGCCCCGCTCCGGTGACCAGCGCGAGCCTGCCTTGCAGCAGGCCTGCTGGCGCGGCGCTCGCCGAACCGCCTTGCCGCGCCGCGCTCATGCCGTGGCCTGCGCAGGTGTGGCCGCCGCGGCCTTGGCGGCGGCGGCGATGCTCTGTCCGGCGATGTAGCCGAAGGTCAGGGCCGGCCCCAGCGTGATGCCCGCGCCGGGATAATTGCCGCCCATGATGCTGCACGCGTCGTTGCCCACCGCGTACAGGCCGGCGATGACCTCGCCCTGCGCGTTCAGCGCGCGGCCCTCGCCGTCGACCTTCAGGCCGGCGAAGGTTCCGATGTCGCCGATCATGACCTTGATCGCGTAGAACGGCGCTTTCACTAGCGGCGCCACGCAGGGATTGGGGCCGTGCAGCGCATCGCCCTGGTAGCGGTTGTAGGCCATGCTGCCCTTGCCGAATTCGGGATCGCGCCCCAGCGCGGCCTCGCGGTTGAAGGCCTCGACCGTCTGGCGCAGGCTGCCGGCGTCGATGCCGGTCTTCTGCGCCAGTTCAGCCACCGTCGCGGCCCGCGTCAGGTAGCCGGTTTCCAGATAGCGCTTGATGGGCAGCGGAAACGGCGCGACGCTGCCCAGGCCGTACTTGCGCAGCGTCCGGTGGTCGCAGATCAGCCAGGCGCAGATCTCGTCCTGTCCCTGGCAGGCGCGCACCATCTGCTGCACGAAGTCATGGTACGAGCTGCCCTCGTTGACGAAGCGCCTGCCCTGGCGCGTCACGGCGATGACGCCCGGCTTGGCGCGGTCGATGAAATGCGGCATGTAGCCGGGGCTGCCGTCCTTGCGCGTGACCACGGACACCGGCACCCAGGCGGCGGCGTTGGGCAGCGCCGTGTTGACGCAGGCGCCCGCGCTCTCGGCCAGGCGCAGGCCGTCTCCGGTATTGCCGGCGGGCGACGGCGAATAATGCTCCGTGCCCGTGGGCGCATGCGCGTACAGCCGCTTGCGCCGCTCGATGTCGTACGGAAAGCCGCCGGCGGCCAGCACCACCGCGCGCGCGGCGCGCACCTGCACCGTGGCGCCGTCGCGCTGCACCACCGCGCCGCGCACGGCCCCGTCTTCGATGATGAGCGAGCGGGCCGGGGCGCGCAGCCACAGCGCAATGCCCAGCTTGAACGCGCTGGCGGCCAGCCGGCCCGCGAGCGCGTTGCCGTTGGTCAGCGTCATGCCGCGCCCATGTTTGGCCACGTCCAGGAAATGCCTGGTCAGGCGCCTGGCCACGTACCAGGCCGAGGCCGGCGAGCGCGTCGCGCGCATGAAGTGCACGATCTCCTTGCCCGAACCCAGCATCATGCCGAACACGGTCAGCTCGGGCAGCGCCGGCGCCAGGTCGCGGACGTGGGCGCCGAGCCTGCGGCCGTCGTAGGGCCGCGCCACCATCGAGCGGCCGCCCTGTTTGCCGCCCGGCGCTTCGGCGTGATAGTCGGGAAACACCAGCGGCATGTCGAACTGCACTTCGGTCTGCGAGGTGAAGAAGTCCACGGCCCGCGGCCCGTGCTCCAGGAATGCGTCCACGCGCTCGGCGTTGTAGCTGTCGCCGGCCTCGTGGCGCAGGTAGGCGCGCGCTTCGTCGGGGGTTTCGTGCATGCCCTGCGCCTTGGCCAGGGACGTGCCCGGAATCCAGAGCCAGCCGCCCGAACGCGCGGTGGAGCCGCCGAAGCGCGGCTCTTTTTCAACGATAAGGACCTTCAGGCCCGCCGTGGCCGCGGTGATCGCCGCCGACATACCGGACGCGCCCGACCCGACGACCAGCACGTCGCAGTCGTATTGACGAGTATCTTCCACGTTGTCTCCATACCCACTGGGTGGCCTTGTCCCGCCCTCGGGGCCGGGATGGCTTTGTTCTTGTAGCGACTGTAGATAAGTGATTTGATACTGTCAATAGGATTCGCTAGTTACGAAAGTACTAACATAGGCGATCACGTTCGATAAAGAAAAATGACTGCCCACACCACCGCCGGCGCGCGCAGCGCCGCCCAACCCTCCGTCAAATCGCCGCGCAGGCGCGGCATCCAATCCATCGAAGTCGGCGGCAAGCTGCTGCTTGCGCTGCTGGAGCACTCGTCCTCGCTGCCGCTGGGCGCCCTGGCCAAGGCCGCCGGGATGTCGGGCGCCAACGCCCACGCCTACCTGGTGAGCTACGGCAACCTGGGCCTGGTCCGGCAGGACGCCAGCACCGGCGAATACGAGCTGGGCCCGCTGGCGCTGCAGCTCGGGCTGGCCGCGCTGCACCGGCTCGATCCCATCAAGATCGCCGTGCCCATGACGCGCGAGCTCGCCGAAAAAACCGGCCAGACCATCGCCATCGCGGTGCTGGGCAATCTGGGTCCGGTGATCGTGCACCTGCACGAGTCCAACTACCCGATCCACGTCAACATGCGCACCGGCACCGTGATGTCGCTGACCAACACCGCCACCGGCAAGGTGTTCGCGGCGCTGCTGCCGCCCAAGAAGATAGAAAGCCTGCTGCACGAGGACTTCCTGCGCCTGGGCGCGGTGCCGTCGCGGGCCAGGAGCGAGAAGTTCGAGCAGACCTTGAAAGAAGTGCGCCAGCGCGGCGTGGCGCGCGCGGTCGGCGACCCGATACCCGGCATCAACGGGCTGAGCGCGCCGGTGTTCGATTCCAACGGCAACGTGGTGCTCGTCATCACCGCGATCGGCGCGGCCGGGGTGTTCGACGCGCGCTGGAGCAGCCCGCTGGTGGCCGAGATCAGGCAGTGCGCCGACGCCATCTCGGCCGAACTGGGCTGGCAGAACCGCGACGCGCGCGCCTCGCGCCTGGGCTAGGCGCTTAGCGCATCAGCACCTTGTCCAGCGATTCGGTGAAGCGCCTGGCGTCCTGGAAGCCCACGACGCGGGCCTCGGGCAGCTCCTTGCCGCCGGGCTCGAAGAACATGATGCCGGGCGGGCCGAACAGGCGGAAGCGCTTGAGCAAGGCGCGGTCGTCGGCGTTGTTGGCCGTGACGTCGGCCTGCACCAGCACCATGCCGGCCATGCGCTGCGCGACGCCCGGATCGGTGAAGGTGAAGCGCTCCATTTCGCGGCAGGACACGCACCAGTCCGCGTAGAAATCCAGCATGACCGGCTGGCGGCTCTGCGCCAGCACGGCATCCAGTTCGGCGTTGTTGCGCACGCGGGTGAAGCGCACTTCGCCGCCGGCATTCGCCGTGGCGACGGCCCCGTCGGCGCGCGCCGCCAGGTGCGACAGCGGCTGCAGCACGTCGCGCCCGCCGCTGGCCGCGCCCACCAGCCACGCGGCCGCGGCCAGCGCCAGCAGCAGGCCCACGCCCTTGCCGAACATGCGCGCCGCGCCCGCGCCCGCGGGCAGGGCGTCGAAGGCGCGCAGCATCACGGCGGAAACCGCCGCCAGGAAGGCCCAGCCCGTCATCTGCACCCAGGTGGGCACCACCGGGATCAGCATCCACCACGCGGTTGCCAGCAACAGCATGCCGAACAGCCGTTTCACGCCGTCCATCCACGGACCGGCCTTGGGCAGCAGCGCGCCCGAGGACGCGCCCACGATCAGCAGCGGCACGCCCATGCCCCAGGCCATCGCGAACAGCGCCGATCCGCCCAGCACCACGTCGCCGGTCTGCGAGATGTACAGCAGCGCGCCGGCCAGCGGCGCGGCCACGCAGGGCCCGACGATGAGCGCCGACAAGGCGCCCATCAGCAGCGCGCCGGTGTAGCGGCCGCCGGGAATGCGCGAGGCGCGCTCGGATAGCCGCGCCTGGATGCCCGAAGGCATCTGGAAGGTGAACGCGTCGAACATGGCCAGCGCCAGCACCGCCAGCAGGATCGCGAAGAGGCTCAGTATCCACGGGGTCTGCAGCCAGGCCGCCAGGCCCGCGCCGCTCAGGCCCGCCGCCACGCCCAGCGCGGTGTACACGACCGACATGCCCAGCACGTAGGTGGCCGCCAGCGCCAGCCCGCGCTTGCGGCTGGGCCTGGCCTGGGCCGAGCCGCCCACCACGATGGAGGACAGGATGGGAATCATGGGCAGCACGCAGGGCGTGAACGCCAGTAGCAGGCCCAGCACCAGGAACACGCCCGCGGTCTTGGCCCAGCCCAGTCCGCCCAGCGCGTCGGCCAGCCCGGTATCGCCGGCGTTGACCAGCGCGCCCAGGCCGCCCGACGCCGCGGACGAAGCGGCGGCCGGCGCGCCCGCCGGCCCGGCCAGCGCATAGCCGCCGGCCACCGGCGTGAGCTTGACGCTGCTGTCCATGGGCGGATAGCACAGGCCCGCGTCGGCGCAGCCCTGGCCGGTCAGGGTCAGCGTGAACGGCTGCCCGCCGGCCGCGATGGGCACGCGGATGACCACGTCTTCATGGAAGACCTCCATGTCCTTCTCGAAGGTCGGGTCGTACTTGACCTCGCCCTTCGGATAGACGGCCTCGCCCAGGGTGGCCGCGCCAATGGGGCTGATGGTGATGCCGAAGCGCTCGCGGTACATGTAGTAGCCGGGCGCGACCCGGTAGCGCATCTCCAGCGTGTCGGGCGCGGCCATGGCGGCGCTGAACACGAAGGCTTTTTCAGGGTCCAGGAACTCGGCCTCGGCGCGCGCCGCAGCCTGCCAGCCCAGCAACAGCAGCGCCGCCGCCAACAGGGCGAGGCAGCGCCCGAAGAAAGCGCGGACCGCGCGAAAGTCGCGCCGGGGCGCGCCGACCATACCGGCATGTTGCAACATCAGTCTCTCTTGTTCGGCGTGACGGCCGTCTGCTCGCGCACCCAGTCCAGATAAGGCGCGGCGCCGCCGATGACCGGCAGCACGATGATTTCGGGCACGTCGTACGGATGCATCTGCGCCAGGGCCTGCACAACGGCCTGGTGGCGCGCATAGGTGGTCTTGATGTGGATGGGGATCTCTTCAGCCCCTTCGACTTCTCCGTTCCACATGTAGATGGACAGGCCCGGCGCGCCAAGGTTCACGCAGGCGGCCAGGCCGTCTTCGACCAGGACGTGCGCGATCCGCTTGGCCAGGAGCAGGTCGGGCGCATTGCTGATGACCAGCACAACGTCGTCATCGCGCAACATGATGTCTCCTTGGAAAGCCCGTATGGGGCGTAACTCAGGGTATTTTATCGGTATTGCGGCCAACGCCCGGCTACCCACGGCCGCCACGCCGCCATGCAACCCGCTACCACCGAGGCACGCATGTCCGACAACTGTCTGTTCTGCCGCATCGCCCGCCGCGAGATCCCCGCCCACATCGTGCACGAAGACGACCGCGTGCTGGCCTTTCTCGACATCCAGCCGGTGCGCCCCGGGCACACGCTCATCATCCCCAAGCAGCATTACCCCTATTACGAGGACATGCCGGCCGACCTGGCGGGCAACATCCTCAACCTGGGGCAGAAGCTCGGCCGCCACATGAAGCGCCTGTACGGCGTGGACCGCGTGGGCTTCGCCTTCACCGGCATCCACGTCGCGCATGCGCACGCGCACGTCATCCCGATGCACCATCCGCAGGACGTCACGTCCACGCAGTACATCGAGCAGCAGGACCTGACCTTTCGAATGCCGCCGCAGGCCGCGCCGGACGCGCTGGCCGCGACCGCCGAGCGGCTGCGCGCCGAACTGCACGCCTCCTGAGGCGGCGCGCAAAAAACAAGGGCGGGTCCGAAGACCCGCCCTTGTCGCTTATCGAGCAGCCGGATTTACTCGGCGCTGTCCTCAGCGGCTTCATCGACTTCCGGACGGTCGACCAGCTCCATGAAAGCCATGGGAGCGTTGTCGCCTTGACGGAAGCCCATCTTCAGCACGCGGGTGTAGCCGCCGTTGCGGGCCGCGTAGCGCGGGCCGATTTCGGCGAACAGCTTCACCACGGCATCGCGGTCGCGCAGACGGGCGAAAGCCAGACGCTTGTTCGCGAGGGTGGGTTCTTTACCCAGCGTGATCAGGGGTTCGATGACGCGGCGCAATTCTTTCGCCTTCGGCAGCGTGGTCTTGATGGCTTCGTGGGTGATCAACGAAACGGCCATGTTGCGGAACATGGCAAGACGGTGACTGCTGGTGCGGTTGAGCTTACGCAAGCCATTACCGTGACGCATGATAAGTTTCCTTTGAATCTAAAGACGGCGTTTCCGCCATCGGGTTGCCGGCTCTTCTATCAACCTGCGATCAGGCTGCGGTCCGGTAGAAAACGGTGCATTTTACGACGGTTTCGCAGACCGACCGGGATTTCCCCGGCCCGCCTGCAGGGGTCGCCCCTTGCGAGGGCGGACTCCCTTTCAGGACTTAGGGGCGCTCCAGGCCCAGCGGGGGCCAGTTTTCGAGCTTCATGCCCAGCGTCAGGCCGCGTGCGGCCAGCACTTCCTTGATTTCGTTGAGCGACTTGCGGCCCAGGTTCGGGGTCTTGAGCAGCTCGTTCTCGGTGCGCTGGATCAGGTCGCCGATGTAGTAGATGTTTTCGGCCTTCAGGCAGTTGGCCGAACGCACCGTCAGCTCCAGGTCGTCGACCGGGCGCAGCAGCACCGGGTCGATCTGCGGCGTGCCGCGGACCGGGGCTTCGTACGAGTCGCCGGCGCCTTCCAGGGCGGCGAAGACCGAGATCTGGTCCATCAGGATGCG
>Ga0182742_1002251_pt1 | contig 21852 bp, 19 predicted proteins | sample eDN5th37CBELigMG_FD_128880 | JGI IMG/M metagenome (GOLD analysis project Ga0182742, IMG submission 128880) | Enriched Miracle-Growth compost microbial communities from Emeryville, California, USA - eDNA 5th pass 37_C BE-Lig MG (version 2)... ... | reverse complement strand
CGACGACGGCGCGTCGCCCGGCGGCGCCTCGGCGGGCGTGCGCGCGATCGCCGGGCCGGACGACGACGGCGTGTCGACCGGCTTGCGCGACAGGCGCCGCAGCGGCTTGTCGCTCGGCGGCTCGTCCCCGCCGCTCTCGGTCTCGGAAGACTTGTCCGGCAGCGGCACGCGCGCGAGCCGCATCGGGCCGGGCTCGGGCTCGGGCTCCGGGGTGACGCCGAGCTCCTCGGGCGGGATCGGCCCGGTGCCGGCGCCCTCGACAATGCGGGCGCCGCGCGAGCGCTCGAGGCCGCCGCGGGCGAGGAAGCGGGCGAGCTTCTGCTCCTTGGTGGGCTCGGGGAGCTTCTCGGCCTCGGCCATCGACAACAGGTCGGCGGTGGCGGCGCTCTGGTCGCCGAACATCCACTGGGCGGCGAAGTCGCTGATCCCGGGCGGCGCCCAGGCGGGGCGCTCGGGCTCAGGGGCGGGCGGCTCGGGCGCCGCGGGCGCGGGCGAGGAAGCAGCGGGCGGCGCAGGCGGCGGCGGGGGCGCCGGGGCGGGCCGCCGCGAGAGCCGGGTCGCGGCGGCGAGGTGCTTGGGCCGGTGCGACTCGATCACGTCGCGGGCGAGCGCCCACCCGCCGTGGCGCCCGGCGCTGTGGCGGGCGACGACGCGCAGGCCCATCCGCACCGGGCGGCGCGGCGGCGTGAGATCGGGCGGGGTGTCGTCGGCCATGAAGCTCTATTCCTCGTTCACATACTCGAAGTCGCCGGACTCGACGGCCAGCGCCTCTGCTTCGCGGAGGAACCGTCGGCGGTCGGCGTGCTCGAGGTCCAGGATCGTGTCGAGAGGCCACTTGAGGTGATACGCGAGGCGGGCCGTCTCCCCGAGCAGATCCTCGGGGGACGGCCGCATCATTCCCCCAGGCGCCCGTCCTCTATTTCCGTGAGGTCGACCTCGAATTCCTCCGAGCACACCGGGCACGAGACCACCCCCACCGCCTCGCCGTCGGAATTGATCCGCTCGTAGAGGCGCTGGAGGTGGTCGAAGTCGGCGGCGTACAGACCCTCCACCAGTTCGGGGGTGATGTCCGTGTAGTCCCCGATCCGCGTGATCGTGCGCGCGAGCAGCAGCACGCTGAGGTAGGCCTCGTTCTGGCGTACCTCGACGGAGCGCAGCGGCTCGATCTCGTCGCGGGCCGTCGCCAGGCGCATGGTGCCCTCGCGGTGCACCTTCCCGGAGCTGTCGACGAGCCCGCGCGGCAGGGTGAAGGCGTACTCCGACTTCACGGTCCTACTGGATCTCGAAGCCCTCGTGGCAGAGCGTGAGGCCCTCCACGGCAACTTCGTTCGAGTCGGCCTTGAGGCCGACGCCGGTGTACTTCTTCGGCCAGGCGTTGATGATCGAGTAGGTCACGACGGGCGAGCCCATGTAGTCGAGCATCGTGATCGTGCAGTCCTTGCGGGCCTCCTTGAGCTGCCCGTCCACGATCATCTTGCGCCAGTTCCAGAGCGTCTTGTCCTGGTCGATGCCGCGCTTGAGCTCGATGTCACCCCACTTGGTGTTGCCCATCACCTTGATGACATCGGTCTTGCCGTTCGGCAGCGAGCGCTTGATCTCGGAGACCTCGCTCTCGGAGTCGAAGCCCGTGGCTTCCTTGAAGAGCCCGGCGGCCTCGGCGCCACCGATCTTCAAGGTGAACCAAATTGGGACGTGTGCTTCCTTGTCATTGGCCGGCATGCCGGTGGATCCTTTCTACTCGAGTTACTCGCTGACGGCGGAGCCTTCGCCGCCGCTGAACTGGCTCAGCCGGAAGACCACGAACTCGGCCGGCTTGACCGGCGCGATCCCGATCTCGCAGATGACCTGCCCGGCCTCGATCACCTCGGGCGGGTTGGTCTCCGAGTCGCACTTGACGTAGAACGCCTGCTGCGGCGTGGAGCCGAAGAGCGCGCCGTCGCTCCACACCCGTGTGAGGAAGTTCGTCGCCGCGATCCGAAGCTGGATCCACAGCTTCTCGTCATTGGGCTCGAACACGCTCCACTGCGTGCCCTCCATGATCGACTCGGAGACGTAGTTGAAGAGCCTCCGGACGTTGATGTAACGCCACTCCGGGTCGCTCGACAGCGTCCGCGCGCCCCACACGCGGATGCCGCGGCCCGGGAAGGCGCGGATGCAGTTGATGCCGACCTTGTTCAGGCCGCCCTGCTCGGCGTGGGTGACCTGGAAGCCGAGGCCGTTGGCGCCCATGACGACCTCGTTCGCGGGCGCCTTGTGCACACCGCGCGTGGCGTCCGTGCGGCACCACAGGCCGGCGACGTGGCCGGACGGCGGGACCATGATCGGCTGGTTGGTCAGCGGATCCATGACCTCGATCCACGGGTAGTAGAGCGCCGCGAACTTCGAGTCGTAGCCCGCGGTGTTCATCCGCCACTCGAGGATCTCCTGCGGGAGCATGTTCGGCGGACAGTCGAGGATCGCCATCCGGTCGCCCGCGTTCTCGCAATGGGCGATCATCTTGCCCTGCAGATCGCGGATCTGGACGTCGTCGCCGTCGTCGGAGGCGAGGGTCATGATGTCCGGCATCACGACCATCGTGATCTCGTCGACCGCGGCCAGGCCGCCCATGCCCTTGCGGCGGGCGACGTCGCCCTCGAAGTGCGTGGGCTTGACGTCGGTCGGGGAGATCGACGGCGGCGAGAGCTTGAACGTGCCGAGCGCCGGGGCCCGCTGCGCCTCGGGCAGCGACGCGCCGGTGTCCTCGATCTTGATCAGCTTCGACTGCGCGTTGACCTTGGTGGCGAGGTTGTTGCGCCCCTTCTTGGTCGTCAGGCCGGTGAACTCCTCCTTCTCGGAGCCGGCCGTCACGCGGACCGTGTAGGTCTTGTCGGCGCCTTCGCCCGTGCTGGGCTCCTCGGCGATCTCGACCTCGACCTCGCCTTCGGTCAGCGCCACCGCGCTGTAGGTCTCCACCGAGGCGTCGGCCGCGGCCGGGAGCGCGGCACGCGCCGCCGGGCCCGACCCGTTCGAGCCGCCGTCCTCGCCGACGCGGACGACCCAGCACGTCGTCCCGCCGTTCTGGAAGAACCCGTAGACGCTGTGGGCCAGGTACGCGCCCTCCATGAACGGACCGTTGTCGGGCTCGTTCGGGTCGCCGTAGATCTTCGCGAACTGGGTCCAGTTCGAGATCCGCATCGGCGTGTTGACCGGGCCGCCCGGCGCCAGGCCCACGAACGCGGCGATCGATGTGGCGACGCCTTCGATCGGCTTGTTCGCGGACGGAACCTCCTCGACGTAGACGCCGGGAGTCAGGTACGTGGGCATGTCACTCCTTCACTCGTGGACGTGCTGGCCGCTCAGTTCGCCCCGGAGCCGCTCCACGATCGGAGAGGCGACAGAGCGGGGTGTGCTCGAGTCCGGCCCAAGAACCTCCATGAGGTCCTCCTCGCGGGCCCAGAGCACGACGGTGGTCTCGGGTGAGGCGCCGCGCACGAGGTGGGCCAGCTCGCGCGAGGATCCGTTGTCGAGATCGAGCACCACGATGTCGGGGCGCAGCCGATGCGCGGCCCCGATGATGGCGCTGGGCCGGTCCTCCTGACCGACCACTTGGCAGCCCTGCTCGCTCAGGACGCGATTCATGCCGAGACGCATGATCGGCCCGAGGTTGCCGAGCAGGACGCAGGGACGGGGCTCAGTGGCCATGTCCCAACCTTTCCTGGCCGCCGCTTCGGAGGCCAGAGGCTGCAAGGCAGCCATTCGGGCAATCCGTGCCTACCCGTTCGGTCATCCCTTGCCGTCGATCACCAGGTCGAGTCCGGCGCCGGGAACTTCGATGTGGCCGTCGGCTTCGCGACCGTCGGCGGTACGCGCCAGCAGCCGGTGTCGTCCCGGCGGCAGGCGGTCGAAGCGAAAGTGCCCGTCGGGGTTGCTCGCCGTCCAGGTCCCGACGTCGGGCAGCGTCACCCAGACGTTGGACAGCGGCTCGCCCTTGGAGTCCTTGATCCGGCCGACGCTGCGGTGCATCTCGACGATCGCTCGCGCGGGACCGTCGGAGAGCCTGGTGCGGACGGTCTGCGTGCGGACCTCGGGCCCGCGCTCCAGCTTCGCACCGGACTCGACGGAAAGTCGCACCACATAGTCGAGCGAGACCTTGTACTGGCCGCCGACGGCGCTCCAGAAGTCCGACTTCTCGCCCTTGCCCTGGCCGATCCGGGCCTTGATCGGGAACGCCTGCGAGCCGTTGGCGAGCCGGCCGTTGAGGGCCTCCCGCGGCAGCTCGGGGTAGGCGTTGAAGATCGCCAGGACCTGGGAGAGCAACCGGTGCTCGTCCTCGACGGCTTGTGTCCACGCGGTGACCGCGTAGGAGCACTCCATGACCATCGGCGGCCGCCCTTCGAACGTGCGCCCGTCCTTGGTGATTCGCGACCATTCGCTCGTCCGCAGGCCCTCGGCCTCGCGAAGGTCGTAGAGGAACAGGTTCACGGTCGGCTTGGAGAGCTGCCCCGACCATTCGCGCGCGGGCGCGTCGAACGCGATGTCGACGCCTTCGAAGCCGTGGCGCTCGAGCTCCTTGCGCAACAGGTCGCGCAGGGTCTCGTCCAGGTCGGCGAGCATCGTGTTGAGCGGCACGTCGACGGTCAGCACGACCCGGACCCTAACTGCCTGCGGACGCGGAGTGTGAAAATTGCAGGCCGATGCCTGACAACGCCTACGACGCGGTCCGTTACTCCAATAATCCGTACGCTCAGACCCATCCGGACCGGCTGGCGACGGTCGCGGTCCTGCACGGGCTGCAGCCGCCGGACCCGTTCACGGCACGGGTCCTGGAAGTCGGCTGTGGAGCGGGCGGGAACCTGCTCGCGATGGCCGCCGCGACCCCGGGTATCCGCGCCGTCGGCGTCGACCTGGCGGCCAAGCCGATCGCCGAGGGCCGGACCGCGATCGCCGAGATCGGCCTCGAGAACATCGAGCTGCACCAGCGCGACATACGTTCGCTCGCTGACGGTTCGCTCGGCACCTTCGACTACATCGTCGCCCACGGCGTCTACAGCTGGATCCCGCCGGACGCGCGCGACGCGCTGCTGGCGTCCATCCGCGCCGGCCTCGCGCCCAACGGCATCGCCTACGTCTCGTTCAACGCCCATCCGGGCGGCTACTTCCGGCGCATGCTGCGCGACATCGGGCTCTGGCACGCGCGCGACGTCGACCCCGCCGACCTCGCCGGCCGCGCGACGAAGGCGCAGGAGCTCTACAAGTTCGTCGCCGAGCACCGGATGACCGAGGCCGATCCGTACGGCCTGCTGCTCAGCCGCGAGCTGCCGCCGCTGGCCGAGGGGCCGATCTACCGGCTCGTGCACGACGACCTCTCGGACTTCTGGCACCCGGTGTGGTTCGCGGACTTCGCCGGCCACATGGCGCAGCACGGGCTGGGCTACGTCGGTGAGGCCGACCTCTACGGGCTGCGCTCGGAGCTGCTGCCCGAAGGGGTCGCGGACGAGCTGTGGCGGCTGGCCGGCGGCGACCGCGTCGCCTACGAGAACTACACCGACCTGCTGACCGCGCGCCACTTCCGCCAGTGCGTGATCACGCACGCCGGCGCGCCCGTCACGCGCGAGCCCGCGCCCGAGCTGACCGAAGGGCTGCACTGGGCGGTGCGCCTGACGGCCGAGCCGTTGGAGGTCGGGCTGGTCGCGGACGTCTACGCGGCGCTGGACGAGCTGCGCCCGCGCACGCTGCACTTCGACGAGCTGCGCGAGCGGCTCGGCGCCGACCGCGTCGCGCTGGGCGAGGCGCTGCTGGACGGCTTCCGGCGCGAGCGCCTGATCCCGCACGCGGGCCCGCTGCGCGCGGCGTTGGAGCCGGGCGAGCGCCCGACCGCGTCGCGGCTCGCGCGCTGGCAGGCCCAGCACGGTCCCGCGCTCACCTCGCTCGCCTATTCCGAGGTCCGCATGGAGGAGCCGGCCGCGCGGCTGCTGATCACGCTGCTGGACGGGACGCGCGACCGCGAGGCGATCCGCGCCGCGCTGCGCGAGCGGACCGGGCTGGAGCTGAGCGCCGAGGATCTCGAGGCGAACCTCGTCGAGCTCGGCCGCCTGTTCTTGCTCGAGCCGTAGCACCGTTGGTCAAGACGCGCGGGCGCCGCCACCTATTCCTGTAGGCTCACGCCGCCCTCATGGGTCGCCCGCGGAAACTACGAGCCGGGCTCGGCGCCCTCGCGCTCGTCCTCGGGTTCGCGGAGGGAGCGCCGGCGGCCGAGCTGACCGTGGACCGCGGCGACGACGATCCCGCCGCGACGGCGTGCACGGAGGCGCCGGGCGACTGCTCGCTGCGGGGCGCGATCGCGGTCGCGGAGGGCAACGACGAGCCGGACACGATCGGGTTCGCTGTGGAGGGAACGATCGTTCTGACGCAGGGTCAGCTCGCGGTGTCGGCAGCCGAGCCGCTGACGATCGCCGGTCCGGGCGCTGACCGCCTGGCGATCTCCGGCGAGGGCTCCAGCCGCGTGCTGACGATCGGCGCGGACGGGCAGGTGACGGTGGTTGCGCTGGCGCTGGCGGACGGCCGGGCGACGGGGAACCCGGCTCGCGGCGGGGCGATCCTCAACGCGGGGGCGCTGACGCTGCGCGACGCGGTCGTGCGCGACAGCACGGCGGTCAGCGGGGCGACGGTCTCGCGCGGCGGCGCGATCGCCAACGCCGGGGCGCTGCGGGTCGAGCGCTCGACCCTGAGCGGCAACGAGGCCGCCGGCGGCGAAGGCGACCTGGGCGAGCCGGCCGGCATCGGGTTGGGCGGCGCGATCGACAGCACGGGCGAGCTCGCGGTCGTCGACTCCGAGCTGACCGACAACGTCGTCGTGGGCGGGACCCGCAGCGGCGAAGAGAGCTCGGGGCCCGGCCGCGGCGGAGCGATCCACAACGACGGCGGCACGCTCGCGATCGAGGGGTCGCTGCTGGCGGGCAACGCCGCTCGGGGCGGCCCGGGGAGGGGCGATCGCTCGGGCGAGGCGTTCGGCGGGGCGATCGCGACGACCGGAGGCGCCACGATCTCCGGCTCGACGCTGGCCGGCAACACGGCGCTCGCGCCGAACACGCCCTTCGGCGAAACCGGCGCGCGCGGCGGCGCGATCAGCGCCGCGGGCCCGCTCGTCGTCTCCGATTCGGCGCTGGCCGGCAACCGGGTGGTCGGCAGCCGTGCCGGCGCGGGTCCCTACTCGGGCGGCCCCGCCGGCGGCGGAGCGATCCACCTCAGCGCGGGAGCGCTCACCCTGACCGGGTCGAGCGTGCGCGAGAACACGGCGACCGGCGGTGGCTTCACCGGCAGCCTGTTCGTGGTGGGTGGGACCGCGCGCGGCGCCGGGATCTTCGCCGAGGCGGGGACCGTGGCCGTCGAGCGGTCGGCCGTGATCGGCAACGCCGCGACCGGGGGTGACGGGCCGCCCGAGGGCAACGGGGGCGGCGCCCGCGGGGGCGGGATCGACGCGCCCGGCCTCACGCTGACCAACGTGACCGTGAGCGGCAACGTCGTGGCCAGGGGTGCGGGCCGCGGCAACGTCGAGGTGGTCGGCGGCGGGCTCGCGGCGGCGACGCTCCAGGCCACGCACGCGACGCTCGCCGACGAGCTGCACATCGACGACGGCGCGACGTTGCAGGCCACGATCGTGACCGGCTGCACGGGGGCCGCGGTCACGAGCGCCGGGCACAACCTCGACAGCGGCTGCGGGCTCGATGACCCGACCGACGTGGGCACGGCCGACCCCCGGTTGGCGCCGGAGCAGGACGGCACGCGCGCGCCCGAGCGGACGAGCCCGGCGGTGGACGCCGTGCCCACGTGCCCGGCGGTCGACCAGCGCGGCCGCTCGCGGCCGGTCGGCGGCGCCTGCGACATCGGCGCCCACGAGCTCGAGCCCGCGCTGACGGTGGCCGCGGGCGCCGTGGCCGAGGGGGAGACCGCGACGTTCACGTTCACGCTGGCTCCGGCGCCCGCCGACCCGGTGACCGTGGCCTACGCCACCGCCGACGGCACGGCGACCGCGCCCGGCGACTACGAGCACGCCGAGGGCACGCTGCGCTTCGAGCCGGGTGAGACGACCGCCACCGTGACGGTCCAGGTGCGCCAGGACGCGGCGGTCGAGCCCGACGAGCACTTCCGGCTGGAGCTCTCCGACCTCGACGGGGCCGTGCTCGAAGGCGTCGTGCCGGCCGTCGTGATCGAGGACGACGACGAGGAACCCGTCCCGCCGCCCCCGCCCGGACCGACGCCCGAGCCCTCGCCGCTGCCCGGCCCGCCGCCGACCTGTCAGGGCCTGCCCGCCACGATCACCGGCACCGGCACGATCACGGGCACGCCGGGTCCGGACGTGATCGTCGGCGGGCCGGGCGCGGACACGATCGACGGCGGGGGCGGCGCCGACGTGATCTGCGCGCTCGGCGGCGACGACGTGGTCCGCGGCGGGGAGGGCGACGATCGCATCGACGGCGGCGAGGGCAGCGACCGGCTGTCCGGCGGCGGCGGGAGCGACGTGCTGCGCGGCGGCGCCGGCGACGACCGCCTCGACGGCGGCGCGGGCGCCGACCGGCTCTTCGGCCACGCCGGCCGCGACGTGCTGCGCGGCGGCGCGGGCGCGGACACGCTCTCCGGCGGCGCGGGCGCCGACCGGCTCTCCGGCGGCGCCGGCCGCGACGTGCTGCGCGGCGGCAGCGGCAACGACCGCCTCGACGGCGGCGCGGGCAGCGACCGGGTGTACGGCGACGCGGGGGCGGACCGCCTCGACGGCGGGGCGGGCGCCGACCGGCTGGTCGGCGGCCCCGGCCGCGACGTGCTGCGCGGCGGGCGCGGCCGCGACCGCTGCCACGACGGCGCCGCCAGCAGCCGGCCGCGCGCCTGCTAGCCGGGGGGTGATGAACAAACGTCCCACCGCGTGTGACGTTTGTTCCTCACCCCCCGATCAGGCGCGGCTGAGCTTCGCCAGCAGCCGCCAGCTCGCCAGCGCGAGCAGCGCCGCGGCCATCGCCGCCAGCGCGAGCGCCGGACCGGCGACCTCGCCGAACCCGTCGCCGGCGCGGATCGCCTCCAGGCCGTCGAGCGCCCAGGCGTGCGGGATCGCGCCCGCGAAGTCGGCCAGGCCGGGCCCGAAGAGGTCGCGCGGGACCATCGCGCCGCCGAGCGCGCCGATCGTCAACCCGAGCAGCAGGCTGACGCCGACGACGACCATCTCGTCGTCGACCAGCGCGCCGAGCAGCATCCCGGCGCCCGCGCCGACCGCGGTGAACGTCAGCAGGATCAGCGCCGTCAGCCCGACGTTGCCCCAGTCGACGCCGAACAGCAGCGTGGTGGCGACGATCACGTAGAGGCCCTGCATCAGCGCGACGGCCCAGCGCGCGGCCGCCTCGCCCGCGACGATCGTGGCCAACGAGGAGGGCGTGGCCAGCATCCGCCGCGTGACCCCGAGCGCGCGGTTCTGGACCATCGTGGACGCGCTCAGCAGCGACGTCAGGAACACGATCAGCACGAGCTGCTGGGCGGCGCTCGGGCCGAAGCGCTCGCTCGCCACCACGGTCGCGCCCCCCGACTCGCGCATCACGACCTCGGTGCGCGGCCCGCCTGCGGCCGCCGGGTCGCCGCCCTGCCCCTCGATCCACGGGACCAGCAGCGCCTCGTCGAGCGCGCCGGCGACGACCGGCGCCAGCGCGGTCCCGGCGCCGTTCTCGCGCACGTACGTGACGGCCCGCACCGGCTCGCCCGCGCGCAGCCGGCGCTCCGCGTCCGCGGGCACGGACACGCCTAGCGCGAGCCGCCCGGACAGCGCGTCGTCGCGCAGCGTCTCGTGGTCGGCGACGCGCTCGACCTCCATCCCGTCGAGCTGCGCGGCCACGCGCTCGACCAGCGCGGGCGGGCCGTGGATCCCGACGCGCGGCTCGTCGCGGTCGCCGAACTGGCTGCCGAGCAGCAGCGTGAGCAGCACCGGCAGCACGAACATCGAGAACAGGTTCCCGCGGTCGCGCACGAGCCGCACGAGCCCCACCTGGGCGATCGCGAGCACCTTCACGGCGTCAGCCGCCTCATCGTCAGCACGGCGCCGGGGACGCCGAGCACGGCCGCGAACAGGACGAGCACGGCCGCGTCGGGCAGCGCGGAGCTCCCGCCCGCGAGCGCGTCGAGCCCGTCGAGGAACCAGTGGTGCGGCGAGAGCGCGGACAGCGCGTCGATCACCGGGCCCTCGGGCAGCGGCATCATCGCGCCGCCGAGCAGCGCGAGCGCGATCGCGACGGTCGACTGGATCGCGGCCGCCGCGTCGATCGAGCGCGCGAAGCCGGCGATCAGCAGCGTCAGCCCGGTCGCCGCCAGCGCGAGCCCGAGCACGAGCCCAACCAGCCCCGAGACCGCGCCCCAGTCCGCGTCCATCAGCAGCGTCGAGGCCGCGATCAGCACGCTCACGGCGACCAGCGACACGACGAGGCTGACGAGCGTCTTGGCCGCCAGCACGGACCAGCGCGGGACGGGCGCGGCGAGCAGCCGCGCGAGCGTGCCCGTCTTGCGCTCCTCGAGGATCCCGGAGACCCCGACCAGCGCGATGATGAACACGAACAGCGACGCCATCGCGGCCGTCACGGCCGTCGTCGAGTCCAGCTGCGGGCGCTGCTCGCCGGCCACCAGCTCGACCGGCCCGCCGCCCCCGGCGATCCCGGCCCGGGCCGCGATCCGCTCCCGGTCGACCCCGCGCGCGTAGTCCGTGACGATCGAGCGCACGATCCCCGCCGAGGTCGGGCGGTCGCTCGCGGCGACGATCTCGATCGACGCCCCCGGCGTGACGACCGCGGTCAGGTCCGCCGCGGCCGGGTCGGTGCCGCGCGCGACGCGGTGGCGCTCGATCACGCCGTCGCGCGCCAGCGAGGCGGCGAGCGCGTCCAGCCCGCGGTCGCCCGCGACGAACCCGACCGGGATCCCGAGGTTGCCCGACTGGGCGCCGCCGAAGACGAGGCTGAGCACGAACGAGAGCGCCAGCGGCGTCACGATCCCGACCATCAGGAAGAACCCGCTGCGCAGCGTCCGGCGCAGGTCCTTCGCCAGGATCGCGGTCATCAGTCGCGCAGCGCCTTGCCCGTCAGGTGCAGGAAGACCGCCTCCAGGTCCGGCCGCTCGATCTCGACCGAGCGCACGTCCCCGACCGCGGCCAGGATCGCGGGCAGATGGCGCGGCGCGTCGCGGACGAGCACGCCGAGCGTGCCGTCGTTGACGCTCGCCTCGCTCACGCCCTCGAGCGCGCCCACGATCGCCGCCGCCGCGGCGAGGTCGCCGTCGGCGGCGACCCGTACGCGGTCCTGCTCACCGACGAGCGCGAGCAGCTCGGCCTGCGTGCCCTCCACCAGCAGCCGGCCCTCGTCGAGGATCCCGACCCGGTCGCAGAGCCGCTCGGCCTCCTCCATGTAGTGCGTCGTGTAGAGCGTGGCGATGCCCTCGCCCGCGAGCGCGGCGATCGCCTCCAGGATCGCGTGGCGCGACTGCGGGTCGACGCCCACGGTCGGCTCGTCGAGGATCAGCAGGCGCGGCTCGTGCAGCAGCCCGATGCCGATGTTCAGCCGCCGCTGCATCCCGCCCGAGTAGGTGGCGGCGCGGTCGCGCCGGCGGTCCGACAGCCCGGTCAGCTCGAGCACCGCGTCGATGCGCTTGCGCGCGTGGGCCCGTGACATGCCCTGCAGGCGCGCGAAGAAGCGCAGGTTCTCCTCCGCGCTGAGGTCCGGATAGATCGCGAGCTCCTGCGGGACGAGCCCGATCGCGCCGCGCCCCGCCGTCGAGCGCGTCCGGATCCGCACGCCCAGCACCTCGGCCTCGCCCGCGTCGGGCTCGATCAGGCCCGCGAGCATCGAGATCGCCGTGCTCTTGCCGGCCCCGTTGGGCCCGAGCAGGCCGTAGGTCTCGCCGGCCGCGATCTCGAAGCTGACGTCGTCGACGGCGACGCGGTCCCCGAACGCCTTGCGCAGGCCGCGTGCGCGCGCGATCACGCCCGCGCTCATTCAGCTGCTGCGTCCACCCACGCGGATCACGTCGTGGAAGCGCTCGAAGTCCGCCTCCAGCGTGAGCCGGCCCTGCTTGCCGTACTCCTGCGCGACCGCCCGCACGAGGTGGCGCATCCCGATCGGCTCGTCCTCGTCGGCGGCCTGGAAGGCGGCGGCCAGCGAGCAGTTGCGGATCGCGCCGCCGGAGAGCTTGAACTTTTCGCTCAGGAAGTCGAGGTCGACGTCGTCGGCCAGCGGCGCCTCGGGCGGCAGCACGCGCGCCCAGATGCGGCGCCGGTCCTCGGGCTCCGGGAACGGGAAGTCGATCACGAAGTCCAGCCGGCGCACGAACGCGTCGTCGATGTTGCGGCGGAAGTTCGTGGCCAGGATCACCGCGCCCGGGTAGCCCTCCATCTTCTGCAGCAGGTAGGCGACCTCGATGTTCGCGTAGCGGTCGTGCGAGTCGCCGACCTCCGAGCGCTTGCCGAACAGGGCGTCGGCCTCGTCGAAGAACAGGATCGCGTTCGAGCCCTCGGCGGCGCCGAAGATGCGGTCGAGGTTCTTCTCGGTCTCGCCGATGTACTTGCTCACGGTCGTCGCGAGGTCGACGCGGAAGATCTCCAGGCCGAGCTCGGCGGCGATCACCTGCGCGCCCATCGTCTTGCCCGTGCCGGACTCGCCCGCGAACAGCACCTTCAGGCCCTGCGTGCGCGCGACCGTGCGCTCGTAGCCCCAGTCGGAGAGCACGCGGTCGCGGTGGCGCAGGTACGCGCTGATCGACTGCAGCAGCTCCTTCTGCTTGGCGGGCACCACGAGGTCCTCCCAGCGGTAGCCCGGCGGCAGCCGCGCCGCCAGCTCGCCGAGCCGCGACGAGGACGCCTGGCGCGCGCCGAGGTCGAGGTCCGCGGGGGTGGGGACGGTCTCGCCGCGCGCGGTCGCCGACAGTCGCGCGACCTCGGCGGCCTCGACGATCTGGGTCATCGAGAGCCGGAACTTCGCGGCGACGTCGGCAGTGTCGGGCGTGCCCGTGAGGTCGGCCCACGCCTGGCGGCGCTCGGCGAAGCTCGGCGAGGCGGCCTCGACCAGCAGCACGGTGCGCTCGCCCAGCGCGAGCGCGGCGGTGCGCGTCGGGGCGGCGATGATCGTGCGCTCCTGCCGCTGCTCGATCGCGCGCAGCAGCCGCGCGCGGTCGCCCGGCTCGATGTCCTCGAGCCCTTCGAAGATCACCGGCCGGTCCTCGAGCGCGGCGATCAGCGCGGCCTCGGCCATCACGTCGCGGTCGCTGAGGTCGCGCACGTGCACGGCGACCAGCGGGCGGCCGAGCGCGGTCGCCAGCAGGCTGTCGGCGTCCGGGCCGGCGAGCACGATCGGCAGGTGGCTGGGCCGCGCGAGCAGCGCGGCCACGGTCTCGACCGCCTGCGGGCGGCCCGGGTCGTGCGCCGGGAGCTCGATCATCCGCAGCCGGGTGGGTTGCGGGGACTCGTCCATGCGCCCGCCGAGCAGGGCGGCGGCGAGCCGGTCGGCGACCTTGATCGGGCGCTCGGCCAGCGGCGTCTGCGCGTCGCCGAGCAGCTTCAGCGCGCCGAGCCGGCGCAGGCGCCCGTTGGCGTCGAAGGCGCCCATCACGTCCGCGGGCGAGAGCCCTTCGCCCTCGAGCAGCGTCCCGACCAGCCGCGGGCTCGGGAGCTTGCGCGTGACGTCGTCCTGCAGGTACGCGTACAGGCGCCCATAGCGCGGGTTGAGCTCGGTCGCCGCGCAGACCGCGAGCACCGCGGCCTCGAGCAGGTCCAGCCCGAGCGCCTTGACGACCTGCTGCAGGCGCTCGTCGGCGTCCGACCCGCTCTCGCCCTGGGTGAGCCGCAGCGCGACCTCGTCGGAGATGTACAGGCCGCGGAACGGGTCGCCGGGGTCCGGGTCGGTGCCGGCCACGCGTTCGACGGCGGCCATCACCCGCCGGTCAATGAACCCGAAGGAGATCTCCGCCATTCAAGGTCGGATGATCGGGGTGGGGCGGAGGGGATGTCCCACTTGAATCTCAGCCAACGGAGTCAGCGATTTGGTCCGCTTCGGTCTCCATCGCGTCGCCCGGGTTGGAGACCGTCAGCGGGCCGCTCGTCGGCGCGCCGCGCTGTTGCACGACGTGCGCGAGCTCGTGGGCGATCAGGCGATCGCCGTCCGTCGTGTTCGGCTTGTACTCGCCCTGCGCGAAGTAGACGTCCGTGCCCGTCGCGAACGCACGCGCGGACACGGCGTGGTTGAGCTCGTGGGCGGTCTGATCTGTGTGTACGCGGACATCCGAGAGGTCGCCGAGGCTCGGCGACAGCTTCTCGTTGACGCTGCGGTCGAGCGGCTGGCCGCTACCGCGCGTGGAGTCGATCGTCGACTGCACGCTGGGGTGGACCTCGCCGGTGGGCATGATCCCCGCGCCCTGCGTGCGCGCGATGGCGCCGCCGAATGCGCGGTTGCCGACGTTGGAGACGAAGTCCTTGATCGGGCCGGCCGGATCCTCGGCCGGCTCGGGCTTGTGTTCGGGCGCCCGTGGCTTCTCGTGTTCGTGGATGCGCTCGGGATCGCTCACGCGGTCGAGCATACGGGCGGGCCCTTATGACCTGCAAGTTCGTTTTGCTGGTCTGATACGCTTCGCCGCGAGCGATGCCCACAGCCACCGGAAACCAGCGCAAAGCGTCCGTATTCGAGATCGTCGGGGCCTGGCTGCACATCTGGACCGCCCCCCGCGACGTCGAGATCCCGCCCGTACCGTGGCGAAAGTTGCTCGTTTGGACAGGCGTTGGGGCAGTCGTGCTGGCCGCCGCGCTCGCGTTCGCGATCCCGCGCATCAACGACACCAAGGCCGAGCGCGCGGCCCAGGCCCAGGCCGAGGAGGCGCGCGCCGCCGCCGCCAACCGCGAGCGCGCGCTGAAGGTCATGGAGCCGCGCTTCCGCTCGGCCAAGGCGCTGGCCCCCGCGGCCGGCGCGAGCGCCGCCGAGGTCGCCGCGGCCCGCGACGCGCTGCTGCGCGACGTCGAGTCCGCGATCACCGCCGACGCCAAGAAGCGCGTCGCCACCGGCGAGCTGTCCTCGGTCAGGGGGCCGACGACCTGCGAGCCCGCCCAGGCCGCGCGCGAGGGCGTCTTCGACTGCTTCACGGTCGCGCGCGTGGTGCCCAGGAGCGAGACCAGCTCGGGCGGGGCGATCGGCTACCCCTACCGCGCCGCCCTGGACTACCGCGACTTCACGTACGCCTTCTGCCGCGTCGAGCAGTTCCCCGGGGAGAAGCTCGTGCCCGACCCGAGCAAGGTCGTGCAGATCCCCGCCGCCTGTCGCAAGTAGATATGCATAGCCACGCTATATTGCGTGGCTATGAATGAGCTTGCCTACGCCCTCGACGAGCGTCTCATCGCGCTCTGGCGCCGGCTCGGCCGACGCGGCGGTCGCGAGCTGAGCCGCACCGCCGCGTCCGTGCTGGCGACCCTGCGCGACACGGGGCCCTGCCGGATCACCGAACTCGCCGAGGCGGAGGCCGTGGCCCAGCCGACGATCACGACGCTCGTCGGCCGGCTCGAACGCGACGGGCTCGTCGAGCGCCGCTCCGACCCCGACGACGCGCGCGCCGTGCGCGTCCACTTGACCTCGGACGGGCGCGCGAGCCTGCAGCGCATGCGGGCCGAGCGCGCGGCGCTGCTCGAGCAGCGCCTGGCGGACTTCACCGACGACGAGCGGCGGACGCTGGAGTCCGCGCTGCCGCTGCTGGAGCGGCTGGCATGAGGCCCACGGAACAGCCCAAGGCCGTCTGGGCCGTCGCCTTCGCGTGCGTGGTCGCGTTCATGGGCATCGGGCTCGTGGACCCGATCCTGCCCGCGCTCGCCGCCGACCTCGACGCCACACCGAGCCAGGTCTCGCTGCTGTTCACGAGCTACTTCGCGATCACGGGCCTCTCGATGCTCGTGACCGGGTTCGTCTCGAGCCGGATCGGGCCGCGCAAGACGCTGCTGGGCGGGCTGCTGCTCGTCATCGTCTTCAGCGCGCTCGCCGGCGCCTCGGGCACGATCCCGGAGATCGTCGGGTTCCGCGCGGGCTGGGGCCTGGGCAACGCGCTGTTCATCGCCACGGCGCTCGCGGTGATCGTCGGGTCGGCCAGCGGCGGGCTCTCGGGCGCGATCATCCTCTACGAGGCCGCGCTCGGGCTCGGGATCGCGTCTGGTCCGCTGCTCGGCGGCTTCCTGGGCGGGATCTCCTGGCGCGGGCCGTTCTTCGGCACCGCCGCGCTGATGGCGATCGCGTTCGTCGCGATCCTCGTGCTGCTTCAGGAGACCCCGAGGCCGGCGCGCAAGGTCGGGCTGACGGAGCCGCTGCGGGCGCTGCGCCACCGCGGCCTGCTGATCGCCGGGCTCGTCGCCCTCTTCTACAACTTCGGCTTCTTCACGCTGCTCGCGTACACGCCGTTCCCGCTGGACATGGGCGCGCACGCGCTCGGTCTCGTGTTCTTCGGCTGGGGGCTGCTGCTCGCGCTCACGAGCGTGTTCGCGGCGCCGCGGCTCAAGCGCCGCTTCGGGGTCGTGCACACGCTCGGGGCGATGTTCGGCGCGCTGGCGGCGATCCTCGCGGTGATGGGCTTCGGCGTGGAGACGCCGGCGCTGCTGGCGATCGCCGTGATCGCCGCGGGCGCCGTGCTCGGCGTCGTCAACGCCGTGCTGACGGAGGCGGTCATGGGGATCGCCCCGGTGGACCGCCCGATCGCGTCCTCCGCGTACTCGTTCGTGCGCTTCGCGGGCGGCGCGGTCGCGCCCTGGCTGGCGGGCAAGCTCGCCGAGTGGGTGGCGCCCGACACGCCGTTCTTCGTCGGGGCGGCGGCGGTCGCCGTCGCGCTCGGCGTGCTCGTCGCGGGCCGCCGCGTGTTCGCGCCCGCACCGTCCGCCCCGGTGCTCGTCGCCGTCGACGGCTCGCCGCGTGGCGTCGCGGTCACGGCGGCCGCCGCCAAGCTCGCCGCCGACCGCGGCGCCGCGGTCGAGGTCGTCCACGTCCACCGCACGGACGTGCTCGCCGTCGACGGTGAGACGCGGGAGCGGGCGGCCGCCTCGCTCGCGCGCCGGCTCGAGCAACTGCGCGCCGCCGGCGTCCCCGCGGGCGGCCACGTCCTGCACGCCGATGCCGACGCCGCCGTGAGCGCGATCCTCCGGCGCGTCGAGGAGATCGGCGCGCAGACGGTCGTGGTCGGCCGCCGCGGCCGCATCGCGGCGCACGCGACGGTGCCCGTGCTCGTCGTGCCCACATAGAGGATTCCGGCGCGCAGGCGCGAACGTGGGGCCCGATGGGTTCCTGCGACTTCGAACGGAGCGTGCCGTGGCCAAGGTGATCGCCTTTGCCAACCAGAAGGGTGGGGTCGCGAAGACGACCACGACGCTGAACCTCGCCGCCGCTTTCGCGGAGGAGGGGCACCGGGTGCTGTGCATCGACATGGACCCGCAGGGCAACCTCACGATGTCGCAGGGGATCGACCCGGAGACGCTGGACGAGTCGATGTTCGACGTGCTCGTGCACGACATACCGATCCGCCAGGTGATCCGGTCCTGCGAGATCGACGTCGCGGTGGCGTCGATCGACCTCGCGGGCGCCGAGATCGCGATGTCGATGAAGATCGGCCGCGAGCGGTCGCTGGACCGCGCGCTGAAGGCCGTGCACGACGACTACGACTTCATGTGCATCGATACGCCGCCGTCTCTGGGACTCTTGACCGTGAACGCACTGACCGCGGCCGACAACGTGATCGTCCCCGTGCAGTGCGAGTATCTCTCGATGCGCGGGCTGCTCCAGCTCCAGAACACCCTTTCGATGATCCGCGAAAACCTGAATCCCGATGTCGACATCATGGGCATCCTCCCCACGATGGTCGATACGCGGACGCTGCACGCCAAGGAGGCGATCGAGATCCTCGAGGAGAACTTCGGGGACCGGGTGTTCGGCGCGCGCATCAAGAAAACTGTCCGTTTCGCGGAAGCGCCCGTGAAGGGGATGTCCGTCCTGAAGTACGACCCCAACGGGCAGGCGGCCGACTCGTATCGCCGGCTGGCGAAGGAGGTGCTCTCGAATGGGTAGCGGCAAGCGGGCGAGCATGCGGGAAGGCCCGTTGGCCAACCTGTTCCGCAAGACCGAGACGGAAGGACTGCCCGAGCCGCCGCGCTCGCAGGAGCAGCCCGGCGGTGAGCCGGCGGTGCCCGAGCGCGCGACCCCGACGCCGCAGGAGCGGCTGCGGCACGCGTTCTCGAGTGAGATCCCCGGCGACATGATGGCCCCGCCCGTGGAGGAGCCCCGCGACGTCCCGCCGCCGTCCGCGGCGGACTACCAGTGGGGCTCGGTCCGCGACCAGCCCGTCGGCACGCCGCAGCTGCGCGTCGTCGGCGTCGGCGGCGGCGGCGTCAACGCCGTCAACCGCATGATCGAGGCCGAGGTCTCGGGCGTCGAGTTCATCGCGCTCAACACGGACGCGCAGTCGCTGCAGCAGTCGGCCGCGCACGTGACGCTGCAGATCGGCGCCGACATCACGCGCGGGCTCGGCTCGGGCTCTGACCCCGACCGCGGGCGCGCGGCGGCGATGGAGGACTTCGACCGCATCAAGACCCTGCTCAAGGGCTCGGACATGGTGTTCATCACCGCGGGCGAGGGCGGCGGCACCGGCACGGGCGCGGCGCCCGTGGTGGCGCGCGTGGCGCGCGAGCTGGGCGCGCTGACGGTCGGCATCATCACCAAGCCGTTCGGCTTCGAGGGCACGCGCCGCCTGCAGGCGGCCGAGGTCGGCATCAAGGCGCTGGCCGAAGAGGTCGACACGCTGATCGTCGTGCCCAACAACAAGCTGCTGTCGGTGCTCGACAAGCAGACCTCGATGGTGGAGGCCTTCCGGGTCGCCGACGACGTCCTGCGCCAGGGCGTCCAGGGCATCTCGGACCTGATCACGCTCCCGGGCCTGATCAACCTCGACTTCGCGGACGTCCGCACGATCATGTCCGAGGCCGGCAACGCGCTGCTCGGCATCGGCATGGGCAGCGGCGAGAAGCGCGCGGTCGAGGCGGCCCTGCAGGCGACGTCGTCGCCGCTGCTGGAGACCACGCTCGACGGCGCGAAGTCGATCCTGCTCTCGATCACGGGCGGGCGCGACCTGTCGCTGTGGGAGGTCAACGAGGCCGCCCGCGCCGTCCAGGAGACCGCGCACCCGGACGCGAACATCATCTTCGGCGCGATGGTCGACGAGAAGCTCGAGGACGAGGTCTGGATCACGGTCGTCGCCACGGGCTACGAGGACGCCAAGCCGCAGCGCACGCCGCTGCGCGAGCCGATCGGGGAGCCGCGCGTGACCCGCACGCGGGAGCGTGAGCGTGAGCCCGCGAGCGCGTCCGTCGACGTCCCGGAATTCATTCCCCGCTTCTGAATGGGAGGTCGGAGGGGGTGGCTGAGCGCGGCGTCGTCGCGGCCGGCCACCCCCTGACCGCCCGGTCCGGCGCGGACGTCCTGCGCGCCGGCGGGAACGCGGTCGACGCGGCGCTGGCCGCGCTGATGACCTCCTTCATGGCCGAGCCGCTGCTGAGCGGGCTCGGCGCCGGCGGCTACATGCTGGTCGCGCCGCCCGACGGCGAGCCGGTGCTGCTGGACTTCATGGTCGCCGCCCCCGGCGGGGGCGAGCGCGCGCCGCTGGACGCGGTCGTGATCGACTTCGGCGACGCCGTCCAGGTCTTCCACATCGGCCCCTCCTCGTGCGGCGTCTACGGCGTGCCCGCGGGGATCGCCGAGGCCGCGGCCCGCTTCGGCTCGGTGCCGCTGACCGAGCTCGCCGCGCCCGCGATCCGCGCCGCCCGCGAGGGCACCGCGGTCAACCGCATGCAGGGCTACCTGTGGCGGCTGCTGGCGCCGATCGCGTTCGCCACCCCGGAGGCGCGCGCCCGCTACGGCGCCGAGATCCCGCGCGAGGGCGAGGTGCTGCGCGACCCCGAGCTCGCCGACGCGATCGAGCGGCTCGCCGCCGAGGGCGCGGCGCCGTTCTACACGGGCGACATCGGCCGCGCGGTCGCGGACTGGGTCGTCGAGCGCGGCGGGACGCTCGGGCGCGCGGAGCTCGCCGGCTATGCGGCGATCGCGCGCGAGCCGGTGCGCGTCCACTACCACGGGCGCGAGGTGCTCACCAACCCGCCGCCGAGCGCGGGCGGGCTGCTGATCGCCTACGCGCTCGCGCTGCTCGAGCGCGGCGCGCGCACGCCCGACGCGGAGGCGATCGTGGCCGCGATGGAGGCCGCCCAGGCCGAGCGCACGCCGGAGTTCCTCGAGCAGCTGGCCGACCCGGGCTTCACGCAGCGGTTCATGGCCTCGCGGCTCGGCTCGACCACGCACGTGAGCGTGCTCGACGCCGACGGCTGGGCGTGCGCGGTCACGACCACCAACGGCGAAGGCTCCGGCGTCGTGGTCCCCGGCACGGGGATCCAGGTCAACAACATGATGGGCGAGCAGGACCTCTCGCCCGCGGGCTGGTTCACGCACCCGCCGGGGCGGCGGCTGCCGTCGATGATGGCGCCGACCGTGGTGCTCAAGGAGGGCGAGCCCGAGCTCGTGCTCGGCTCGGCCGGCTCGAACCGGATCCGCAGCGCGATCCTCCAGGTGATCGTCAACGCGATCGACCACGGGATGGACGCGCAGGCGGCCGTGGACGCGCCGCGGCTGCACTTCGAGGACGGGCTGGTCTACGCCGAGCCGGGGCTCGACACGTCGTCGCTGGGCAACCGCCAGATCGCCTGGTTCCGGGAGCGCAATCTGTTCTTCGGCGGCTGCCAGGCCGTCGAGCGCACGGCCGGCCGGTTCAGCGGGGGCGGCGATCCGCGCCGTGGGGGCGCCGTGGTAACCGCGTAGCTCATCCGCGCCCCTACTACTGACGGGATGAACCTCCCCGAGTCCCTCGCCGCCGCGGCGCTGCTCGCGGCGCTGCTCCCCGCGACCGCCCAGGCCGCGGCGCCGTGGTCGGATCCCGTCACCGTCGCCGGCTCGAGCGGGCAGGCCGGCGGCGCCCCCGACGTGCTGATCACGCGCACGCGCGGCGAGGCGATCGCCTTCAATGCGCCGGGCTCGTTCCCGGGCACGGCGCTGCTGCGCAGCGTCGACGGCGCAGCCGCCGGCACCTGGCCGGGCGCGCGCGACTTCGACTCGACGTTCGGCTCCTTCGCCGCGGGCGATCGGCTGATCTACGCCGGCTCCGACGGCGACCGGCGCGTGATCGTCGCGACCGCCGCCGGGCCGGCGAGCGCGTGGACGGTGAGCAGGCGCGGCCCGACGACGGGCGGCGCGCGCGTGGCGACCGCGGCCGCGCCCAAGCACACGGTGGCGGCGTTCTCGACGTTCGGGGCGGGCTCGATCGGCTCGGTCTACGTCGTCCGCCAGTCCGGCGTGCGCGCGGCGGGCGCGACCGAGCGCATCTCCGGCCGCGGGCACATCCGCTCGCTGGCGGTGGCGGTCAACGCGCGCGGCGACGTGCTGGCCGCCTGGGACCGCTCCGGCACGATCGAGTCGCGGCTGTACACGGGCCGCTGGCGGCCGGTCGTCAAGCTCGGCAAGGTCACCGCGGCGATGCACATCGGCGCCGCGCTCGGCGCCGACCGGCGGGCGCTCGTGTCCTGGGTCGACCAGCGTGTGAGCGAGGGCAACACGGGCCAGAACGCGACCGTCGCGGCCGCCGCCCGCAGCGCCAAGCTGGGCTTCTCCCGGGCGCGGGTGCTCGAGCAGTTCCCGGACCCGACGATCCCGGGCGGGACCGTCGTGCAGACCGCGTACACCAGCGACGGGCGCGGGATCGTGAACTGGAGCGGGCGCACCGCCGTGCGCGCCGCGCTGGTCGGCGGCCGCAGCTTCG
>Ga0182742_1002248_pt1 | contig 21864 bp, 22 predicted proteins | sample eDN5th37CBELigMG_FD_128880 | JGI IMG/M metagenome (GOLD analysis project Ga0182742, IMG submission 128880) | Enriched Miracle-Growth compost microbial communities from Emeryville, California, USA - eDNA 5th pass 37_C BE-Lig MG (version 2)... ... | reverse complement strand
TTTACTATAACAATTACCGCTATCAATGGAATTTAAAAAAGATGACCCCTAATCAATATAGGAATCATCTTTTAGTTGCTTAACTCTTTTTTTCTTGTGTCCTTGACATGGGTGCCAGTTTACAAATGCTCACCCTTTTATATTAAGAATTAAAATCATATATACGTCCTTTTATTAAATAAGCTGCACTTTCAGCAATATTAGTTATGTGATCTGCTGTTCGTTCCAGGTATCGATTGATGAAAAGTAATTGCACTAATTGATCTGTTTCCTCTGGATGATCTTTTAAATAATTAGTAATTGCCTTGTATGTTTCACCACTATATTTATCAACCTTATCATCCAAATCGCCAACTTCTTTAGCCAGAACCATATTTTCTTCAATAAATGATTGTAATGCCTTTTCAAGCATAGTAATGGATAGATCTTTCATTTGATCAAGATTTGTGATTTTTACTAAAGAGTGGGTTTGACCAATTTTTATTGTGGACTTTGCGATATTTACAGCAAAATCTGCAATTCGCTCAATCTCGGATGTAATCTTTAAAGCACCTATAATTCTTCTTAAATCTCTGGCAACTGGTTGCTCTTTCACCATTAGCCATATGACAAATTGATTGATTTCCGTGTCCAGGTTATCGATTACTGTATCTTCATCAATTACTTTTAATGCAATCTCCACATCTTGTTTTTTCAAGGCTTCAAATGCTTTCTCCATCGCAGTTATTGAAAGTTTAGCCATCATTGACATTTTGCCTTGTAATTCCTGCAAATTATTATCAAAGCTCTCACGAACGACCATTTTCTACTCCCCCAAAATCTTACCCAAATCTTCCAGTTATATAATCTTCTGTTCTCTTATCTGTTGGCATTGAGAAAATATTGTTTGTTGAATCAAATTCAATGATTTCCCCATTTAGGAAAAAGGCTGTTTTGTCTGATACTCGTGCAGCCTGCTGCATATTATGGGTCACAATAACAATTGTGTAATCTTTTTTCAAGCGTTCAATTAATTCTTCTACTTTTAATGTTGAAATTGGGTCTAATGCTGATGTAGGCTCATCCATTAAGATGATTTCCGGCTTCATCGCAATTGCACGTGCAATACAAATCCTTTGCTGTTGACCACCAGATAGTCCGAGTGCTGATGTTTTCAGGCGATCTTTTACTTCGTCCCAAATTGCAGCACCACGTAAGCTTTCTTCAACAATGTTATTTAAGACTTTTTTATTTTTTATCCCCTGCATTCTTGGACCATATGCGACATTATCATAAATACTCATTGGAAAGAGGTTTGCCTTTTGGAAAACCATTCCAACTTTTGTTCTTAATTTTATCACGTCATTTGATTGATAGATGTTTTCTTTATCTATAACAATGTCACCATTAATCTTCACACTGTCTATAAGGTCATTCATGCGATTTAATGTTCGTAGAAAAGTCGATTTCCCACATCCTGAAGGTCCAATTAAAGCGGTAACTTCCTTTTCTTGAATATCCAATGAAACTGAATAAAGTGCCTGTTTATCCCCATAAAATAAATTTAAGTCTCTTACACTGATTTTGACATTGCCGTTTGTTTGCTGGTTGAATTGTGATTGGTCTTTCCTGTTACTTTGTTCAATCTCTGTTGTATCCATGTCAACACACCTCTTTTAATAGTCAGCTTTATTTAATTTCTTGGAGATAAACGTCGCCGAAAGGTTCAGTACCAATATGATGACGATTAAGACAATCCCAACCGCAGCAGCAAGCTCAATGTCACCTGATTCCTGTGTAACCAAAAAAGAATGGACCGTTAATGTCCTTGCTGAGGAGAAAATACTGTCCGGCATGGCAGCCACCGTCCCAGCAGTTAAAAAGATTGCTGCAGATTCTCCAACAATTCTCCCGATGGAGAGAATGATTCCTGATAATATTCCAGGCATCGCACTCGGTAAAATAACCTTATATAAAGTTTGCAGCTTTGTTGTTCCTAAAGCTAGAGAGCCTTCACGATACGTTTTTGGTACGGTCTTTAATGACTCTTCTGTTGTTCTGATAATAACTGGTAATACGATAATTGTCAGCGTTAAAGAAGCAGCTATAATCGACATTCCCAGTTTTAACGTTGTAACAAAAAACACTGCACCGAATAATCCATAAATGATTGATGGGATCCCTGTTAAGCTTTCCGTCGCGAAACGGATTATCCTAACTAAACGACCTTGTTTTGCATATTCCTGTAAATACACCGCAGCTAGAATTCCTACCGGGGTAGCAATTAATAATGAGATCACTATTGTATATATTGTTGTAATAATCATCGGCCAAATTCCGCCATGACCTGTTGGAGAATAATCCCCAAAGATAAAATCTATGCTAATTAAGCGATACCCTTTATAAAATATATATCCAACAATCGTTACAAGGATGGCAATAGTTAAGAACGCTGAAAACCAGAGAAGTCCACGCAATACGTTATCTTTTACCTGTCTCAACTCAATGACCACCCTTCGTACTGATTTTTGATAGAACGAAATTTAATAATAGGATAAAAGAGAATAAAACGATACCAGTTGCAAATAACATTTCCTGGTGTGTCCCATATGCATAGCCCATTTCTAAAGCGATATTGGTCGTTAATGGACGTACACTGTCAGTTAAGCTTGTCGGGATAATTAAACTGTTTCCTGCTACCAGGATAACTGCCATTGTTTCTCCGATCGCTCTCCCTAAACCTAAAACAATTGCTGCCATAATACCGGATTTCGCTGCAGGAACAACAACTTTAAAAATGGTTCCTATATGAGACGCACCTAATGCCAATGAACCCTCACGATACGTTTTAGGTACTGCGCGAATCGCCGTTTCTGCAACTGTTACAATTGTAGGTAACATCATAATTGCTAATACCAAAATAACTGCAAATAAGCTTTGACCCTTCGGTAAGTGTAAATTATTCTGCAAAAATGGGACGATGATAGCGAGTCCGAATACTCCATATAAAACTGATGGTATACCGGCCAATAATTGAACAGCTGGTGAGATTAGCTTCGCTATACTTTTGGGTGCAATTTCTGATAAGAAGATGGCTGTAAATAAACCAACCGGAACTCCAATGATTAAAGATCCAATTGTTGCAAATATAGATGCTACAATCATTGGTAATATTCCAAATTTATCTTCACTTGGAACCCAATCCACCCCAAAGATAAAATCAAAAAAACTATATCCATCAGCAATAAATGGTAGTGAACCTTTATAAAATACAAATCCTATAATGACCAATAAGCTGATAACTGAAAGTAATGCACAAAAAAGAAATAACTTTGATGATAATTTCTCAAGGAAGTACTTCCTCTTATTTGATTTTCCAATATCTATTGTTTGATCTTCAACAGGTATTCGCGGCATACTTCATTCCTCCATGTTTGCTCTAACACATGATGTTTTATGTCTGACATGTCGATTTGACATCTGTGATTGTTACGTTATTTTATCGGTATGGCACCTGACTCTGCTGCAATCGCTTGTCCTTCAGGCCCAAGAATATAGTCAATAAACTGTTGTCCTCCACTAGATAGTTGATTATCCTTATGAACAAACAAAAACGGACGTGATAAACTATATTTTTGCTTAAGGACATTTTCGGCTGTAGCTTCTACTCCATTAATCTTTACTGTTGAAATCGTTGAATCAATATATTCAAATGAAATAAATCCAACTGCATGCTTATTTGTTGCCACGGTTGTTTTTATATTACCGTTTCCGGAAGCAATAATAGAACTTCTAATTAATTCCCCTGACGAATACCCTACTATTTCTTGAAATGCATCACGGGAACCTGATCCGTCCTCCCTGGAAACAACGACAATTTCCATGTCATCTCCCCCAAGGTCCTTCCAATTGGTAATCTCACCTGTAAAGATTTCCTTTACCTGTTCCAATGTAAGGTCTTTAACTTTATTGCTTGGATGTGTTACAACCACTATCCCATCATAAGCAATAATTGTTTCAGTTAGCCCTTGTGCTTTTTCTTCCTCTTTCAAATCACGTGAAGACATGCCAATTTCAGATACTCCGCTAATAGCATTTGTTATGCCTGCTGAAGAACCTATCTGATTAATCTCTATATTTACATTCGAATTCTCTTTGTATTTTTCCGCCATTTTTTCCGCTAATGGTCCTACGGATGTCGAACCCGAAATAGCAATTGTATCTGAACCTTCATTGGTTGACTTTATACCATTATCACTGTTATTGCATGCTACTAATGCAGCAGCAAAGAATAACATCAATAAGCCAAATGTTGTCTTTCTCATAAATGTCATTTCTAAACCTCCAAGGTGATCTACTGACAACTTCTCTTCATATAATACCCATTGTTAAGAATAAACATAGATTGTAAATTCTCTATTAAGCAATTGTAAAGGTTTTGTAAATTTCATTAACTAGATGTTAATCCTATGTAAATATGTGATATATATCCAAATTAGAAAAATAGTCCCTTTGAAAGATTAAATCGTTATCAATGAAGTGATAAATCCAATCATTTTTTTCTTACTTTTCCCTCTATTATATTTCTCTCCTTTTTATTTTGTTACATCTACCACATAGTCATATTACTTATTTACAAAACATTTCCCATTTTCATTTCCAAAAGTTATATGATTCAAATAGTATTTAACAATTGCTTTTGTATATACCTTTTCTTATCTTCTTTAGTTAGATATATAAATAATGAAAAAAAGCCCAGCTATTTTAGGTAAAATGATAAAATGTAAGTATGTAAACTTAACGACATTTTAAGTTTACATACTTACAACTATTAGAGGAGGAAACCATGTTTAAACTACGAGGTCATCATCTTTTTTGCCTATTAGGCTATCGGGGTATGGGGTATTCTATTGAATATATAGAAAATATGACGCGTTTGCATCAAACTTTGAGAGAGAAGCCTAAAACAAGTGTACAACTCATCTCGGGTCCTGATCATTTATGTGACAAATATCCAAACAGTGGGAAATACCATTGTCAGGAGGATCATATTTATGAAAGAGATGCGGCTATACTAGAGAAATTAGGGCTCGAAATTGGACACATTTTGAATTGGGAGGAAATTGAAGCTATCATAAACAAGCGTATCATCCCTTCAGATATTCAAACGGTTTGTAAATCTTGTTATTGGAGAACTTATGGTGTATGTGAAGAAGGTGTGCAAGATATTCTTAATGGAAAAGGCTTAAGGAAAGTGAAGTAAATCTCCGTGATATCTTTTAGTATATATTCTTCAATCTATAAAAATAAATTCGACTATTTCTATCCCGCTTGAATATTCTCACCATTTCAAAGCAATCTAATATGTGTTGAGGAGGTGAAATTTTTGACAAATCCAACTAGAGACAATAAAAAGCAAAAAAACAACCTGCAAAATTCTGAAATTGGTTCAGGGTCAGCATATATTAAAGAGCACGCCGGTCATGTTGAAGGTTATGGAGAAAATTATCCAATTGAACATAACTCAACTAATACGACTCGTCCTGAATAATCATAATTCTAATGAGTGAATGAGTACATCGTTCACTCTCAACTTATTAGCAAGATTAATATAGCTTTTTCAGTTTTTGAATATATAATAGCGTCTTCTAATGTATCATCCACTCTGTAAGTTTTATGCAACAACTTTCTTATTTAAAACATAAATAATGATTCGTTGGACAACCTATAGCTGCATAGACCACATAGGAGGTACATAAAATGTATTTTTATAGAGAAGACTTAATTAATATGATTGTTCCAGACAAGCCAGATCCTAACGCTGCTAAAGTTCTTCAAGAAGCTCTTGGAGGGCAATTTGGTGAAATGCGTACATTGATGCAATTTTCTTTTCAAAGTGCAAATTTTCGAGGAAAAGAAAAAAAATATAGAGATCTAATTAGAGGGATCTTCTTAGAAGAGCTTAGTCATGTAGAACTTGTTCAAACAACAATAAATCAACTGTTAAATGATTCTGGTGGCGAAATGCCTGGTAATCAAGCAGCAGATACTGCCCCTTTAGACGATGTTATACAAGAAGGCGCTAATCCGCATCATTATATTATGGGTGCAAAAGCATCGCTTCCTGTTGACGCTGGTGGTAACCCGTGGAATGGATCATGGGTTTACGACCATGGTAATTTAATCGCTAACCTTCTTAATAACGTTATGCTGGAATCAACTGGTGTTCTTCAAAAATCAAGAATATACGAAATGAGTAACAACAAAACTCTTCGAGAAACCATTGCATTCCTAATGGTAAGAGACAATGCTCATCAAAATGCATTTGCAAAAGCACTTGAGACTCTTGGAGTTGATTGGGGAAAAGTCTTCCCCGTTCCTAACTATGACTTAAATAAATACCCTGAATGCCGTAAGTATGTTGAAATGGGCTTCCATAATGCTCAATTTAATTTCAGACTCGATGGTACGTTAATAGGGCAAGTCTTTAGTGGTAACACTCCAAGTAGAAATGGCGGAGATTTATTCGTTACAGAGCCACCGAAAGGATATCCAGTACCAGAAATGCCTGATATGCCAAATGAACATGCATCTGGTTTAAATGATTTAAACAATTAAATCTTACCGTGAACTGAACCAATATTGTTGGACATAAGACTAACAATATTGGTTCAGTTTTTTTTAGAAAAAATTGATACAAACTTACACAAAAAAGGGTATTTCCCAAATGTTAGAGGAACTTTTTTCCTTTTTCACATAATTGTAAAGATTTATTAAACAAATTATTAGCACAAATAAGGTATAATCCTAATTTGATACATTATTAAAGAAAGAGATAAATGAGGAGGATAAAATGGGTGAATTAGACTTTCTATATACATTGAAAATGATTATTATTGGGCTAGTGCAAGGATTTACAGAGCCTATCCCTGTTTCATCGAGTGGTCACGTAATGATTGCAAGTGAAATATTAGGAATTGGTGAACAAGGATTTACTTTTGCTATATTAACCAATACTGCTTCATTACTTGCGATTCTTTATATTTACAGAAAGGATATCTTTAGGCTTTTGAATAATTCCATTGCCTATCTAAAAACGAAAAATTCTCGTTATAAAAGCGATTTTTACTTTATTTGCTTTATCGTCATAGGTACTATACCTGCGGGAGTACTGGGTATTTTGTTAAATGACTTTATAGGTGAAAATGTCAGCATGACTACAATTGCCCTCATGTTATTTGTAACAGGAATTGCATTATGGTTAATTCGTAATATGAAAGGTACTAAAGGAGAGAGTGACCTTTCCATTAAAGATGCATTCATGGTTGGTTTAGGGCAGGCAGTAGCCTTAACTCCTGGTATAAGCCGTTCAGGAGCAACGATTATTTCAGCCATTGCTGTTGGAATGAAACAAGATACGGCACTACGTTTTTCATTTATGCTATATATCCCAGTTAGTCTTGGTGGAGTAGTTCTTGGATTTACTGACTTTCTACATGAACCAAACAAAGCTGATTTGGCCGTTCCATATTTAGCGGCATTTATTTCAACTCTATTGATGACTTATTTTGCAATGAAGTGGTTTATGGGAATTATGAAGAACGGCAAACTTGTTTATTTTACATATTATTGTTTCATCGTCGGAACATTACTTTTAATCTTCTTTTAATATTCTTTGAAACAACTATTTTCATAGGTCTTCTCAAAGAATATTTCATCCCTATTTATAACAGGGATGATAATTAGCCCATTTTTTTAGTTCTTGTTATACTTTTTATAAAGGTTTAGCAAAATTATGATAAATGGGGGCATAAAGATGAGCAAACAAGAAATACAGCAAAAAATCGATGAATTAAAAATGGAATATGTGAGGATTCAAGGAGATATTGAAAAACTGGAATCTACAGGACATTCTGTTGATAAGCTTGAGGAAAGGCTGAGTTTGATTGAAGAAACGCTTTCAAGACACCGGAAAGAACTGACCAATCTTTAATTTCCAAGAAGAACATTCTCTATCATAGAACATGTAGTTGTCCAAAAAAAGTAAATTTCAGAAACTAGTAAAGCAAGTAAGAAGCAATGAACGACTTAATAATGTAAATAAATATTGAAAAGGGTAGATCTTCTCTACCCTTTTGCTACCTTATTAAATTCGGAGGTGTTTTTCCCGCGAGAGCAATAGCCATATTTTCTGCAGCTAGTTTTGCCATCTTTGCTCTCGTTTCAGCTGTAGCTGAACCGATATGCGGGAGCGTGACAACATGAGGCATTGATAATAAGGGATTTTCCTTCTCAACAGGTTCAATCTCAAAGACATCTAACCCTGCGCTGAGTATTTCTTTTTTCTGCAGTGCATTAATTAAGGCTTCTTCATCAACGTTTTTCCCTCTTGATCCGTTAATGAAAATCGCTGAATCCTTCATCAAGGTAAATTCTCTCTCTCCAATCATTTTTTCTGTTTGAGGTGTGTGTGGAACCATTAAACAAACAAAATCTGACTTCTTCAAGAGCTCATCTAATGAGCAATAAGTTGCATCAAATTTACTTTCGGCTTCCTTATTTCTCGAACGATTATGGTATAAGATTTCCATATCAAAGCCGAAGTGTGCTCGTTTAGCGACCGCTCTGCCGATACTTCCCATCCCGATAATACCTAATGTTTTATGATGTACATCCACACCAAAAAGGTCTTCACCCTTTGTTCCTCCCCATTTTTTAGCCTTTACATAATGATCAAGCTCGGGCATTCTTCTTGCCGTTGCCAGTAAAAGTCCAAAGACTGTATCTGCTGTTGTATCATCAAGCACCCCGGGTGTATTTGTTGCTATTATGTTTCTTTTCTTAAGCTCTTCTATATTCAGATTATCATAACCAACCGAAATATTTGAAATGACCTTTAAATTTGGAGCTTGATTTAATAGCTCTTGCCCTATGTTCATACTAGCACCTAACAATCCATGTGCAGTTTGTAATTCAACTAGAAAATCCCGGTAATTTTCATCATTAAGAGTCGGAAAATAACTTACATCAAATTTATTTTTCAAGAAATATAAAACTTGATCTGGTAATTCACGATAAACCACGACTTTTTGTTGCATACTGCTCCCCCTTGTGTAAAAAACATGATTTTAATAACTTCAAGGAAAGTTGGAAAAGTCCTGCATATAATACTGCTACATAATAAAAAAAGGATAAAAGCCAATGAGATTAAAGTTATCTCAGACTTTTATCCATCCATGGAGATAGCTATCATGAGGTATAGCCATTCACTTATCTCGATCCAAATTTCTTGTTTTGAGTGAGGGGAGATTCACAACAAGTATTGAACCTTAGAATTTTACATATATACATATTACCTTGTTTAGTTGTAGTATAAAGAAAAAAAAGAAACCTCACCATTATCTTGTAATAAGCTCTCACATAGTTTCATCAAACATTTGCAACATCTATGTCAGATTCATGTGAAATTATGATCAATGCCCATTTGTTCTATTGGTCAATTCCTTATATAACATTAAAAAGTCTTCGCCAGATCCTTTGCACGTGCAATCCCATTTGCTTTTATCTCTTCAGCTTTATCAGGCATTGCGTTGTGGCCTTCAATAAATAACCCTTCAAACGACGGTACACCGAAGAAATTCATAATCACATTTAAATAGCGATGTCCCATTTCAACTTCTGCTGCTGGTCCTTCAGAGTAAATACCGCCTCTTGCTTGGATATGAAGTGCTTTTTTATCCGTCAACAAGCCGATAGGTCCTTCTGCCGTATATTTAAATGCTTTTCCTGCTACAGCAACTGAATCAATATAAGCTTTCATAACGGGTGGAAAGGAGAAATTCCAGAACGGAGTAACAAATACATATTTGTCACCGGATATGAACTGTTCACTTAGTTCATTAAGTCTGCTTACCTTTGTTTTTTCTTCTTCTGATAACTCGTCAAACCCTTTTCCTGTTTGTAATTTCCCCCAACCACTAAATACGTCCACATCAATATGTGGAATATGCTCTTTATATAAATCGATATGGACGATTTCATGATTAGGGTTAGCTTCTTTGTATGAATCAATAAAAGCTTTTCCTGCTGCCATACTAAAAGAAACCTTGTCATCATGAGGATGTGCTGTAATATACAAAACTTTTGTCATTTTCATCTTACCTTTCTTTTATTAAGTCATTATAGTTTGATACAAAACGGCGAAAATAAACAACAAGTAAAAAGTTTTAAAAATTTATGCTGTTTTCACAAAGAAAGATAGTAGTAACAAGAATGCGGTTTAAGACATAGCTAGAAAGTTTTCCTTTGATTAAACCAGTAACCAAGTAAATATAAACTAGTTAAAATAAAAGAAAGAATATGTAAGTGGCCAATCATATGTCTTATAAAGATCAATACTTTCTAGCAATGGCAATCCAATAAATGCACCGAAACCACCATATAAAACTGCCTTAATAAAAGGATTTACATGAGGCTTAAATTGTAAGAGCAGCATAAATAATACCGGTAAAAGAGAGAGTCTATAAGAAAAGCTTATAGTAGCTATTGGGATTACTTTTACTGGATAGGCCCATTTCCCAAGACCTACACCTATAACATCCAGAATTTCAGATATAACCATAACCAGTAACCCTGCAGAAAATAAATGTGCAGATCTTTCCCGATCACGGAATAATATCCAAATTATCCATGGAACAATGATCATAGCGAGTGCTATCCACCATTGCCATGTGAATAAAAAAGCATTCATTACAGCTTCTATTGTTAACTGGGATGCGTCACTGATCTTTTCTGTAGCTTTATCTATTTGGTCTAGCCCATCTTGAAATGTCACATTGCTCCTCCTTCTTATGCTACTATTTGTTTTTATTTTACACCTGCTTTTTTGAACTATTCTCTTTGAAACAAAAAAGGATTCGCTATACTAAAGCAAATCCCTTTTAAAAAAATTAATCATTTATATCTATTGCGTATGGGTTAGCTGCAATATTTTTTCTCATTTCATCTGTGATCTCAAACACTTGATTTTCTGTTATATCATTTATTGAAATAAATTCTGTTAAACTGCTTCCATCATAATGAAGTGGTTTTTGATTCATAGTCATGCCTCCAACTAGTTATATTCTTCCTATTGATAGCCTTTACATTTATCTTACATATTATCCAAGAATATTCTTGCTGTGGTTTATGAAAATAAAGGGTGAACCTGCACATAGTATGGTAGATTTTATTACAAACTCATATTTTTTCTTGGTCGAAGAACTTATACTAAACAAAAGCGCAAGCTCCGTGATCATCCTATGGAAAATAAGGAGATTTGGAATAGAAGGTGCTGGAGCTAGACACCTGCACTTAAATACAAAATTTTATATATTCTTAACCTAAAAACAAAAATAGACTGCCGAGTAATCGGCAGTCCATTCTTATCGTTGTAATATCAGCCTGTGTTACGTAATCCTGCTGCAATACCGCTAATTGTTAAAAGTACTTCTGTTAATAACTCTTCATTAGGCTCTTCCTGTTGACGAAGCTGCTTAATGAGTTCTACTTGTAAGAAATTTAACGGATCGACATAAGGATTTCTACGATGTACAGATTCTTTAATATTTGGTGTATGATCTAACAGCTCTTCATCATCTGTAATTTGCAGAAGAATTGTTTTTGTTTTTTCATATTCTTCCAGGATGTTCCCAAAGATACGATCTGCAATTTCTTGAGCATTTACTAAAGATGTATATTCTTTAGCTGTTGTAATATCTGCCTTCATAAGAGCCATCTGCAAATTGTCAATTGTGGAACGGAAGAATGTCCACTCATTGTACATACGTTTTAATAGTTGTAAGTTTTCTTCACTTTTTGAAGCAAAACTTTCCAAACCAGTTCCTGCAGCATACCAAGCTGGTAACAACTGACGGCTTTGTGTCCATGCAAATACCCAAGGAATCGCACGTAAATCTTCAAAACGATTACGATTTTTACGTTTCATAGGACGGGAGCCGATATTTAGTTCAGCCAATTCATTTAATGGTGTTGCTTCTGTAAAATATGTTAAGAAATCAGGATCTTGGAAAACTAGTGATTGGTACTTTTTCAAGGAAACATTTGAAATTTCCTCCATTGCATTTTCCCATGCTAGTTCACGTAAATGCTGCTGTTCAGATTCTTTTGAAAGGTTAACAGATGCTTCAATCAAGGTAGAAGTTGCTTGCTCTAAACTACGATAAGCAATATCCTCCACTAAATAACGAGATGATAACACTTCTCCTTGCTCGGTAATTTTAACTCCATCACCCAATGTTTCAGCAGGCTGTGATAAAATACTGCGGTTTAGTGGACCGCCACCACGACCTAATGAACCACCGCGACCATGGAAAAATTTTAAGCCTATTTGGTACCTTTTCGCCATATCATGAATTTCAAGTTGAGCTTTGTATAATTTCCAGTTCGCTGTAAGTGTTCCACCATCTTTACTACCGTCTGAATACCCAAGCATGATTTCTTGAGAGTCACCGTGGATTTTCAAATGATTGCGGTATACATCCATTTCAAATAATGTTTCCATAATCTTAGGACCCGCAATTAAATCATCAACGGTTTCAAGAAGCGGAGCAACATTTAGATGACTTTCCACTGATCCGTCTGCATGTAAACGATAGATACCGGCTTCCTTTGCAAGAACCAGCACTTCTAAAAGGTCACTTGCTGCTTGTGTCATACTTACGAGATACACAAGAATCGATTTCTTGCCAAATGTTTCATGTGCTTTCTTGATCATTGTAAAGACTTTAAGCATTTCCTGTGTTTCTTTAGAATAATCCTCATTTAAAAGTAAGACAGGACGTGGATCTTTCAAAACACTTTCTAATACATTTAATTTCTCCTCTTCACTAAGTGCAGCATAATCTTCAGTTACTTTTACTTTACGCAGGATTTCTGTTATCGCTGCTTCATGTTCACCGCTGTGATTACGAATATCAAGTGTTGCTAAATGGAAACCAAATAGCTGGACTTGCCGAATAAATTTCTTGAGCATTTTCAATTCTCGTCTTGCAGGTTGATGTGCATCAACACTTTCCTGAATTAAATATAGATCCTCTAACAGTTCCTCTGAAGCTTTATATCCAATGTCAGATTTCCCAACTGCTTCAATTCTCGCTATTATGATTGCAATTTTACGGCGATAAACTTCTTGTTCTACTGGCCATCTTTTTTCAGCCGTTAAGTAAAGTTGCTCTTCTTTTTCAACATTAGAAAGAAGCTCCTCGCTGATCTCAACACGTGTAGAAGAATGGCTGAAGCGTTTCATTGCTTCAATTAATGAATCTCTATATTTCTTAAGTACAAGTTCCCGATGACTTTCCAAAGTTTCCCATGTAACCTCTGCTGTTACATTTGGGTTTCCATCTCTATCTCCACCAATCCATGAGCCAAAACGCAGAAAATTCGGTACATTCCAAGTATGACCAGGGAATTGCTCAGTAAGTCCTTCTTCTAGATCTTGATGGATATCTGGCAACACATCAAAAAATGTTTGGTCAAAATAATATAGACCATTACGTACTTCATCCATAACCGTTGGCTTGCGGTGACGCAGTTCATCTGTTTGCCATAGAATTGTTACTTCATTTAACAAACTGTCTTCTAATTTTTTACGTTCTTTCTTTGTTAACATTGTATTGTCAAGGTCTTTTAATATTTTGCCGATTCGTTTTTGAATCTCAATAACTGAGCGTTTAGTTGCTTCAGTTGGATGCGCAGTTATGATAAGCTCAAGTGATAACGTGTTCAAGACATTTTGAATTGTTTCCTCATCAATTTCATTTTCTTTTAATGAAAGAAGTGCACTTTCAATTGATACAGGTTGAACAACATGATCATCTTGGAGCTGATATTCGCGACGACGACGAATGCGGTGATTTGACTCTGCGGCATTAATTAGATGAAAATAAATTGAAAAGGCACGAATGATTTGCTTACGCATTGGTGGGTCTAAATTAACGATTTCTTCTTTCAGTTCATTATATATTTGCCTATCAAAGTTATTTCGTAGAGACTTCGCCATCATTCTAAATTTTTCAACTTTATCTAGTAGCTCCGTTCCTCCATGATGAACGATAATTTCACCTAGAATATGTCCTAGTGATTTTACATCACGACGTAACGGAAGACTGCTGTCATTCGCTTCTATTCTTGTTGTCATTTTTGTCACCTTCCCTAAGATTTTATTATTCTATTAAATATTAAGATAATTCTATCATATCATTATTCGGAGAAAATTTCATCTAAATTTCATGAAATTGATATCTATATACGATGAATTGAATCTCTTTCATCTAATTCATATATATTTATCTCAAATTTTATGTAAAATTATCCTTTTATTACTATTTGTTGAAGTTTTATGATGGAATTTTTTAGTTTGAAGATTTGTGAAAATACACGAAAGACAGTTCTTAAAGAAGAACTGCCTTTCATATATTATGAATCCATCGCATCTAAAATGATCGTTACTTTAAATAAATCACCATCAACATCAATATCAAGTTGTCCCTCATGCAAGTCAATGATTGATTTTGCTATAGCTAAACCTAGACCGGATCCTTCTGTATGTCGAGATTCATCTCCACGTTTAAATCGTTCAAATAATTCATTGACATCTTCACTAAGTTCATACTTTGATACATTTTTAAAAGTTATGATAATTTGTTGATTTTCATGCTTAATTGCTAGATATGCTCTTGTATTTTCCAACGAATATTTCAGAATATTTCCTATTAAATTTTCAAAAACTCTCCACAGCTTTTGTCCATCTATATAAGCGAATAAAGGGTTATCAGGATTTGTTACACGAAATTGCACAGTCGATGCTTGAATAGTCTCATTGTATTCCGCTAATGCCTGTTGCAGCAGTTGAACAACATCTACCTTTGCTTTTGATAATTCAATATTTCCACTGGCCATTTTCGAAGCTTCAAACAAATCATCGATAAGTACTTTTAATCTTTTTGATTTACGATCAATAATCTCAATATATGTTGAACGTTCATCATTTGTAAGCTCAGCATTCTTTAATAACTCGGAATACGTAATGATGGATGTTAAGGGGGTCCTTAGATCATGGCTTACATTTGTTATTAATTCTGTTTTTAACCGTTCACTCTTCACCTGTGCTTTTTGTGAGGTTTTCACACCATGTTTTAATTGATTAATATCTGACGCCAGAGTAGCTAGTGACGTTTTTCCAACAACCTTCAAATCTGATTCAAATTTCCCTTTTGTTAAGGCAGATGCATGACGGGTTATCTCATTATAATATCCGAGCCTTCTTATCAAAACAATGGATACCGGCAATGCAACTACAAAAAATGCAGGAAGGTAGATCATTAAAAAGCTTGGCTCTACAACCACTACTGCAGCTCCAAGACCAAACATAAACACAATAGCCAGAACCAAAAACACTTGTGTTCCAACTCTGCGATTTGCAAAAGCATCTCGGATCATTTTTAATAATTGATAAGATATTGATCTCTTTATTAATCCTTTATTTGAAGGTAATTCTTTTATCAGAGGGAATAAATAAATCCATTGGACAATGGTTACTCCTAGAAAAAAGACCATCATAAAAAACCTGTAAAGAAGATCTCTAAATGAAAAATAGTTATAATAATGAGGAAACTCATCAATTAATAATAATGAAATGATGGCTGAGATTCCAAAAAGCCCCAACGCAACATCAATTGGTAGACGATCGTAATAATTCTTTACACGATGAGATTTTATTTTCTGGAAAATAGACATTTTCCGGGCCATAATCACACTTATTAGGAGTGATATGATTGCTCCAATCGTATAAATCCAGAATACAATTCTATGGTCATTAAAATTGTGGTAAGATGCCATAATGGCATTTGCATTTGAAACACCTTTACGAAGTCCAATTTTCCCTTCATATAAAACATTTGTATGATCATCTGGCAGGACATCTTCATATCCATAAATAAGTGATTCTTCCCGAACACCTAGATAGTTGACATTGTCCGTTGGATAAGTATTTACATATAACATTTTATCTTTCGTGAAGGCCGATTCTATTTTTTCAGATGGTAGATTTGTGTAGACCTCTCCGGTAGATGTGTTTTTTAAGTAATAGGCAAAAGCTTCATTATAAACTTTGTAGTCTTGTCTATATCCTTCTAATTCTTTGTAATATTCATCTACTCTTTTTTCTTTTTCTTTTATAATTTTTTCTTCAACATAGTCGTCACTCTCAAAGTTTTTGGTTATATCCTCAATCTTCGTGTCACGTTCTTTTATATATACATTCGCTATATCCTCATTACCATTTGCTCTTGCCTCTTCAACTTTATAATGATACTGATCCTTTATAGTTTGGATTTGATCTGTTAGTTCACCATAACGATATCGGTATTCTTCAATTTCTTCAGTAGAGACAGTCAGTTTCTTCTTCACATCTTCCTTCGGGTGATAGGAAAACTCATATGCTTGAAGGTAACTAACTAATGCTCCAACTGACTCTTCATACTGAGAGGTTTTAAAATAACTTGGCTTTAAATAATCATTATTATTTACTAATGCGGTTAACACTCCACTAAGCCCGTATGTAAACAAAACAAGCCATAAGAGCATTACTCCTCTATTTTTCCATTTTGTATCCAATGCCCCATACCACCTTTAAATATCTTGGATTTTTAGGGTCGATTTCAATTTTTTCGCGAATTTTTCGAATGTGTACAGCAACAGTATTTTCAGCATTATAGCAAGGCTCCTGCCACACACGTTCGTAAATTTCCGAAATGGAGAACACACGACCAGCGTTCAACATTAATAATTCTACAATTTTATATTCTATCGGAGTTAGTTTTACTGCCTCTCCGTTCACCGCCACTTCCTTCGCTTCTTGATCGATCGTTAAACCATTTAAATCAATTGTTCGGTTTCTTCCTTCAAAATGACCCAGTTTTACATATCTTCTAAGTTGTGACTTAACTCGTGCTATTAGCTCTAACGGATTAAAGGGCTTGGTCACATAATCATCCGCCCCAACCTGTAAACCGAGAATTTTATCTGTATCTTCACTTTTCGCACTTAAAATAATGATCGGAATGTTTTTTTGTTCACGAATTTTAAACGTTGCAGAAATTCCATCCATCCTTGGCATCATTACATCCAGAATAATTAAATGAACTTCATTTTCTCGCAATCGTTCGATTGCTTCTACGCCATCACTAGCTAATAACACTGTCAATCCTTCATTTTTCAAATATATTTCAATTGCTTCTCTAATTTCTTTATCATCATCTACGACCAGCACAGTATAATTGTTCATGTATCTAACCTCCTTTCGAAAGTATACCATGTGTTAATTTACTTCGGATGTTCTAAGTATAATCAGAAGTTCTTAATTTAAAGGTAGGGGAAATATGAAGAATTTCTTAAGAAAAAAGCTCACTTAAATGTGGTTGTTATGTTTAACAAAAGAAAATTAGTTTCCATACCGATTATTGATGCGAAATATTCATTAACTAGATTCAAACAAAAAAGTGAGCCATAATAGACTCACTTCTCTCGTTTATCATCTTATCCTTTTACTGCTCCACCCGCTAAACCTTTTACAACTTTCTCTTGAGAGAAAAGATAAACAACCAGAATAGGCAAGCTTGCTAGTGTTAAGGCAGCCATAAGACCAGGTATATTCACTGAGAATTCACCTTTAAAGTCCTGCAAGCCTAATGGTAAGGTCATGTTTTCTGGACTTGAAATTAATACTAGTGCAAAAATAAACTCATTCCACAGGTGGATAAAGTTATAAATTAGCACTGTCATTAATGCAGGTGTTAACATCGGCAGAATCACTCTCCAGAAAATTCCAAAATGATTACAGCCATCCATTTTTGCTGCTTCTTCCAATGATTTTGGAATCTCCTGCATAAACTGAGTCAAAATAAAAATGGAGATTGGCAGACTAAAAGCGATATATGGTCCCAGTAAAGCCCAAACCGTATCAAAAACCCCCATGCTTTGTGTAAGTTTAAAAATCGGAATAAGAGTAGCATGTATAGGCAACATCATTCCTGATATAAAAAGTAAGAATAATACTTTGTTCAACTTAAATTTCATTCTGCTTAAAGGATAACTTGCTAACGCTGCTACAAACATTACAACAAAAACAGCTACAATAGAAACCAATAAACTGTTTAAGAAGTATCGGGTTAACCCCATTTCAAACACAGATTGAAAATTTTCCAGATTAAAAGATGAAAATAGAGCAAAGGGTTCTTCAAAGAATTGACTACGTGATTTGAGTGAAGTTGAAATCATATAAATGAAAGGAAAGCCAGTGAAAACTAACAACATAATGGCAATTATATATAGAGGTACTTTTTTAAATCCCATCGTCATATTCCGTAGGCTCCTTTCTTTTTACGTAAATGATCCATCACCTGAATAATGATCGTAACGAATAAGGCTAAAAAGAACATAACAAAGGCAATCGCACTTGCATAACCCATATTGAAATTGATAAACGCCTGTTTAAACATATATGTCCCTAATAATTCAGTCCCATGGTTAGGACCTCCACCTGTCATGATATAGAAAATATCAAACGCTTTTAATGATCCTACAATTGCCAAAATAGAAGAACTTACAATCGTTGGCATGAGCAGTGGTAAAGTAATTTGAAAAAACTTTTGGAATGGATTTGCCCCATCAATTTCAGCTGCTTCATATAATTCGTCAGGAATTCCTACAATGGATGCTTTAAAAAGAATCATATAGAACGGAGAGAATTGCCAAACGATAACTAATAACACTGCAAATAATGCGGTATTTGTTTCACTGAGCCATGAAACATTTTCAAAGCCAAAAAGATTAATAATACTGTTAATAATCCCATTGATTGGATCGAACATTAAGACCCATAACAAACCGATTGCTACAGTTGACATAAGAAATGGAAAAAAATAAACACTACCAAAGAATTTAATTCCTTTAATTGGTGCAAATAGCATCAGTGCCATGATTAAACCTAAAGGAATTTGAGCAAATACCGAAGTTAATACGACCCATGTATTGTTTGTGAGAGCTCTCCAAAAGATTGCGTCTTTAAAAAGGTCAACATAATTCTGTAATCCAACAAATACTCCTACACCCATGCCGTCCCATTTATAAAAGCTGTACATTAAGGTTGATAGTATCGGGAACAAAACATAAACAGTATAAATAATAATCGCAGGTGCAACAAAAGCGCCAATTGTTAGAGCACTCCTTAATTTTTTATACTTGGCAGCTGATTTCTGTCTAACCATCACTTGACGATCAGCAACTTTTACATGTGTATCCATTTCAGTCACTCCTTTTGTTACAACAAGAGGGGGAAATACCCCCTCCTACTGTATTACTCTAAAACCTCTTTCGCTTTCTCTTCCATTTTCTTTGCAGCCTCTTCAGGCGTCATATCTAGACCAAAGATCGCTTGAGTCGTATCTTTGTGTAATTCAGCTAACTCAGGTGGAAGTGTTTGGTCATAAGGCATTTGTAAGTGAGTTGCTTGTTGTATAACATCATAAAAACGTTTTGTAAATTCATCATTAGGAACAATGTCTTTAACACCTGTTAGTGCACCAGTTCGATCTGTATAATTTTGAGCCGTTTCAGTACTCGCAAGTTCATTAGCAAGTTCAGCAGCTAACTCAGGGTTTTTACTATTTTGTGCTACTGACCATACTGGTCCAGTATTTGCACCTACATGTGTTTGATCTCCTTTACCTCCAGGAACTGTTGGATATAGGAAGAAATCTAACTTTTCTTCAAATTCAGGTGCTTCTTGTCTTACGTTATTTAAGAATGAGATCGTCATATCCATCATTGCTGCTTGACCAGTATACAGCAACTGACGACCTTGACCTTCATCATAAGGAACACCATTAAAACCTGGATTGAATGCATCTCTTTTTACTAGCTCTTGAATATACTTCCCTGCCTCAACATATGCTGGGTCATCGAATCCTTTCCCTTCCCTATTGAAGGCACTTTCAAATAATTCAGGCCCTGCAATTCTGCTTGCAAAATTCATAAAATGATAAGCACCTGGCCACTTTGTTTGATTAGCTAGAGCAATAGGAATAACGTCATTTTCTTTGAGCGTATCAATGACATTTAACCATTCTTCATATGTTTCTGGTGCCTTTAATCCATATTTTTCGAAGATCTCTTTGTTGTAGAAAACAACATCCAATGATAAACCTAACGGCAAGCCATAAATCTTTCCATCAAATGTCGCATTGTTAAGAGCAAGTTCATTGAAATGAGATTTATCAGTCGTTTCTGTAATATCATATACTTTTCCTTGATCAACAAAGTTCTTTAACCATCCGCCGCCCCAACTATGGAATACATCTGGTGCTTTATTTCCAGACATAGCAACAGATAACTTTTGCTTATAAGCATCATTTGGAATTTGAAGCATTTTAACTTCAACGTCAGGATGCTTTTCCTCAAATCGTTTAACAGCCTCTTCATAAACAACTTCTCTTTCGCCTGGATCAATATGCCAGAATTCTAGTGTCGTTTTGCCGCCATTTGACTCACTCTTTTCAGTATCAGAGGTTGTTTGCTCTGTTGAACCACCCCCGTTAAGTCCACATGCAGCTAACAGTAAAAGCGCTAAAATTGTGAAAACAGATAATAATTTCTTCATTCTTCCATCCCCTTTGTTTTCGTTATTAGCTTTAATTTGTTATCAATTGCTTATTCTTCAAATAATTCATGCTGATCTCAATGCTCTCTAGCGGCGATCTTCTTGACCTGTCCTGTTCAACTACAAACCATTCTACATTTGATTGTTCCCCTTGATTTAGCACCCCGTCTAGATTAACCCCACCAGTTCCTAATTCCGCAAAAAACATCTCCCCATCTGTTGTCATATCCTTTAGATGAACAAGTGGTGTTCTTCCTTCATAACGTTTTAACCACTGAACAGGATCTTCACCAGCTTTTGTTAACCAATACACATCAAATTCTGCCTTCACCCATTCAGGATTGGTTTCATCTAATAAAAGTTCTAAAGGTTTTTTTCCGTTATCTAAATCAACTAATTCAAAATCATGATTGTGGTAAGAAAGAGTAATCCCAGCTTTATGACATTTTTGACCAATATCATTCAAGGTAGGTATAAGTTCATAATAATCTTCTTTCGATCTTCTATCAGCTGGAAGAACTGGGCATGCTATATGTCGGCTGCCAATTATTTGCTGATATTCAATAACCTTGTCTAATTCATTTTCAAGCATAGCAATTGGCACATGGCTAGAACTTGCTTTTAATCCTAAATGATCAAGTTCCTTTTTCAATCGACTCGCAGTTAGTCCACCATATCCTGCAAATTCTACTCCTTGATATCCAAGTATGGATACTTTTTCTAATGTTTTTAGAAAGTCTTTTTCAGCCTCTTCACGTAATGTGAATAACTGTAAGCTAAATTGAAAGTTCGCCAAAAACAAATCATCCTCTCCATAGCTAAAATTATGTAATCGGTTACATATTTCTTACCATTTTCATAGAATATTTAGATATTCACCCCCTTTATCTGTAACCGGTTACATTTTGCATGTTCAGTTTTTCATTTAGCACCTTTTCCTTCTTTTTACCACCACACGAATCTCTAACAATTAATTCACATTCTAATACATATTGTGACTTCACCATCGGTTTTCCCTGCATTTGCAAGAGTAGTAAATTCATTGACTTTTGTCCCATTTTAAAAAGTGGTTGAGCTACTGTTGTTAACGCTGGATCAAATTTAGAAGAAAAACCGATATTATCAAATCCAACTACAGCTATATCTGTTGGGACATTATGTCCTAG
>Ga0182742_1002247_pt1 | contig 21877 bp, 22 predicted proteins | sample eDN5th37CBELigMG_FD_128880 | JGI IMG/M metagenome (GOLD analysis project Ga0182742, IMG submission 128880) | Enriched Miracle-Growth compost microbial communities from Emeryville, California, USA - eDNA 5th pass 37_C BE-Lig MG (version 2)... ... | reverse complement strand
GAACTCGGAGTTCGTCACAAAGACCGTGCGCAACGTGACCCGCTCCAACCCGCTGGGCCTGGTCCAGATCAAGCTGCCGCTGCCCCTGTCCACCGACGCCGAACAGGTGCACGACCTGATCCTGCAGGCCTTCGCCGACCACGAGGACGTGCTGGAGACGCCGGCGCCGAACGTGTTCCTGGACGGCATCGAAGGCGGCCACCTGATCTTCAACGCCAAGGGCTACGTGTCCTCGCCGCGAGCCGCGTACGGGGTGCGCAGCGCCCTGCTGTTCACCGTGCTCAAGCGGCTGCACGATGCGGGGCTGGAGGTCTCTTCGCCGCCCACCATGCTGCTGGCCTCGGCCCCGGAACTGCCGCCCATGCAGGCGGCCGCGCCGGCGCCGGGCGCGCATCCCGCGCCCTGAGCGGCCGGCGGGCTCAGCCCGGCGTGTAGAGGTCCGCGAAGGCCTGCTGGTCCAGCCTGGGATTGCGCAGCGGCGGCGAGGCCAGCGCGGCGCTGCGCACCGAGCGCACGGGATAGGCCTGGGCCGCCGGCGGCAGCGGCTGGCCCAGGGGCGGGCGTTCGGCCAGCACCGGCGCCGACGGCGCGACCTGCGCCACGGCGGCGCCGTCGAATCGGTGATCCGCCGTGGTCAGCGCGGGATTGGTGCAAAGCCCCTGCGCCACCAGCGCGGCCTTGGTGCGGTCATCGGTCTGGCACAGGATGTCGATGGCGGCCGTCTCCAGGCGCCGCGCCCGGTCGGCGTCCTTGGTGGACGCGGCCGCCTGCATGGTGCGTTCGAAGTTGCGCCGCAGGCTGCACTTCTGGTCCTCGATCGGGATCGCCACGTTCATGCCGAAGCCGACCACGGAACCGCCTCCTCCGGCGGAAACCATGCAGCTGTCCGACGAAAACGAGCCGTAGAAACTCTGGCCGCCCACCGGCGGCGCGCTGCGCAGCGTGCTGGAGCCGCCGTTGCTGGAATTGAAGGTGATGCCCTGGTTGTTGCCGGCATTGGTCGAGCCCGAGGTCGCCGATGTCGTGGCACTGGAACTGCTGGTCTGGGCCGCGGCGGAGAACGCGGCCAGCGACAGCGTCATGGCAAGCGCTATGGTCTTCATGATGTCTCCTCTACCGGACGGCCGCAGCCGTCCGGTCAGGGGTCAGTGATTGAACCCTGCGACATGGCCTACCGCGCCGATGCCGTGTATTGCCCCGAACGCCCCCACGTTCGCCGCGTGGAACGTCCCGGTGGCCGAGGCGCTGGTCTCGGTCTGCCCGAACGAGGCCCCGCCGTTGGCGATGCTGTCGCCCACCATGATGGGCGCGTTGCCCGACACGCTGCCGTACGACTCGCTGGTGGCGTATTGGCGCGTGCTGGTGACGACTTGCGTTCCGTCCGGACCGAAGCTGCCTCCAGCCTGGGCCACGCCACCGGTTTCACCGAACGAGGTCTGGCTGGACGAACCGTAGCCGTTGATCTGGGTGGCCACCACGGAACTGCCGGTGGAGATGGATGACACGGTGCCGTTGATGGCGCCGGAATGGACCGTCACCGAACCGCCGGGGCCGGTGGCGTAGGCGGTGGCGGCGAACAGGGACAACGCGGCGACTGCTGCGAGCTTTTTCATTTGAGCTCCTCCCGATCCGTGCTTGCACGGATGCATGGCTGCCGGCGACCGACCGGCGCGGACCGTTACCCTCCCAGCCCTCCGGACAATGACGAAAGGCCTGGGACTTTCGTATTGGTACGGAATGATTGCGCCGTCCTAGATCCGTCGATATCGGCTGAACGGGCGACCGACTCCCGCCGGACGATCCGGGCCGGTAACACATCCGGCCAAATGTGCGAACACGCCGCGCGCGGACCATGCGTATGGACGAAACGCAAAGGGCTGCGACGGCCGCGCCGCGCGCCGCACTCGGCCCGATGGATGGGAAGGCCGGCGCGCGCCTGCGGCAACTGCACTAGGACGCGCGGGCGACGGGGCCGTCCCTGCATTTCCCGCAAGCGCCGTCAAGCTGTCGTACGGCTGAATACCGCCTTTTTCGGCCATACTATCTGCGCCGCCGGCCGCTGCCGGCTTCATCCATCACAGGGAGACAAGACCATGATCCAGGAGATTGCCAGCATCCACGTGCGCGAGGGGCAGGAAGCGCTGTTCGAGGCCGGCGTGGCGCAGGCCAAGCCGCTGTTCCTGCGGGCCCGCGGCTGCCACGGCATGGAGCTGTACCGCAGCATCGAACTGCCGCAGCGCTACACGCTGGTGGTGGAGTGGGAGACCGTTGAAAACCACATGGTCGATTTCCGCGAATCCAGCGATTTCCAGGAATGGCGCAAGCTGGTGGCGGGCTTTTTCGTCGAGCCGCCGCAGGTGCATCACGAGCAGAAGGTGATCTGAAAGGGCGGCGGCTTACGCCGCCCCCAGCAACGATCCGGCCGCCAGTGCCACCGCCACGGTGGTGCGCACGTCGGCCAGCGCCCGGTGCGTGGGGTTGGACGCGCCGACGTGGCGGGCCAGGATCTCCAGCTTGTGCGAAGGCAGTTCGGGCCAGGCGCGCCGGGCCAGCGCCAGCGTGCAGTGGGTGGGGTTGGAAAACGGCATGCCGGTCTGGTCCGCTGCCGCGCCCAGGAAACGCCGGTCGAAGGACGCGTTGTGGAAGAACACCGGCAGGTCTTCGACGAAGTCCAGGAAAGACGAGAACGCCTGCGTCACCGGCACGCCGTGGCGGTCCACCTCGGCCTGCGTGATGCCGGTCAGGCGGGTGATGAACGACGGCACCGGGCCGCGCGTGCGCACCACCTGCGTGTACTCGCGCTCCAGCGCGCCGGCCGCGCCCACGCGCACGGCGGCGAATTCCAGGATCTCGCAGGTGGCGGTGGACAGGCCGGTGGTTTCCAGGTCGGCCACGATGAAGGGGCCGCGCAATGCCTGCAGCGCGTCGCTCAGGGCCTCGGCCTTGCGGCCCGCCGCCGCGCCGGCCGCGCGCGGCCGTCGGTAGAAATAGCTCATGGCTTCACTGCGCCGAAGCCAGCGGCGCGAAACGCGGCCTGCCGTCGTCCAGCTTCCCGAAGAACATCTCCGCCGGACGCACCCACAGCCCGCGTTCGTGCGGCCACAGGTGTTCGTATACGACCAGGGATTCTTCGGTTTCGGAATGGCGGGCGGTGCCCACGTAGCGGTACAGGCCGCCCTTGTAGTGGCGGTGCGAGGCGAGAGCCAGGGCTTCGGATTCGGTCATGGAGGACTGCGGCAGCAATATGGCCCGGGCATGGCGGTGCATGACCGGGCCTGAAGGTTCGGACGATACCGAGTTTATAGCGCACCGGCGCGGATCAGGCCGCGTCCAGCTCGCGGTAGCGGCGGAAAATGCCGTCGCCGTAGGGCAGGCGCCTGCCGCTCTGGAAATACGGCTGCAGCTCCGGCAGCGCCGCCACGCGCGCATGCAGCGCCATGACCTTGGGATAGGACGCGGCCAGCGTCGCCATGCGCTTCGGGAAGGCATAGAGCAGGCCGTCGACCAGCTGGAACAAGGACAGGTCCGCATAGGTCCAGCGCTCGCCGCCGGCCAGCCAGGCCTGCTGCCCTTCCAGCACCCGCTCGAAATACCCCAGGAACTTGGGCATGCGTTCCTCGCGGAAGCTGCGCGCGCGCCGCGCCGCCTCGGCCTTCTGGTCTTCGTAGTAGTCGCTCGACGAGATGGGATGGTGGGTGTCGTGGGCTTCGGCCACCATGTCGGCGATGGTCAGCTGCAACTGGTTGACCCACAGCCGCCCTTCCACGGACTTGGGCGCCAGCCCGTGCTTTTCTCCCAGGAACAGCAGGATGTTGGCGGTCTGCGCCAGCGTCATTTTCCCGGCCACCAGATACGGCGGCGCGAAGGGCGGATATTCGCGCCGCGCGGCCATGTCGGCGGCCAGCGTGGCGCCGTCGGCGCCGGGTTCGCGCGCGCGCTCGCGGTAGGCGATGCCGCCCGCCTCCAGCGCCAGGCGCACGAACTCCCCGCGTCCGGGGATGCCGTCCCAATACCAAAGGTCGTATGTCATTCCAGCTCCTTTCCGGTTATTGCGCGTCCTCCAGGATCATCTCCGCGCCCCGCTCGGCCACCATCATGACGGCCGCCTGGGTATTGCCGGACACCATCCTGGGCATCACCGAGGCGTCCACCACCCGCAGGCCCGACACGCCGTTGACCCGCAGGCGCGCGTCGGTGACGGCGCCGTCATCCGAGCCCATGCGGCAGGTGCCGATGGGATGGTAGATGGTCTGGCCGTTGCGGCGCGCGAAGTCCAGCCATTCATCGTAGCGCTGCACGTCCGCGCCCGGGCTCATTTCCGCGGCCACATACGGACGCAGGGCCGGCTGGCCGACGATGCGCCGCGCCGCCATCATGCCGCCCACCAGGCTATCGCGGTCCACCTGGGCCGACAGGAAGTTGGGGCGGATGGCCGGCCCGGCCAGCGGGTCCGCGGACTTGATGTGGATGGAACCCGTCGATTCGGGGCGCAGCTGGGCCACGCCTATCGTCATGCCGGGTTCGCGGTCCAGGATGCGTTCGGCCGCGTTGGCGTAGCTGGCGTGCACGAAGAAATACTGCACGTCGGGCGCCGGCAGGTCCGGCGCGCTTTTGACGAAGCCGTGCACCAGCCCCGTGCCCAGCGTCAGAATGCCCTTGCGGCTGGCGTAGTAGCGCGCCACCTGCCGCGCCAGCCGCCAGCCGCGCGACATTTCGTTCAGCGTCACCGTGCCCTTGACGCGCCAGTTCATGCGCGTGGCGTAGTGGTCGATATAGTTTTCGCCCACCTGCGGCAGCGCATGCACCAGCGGAATTCCCAGCGATTGCAGCAGCGCCGGGCTCCCCACGCCGGACAGTTCCAGCAGTTGCGGCGACTGCACCGCCCCCAGGCACAGCAGCGTCTCGCGCGCGGCCCGCACGGTGTGCTCGCGCCCGTCCTGCCGATAGACCACGCCCGTGCAGCGCCTGCCCTCGAACAGCAGCCGCGTCACGTGCGCCCCGCATTCGACGGTCAGGTTCCTGCGGCCGGCCGCGGGCCGCAGATAGCCGTCCACCACGCTCCAGCGGCGGCCCCGGTGCTGCAGCACCTGGTAGTAGCCCACGCCCTCCTGGTCGCCGCTGTTGTAGTCCGGGTTCAGGCGCTGGCCGTCTTCCTGCGCGGCGCGCAGAAACGCGTCGGACACCGGATAGCGTTCAGCGACCTCTTCCAGGCGCATGGGGCCGTCCGTGCCGCGGCCCTCGCCTCCCCGCTCGTAGCGCTCGATCTTGCGGAACAGGCGCGCGGCCAGCGTCCAGTTCCAGCCGGCGGCGCCGGCGGCTTCCCAGCCGTCGTAATCGCTGGGCTGGCCGCGCACGTAGATCATGCCGTTGATCAGCGTCGAGCCGCCCACGCCCTTGCCCCGGGGCACGGCGATGGTCCGCCCGTATACGTTGTCTTCCGGCTCGGTGGCGAAGCGCCAGTTGTAATCCGGATCGACCAGCAGACGCGAAAAGCCCGCGGGTATCGAGATCCACATGCTGCGCGGCTGCTGCCCGGCCTCCAGCATCAGCACGCGGTGCCTGCCGTCGGCGCTCAGGCGGTTGGCCAGGATGCAGCCGGCGGTGCCGCCGCCGGCGATGATGAAATCGTATTCGCCCATGGTCGTTGCGGGTCGGGCCTCAGGCGGCGTCCGGCACGCCCAGCATCTGCGCCATCAGTTCGATCTGGCAGGCCAGCATGGGCGCGCCGTAGTGCACCTTGCAGCCGCGGGCCTGAGCGGCCAGCAGCAGCGCGGTATCGCGCGGCTGCATGATGACTTCGCAGACCAGCTGGTCCGGCGTCAGCCGCTGCGTGTCCAGCGGCAGCGCATCGTCGGGCTTCATGCCCAGCGAAGTGCCGTTGACGACCAGGTCATGTCCCGAGGGATCGGGCGTGCCGATGGCGATGTCGGCGCCGGGATGCAGCGACAGGATGCGCTGCTTCAGGTCTTCGGCCTTGGCCACGGTGCGGTTGGCGATGGTCAGCCGGGATACGCCGGCCTGCACCAGCGCGAAACCGATGGCGTTCGCGGCCCCGCCGGCGCCCGCCAGGTAGGCGCTTTTTCCTTGCGGGGCGACGCCGGCCTCGATCAGGCCGCGGACGAAGCCCTCGCCGTCCAGCATGTGCGCGACCAGCCGGCCGTCGGGGTCGCGGCGCACCACGTTGGCCGCGCCTATCGCGCGCGCCACGGGGCTGGCCTCGTCGACCAGTTCCAGGATGGCGGTCTTGTGCGGCATGGTGACGATGACGCCGCCCAGGTTGTTCAAGCGCCGCAGCGCCGCCACCGCGTCGGCCAGGCCGTCGGGCCGCACGTGGAAAGGCACGCACACGCCGTCGAAGCCGATGCGGGCGAAATGCTCGTTCATGCGCTGCGGCGTCTTCACATGGTGGATGGGATCGGCCAGGATGCCGAACAGGCGGGTGTTGCCGCTGATTTCCTTCATTGGGTTCTCCGTGGTTCAAGCTTTGAGCAGTTCGCGCGCGACCTCGCCGATGCCGGCGGCGTCGAGCCTGTAGTGCGCGTACAGGGTCGCGGGCGGCGCGATCAGGCTGTATTGGTCGTAAACGCCGTGGCGGCGCAGGCGGACGCCGCAGCCGGCGTCGGCCAGCACTTCGGCCACGGCCGAGCCCAGCCCGCCCAGCACGTTGTGTTCTTCCACCGTCATCAGCGCGGAGGAGCGGCCGGCGGCGGCCAGCACGGCCTCGCGGTCCAGCGGCTTGATGGTGGCCATGTCGATCACGCCCACGGACCAGCCCTCGGCGCCCAGCTGCGCGGCGGCGGCCAGCGCGGCGTGCACGGTGACGCCGCAGGCGATGATGTTGAGGTCGCTGCCGTGGGAATGGACGATGGCGCGGCCGAATTCGAACGGCGCGCCGTCTTCGTAGACCTGCGGGTCGCGGCCGCGCCCGATGCGGAAATAGATGGGCTGCGGCCAGTCCACCGAGGCCTTGATGGCGCTGGCCAGCTGCGGCCCGTCGGCCGGCGACACCACGGTCAGGCCGGCCAGGGCGCGCATCGTGGAAATGTCTTCCGTGGCGTGGTGCGAAGTGCCGTAGAACCCCAGGCTGATGCCGGTGTGATGGCCGATGAGGCGCACGGGCAGCCCGGTATAGGCCACGTCCATGCGGATCTGTTCGCAGCACAGCAGGCCCAGGAACGAGGCGAAGGTCGCGACGAAGGGCATCATCCCGGTGGTGGCCAGGCCGGCCGCCGCCGACACCATGTTCTGCTCGGATATGCCGAACTGTACGTAGCGGTCCGGATAGGCCTGCGCGAAACGATGCAGACCGTTGGAATATTGCAGGTCGGCCGACCCGGCCACCACGGGGTGGCCTTGCGCGGCCAGCGCGATCAGGGCCTCGGCAAGATAGGAAAGCCCGGGGTTCACCGCGTTCAGCGCGCGGTACTGCCAGGAGTCGGGGGAGAGCGGGTTTGCTTGTGCCATTCAGATCTCGCGGGACATGATTTCGTCGATAGCGGCCTGCGCGTCCTGCGGCGCCAGATAGCCCAGGTGCCAGCCGGGCTCGGTCTCCATGAAAGAGACGCCCTTGCCCTTGACGGTCCGGGCGATCACGCAGGCCGGCCGGTCGCGCGCCTCGTCGGCGCGCAGGCGGCGCAGCAGCGCGGTCAGGGCCGCCGGATCGTGGCCGTCGACCTCGTGCACCTCCCAGCCGAACGCCTGCCATTTCTCGCGCAGCGATTCCACGCCCATCACGTCGTCGACCTTGCCGTCGAGCTGGTAACCGTTGCGGTCGACGATGGCGATCAGCCGAGACAGGCGGTGGTGCGCGGCGAACAGGGCCGCTTCCCAGACCTGCCCTTCCTGCATCTCGCCGTCGCCCAGCATCACGAACACGCTGAAGTCGCGCCGGTTCATCCGGCCGCCCAGCGCCATGCCCACGCCGTTGGACAAGGCATGGCCGATGGAGCCGGAACTGAAATCGACGCCCGGCACCTTGCTCATGTCGGGGTGGTCGCCCAGCGGGCTGCCCAGCCGGGTGTAGCCGTCCAGCAGCGCCGGATCGAAAAAGCCCTGATCGGCCAGCACGGGAAAGAGGCCCACCGCCGCATGCCCCTTGCCCATCAGGAAACGGTCGCGGTCCGGCCAGCGCGGATCGCCGCGGCGCAGGCGCATGACGCCGTAGTACAACGCGGCAAAAATCTCGGCGCACGAGAACACCGAGCTGTAGTGGCCGACCTTGGCGATTTCGATCAGCCGGATGGTCTCCAGCCGGATGTGGCGGGCCTTTTCCCGCAGCAGCCGGACCTCCGCCTCCGAGGGGATTGCGCAGCGCTGTTCCATGCCGTCTCCTGCTTTCAACAGAATATATGATATATAATATACTAGCTTAGCGCGTATTGGTCATTGCGGGATAGAATGCATCCCGCGCCCCGCCGCTCCATCGATACAACCGATCCGCAACCGTTATGTCGAGCCTCAAACCCGTAAAAAAAGAGAACCTTTCCGTCAAGGTCTACAACGAGATCCGCAACGCCTTGATCAACGGGCAGTACGAACCGGGAGAGCGCCTCATCATTGGCGAACTGGCCCAGGAAATGGGGGTTTCCATCACGCCCGTGCGCGAGGCCATCTTCCGGCTTATCAGCGAACAGGGACTGGAAATGCAGGCGGCCACCGCGGTCTACGTGCCGTACGTCAATTCCGAAAAGCTGCGCGAGATCCAGCAGATCCGTTTTCACCTGGAAGGCATGGGCGCGGCCGAGGCCGCGCAGAACATCACGCGCAAGCAGCTGGACAACTTGGTCGCGCTGCAGCGCGAGTTCATTTCCCACACCGCCACCGATCCCAAGCGCGCCAGCTACCTGAACCGCAAGTTCCACTTCGCCATCCTGGAAGCCAGCGGCAAGCCGATACTGCGCAACACGGTGGAATCGTTCTGGGTGATCACCGGCCCCATCCTCAAGGTCTTCCACGTCAAGACCTCGGGGCTGGATTATTCGCAGAACGAGCACCGCCACGAAGCGGTGCTGCAGGCCCTGGCCGCGCGCGACTCCGAAGCCGCCCGCAAAGCCATCCAGGCCGACCTGGTCTGGGGCGGCAAGATCATGATCGATTGGCTGGTGGAACGTGAAAAGGAGCTCGACTACCGTGGCCCTCCTCCCCGCAAATAGGCGCATGCCATGCTGAAGATTTTCGGCGCCCCGAGCCGCTACATCCAGGGAGCCGGCGCGCTGGACGCGCTGGGCCGCTACGCCGCGCTGTTCGGCGGCCGCGCGGCGCTGGTCATCGACAGCCACGTGCGCGCCCTGCTGGGGCCGCGGATCGAGGCGCTGTGCGCCGCCCATCAGGTCGAACTGGCCGCGCTCACGGTCGACGGCGACCTGACGCCCGACGCCGTCGCCGGCCTGCGCGCGCAGGCGGCGGCCAGCGGCGCCGGCATGGTGATCGCGGTAGGCGGCGGCAAGGCGCTGGACGCCGGCAAGGCGGTGGCCCGATCGCTGCACTGCCATCTCATCACCGTGCCCACGGTGGCCTCCAACGACGCGCCCACCAGCAAGAACTACGTGCTGTACGACAGCCATCACCAGCTCCTGGCGGTGGAGCACATGCTGTTCAACCCCACCATCGTGCTGGTCGACACCGCCGTGATCGCCTCCGCGCCCGCGCACTTCTTCCGCGCGGGCCTGGGAGACGCGGTCTCGAAGAAGTTCGAAGCCGAACAATGCCGGCGCAACGGAGGCATGAACATGTACGACGGCGCGCCGCCGCTGGCGGCGCAATTCCTGGCCGACGGCTGCCTGCGCACGCTGCTGGCCGACGGCGCCGACGCCATGGCCGCGGCCGGCAGCGGCCAGCCCACGCCCGCGTTCGAGCGCGTGGTGGAAGCGATGATCCTCATGAGCGGTCTCGGTTTCGAAAGCGGCGGCCTGTCCATCGCCCATGCGCTCACGCGCGGGCTGCCCCGCATCGGCGGGCTGGCCGGCGCGCCGCACGGCCTGCAGGTGGCGCTGGGCCTGCTGGTGCAGCTGGACCTGGAACAGCGCGCCGACGGCATGCTGGCCGATCTGCGGCAGTGGTACGCCCAGGTGGGCCTGCCCGCCACGCTGCGCGAGCTGGGCGCGGCCGACCCCAGCGACGCGGAACTGGCGCTGGCCGCCGAGCTGACCCTGAAGGCCCGCCACGCCGCCAACTTCGACCGCGCGCTGGACGCCGGCGCGCTGGCCGCGGCCCTGCGCCGCCACGCCTGAGCCGGCGGCGGCGGCTGCGGCCTCAGAACGCGACCTGGTCCTTGCCCTTGAGGCCCAGCTTGGCACGGGCTTCTTCCGGCGTGGCGATCTCCAGGTTCAGCGCTTCCAGTATGGTGCGGATGCGCTCGACCTGCTCGCGGTTGGACTGGGCCATGCGGCCCGGCCCGATCCACAGGGAATCCTCCAGCCCCACGCGCACGTTGGACCCCATGGCCGCGCCTATGGTGGCCAGCGGCATCTGCGCGCGGCCGGCGCCGAGAATGGACCACTCGTACTCGTCGCCGAACAGGCGATCGGCGGTGCGCTTCATGTGCATCAGGTCTTCGGGATGCGGCCCGATGCCGCCCAGGATGCCGAACACCGACTGGATGAAGGGCGGCGACTTCACCAGGCCGCGGTCGACGAAATGCGCCAGGTTGTACAGGTGGCTGATGTCGTAGCACTCGAACTCGAAGCGCGTGCCGTTGGCGTCGCCCAGCCTCAGGATGGTTTCGATGTCCTGGTAGGTATTGCGAAACACCAGCGAGCGGCTGTTCTCCAGATGCTCGCGTTCCCAGTCGTGCCTGAATTCAGTGAAGCGGCCCAGCATGGGAAAGAGGCCGAAGTTCATCGACCCCATGTTCAGCGAGCACAGCTCCGGCTTGAAGGCCACGGCCGGCTTCATGCGTTCTTCCACCGTCATATGCGGGCTGCCGCCGGTGGTGATGTTGACGATGGCGTCGGTCGCGCCCTTGATCCGTTCGAGGAACGGCTTGAACAGCGCCGGGTCCTGCGAGGGCTTGCCGGTCTGCGGATCGCGCGCGTGCAGGTGCAGCACCGCCGCGCCCGCCTCGGCCGCGCCGATGGCCGCCTGCGCGATCTCGTCGGCCGTCACCGGCAAGTGCGGCGACATGCTGGGCGTGTGGATGGCGCCGGTCACGGCGCAGGTGATGATGACTTTCTGTCTGGGCTTGGCCATGCTGTTCTCCGTTGGATTCCTGGCGTTTCGGTTCAATAGAGCTTCTGCGTGAAGCCGTCGACCACGATGGCCTGCCCCGTCACGCTGCCGGCGGCCTCGCTGGCGTTGAACAGCACCATGTTGGCGATGTCGCGCGCCGTGACCATGCGGCCCAGCGCGGCCTGGCTTTCGTACTGCGCGGCGATTTCCTCGACCGGACGGCCCAGCGTCTGCGCCTTGGCCGCGATCACGGCGCGTATGCGCGGCCCTTCGACGGCGCCCGGCAGGATCGCGTTGACGCGGATGCCGTAGCCGCCCAGCTCGATGGCGAGCGACTTGGTAAAGCCGATCACCGCCCACTTCGACGCCGAATACACCGAACGGCCGGCAAAGCCCAGATGGCCCGCGGCCGATGACATATTGATCATCACGCCCGCGGGCGACTCCTTGAGCAGGCCGATGGCCTGCCGCGCGCACAGGAACTGCCCGGTGATGTTGACGGCCAGCGTGCGGTCCCAGTCGGCCTTCGACAGGGTTTCCACATAGCCGGTGGGGCCGGCCACGCCGGCGTTGTTGACCAGGATGTCGAGCCCGCCGAGCTGCCGGCGGACCGCGGCGAACAAGGCCGCCACGCTGGCTTCGTCGGCGACGTCGGCCATGGCGGTGTGCACGCCGGGAAGCTCGGCCGGCAGCGCCGCCAGGCGGGCTTCGTTCACGTCACACACGAATACCTCGGCGCCCGCGCCGCGGAACACCCGCGCCATCTCCAGCCCCAGCCCGTCGGCGCCGGCGGTGATCAGCACCCGTTTGCCGGCGAAAGTCACTTCATCAAACATATCCCTGTCTCCCTGGCCCTGTGAGCGGGCCTTTTTAGGATATACGATATATGAACAAATTCAGATCCACCTGATTTTTCAGGCATCTGAAATGGCGTGTGTCCATTCCGTTGCCGCAGGCCGAAAATACGGCATATAGCCGCATTAATCGTCAACTAAGCGTGTATTTACAATGCTTTAGGGAATTCCCCGATTCGTCGGGTTCAGGCCCCCACTAGAATCCAAAGCGGGAAACGTCACCCCGACGACGGATATATCATATATTCAAAAAAAGACGGGAACAGAAAAATCCCGCATCCCATACCGACAAAGGAGCGTAGCGTGATCAAGTTCAAGAAGACTGTTTTGGCGCTGGGGGTATGCGGCGCATTGGCGACGGGAACCGCGATGGCGGACATGAAGGTGGGGGCCTTGTTTCCGTTCAGCGGCGCGCTCGCCCTGCTGGGCCAGGAGAGCTATCGCGGCCTGGAACTGGCGGTCGCGGAAATCAATGCGGCCGGCGGCGTCAACGGCGAGAAGATCGAAATCATCAAGGCCGACGCGGTCGATCCGACCCAGGCGGTGTCGGAAACCAAACGCCTGATCTCTTCCAATGTCGTCGGGGTGTTCGGCAGCTATGCCTCCGGCATCTCGTACGCAGCCTCGCCGGTCGCGGAACTGGCCGGCGTGCCGTATTTCGAACTGGGCGCCACCGCCCACAAAATCACCACGCGCAACTACCAATACCTGTTCCGCAGCAACCCCAACACGGCGCTGTATGGCGTTGCGGTGATCAACGCGCTGCACGAGATCGTCGCGCCCGGCATGGGCCTCGATCCCAAGCAGGTCAAGATCGGCATCATCCACGAAGACGGCCCCTACGGCACCGACGTGGCGGCGACCGAGAAAAAGCGCGCGCAGGAACTGGGCTACACGGTGGCCGAGGTCCTGCCCTACTCCGCCAAGACCGTCGACTTGTCGTCGCTGATCCTGCGCCTGAAGGGCGCCAAGGTCGACGTGGTGCTGCACACGGCCTACCAGAACGACGCCATCCTGTTCTTCAGCCAGGCGCGGGCGGCCGGGTTCAAACCCAAGGTCGTGATCGGCGCGGGCGGCGGCTATTCCCTGACCGACACGGCCAAGGCCGTGGGCGCCGACATGAACGGCGTGTTCGACCTGGACTTCCCGCAGGCGTCCATCGATCCGGCCGGCGCGCCGGGGCTGGACAAGTTCCTGCAGGCCTACCGCAGCGCCTACAAGAGCGACCCGCAATCGGGCCACAGCCTGACCAACTACGTCGGCGCCAAAGCCTTCTTCGAAGCCATCGGCAACGCCAAGTCCACCGACAAGGACAAGATCCGGGCCGCGGTCCTGGCCTACAAGAAGCCGGCCGGCCAGACGGCCAACGGCTGGGCCTTCGATTTCGGCGAAGACGGCCAGAACAACGCATCCACGTTCTACGTGATGCAGTGGCAGGACGGCAAGCTCGTCACCATCGCGCCCGACAGCCTCGCGCTCGGCAAGCCGATCTTCAAGAAGTAAGCCCGGGCGCCCCGCGCTCCTGACGTATCCCCCGGGGCCCGCGCGCCCCGGCCCGGACCGCTCCCCGGCCGGGCCGGGTCCGCTGCCCGCTCTCTGAGGTTGTCATATGGATCTTTTCGTTCAACTGGTCATCAACGGCCTGTTGCTGGGCGGCGCCTACACCATCATCAGCCTGGGGCTGACGCTGATCTTCGGCGTGGTGCGCGTCATCAACTTCGCGCACGGCGAGTTCCTGATGGTGGGCATGTACATGGTCTACCTGATCGCCGCGCAACTCGGCGTGCATCCCTACGCCGGCCTGGTGCCGGTCGCCATCGTCCTGTTCGCGCTGGGCGCGCTGACGCAGAAAGCCATCATTCAGCCGCTGCTCAACGCCGACCAGCACATCCAGATCTTCGCCATGGTGGGCGTGTCCACCATCCTGCTGAATCTCGCGCTGGTGATATTCGGCGCCAACGTCTACCGCGCGCCGGTCGAACTGGGCACCGACGCCATCGGCGTGGGCGCGTATTCCATGGTGACCGGGCAGCTCGTCACCTTCGTGATCGGGCTGGGCCTGGCCGTGCTGCTGCATGTCTTCATGCACCGCACCTACCTGGGCCGCGCGCTGCGGGCCGTGGCGCAGCACCGCTACGCCGCCACGCTGATGGGCGTGAACGTCAACACCGTCTACGCCATCGCCTTCGGCCTGGGCACGGCCTTCGTCGGCATCGCCGCGGGCCTGCTGGCGCCGCAGTATCCGGTCTTCCCCACCGTGGGCACGTATTTCGTGCTGACGGCGTTCGTGATCGTCGTGCTGGGCGGACTGGGCAGCCTGTACGGCGCGGTGGCGGGGTCCATGATCATCGGCATCGTGGACACGCTGGCCGGCTTCTATATCGCCCCCGACCTGAAAGAGGTCGTGTACTTCGGGATCTTCCTCTTGATCCTGGTCCTGCGCCCGAACGGACTGTTCGGCGTCGGTACCGAGTGACCCGCAAAACCAGGAGCGAAAAACGTGTTTCCCGATATCCGGCATCCCAAAGCCTACGTCAGCCTCATCCTGCTGGCCGCGATGTTCATTGCGCCCGTCGTCCTGGCCACGCCGCTGTGGACCAATCTTTTCGTGCTGCTGTTCGTGTTCTCGGCGCTGTCGGTGGCCTGGAACATCGTCGGCGGCTACGCCGGCCAGCTCTCGCTGGGCCACGCGGTGTTCTACGGCATCGGCGGCTACACCGCCACGCTGCTGACGCAGAACTGGGGCATTTCGCCCTGGATCGGCATGCTGGCCGGCGCCCTCATCTCGGCGGGCGTCGCCGTGCTGATCAGCTACCCCACCCTGCGGCTGCGCGGCCCGTTCTTCGCGCTCGCCACCATCGCCATCCTCGAAGTGGTTCGCCTGCTGGTGATCCACGAAGAAAGCTGGACCGGCGGCTCCAGCGGCATCAGCCTGCCGCTGAACATAGGCTGGAAGTGGATCGTTTTCCGCGAAAAGATCAACTACGTGATCATCGCGTTCGGCCTGTTCCTGCTGGTGCTGTGGGTGTCCTGGTACGTCCGCAAATCGCGCGTCGGCCACTACCTGATCGCCATCCGCGAACGCGAGGACGCGGCGCTGGCCGTCGGCATCCACGCGGTGCGCATGAAGATCCTGGCGGCCGTGATCTCGGCCATGCTGACCAGCATCATCGGCACCTTCCACATCACCTACCTGACCTTCGTCGATCCCAGTTCGGCGTTCTCGCTGGAGCTGTCCATTCAGATCGCCATGTTCGCCCTGATCGGCGGGCTGGGCACGGTGATCGGACCGATCGCCGGCACCTTCCTGGTGCTGCCCATCGCCGAACTGGCGCGCGGCTGGCTCAGCAGCGTGGGCAACGGCATGCACGGGCTGATCTACGGCCTGATCCTGGTGGCCGTGGTGCTGACCATCCCGCACGGCCTGGCCGGCGCCTTCGGCCCCACCGTCGAGCGCTGGCTGTCGCGCCTGCCCTACCTGGGCACCCCGCGGGCCGGGCGCAAACTGGCCGACGAGCTGCGCCTGCACGACGCCGTGCGCACCGAGCAGCCGGTGCTCAAGGCCGAGAATCTGTTCAAGAGCTTCGGCGGCCTGCGCGCCACCAACGACGTGTCGCTGACGCTGAACCGGAACGAGATCCTGGGCATGATCGGCCCCAACGGCGCGGGCAAGACCACGGTGTTCAACCTGCTGTCGGGCTTTCTGGCGCCGGACAAGGGCAGCGTCTCGATGCTGGACGCCCACGGCAACTGGGTCTCCTGCAAGACGCCCGACGAGTTCGCGCACCAGGGCCTGGGCCGCACCTTCCAGATCGCCAAGCCGTTCACCGGCCTGACCGTGCTGGAGAACATCATGCTGGGCGCCTTCATCCGCACCGCCGACCGCGACGAGGCCGAGCAGATCGCGCTGAAAATCGCCGAGCAGACCGACCTGGTCAAGTACCTGGGCGCCGAGGCCCGCAGCCTGACCGTGGGCGGCATGAAGCGCCTGGAGATCGCCCGCGCGCTGGCGATCAACCCGCGCATCCTGCTGCTGGACGAAGTGATGGCGGGCCTGAACCCCACCGACATCGAGAAGTCGATCCGGATGATCCGGCGCATCCGCGATTCGGGCGTGTCGGTGCTGCTGATCGAACACATGATGCAGGCCACCATGGCGCTGTCCGACCGCATCGTGGTGCTCAACGAGGGCGCGGTGCTGGTCAGCGGCGCGCCGCAGGACGTGGTCGAGAATCCCGCGGTCATCGAAGCCTATCTGGGCAAGGAGTATCAGGATGCTTAAGGTCTCGAACCTGTCCGCCGGCTACGGCAAGAGCCAGGTGCTCAACGGCCTGAATTTCGAAGTCCGCGCCGGCGAGATCGTGACCCTGATCGGCGCCAACGGCGCCGGCAAGACCACCACGCTCAAGACCCTGTGCGGCGTGATCGCGGCCCAGGAAGGCCGGGTCGAATTCGAGGGCCGCGACCTCACCAACCACAAGCCCTACGACATCGTCGACGCCGGCATCACCATGGTGCCCGAGGGCCGCCAGCTGTTTCCGCACTTCACCGTGCGCGACAACCTGCTGATGGGCTCGTACAAGCGCGCCGCCCGCCCCATCGTGCAGCGCAAGCTGGACGAAGTGCTGGCCATCTTCCCGCGCGTCAAGGAACGCCTGGGCCAGTACGCCGGCTCCCTGTCCGGCGGCGAGCAGCAGATGGTGGCGATCGCGCGCGGCATGATGGCCGATCCCAAGCTGCTGGTGTTCGACGAGCCTTCGCTGGGCCTGTCGCCGCTGCTGGTGCAGCAGATGTTCGACATCATCCGCGACGTGACCGCGCACGGCATGACCGTGCTGCTGGTGGAACAGAACGTGTTCCGCACGCTGCGGCTGGCCGACCGCGGCTACGTGCTGGAAAACGGCGTCATCGTGCGCTCGGGCACCGGCGCCGAACTGCTCGGCGACCCGCACGTGAAAAAAGCCTATCTCGGCCACTGACTCCAGGAAACGCCATGCCTTATGGAAAGCCGCAAGCAAGCCGGCCGCGCCGCGATCCCGGCGCGCGCTTCAGCAACCAGACCGCCATCGTGACCGGCGCCGTGGGCGGCATCGGCTCGGCCATCGTCGAAGGCTTCCTGGCCGAAGGCGCTCGCGTGGGCCTGATCGACTTCAATTCGCAGGCCGGCCAGGCCTACGAAAAAGCGCTGCGCCAGCGCGGCCACGAAGTCTGTTTCGTGCATGCGGACGTGGCGCGCTACGAAGACTGCCAGGCCGCCTACGACCGTCTCGCGCGCGAGCTGGGCGCGGCGGACATCCTGGTCAACAACGTCGGGATCTCGCCCAAGACCGACGGGCGCGCGCTCAAGGTCTGGGAAATGCCGCCGCAGGAATGGGAAGCGGTGGTGGCGGTGAACCTGAACAGCGTGTTCTACATGACCCGGCTGGCCGCGCCGCACATGGTCGGGCAGCGGCGCGGGCGCGTCATCAACATGTCGTCGGTGGCCGGCAAGGCGTACTGCGACATCGTGGCCGCCCACTATGCGGCGACCAAGGCCGCGCTGATCGGACTGACCCGGCATTGGGCCGCCGAACTGGGCGAGCACCAGGTCACGGTCAACGCCCTGGCGCCCGGCCGCATCGACACCCCCTTGCTGCGCACCGTGCCCAGGGAAATCAACGACGCCGTGGCGCAGGCCACGGCGCTGCGCCGCCTGGGCACGCCGCAGGAAGTGGCCGACGCCTGCCTGTTCTTCGCCTCGGACCAGGCGCGCTTCGTCACCGGCCAGGTGCTGGACGTGGCCGGCGGATGGCTGATGACCTGAGGCCGCTCAGCCCTGCGCGCCCAGGTGGTACACCACCGTGTCGAGCCGGCTCACGCCCGCCGCCTGGAACTTGGGGTCCTTATCCAGGATGTCGCGGCGGTCGATGATCCGGGCCGGCGACACGGCCTCGAACAGCGCCTGCACCTCGCTGTCGACGACCGAGAACGGCGGCCCGGCCATCTCGTCCTGCGGATAGTCCAGCGTGATGAGCAGGCCCTGGTAGGCGGGCGACAGCTGGCCGTACACGTGGCGCACGTAATCGGCCCGCATGGTCTCGGGCAGCGCCACCAGCGCCGCGCGGTCGTAGGCGCCGACGCAATGCGACAGGATCTGCGCGTCCAGCTTGAAGATGTCGCCGCAGATGATTTCGATGTTGCCGGCGACGTAATGCTTGCCGTAGATGGACTGGTGCGTGAGCGGTTTGAGTTCGTTCTCATCGAAGAACTGCTCGACCGCCAGTTGCGACAGCTCCACGCCCAGCACCGGATTGCCCTGCGCCGCCAGCCAGATCATGTCCAGCGACTTGCCGCAAAGCGGCACCAGCACCCGGCCCTGTTTGGGCACGCCCAGGGCCGGCCAGTATTTCTGCAAAAGCGGCGTGACCCGCGATTGATGAAAGTGCGTGCGCCCTTCGCGCCACCGCTGCAGCCAGAATTCCGCTTCCATACCGAGTCTGCTCCTCCTGTGAGTCGGCGCGGACCCGGCCGGGACCGGCGCACCAGGCGCCTGCGTCCCGCGCCTGCGGCCCGCGCTTATGGGTGTGGAGCATTGTAGTTCGGCGCGGCCGAATCGATGAGCTGCTGGCGCCGGTACTCGCCCTGGCGCACGTGCATCCAGCCGGGATACTCGGACGGCAGCGCGCTGACCTGGTCCAGCGCGGCCAGTTCCTCCTCGTCGAGCCGGATGCCGCAGGCGGCGAGGTTGTCGTCGAGCTGGTCCAGGCGCCTGGCGCCGATGATGACGCTGGTGACCACGCGCTGGTGCAGCAGCCAGGCCAGGGCCGCCTGCGCCACGGACACGCCGCGCGCCTCGGCGATGCGCCGCAGCGCGTCGATGCAGTCGTAGGCCCGTTCGCGGTCCACCGGCGGGAAATCGAACACGGCGCGGCGGCTGCCGGCCTCGGCCTGGCCGTCGCGGCCGACCTTGCCGCTGAGCAGGCCGCCGGCCAGCGGGCTCCACACCATCAGCCCCACGCCCTCGCTTTGCAGCATGGGCGCGATCTCGCGCTCCAGGTCGCGGCCCGCGATCGTGTAGTACGCCTGCAGCGACTCGAAGCGCGCCAGCCCCAGGCGCTCGGCGATGCCCAGCGCCTTCATGATCTGCCAGGCCGCCCAGTTGGATACGCCCACGTAGCGCACGTGGCCCTGCTGCACCAGATTGTCCAGCGCCCTGACGGTTTCCTCCACCGGCGTGGCCGGATCGAAGCCGTGGATCTGGTAGAGGTCGATGTGGTCGAGCTGCAGGCGCGCCAGGCTTTTCTTGACGCCGTCCATGATGTGCGCGCGCGAATTGCCGCGGGCGTTGACGCCGGCCCCGGTCTGGCCGAAGACCTTGGTGGCGATGACCACGTCGTCGCGCGCCACCTTCAGGTCGCGCAGCGCCTGGCCGGTGATGATTTCGGAGCGGCCCTCGGAATAGACGTCGGCCGTGTCGATGAAATTGACGCCGGCCTCCAGGGCCCGGCCGACCAGCCGGTTGGCGTCTTCCTGCTGCAGGCGGCCGATCTTGCTCCACAGTTCGCCCTCGCCGCCGAAGGTCATGGTTCCCAGGCACAGCTCCGAGACGAACAGGCCGGTGCTGCCGAATTTCTTGTACCGCATGGTGCGCTCCTTTCAGGACAGGGCGGACGGCTTGCCCGCCGCGACCCGGACAGTATGCGTCCGACGGCGCGCGCCGGCGCTGCTCGATACTGTCCGCTTTTTGCCTGATTCTCCGGCATGGGTCCGCGGGCCGGGCCGGCGTATCCATTCCTCCGGTTTTTTTGCCCATTTCTCCATCGCGCGCGGCAGCCATTACCGCAACGGCCAGCTTGGGCCTACACTGGCATGACCCGATTCTCTGCCTCCGCCGCCGCCCGGCGCGCTTCCGGAGCCTCCCCCATGCCGCTGACCACCGCCCTGGCCGCCGATCGCGCCGGCCTCCCGCCCGCCGTCGAATACGAGCCCGCCCGCCGCGAGCTGCTCTGCACGCTGGACCGCATGACCGGCGACCTGGAAGGCTCGCTGGACACGCCCATCGAGGGCCTGTACCTGCACCGCCTGTCGCAGCCCACCGGCGCCAAGCCCGGCTTGCAGCGCGCCGCGCTGGCCGTGATCGCCCAGGGCTCCAAGCGGCTGCTGATCGGCGACGAGAGCTACGAGTACGACCCCTTCCATTACCTGATTTCCTCGGTCGACCTGCCGGTGGTGGCCAAGGTGTCGGTGGCCAGCCCGGCCCTGCCCTATCTGGGGCTGCGCCTGGACCTGAACCCCGAGGAAATCACCGAGCTGATCAGCGACGAGAACCTGCCCGCGCTGGCGCCGGCCGAGGCGGCGCGCGCGCTCAGCGTGAACCCGCTGGGCGGTTCGCTGCTCGACGCGGTGCTGCGGCTGCTGCGCCTCCTGGACACGCCGCGCGACATTCCCATCCTGGCGCCCATGGTCAAGCGCGAGCTGCTGTACCGCCTGCTGATGAACGGCCAGGGCGTGGTGCTGCGCCAGTCGGTGCTGCAGGACAGCCAGCTCAACCGCGTGGCCAAGGCCATCCGCATCCTGCGCGACAACTTCGCGCAGCCGCTGCGAGTGGAAGAAATCGCGCGCGACGTGCACATGAGCGTGTCTTCGCTGCACCATCATTTCAAGCAGGCCACCGCCATGAGCCCGCTGCAATACCAGAAGCAGCTGCGCCTGCAGGAGGCGCGCCGGCTCATGCTGACCGACGACGCCGGGGTGGCGCTGGCGGCGCACGCCGTGGGCTACGAGAGTTCGTCCCAATTCAGCCGGGAATACAGCCGCCTGTTCGGCACGCCGCCCCTGCGCGACAAGCAGCGCTGGAAGGACGAAGCCGCTTCCGCCGGCGCCTGAGCGCGCCGCACCGGGCTAGGGATAGCCCTAATTCTTGATTTGACAACGTTACCATTAGACTGCCGCCTGGCGAATGACAACGTTGTCATTTGTCCTCTTTTTTCTTTGTTTTCCGACACTCGGCGGCCGCATGAATCCCTTCCTGGACACCCTGCTCGACACCCCACTGGACGACACCTACCGCGGCGTACCGCCCGGCGAGCCGGCCGTCGCGCTGCGCGCCGTGGCCTCGCGCGGCTGGCAGCCCAGGACCGGCAACATGGCCCTGCCGGTCCTGACCATGGACGAGGCCGCCTTCGACCACAACGTCGAACGGATTTTCGGCTACGCCCGAAGCCACGGCGCGGCGCTGGCGCCGCACGCCAAGACACCGATGTCGCCGCAGATCGTGCAGCGCCTGCTGGACGCCGGCGCCTGGGGCGCCACCGTCGCCAACCTGCAGCAGGCCGCCGTGCTGCTGCGCGCCGGCGTGCGCCGCCTGATGCTGGGCAACGAGATCGGCGGCGCCGCCAGCGGCGCCCGCCTGGGCAAGCTGCTGGCGGCCTATCCGGATGCGCGCATGCTGATGTTCGCGGACTCGGCCGCCACGGTCTCGGCGCTGGCCGCCGCCGCCGCACAGGCCCGGCGCGCGGTGGAGGTGCTGGTGGAGATCGGCGGCGGGCGCGCCGGCGCGCGCGACGATACGGCCGTCGCCGCCATCCTCGACGCCGTCGCGGCCCACGGCGGCAAGCTCGCCCTGGCCGGCGTGGCCACCTATGAAGGCGCCGTCGCCACCTCGGACCCGGCCGCCACGGCGCAGAACATCGCCGCGCTGATGCAGCGCGCCGCGCGCGCCTTCGGCCAGGTGCGCGCGCTGGCGCCGCAGGCGCCGCTGGTGTTCACCGCCGGCGGCTCCGCCTTCTTCGACCACGTCGTGCAGGCCGCCGCCCCGCTGCTGGCGCAGGACGGCAACGCCCAGCTGGTGCTGCGCAGCGGCGCCATTTTCTTCCACG
>Ga0182742_1002246_pt1 | contig 21884 bp, 21 predicted proteins | sample eDN5th37CBELigMG_FD_128880 | JGI IMG/M metagenome (GOLD analysis project Ga0182742, IMG submission 128880) | Enriched Miracle-Growth compost microbial communities from Emeryville, California, USA - eDNA 5th pass 37_C BE-Lig MG (version 2)... ... | reverse complement strand
CTTCAGGCGCGTCAGGAACACGTCGGGGCTGATGTCGCCGTAGATCCAGGCCGTCACGCCACCGCCGAGCAGGGCCGCGATGCTGGCGATGAAGGTCAGGAGCGGCAGGCCGATGATGAGGGCCAGAATGCGTGGCAGGATCAGCACCTCGATCGGATCGAGCCCCATCACCCGCAGGGCGTCGATCTCCTCCCGCATCTTCATGGAGCCGATTTCGGCCGTGAAGGCCGAGCCGGAGCGGCCCGCCACCATGATCGAAGTCAGCAGCACGCCGAGCTCCCGCATCACCAGGATGCCGATGAGATCGACCACGAAGGGCGTGGCGCCGAACTGGACGAGCTGGAAAATGCCCTGCTGCGCCACGATGGCGCCGACCAGGAACGAGATGAGGACGATGATTGGCACACCGCGATAGGCGATCTGTTCCAGCTGGTTGATCAGAGCCGTGCCCCGGAAGCGCCGGGGATGGGCGATCACCCGGAGGAAAGCCGCGACGAGCTCGCCCAGGAAGGCGACGCCGCGCACGAGGTCGTCCCCCGCCCCGGCGACGGTCTGGCCTATATCGACCAGGAAATCGACGAGGCGGGAGGGCCTCTTCTTGGGCTGCTCCTGGAAGCCCCGATAGGCGACCTCGTTCAGGAGAATCTCCTGTTCCGGGTTGGCGTTCACGAAATCGGACGCCAGGCCGCTCCCGCCGAGTTCGTGCCGGGTACGGTCGAGAACCCAGGCCCCCAGGGTATCGAGCCGCTGCACGCCGGCGAGGTCGATGATGAGGTGGTGTCGGTCGGCCTGCGCCGTGATCTCCCCGACCAGGGCTTCGACGGCCCGCGCGTGCTCGGCGGTCCAGGGACCGGCCAGCACGGCCGTGACCTTGTTCCCGGCACGCTCGATCTTCAGCTGCGGCTCTTGAGCCAGGGTGCTCTGCGCCACGTTCATCCTTCCGGCATTGATTCTGTTTGGTGATAGCGTGTAGCTGCGTCACAAGTCGAGATGAAGTTCCAGCAAGAAGCCGAGAGAATGAGCCAGCTCACCGTTTCCATCGACCGCTTCCCCATTGCGGGCAAGTTCACCATCTCCCGCGGCTCGCGGACCGAGGCCGCCGTGGTCACGGCAACGATCACCGAAAACGGAGCCGTCGGCCGCGGGGAATGCGTGCCCTACGCCCGCTACGGCGAGACGGTCGAAGGCGTGGCGGCCGCCATCGAGGCCATGCGGCCGCGGATCGAGGCCGGCCTGACCCGCGAGGCGCTCCAGGCCGCCATGCCGGCGGGGGCAGCCCGCAATGCCTTGGATTGCGCCCTCTGGGACCTCGACGCGAAGCGCTCCGGCATCCGCGCCCACGTCACGGCGGGCCTCACCCGCTGGCAGCCCGTGACCACCGCCTACACGATCAGCCTCGACACGCCCGAGGCCATGGCGGAAGCGGCCGCGAAGGCCGCCGGGCGCCCGATCCTGAAGGTGAAGTTCGGCGGCCCCGAGAGCGATATCGAGCGCATCCGCGCCGTGCGCCGGGCGGCGCCGGATTCGACGCTCATCGCGGATGCCAACGAGGGCTGGACCGAGGCGAATATCGAGGCTCACCTCGCGGCCTGCGCCGAGGAGGGCTACGCCCTGGTCGAGCAGCCCCTTCCGGCCAAGGCGGACGGCCTCCTCGCCCGGATCGCGCGCCCCGTGCCCATCATGGCGGACGAGAGCGTCCACGACCGGTCGAGCCTGCAGCGGCTGGTGGGCCTCTACGACGTGGTGAACATCAAGCTCGACAAGACCGGCGGCCTCACGGAGGCGCTGGCCCTTGCGGAGGCGGCGGAGGCCCTGGGCTTTTCCCTCATGATCGGCTGCATGGTCGGCACCTCGCTCGCCATGGCCCCGGCCCTGGTGATCGCGCCCCGTTGCCGCTTCGTGGACCTCGACGGCCCGCTTCTCCTCGCCAGGGACCGGGAGCCCGGCCTCAGATATGAGGGCAGCCTCGTCTACCCGCCAGAGCCCGCGCTCTGGGGCTGAGCCTTCAGCATCCGGATCACGACCAGCATGAGGACGACGCCGGCGGCTCCCAGAGGCGCCATCGCGGCGAAGACCAGCGGGCCGGCCTGCTCGTAGATCATGCCGCTGCCGATGGTGGAGAGCGCCGTCGCCAGCGCCGCGAGAGAGCCATAGATGCCCTGGGCACGCCCCCTGGCGCGCATCGGCGCGTGGGCGGTCAGGGCCGCCATGGTGCCGATATGGGTGGCCGCGAAGGTCAGGCAGTGCATCGTCTGCAGGAAGAAGGTCACGGCGAGCCCGGGCTGAAGGGACATGGCCGAAAAGCGCACGACCGCCGCGGCCGATCCCAGGATGATCAGACCCACGCCGGAGCCTCGCCCCACGGCGCGCCCGAGAAACAGGAACACCATGATCTCGGCGACCACTCCCGCCGCCCAGAAATAGCCGATGGCGGAATCCGAGAAGCCGAGGGAGCGCCAGTGAATGCTGGCAAAGGCGTTAAGGGCGCCGTGGGACCCCTGCGTGATCGCGCCTGCGATCAGCAGCAGCCAAAGAACCTTCGGCAAGGCGGGAGGCGCGCCCCCCGCCTTGGCAATAATATCCTTCGACGAGCGTTCGTGGACCTCGTCGGGGACGGCGGCCAGGGTGGCCGTGATGCCGAGAACCGGGATGAGCGTGAGGGCGATGATCACTATATTCGGCCCGAAGGCGCCCACGAGATAGCCGGCCAGGATGTTGGTGATGAAGAACGCCACCGAGCCGCTCCCCCGGATGCGCCCGTAATTGAGGCCGGGATGGCGCTGAACCGCATTCGTGGACACGAGGTCGTTGCCGGGAATGACCGCCGCCTGGGCGAAAGCCACCAGGGCGACGAGCGCGACGATCGTGACGCTGTGGTCCGACAGCATCAGCAGGGGAAAGCCCAGCATCTGGCCCAGGTGGCTGGCCAGCAGAAGCCGCCTCGCGCCGACGGATCTGTCGGCGAGGCTGAGCAGCGGCGCGGTCGCAATGATGCGCACGACGATGGGGATGGCCACCACGAACCCGATAAGCGTGGGCGAGAGAGCCTTGCTCTGAAGCCAGAGGGGAAAGAACGGCAGGTAGACGCCGTGGCTCACGAAACTCGCCGCCTGCAAGGCGCCCAGCCGTATTTCGAGGGCGTTGGTCGGGGGCATCAGGGGTGGCGCTTTCGGGAATTAGCGAGGGCGACGAAGGCCCCTCATTAGCGCATCACCCGGGAAAGTGGGCCCGATTTTCCATGGCGTTTCCCTCGGATCCGCGCCTCATTTCCCGGTCGCATGCAAATCCATGCAATAGCTCCGGCATGCCATGCGCGTAGCGCAGGCAATTCTGCCGGATATGGACTTCACCTGGAAGGACAGCCGTGGTTCTTGTGGAGTTCATTCGCTCAATGGCTCGGTATCGTGAAACCTATCCTGGGGATTTCCCTCAAAGTCCTGTCCGCCCTCGTCTTCACCATGATGTCGGCCACGCTCAAGACCCTGATGGACCGGTACCCAACCGGGGAGGTCGTATTTTTCCGCTCCATTTTCGCGATCGTGCCATTATGGGCATGGCTGGCCTGGCGCGGGGATTTGATCGATGGGTTGCGTACACAGAACGTGATCGGACACTTCAAGCGCGGGTTTCTCGGCACCTGCGGCATGGCCTTGGGTTTCACCGCCCTCTCCTACCTGCCGCTCCACGATGCGATCGCCATCGGTTATGCATCGCCGCTTGTCGTCGTGGTCCTGGCGGCCATCATCCTCAAGGAGACGGTCCGCGCCTATCGCTGGACGGCGGTCGCCGTGGGCTTCGTCGGCGTCATGATCATGCTCTCGCCCTACCTGACGCCCGAGACCTTTATCGGCGGCCTGACGGCCGGACCCGCGCTGGGAGCCCTGTGCGCCCTGGCCGGTGCCTTCTCGTCGGCGGGCGCCATGATCCAGGTGCGGCGGCTGACCGGGACAGAGAAGACGGGAGCCATCGTGTTCTATTTCTTCGTCCTGGCTTCCGGGCTCTCCTTCTGCACCATCATCTTCGGATGGAATATGCCCGATACCACCGACCTCGCCCTTTTCGTGCTTGCCGGCATCCTGGGCGGGATCGGCCAGATCCTTCTGACCGAATGCTACCGCTATGCGGACACCTCGATGATCGCGCCATTCGAATACACGACCATGATCTGGGCGCTCCTGCTCGGCTGGTTCATATTCGGCGACCTTCCGACTCCCACGATCCTGACCGGGGCCGCCATCGTGGCCGGCACGGGCCTCTTCATCGTGTGGCGCGAGCACCGGCTTGGCCTCGAGCGACGGCAGGAGCTCAAGATAACGGCCCAGAAGGCCGGAGCCTGAGGGGAAAATCCTCTCTGCGGCGTCTCCGACCTTGACCCGCCTCGCCTCTTATCTCACAACCGTTTAAAGGAACGGACGTTCGATCTTTCAGAACAGAGGCAATGGTATGGGCGTTGAAGGCAAAGAGCGGCAGCGGGACCTGGAATCAGGCGCTCAGGTTTTGTCCGGAAACATGGGCAAGACGATCCAGCGCCTGCGCAAGGCCTATAACCTGTCCCTGTCGGAGCTCGCGGAGCAATCCGGCGTGGCGAAATCCATCATCAGCCAGATCGAGCGGAACGAGACCAATCCGACGCTCGCCACCATCTGGCGCCTGAGCCAGGCGCTCGACGTGTCCATCGAGCGGGTTCTCGCCTCGGCCGACGAGGAGCCCTTCATCGAGAAATCCTCCAAGGCGGACACCCCGATCCTCGTGTCCGAGGACGGCAAGATGAGGCTCGCCATCATCGGCTGGATCAAGACCATCGAATGGCTCCAGTGGTACGATGTGGAATCCGAGCCCGGCGGCGTGCTCGATTCCGACAGCCACCAGCGCGGCTCCGTGGAATGCCTTTCCGTGCTCGAGGGCGAATTCGAGGTCGAGGTCGGCGGAGTGACCATGCAGGCCAAGGCCGGCGAGTCACTGCGCTATCGCTGCGATCGCCCCCATTCCGTGCGCTGCATCGGCAATGTGCCCGGCCGCGCCACCATGGTCTGCATCCTCAAGGCCGCCGTGATGGATTGAGGCTTCTGCCTCAATCCCCTAGACGCGCTTACGGCTTGGGAGCCCGGTAGCCCTCCTTGGGCGGCAGGGAGAGCAGGTATTCGGCAATTGCGCGGCGGTCGGCTTCGGGCAGCTGGGCCGTGTTGTGCACGACGGAGCCCATCGGCCCGCCGACCGTGTCGAAGTTCGGCGTCTCGCCTGTCGTCAGCAACGTCACCAGGTCGTCTTCCGTCCACCCTCCGATCCCGCTCGGGCTCGGCGTGATGTTGGGGACGGAACCCCTGCCCTCGGGATCGGGCCCGCCGGCGAAGCGGCGCTCCTCGATGATGGCTCCTGCAAAGTTGCGCTCGCTGTGGCACTCGGCACAGTGCCCTGGGCCATTCACCAGATAGGCCCCGCGGTTCCAACTCGCAGACTTGGACGGATCGGGCGTGAATGCCTTTCCGTCCAGAAATGCCAACTTCCATAGCCCAACACCCCGGCGAATGTTGAAGGGAAAAGGCAGGTCGTGATCGGGGGCGCGGCCTTCCACGGGCGGGAGCGTCATGATGAAAGCAAAAAGATCCGCCAGATCGGTCGCAGGCATTTTTTCATATGAGGCGTATGGGAAGGCGGGATAATAGTTGCGTCCGTCGGGAGACGTGCCTTCCCGCATGGCGCGAATGAAGTCCGTGACGCTCCATGAGCCGATGCCGTCCTGTTTGTGCGGCGAGATGTTCGGGACGTGGAACGTGCCGAAAGGCGATTTCAGCGCATAGCCGCCACCGAGCCGCAGCTTGTCGTCCTGGTTGGGCACCGCATGGCAGGAGGTGCAGCCCCCGGCATGGAACAGGGTACGGCCGTTCTCGAGATTCACGTCCCGGTCGAACGCGGCGGGAGTGACCCAATAGCCTTGGCCGTCGCCCCTGATCAGAGCATAGGCCCTCGGGGAGGTCAGCCCCCAGAAGGCGAGCGCCCCGATCACGGCTAGAACCAAAAGCCCTACGATCACCTTACGCATGGACCCATCTCCAAATGAAACGGGCGGCCCTCAGGCCGCCCATCATCAGGCTCTCGAACTTAAGAACTCTTCTTCCGGAACTCGTTGTGGCAGGCGCCGCAATTCTGGATAACCTTCGGCATCTCGGCCTTGAACGTCGCCTCGTCCTTGATGGTGTTCATGGCCGTCTCGGCATCCTGGTGGAGCTTCGAACGAATGGCCTGGAACTTGTCCGGGTTCTGCCAGATGGAGGGGAGCGCTTCCGTCTTGGGATCGTCCTTCGAGTTCTCCGGGAAAAGCGGCCCTGCCTTCTGGGAATTGTCGGCGAGCACCTTGAGGCTCGCCTGCACCTTGGCGAGATCGAACGACTCCTGGCCGCGCAGCATGCCGCCGATCGTCCGGGTCTGCGCGCCCATCTGCTTCATCAGATCCTGGCGCTGCTTGACCACATCACTCTGGGCGACGGCCGCAGTCACACCCAGCGCCAGGAGACTGGCGACAAAAACAATACGCTTCATGGAAGTTCTTCCCTTTGGTTCTTTGATGGCCGCTGCTCCGGATGGCGGCCTGCCGCAATTCAGAACAGCATTAATTCCTTCGGCGGAGTAGCCTCGCTTCCTACAAATTTCTGTGAGGGAAGTTCACTCGACCGGCTCTCCCGCCGATGCCCAGTCCTTGAAGCCGCCCTTGTAATGCTCGCGGATGTCGAGCCCTGCCGCCTGGGCGAATTCGAGGGCGCGGGCAGACCTCACGCCAGCCGCGCAGGAGAACACGATCCGCTTGCCTTCCGGCAGGGAGGCCGGATCGAAGGACGAGAGCGGATGAGAAACCGCGCCGGGGATGTGGCCCGCCGCGTATTCGTGAGGCTCGCGCACATCGACCAGCAGGATCGACCCGTCCTGAAGTCCCTTCTTGATGTCTTCGCGGCCGAGATCGACAACCTGTGGCGTGGATGCGTTCATCTAAGTCTTCCTCCGTGCAGAGCCTCACTCATATCGGCTTTGCCGGAAGCCTGACAATCGCCGTCCTCAGGACAGCGGCGGAATCCGCAGCACCCAGCCCGGCTGGATCATGTCGGGATTCTTGACCGGCGGAGAATTCGCCTTGACGATTTCGGTGTACTTTGCGCCTTTGCCTTTGCCGTAGTGCTTTTCTGCAATCTCCCAGAGCGTGTCTCCCTTCTGCACCGTGTACATGGTCGCGGGAGAGGAGGGCTGCTGGATCTGAAGTTCGCTCGTGTCCACCTCGGCGACGCCATAGGTGTTTCCGAGCGAGAGAATGATCTTCTCCGCCTCCTCCTGGGTCATTGCCTGCCCGGAGAGCTTCACCTGGTCTCCGTTCACCTGGATTCCGAGCTTGGTCGCGTCGAAACCGTGCCCCTGAACTTCCTGCTGCAATGTCTCGGGTGTGGCCGCAGCGGCGCTGCCGCCGAAGATCTTGGCTCCGGCATCCTTGATGAATTTGAACAAGCCCATGAGCGTCTCCTCCTCGCATTGGCCGTCCTAAGGCCACGCTGAGACGAAGACGCACGGCCGAGGGAAAGAGTTCCCGTCAGGCCAGGTTGGAGAAAACATCCGCCAGCGACGGCAGGCGGTCCTTGAGGCGCAGCAGCGCGATCAGCTCGATCTGCACGATGGCAGTCTCGAACTCCGTCTGCGCATCGTGATCAAGCCGCTCCTCGAAGGCGTCCATGATCTCGTCCTTCGTGCGGCCCTTGACGGCCATGATGAAGGGGAAACCGAACTTGTGCCTGTAGGCGTCGTTCAGCGCGAGGAAGCGATCCCGCTCCTCCTCGGTGAGAGCGTCGAGACCGGCGGAGGATTGCTCGCTGCGGGAATCCGTCGTGAGGTCGGCGAGCTTCAGGCGCCCGGCCAGGTCGGGATGCGCCCGGATGAGATCCATCTTCTGATCGCCCGTGGCCTCCGAGAGCACATGCACCATGACCGCGTGCAGCCCTTCCGCCGTATCCTGCGCGGTCGTGAACCCTGATTGATAGGCGCGCTCCGCGATCCAGGGCGAGTGCTCGAAGATGTCGCCGAACAATTCCACGAACACCGCCCTGCTCATTGTGCTCGGCTTGAGGTCGACCGGACGGTGATAGCGGGTCCAGAGCCGGGCGATATCGATGCGCCGGGCGATCCATACATCCTCGTGCGAAGCCACGTAATCGAGGAAGCGCACAAGCGCCGCGGCGCGCCCCGGGCGGCCGGCGAGGCGGCAATGCAGGCCGACCGACAGCATCTTCGGGGCCGTCTCACCCTCCGCGTACAGCGTATCGAACGAATCCTTCAGATAGGCGAAGAACTGATCCCCCGAGTTGAAGCCCTGGGGCGTCGCGAAGCGCATGTCGTTGACGTCGAGCGTATAGGGCACGATGAGCTGCATGTGCTCGCCGTGCCTCTCCCAATAGGGCAGCTCGTCGGCATAGGAATCGGCGCTGTAGAGGAACCCGCCCTCCTCCGCCACGAGGCGGTTGGTGTGCTCCGACGTGCGGCCCGTATACCAGCCGAGCGGGCGCTCGCCCGTCGCCTCGGTGTGGATGCGGATCGCCTCCCTCATATGCGCCCGCTCCTCCTCGGCGGAGAAGTCGCGGTAATCGATCCATTTGAGGCCGTGGCTCGCGATCTCCCAATCCGCTTCCTTCATGGCGGCCACCGCCTCGGGGTTGCGCATGAGAGCCGTCGCGACGCCGTAGACGGTAACCGGCATCCGGCGCGCGGTGAACATGCGCCACAGGCGCCAGAAACCGGCGCGGGAGCCGTATTCGTAGATCGACTCCATGCTCATGTGCCGCTGGCCGAGCCAGGGCTGCGCGCCCACGATCTCGGACAGGAAGGCCTCCGAGGCGCGATCCCCGTGGAGAATGTTGTTCTCGCCGCCCTCCTCGTAATTGATCACGAACTGCACGCAGATCCGCGCATCGTCCGGCCAGCGCGGATGCGGTGGGTTGCGTCCATATCCGACGAGGTCGCGGGGATAGGAGGTCTCGGGCATGTTTCAGCTTCCGCGATAGGTTGAATAGCTCCAGGGCGTGACCAGGAGCGGCACGTGGTAATGGCCCTCGGGCTCGGCGATGGTGAAGCGGACGGGGACGCTGTCCAGGAACGGCGGATCGGCCGTGGGCGTGCCGAGCGCCTTGAAATAAGCCCCGACCTCGAAGACGAGCTCGTAGGTGCCCGGCCGGAACGCCTCGCCGGTCATGAGGGGAGAATCGGTGCGCCCATCCGCGTTCGTGACGGTCCTCAGGACGGAGCGGCGGTTGCCGCCGTCGACGGCGAAGAGTTCGATGGCGACGCCCCTGGCGGGCTTGCCATTGGCATTATCCAGAACGTGAGTGGACAGGCGGCCCATGAAACCTCGTTCACGTGAGAAGAAGGCGGGAATTTTTCGGGGCCCGGGGCCCGGGCGTCAAGCATTCCATGCCCAACTCGTCCGAAAGTCCATGACCGGCCGCAGCCCGTTCCTGTTGAAAAAGCGCCCGGATAGGCCTTCCGCAATCGGAGTCGCCGCCCTAGGCTAGGGCCTTCATCATTGTTTCAGTGGCTGCATGATCGACCCGCAAATCTCCGAATGGATCAGCCAGATCCTGCGTTGGACCCATGTGATCACGGCCATCGCCTGGATCGGCTCATCCTTCTACTTCATCCATCTGGACCTGAGCCTCAAGAAGCGGGAGGGGCTGCCGGAGGGCGTCGGCGGCGAGGCGTGGCAGGTCCACGGGGGCGGCTTCTACAACATGCGCAAATATCTCGTTGCGCCCCCGGAGCTGCCGAAGGAGCTCACCTGGTTCAAATGGGAGAGCTACTCCACCTGGATCAGCGGCTTCTTCCTTATCGTCTGGGTCTATTATCTCCACGCCGATCTCTACACAATCGATCCGGCCGTGCGCGCCCTGGAGCCGTGGCAGGCGTCCGCCATCGGCATCGGCGGAATCGTGGTGAGCTGGTTCGTCTATGAGGGACTCTGCCGCTCGCCGCTCGGCAGGAACGGGCTCGTGCTCGGCATCGTTCTCTTCGCCTATATTCTGCTCGCAGCGTTCGCGTTCACGCAGGTCTTCAACGGCCGAGCCGCGTTCCTTCATACCGGCGCGATGATCGCCACCTGGATGTCGGCGAGCGTGTTCTTCGTCATCATCCCGAACCAGAGGAAGGTCGTGGACACGCTTTTGGCCGGCGGCTCGCCCGACCCGAAGCTCGGCAAAGAGGCGAAGCTGCGCTCGACGCACAACAACTATCTGACCCTCCCCGTCATCTTCCTGATGCTCTCGAACCATTACCCGCTGGCGTGGTCGTCGCATTACGGGGTGGGCATCATCGGCCTCATCCTGATCGCCGGCGCGGTGATCCGGCACTTCTTCAACTCCCAGCACGCCGGCAAGGGCTCGCCCTGGTGGACCTGGGGCGTTGCGGCCGCGGCGGTCGCGCTGGCGATCTGGCTGTCGATCGTCGGAAAACCCGGCAACGAGAACGCCGCCGCTGCCTCGACCGCCGTCGAGCCCGTAGCCGCCTTCGAGGAGGCCACCCTGGCCATCCAGTCCCGCTGCTCCATGTGCCATGCGGCGGAGCCCGTCTGGGACGGCATCCCCATCGCTCCCAAGGGCGTGCTCCTCGACACGCCCGAGGAGATCGCCCGCCACGCGGAGCTCATCCGGGTCCAGGCCGTGCTGACCCACGCCATGCCGCCCAACAACATCACCGAGATGACCCTGGACGAGCGCAAAGCCGTGGCCTTATGGCTTTCGAGCCGCGATACGGCCACGCGCTGAACCCAGGCGTTCCTGCATCAGAACCAGTCCATTGGAGGATGACTCATGTCCGAACTCACCCTGAAAACGGCCCAGGCCATTGCCGAAGCCACCCTGAAGACCGCGCGGGAGAAGTCCTTCAAGCCGCTTTCGGTCGTCGTCTATGACGAGCGCGGCGCCCTGAAGGCCCTCCTCTCCGAGGACGGCACGAGCCTCAAGCGCGCCGAGATCGCCATGGGCAAGGCCTATGGGGCCCTCTCCCTCGGGGTCGGCTCCCGGGCCCTGCACAAGATGGCGACCGACAGGCCCTATTTCGTCGCCGCCGCGACCCATGCGGTGGGCGGACAGCTCGTCCCGGTGCCCGGCGGTGTGCTGATCAAGGATTCCCAGGGTCAGATCCTCGGGGCCGTCGGCGTCTCCGGGGACACCTCGGACAACGACGAGTTCGCCGCGGCGCGCGGAATCGAGGCCGCGGGCCTCGTCTTCGACGCGGGCGCCTGAACGTCCCAGCCTCCGGCCCCCCTCCCAACCCTGGGTTTCACAGGGGGCCGGGACGGTACTGGACATAAACCGTTGATTGATCAACTAATAGGACAAGGTTACTGCCGGATCGGCTCTGACCGAGGCATAAGGGCCCCAATATAAAGTCAGAAAGGGAACGCGTCCGATGTCATCCTGGATCAAACGGACGGCACTCGCCGCCGTCGCCACCGCTGCCCTGATGGGCGCCATGAGCGCCGCTTCGGCCGAGGTCGTCTACAATCGCGCCAATTCGGGCGAGCCGGAGACCCTCGACACCCACAAGACCTCGACCGTGCAGGAATCCCATATCCTGCGCGACATGCTCGAAGGCCTCGTGACCTACAACGCCAAGGGCGAAGCGGTTCCCGGCCAGGCCATCAAGTGGGAAGTGTCCGATGACGGCAGGACCTACCGGTTCACGCTCCGCGACGGCATCAAATGGTCGAACGGCGATCCGGTCACGGCCGAGGACTTCGTCTATTCCTACCGGCGCATCATGGATCCGGCCACGGGCGCGAAATACGCGAACATCCTCTACCCGATCAAGAACGCCGAGAAGATCAACAAGGGCCAGGCGAAACTCGAGGAACTGGGCGTGAAGGCCGTCGACCCCAAGACGGTCGAGATCTCCCTCGAGGCAGCGACGCCCTATTTCATCGAGCTCCTGACCCACCAGACCAGCCTGCCCGTCCATAAGGCCTCGGTCGAGAAGTTCGGCAAGGATTTCGTGAAGCCGGGGAACATGGTGACGAACGGCGCCTACAAGCTCGCCGAGTTCGTCCCGAATTCCCACATCAAGCTCGTGAAGAACGAGAACTACTACGACGCCAAGAACGTCCAGATCGATACGGTCAATTATTTCCCGACGCCCGATTTCGCCGCGATGGTCCGCCGGTATGAAGCGGGCGAGCTCGACACCACGGACGACGTTCCGGCCGACCAGATGAAGTCGCTCAAGGAGCGCTTCGGCGATCAGGTGAAGCTCGGCCCATGGCTGGGCACCTGGTTCCTGGTGGTGAACTCCTCCAAGGCTCCGTTCAACGACGTGCGCGTGCGCCAGGCCCTGTCCATGCTGGTCGACCGCGAGTTCATCTCGGAGCAGATCTGGGGCGAGACCATGCAGCCGGGCTATTCGTTCATGCCGCCGGGCGTGGGCAATTACGGCGAGCCGGCCTACATGGACTACAAGGACATGTCGCCCATCGACCGCGAGGACAAGGCCAAGGAGCTGCTCAAGGAAGCGGGCTTCGGCCCCGGAAAGCCGCTCAAGGTCGAGATCCGCTACAACACCACGGACAACAACCGCAACACGGTGATCGCCGTCGCCGAGCAGTGGAAGGCCGCCGACATCGAGACGTCCTTCATCAACACGGACGGCAAGACGCACTTCGCGCATCTGCGCGACGGGGGCGACTTCGACGTCGCCCGCTATGGCTGGATCGCCGACTACTCGGATCCGAACAACTTCCTGTTCCTGCTCAAGAGCGACAACAAGGGCTTCAACTACGGCAAGTACAACAACCCGCAGTTCGACAAGCTGCTCGACGACGCCGCCAAGGAACTGGACCTGACGAAGCGCGCGGACATGATGAAGCAGGCCGAGGCCATCCTCATGAAGGACATGCCCTGGATCCCGATCATGTATTACGGCAAGAGCCACCTGATCTCGCCGAAGATCCAAGGCTTCGTGCACAACACCCGCGGCGTCTATCCGACACGCTTCCTCTCGAAGACGCAGTAAATAATATTCGGCAAGGGGCGGCCCGACCTTCGGGCCGCCCTATTCTTTTCTTTGTTGTCGCGTGTCAGGGAGGAGCTCGCCGTGCTCTCCTACATCGTGCGTCGGTTTCTTTCGGCCATCCCGACGCTGTTCATCATCGTCACGATCTCGTTCTTCCTGATCCGTCTCGCGCCCGGCGGCCCCTTCGACCTCGAACGCCCCCTCGAGGCCAAGGTGATGGAGAACCTCAACCGGATCTATCAGCTCGACAAGCCGCTGATCCAGCAATACTGGCTGTACCTGAGCGCCCTCGTGCGGGGCGATTTCGGCCCCTCCTTCATCCTGCGCGACTTCTCGGTGGCCGAGCTCTTCGCGCGCGGCCTGCCGGTTTCCATGACCCTCGGAGCCCTCGCCCTGTCGCTGGCCATCCTGGTCGGCGGGACCCTCGGCACCATCGCGGCCCTGCGCCAGAACAGCACCGTCGATTACCTGGTGACCGGCATGGGCGCTCTCGGCCTGACCATCCCCAACTTCGTGGTCGCCCCCATCCTGCAGCTCGTCTTCGGCCTCGCCCTCGCCATGCTGCCCGTCGCCGGGTGGGCGGACGGCAATCCGCGCAATCTCGTCATGCCGGTCATCGTGCTGGCCCTTCCGCAGATCGCCGTCGTGGCGCGCATGACCCGCGCGGCTATGATCGAGAACCTGCGTTCGAATCACATCCGGACCCTGCGCTCCCTGGGCCTGCCGCTCCGGACCATCGTGGCCCATGCCCTGCGCGGCGCAGCCCTGCCGGTGGTGTCCTATCTCGGGCCGGCGGCCGCGGCTCTGCTGACCGGTTCGGTGGTGGTGGAGACCATCTTCGGCCTGCCGGGCATCGGCCGCTACTTCGTGGAGGGCGCGCTCAACCGCGACTACACCCTCGTCATGGGCACCGTCGTGGTGGTGGCGGTCTTCGTCCTGATCTTCAACCTCGTGGTCGACATCCTCTACGCCTTGATCGATCCGCGCATCCGTTACGATTGAGTGTCATCATGGCTGAAGGCGCCGTTCTTCCTGTCGAGACCATGGCCGGCCCGATCGTTGCGGGCCGCTCCCTCTGGGCGGAGGCCCGCGGGCGCCTTGTCCGCAACCGGGCCGCCCTCGCCAGCATCATCGTGCTGGGCCTGATCTCGCTCGCCTGCATCTTCGGGCCGTTCTTCACCGGACATCCGTTCGACAAGGTCTATCCGGATTACGTGAAGGTGCCCGCCAGCCTCGAGGCATACCCTAAGGCCAACCAGATCGAGCCCAGCATCGAGCGCATCGGCTCGCGGGTGCGGGCCAAGGCGGAGGCCATCGACATCGACAAGGGCGTCGTCCACCTCACCCTCGTGAGTTCGAGCACCCGCCCCATCGACGAGCGGCTGCTCGCCTATTTCGAACGCTCGGACCTCTTCGGCCCTGCCAAGGTCGTCGAGCGCCAGGAGGAGGGCCGCCGTCTCGTCGTCGACGTGCCGGTGAAGCAGCTGCATTTCCTGTTCGGCACCGACACGAACGGGCGAGATCTCCTGACCCGCACCATGAAGGCCGGGCAGATCTCGCTCGCCATCGGCCTCCTCGCCACCTTCGTGGCGATCCTCATCGGCGTGATCTACGGCGCCACCTCGGGCTATCTGGGCGGACGCATCGACCTCGTGATGATGCGCATCGTCGATATTCTCTATTCGCTCCCCTTCATCTTCTTCGTGATCATGCTGGTCGTCTTCTTCGGCCGCAATTTCATCCTGATGTTCATCGCGGTCGGGGCGGTGGAATGGCTCGACATGGCCCGCATCGTGCGCGGCCAGACGCTCTCCATCAAGCGCCAGGAATACGTGCAGGCTGCCGAAGCGCTCGGCGTCGAGACGAAGGGCATCATCCGCCGCCACGTGATCCCGAACACGCTGGGGCCTGTCGTGGTCTACATGACGCTGCTCGTGCCGAAAGTGATCCTGCTGGAGAGCTTCCTGTCGTTCCTCGGCCTGGGCGTGCAGGAGCCCAACACCAGCCTGGGGGTTCTGATTTCCGAGGGCGCCAAGAACATCCAGGGCGCGACCTGGATGCTGATCTACCCCTCCATCACGCTCGTCGCGATCCTGTTCTGCCTCAACTTCATCGGCGACGGCCTGCGCGATGCCCTCGACCCGAAGGATCGGTGACATGGCCGAACCCGTTCTTTCCGTCCGCGGCCTCCATGTCCGGTTCCGCACGGGCGACGGCATTCTCCATGCGGTGAAGGGCATCGATCTCGACATCCCTCCGGGCGAGACCGTCGCCATCGTGGGAGAATCCGGATCGGGCAAGAGCCAGTCCATGATGTCCGTCATGGGCCTCCTCGCTTCGAACGGATGGGCCGAAGGGTCCGTGAAATATCGCGGGCAGGAGCTGATCGGGCTTCCTCCCGACAAGCTCAATTCCTATCGCGGTTCGAAGCTCACCATGATCTTCCAGGAGCCGATGACCTCTCTCGATCCGCTCTACCGGATCGGCGACCAGCTGGCCCTGCCGCTGATGGCCCATGGGGGACTCGGCAAGTCGGCCGCGCGCAAGCGCGCCGTCGAGCTTCTGGAGCTGGTGCGCATTCCCGACCCCGCGCGGCGCATCGATGCCTATCCGCACGAGATGTCCGGCGGCCAGCGCCAGCGCGTGATGATCGCCATGGCGCTCGCCAACAACCCGGACGTGCTGATCGCCGACGAGCCGACGACGGCCCTCGACGTGACGGTGCAGGCGCAGATCCTCGAATTGCTGCGCGACCTGCAGAAGCGCCTCGGCATGTCCATCGTGTTCATCACGCACGATCTCGGCATCGTGCGCCGCTTCGCGGACCGCACCTATGTGATGAAGCGCGGCGAAGTCGTGGAGAGCGGGAGCACGGCGGATCTTTTCGCGGCTCCCAAGCACCCTTATACGCAGATGCTGATCGATGCGGAGCCGCAGGGGTGCAAGGAGCCCGCGCCCTCCAATGCGCCGGTCATTCTGGATGCCCGGAGAATCGAGGTGACCTTCGCCCTCGAAAAAAACCTCTTCGGCAAGGCCACGCACATCCTCCGGGCGGTCGACCAGGTCAGCCTCACCGTTCATGCCGGCGAGACCGTGGGCATCGTGGGAGAATCGGGCTCTGGGAAATCCACTCTCGGACGTGCGATCCTGAAGCTCCTGCCCGCCTCCGGCATGGTCCGGTTCGAGGATCGCAACCTCATGCCCCTGGACCGTGCGGGCATGCGCCCCCTGCGCCGGCACCTGCAGCTCGTGTTCCAGGATCCCTTCGGCTCCCTCTCTCCGCGCATGACGGCGGGCGAGATCGTCACCGAGGGCCTGCTCGTTCACGAGCCGGGCATATCCCGCAAGGAGCGGGACCGGCGCGCGTCCCAGGCTTTCGAGGAGGTTCAGCTCGATCCCGCCTGGCGCAACCGCTTCCCGCACGAATTCTCGGGCGGCCAGCGCCAGCGGATCGCGATCGCCCGGGCGATGATCCTGCATCCGAAGCTCGTGGTGCTCGACGAGCCGACCTCCGCCCTCGACCGCTCCGTGCAGAAGGAGATCGTGGAACTGCTCCGCAACCTGCAGAAGGCGCACGGCCTGGCCTATGTGTTCATCAGCCATGATCTCGCGGTGGTGCGGGCGCTGTCGGACGAGATCATGGTCATGAAGACCGGCAAGGTGGTGGAGCGCGGCAGTGCCGAGGAGATCTTCGAGCATCCGCGCGAAGCCTATACCCGCGACCTGATCGCGGCCGCCTTCCTGGCAGAGCGCGAGAAATCCGGTTCCGGGGACAGGCCCCGGGCCTCCTGATCCCTGGAACCGAAATCCATGGCGGGGATTTGACTCAGCGCCATGGCAAAGCTCGCCTCCTATCGCGCCAAGCGCGACTTCACCAAGACCTCCGAGCCGGCCGGAAAACCCGCTCGGCGCAAGGGCTCGTCCTTCGTCGTCCAGAAGCACGACGCCTCCCGCCTGCATTACGATTTCCGCCTCGAGCTCGACGGCGTGCTGAAGAGCTGGGCCGTGGCGAAGGGGCCGAGCCTCGTCAAGGGCGAGAAGCGCCTCGCGGTCCATGTGGAGGACCACCCGCTCGCCTATGCGAATTTCGAGGGCACGATCCCCGAGGGCCAATACGGCGGCGGAACGGTCCTGGTCTGGGACCGGGGCACCTGGGAACCCGAGGGAGACCCTCGCGAAGGCTACGACAAGGGCCGCCTCACCTTCAGGCTCGACGGCGAGAAGCTGCACGGCACCTGGCATCTGATCCGCATGGCGAAACGCCCGAAGGAGAAGCAGGAATCCTGGCTGCTCATCAAGGCCGAGGACGCCTTCGCCCGCACCCAGGACGACCCGGACATCCTCGAGGAAGCGCCGCTCTCGGTGACGTCAGGCCGGTCCATCGAGGAGATCGCCCCGGACCGAAAGGCCAAGGGCGCGAAGAAGCCCAAAGCCGCGACGAAGAAGCCTTCGGCCGCCTCGGAGAAAAAGCCCGCCGCCGCCGCGAAGCGCAGGTCCCCCGACAAAGTGGCCGGGGACGGCGGCATCGAGGTCGCGGGCATTCCCCTCACCCATCCGGAGCGCGTCCTCTGGGAGGATCAGGGGCTCACCAAGCAGGAATTGGCGGAATTCTACGCCGGCATCGCCGATTGGCTCCTGCCCCATCTCGTCGACCGCCCCCTCACCCTGATCCGCTGTCCCGCGGGGGCTCAGAAGAAATGCTTCGTCCAGCGCCATTCCTGGGCGGGCATGAACCCTGCCATCCACCGCACCATGGTGCCCGATGCATCGGGCAAGCTGGAGGCGCTGAGCGTCGGCGACATCCAGGGCGTCATCGCCCTCGTCCAGTCCGGCGTCCTGGAGATGCATGTCTGGGGCGCGACACTGGCCCATCTGGAGAAGCCCGACAGGCTGATCTTCGACCTCGACCCCGGTGAGGGCGTGGCGTGGAGCCGGGTGATCGAAGGCGCGCTTGCCGTTCGCGAGCGGCTGAAGGCGCAGGGCCTGGAGAGCTTCGTCAAGACGACGGGCGGCAAGGGCCTGCACGTGGTCGTGCCCGTCAGGCCGAAGGCGCCCTGGAAGGAGGCGCTCGCCTTCACGCGCGGCCTGGCGGAAGCCATGGCGGAGGACGAGCCGGACCGCTACACCACCACCTCGGTCAAGGACGAGCGCAAGGCCAGGATCTTCATCGATTACCTGCGCAACAACCGCGAGGCATCGGCCGTTGCGCCCTACTCCACCCGCTCGCGCCCCGGAGCGCCCGTGGCGACGCCGGTCGCCTGGGACGAGCTGTCGCCTGACCTCAAACCCAACGGCTTTACCGTGAAAAATTTGAAGGAGCGCCTCGCCGCGCTGAAGAAGGATCCATGGGCGGAGATCGCGAAAATCGATCAGGCGCTCCCCGAAGTGAAGCGCCCGAAATCCTCATCCCGCAGATCCTGAACTGTTAGAAGAACGGCGCCTGGAAATTCTCGGCCTCTAAGGCCGCCTGCACGGCCGGACGCGCGCTCACCCGCTCGGCCAGGGCGTTCAGGTTGGGGAGCGCCCGCGGCGGGCGCGGCATGCCCCGCCCCCAGCGTATCAGCATGAACAGGAAGAGGTCCGCCGCGGAGAACCGGTCTCCGACGAGCCAGGTCCTGCTCCCGAGCTGTTCGAAAATCACGTCGAACATGCGGTAAAGCCGCTGCTCGGCGGCCTGCTTCACGGCGGGCGCCGCCGCTTCGTCGCTCACATGCTCATGGGGATAGAACCAGGCGCGGTACTCCGCCTGCGGCGTGTTCGTCAGGTGAATCATCCACTTGTAGAATTCCGCGCGCTCCCGGGTGCCGGCCTCCGGCGCAAGGCCCGCTTGCGGAAACCTGTCGACGAGATGCAGCGCGATGGCGGCGGTCTCGAACAGCACGAGATCGTCGTCGACCAGCGCGGGGATGCGGCCGTTCGGATTGAGCTTCAGGTACTCCGCGCTCTTCTGGGCCTTCCGGTCCCGGTCAACGAACCGCAGCTCGAAGGGCACCCCGATCTCCCGCAGCATCATGTGCGGCAGCAGGCTGGCATTGCCGGGATAGTAGTAGAGCGCCAACATGGCAGGACGCCTTTCTTGATCGTGGAACTCTACTTCTAGGAAGCGGATCCCACTTCGTAAAGGCGGCTTCGCGCGCCATCCCAATCTTCCTTTCGCAGGCGAGCGCCCTATCGTCCCGGAAGGCTTTGGGAGGATCGGGAATGACGAAGCAGGAGCGCGGCATCATCGCGACATTGCGTGTCGAGCCGGGAGGGCGCTTCAGGCTCGCCGAGCGTGATCCGCGCGATTCCAGCCTCTTCAACGACGAGAAGGCGACGAAAGCCGCCACCTCCGCGCTCGCGAAGGATATCGACGCCCTGCAGGACCGGCTCTATGCGGAAGGCTCACGGGCGCTCCTCGTGGTTCTGCAAGGCACCGATACCTCCGGCAAGGACGGGACCATCCGGGGCGTGTTCAACGCCACGGGGCCGCTGGGCGTCTCGGTCACGGCCTTCGGGCCGCCGACGAAGACCGAGCTGGCGCACGATTATCTGTGGCGCGTCCATGCCGCCTGTCCGCGCCACGGCACCATCGGCATCTTCAACCGCTCCCATTACGAGGACGTGCTGATCGCGAAGGTCAGGGGGCTGGCGCCGAACGAGGTCATCGAGCAGCGTTACGGGCAGATCAACGCCTTCGAGAAAATGCTCGTCGAGAACGGCACGACCATTCTCAAATTCATGCTGCATATCTCGAGGGACGAGCAGAAGGAGCGGCTTCAGGAGCGCCTCGCCGACCCGAAGAAGCACTGGAAGTTCAATCCTAGCGACCTCGAGGACAGGGCCTATTGGGACGCCTACCAGGACGCCTACGAGACCATGCTGCAGCGCTGCTCCACGGATCATGCCCCCTGGCATGTCATTCCGGCCGACCGGAAATGGGTCCGCAATGCCGCCATCGCGTCGATCGTCAAGGCCACCCTCGAGGAGATGGACCCGCAATACCCGAAGGCATCATGGAAGCCCGGCGGCTTTACGATTTCCTGACCCGAATGCCACCTTCGTCGTCCCCCCTTGCCGAGCCGAGCTTGGCGCGCGACAATAATCACATGAAAAGCATTCTCGTACCGATCGAAGATCATGGTGTCATCGAGAGCCAAATCGAACTGGCTCTCGCCCTTGGCCGAACCTTTGACAGCTACATCGAGGGGCTGGCCATCACCCCCGATTATCCCGTGGTCCTGCCGGTGGACATCGCCATCGGGGTTCCCTCGCCCCTCACCCCTGAAAACCGCATGGACATGGCGCGCACCTGCCGCGAGCGGTTCGAAGGCTTCATGGCCGCCAAGCAGGTTTCACGCTCCTCCGCCGGTCTGGCGGGCCTCAGCTTCGGCTGGCGCCAGGACGGCCTGATGGAGGACGCGTTCCTGGGCGCCTATGGACGGGTCTTCGACACCATCGTGGTCGGCAGGCCCGATGGATCGGAAGGCCAGACACGCCTTTCGACCGTGGAATCCGCTCTCTTCGAAACGGGCCACCCGGTCATGATCGCCCCGCCGAACGTGCCCCGCACCTTCGGTGAGGTCGCGGTCATCGCCTGGAACCGCAGCACCGAGACGGCCCGCGCCGTGCTCGGAGCCATGCCGCTGCTGAAGAAGACGCGGCGCGTCGTCGTGCTGGAACTGGAGGACTGGGGTGTCCCGGGCCCCTCCGGCTCGGAGCTCGCCCGGTCCCTGCGGATGCACGATATCGCGGCTGAAGCCATCACGGCCCCCAACCCGTCGGACCGACCGGGTGAGACTATCCTGTCGGAATGCTCCGGTCTCGGCTGCGACCTCCTGGTCAAGGGCGCCTATACCCAGAGCCGGTTGCGGCAGATGTTCTTCGGCGGGGCGACGAGCCATATTCTGAGCAACACGACGATTCCCGTTCTGATGGCCCATTAGCAGGAGTGGGGGCTCACCATGTTTCGTGACGTGGCCGTTGTCCTGGACGAACGTTTCCGCCGTCTGGTCAATCCCGCGGCCCGGCTGGAAATCCTCGCGGAAGGCTGCCGCTGGGCGGAGGGCCCAGCCTATTTCCCGGCCGGGCGCTATCTGATCTGGAGCGACATCCCCAACGACCGCATGATGCGCTTCGACGAGACCTCGAATGCGGTGAGCGTCTTCCGGACGCCTGCGGGATATTCCAACGGCAATACGGTGGACCGCCAGGGCCGCCTCGTCACCTGCGAGCACGGCAACCGGCGCGTCACGCGCACGGAGCACGACGGCTCGATCACGGTGCTCGCCAGCCATTTCGAAGGCAAGCGGCTCAACAGCCCCAATGACGCGGTGGTGAAGTCGGATGGCTCGATCTGGTTCACGGATCCGGCCTACGGGATCGATTCCGACTATGAGGGCCACAAGGCGGAAAGCGAAATCGGCGCCTGCCACGTCTACCGGATCGACCCGCAGAGCGGTTCCGTCAGCATCGTGGCCGACGACTTCGTTCGACCGAACGGCCTCGCCTTCTCCCCGGACGAGCGGCGCCTCTATGTGGTCGATACGGGCGCAACCCATGTCGACGACGGGCCTCGCCACATCCGGGTCTTCGACGTGGGCGAGAATGGCCGCCTCACGGGCGGGGAGGTCTTCGCCACCTGCACCAGCGGCCTCTTCGACGGCTTCCGGCTGGACGATGCGGGGCGGATCTGGACCAGCGCGGGAGACGGGGTGCATTGCTACGAGAGCGACGGCACGCTCATCGGCAAGATCCTGGTCCCGGAGGCGGTGGCGAACGTGGTTTTCGGCGGCCCCAAGCGCAACCGGCTCTATATCTGCGCCACGACATCGCTCTACGCCATCCTGCTGGCGGTCAACGGAGCGAAGACGTTCTAG
>Ga0182742_1002245_pt1 | contig 21906 bp, 19 predicted proteins | sample eDN5th37CBELigMG_FD_128880 | JGI IMG/M metagenome (GOLD analysis project Ga0182742, IMG submission 128880) | Enriched Miracle-Growth compost microbial communities from Emeryville, California, USA - eDNA 5th pass 37_C BE-Lig MG (version 2)... ... | reverse complement strand
TCGAGGGCCTTGAGGCCTTCCATCACGAGTTCGCCCACGGTTTCGCTGGGCACCTCGCCGTCGCCCATGCTCTCGAGCTGGCGCACGATGCCGTTGATCATGCGCTCCACCCGCTCGGGATCCACCGCGCGCTTGCGCAGGGCCACGTCCACCGATTGCTGGAGCTTGTCCCGGTCGAACGGCACGCGCCGTCCCGAGCGCTTCACCACCGTCAGCTCGCGCAGCTGCACGCGCTCGAAGGTCGTGAAGCGTCCGCCGCAATCCGGGCAGACGCGGCGGCGGCGGATGGAGGAGGAATCGTCCGTCGGCCGGGAGTCCTTCACCTGGGTGTCGAGACTCCCGCAATAGGGACAGCGCATGATGGGCCTGGGCGTTACGCGTAGATCGGGAAGCGGCGGGTCAGCTCGTGAACGCGCTGCTTGACCGCTTCCTCGACCGCCGCATTGCCTTCCTCGCCGTTCTTCGCCAGCCCGTCGAGGGTCTCGACGATCAGCTCGCCCACCTTCTTGAACTCGGCCACGCCGAAGCCGCGCGAGGTGGCGGCGGGGGTGCCGAGGCGGATGCCGGAGGTAACCATCGGCTTCTCGGGATCGAAGGGCACGCCGTTTTTGTTGCAGGTGATGTGAGCGCGGCCGAGGGCGGCCTCGGCGGCCTTGCCGGTGAGCTTCTTCGGGCGCAGGTCAACGAGCATCAGGTGGTTGTCCGTGCCGCCGGCCACGATGGCGTAGTCGCCCGCCAGCATGGTGTCGGCCAGCACCTTGGCGTTCTCGACCACGGACCGGGCATAGAGCTTGAACTCGGGGCGCAGGGCCTCGCCGAAGGCCACCGCCTTGGCGGCGATCACGTGCATGAGGGGGCCGCCCTGAAGGCCCGGGAAGATCGCCGAGTTCACCTTCTTGGCGATGTCCTCGTCGTTGGTGAGGATCATGCCGCCGCGCGGCCCGCGCAGGGTCTTGTGGGTGGTGGTGGTGGCCACATGGGCATGGGGGAACGGCGAGGGATGGGCGCCGCCGGCCACGAGGCCCGCGAAATGGGCGATATCCACCATGAAGAAGGCCCCGACCTCGTCCGCGATCTCGCGGAAGCGGGCGAAGTCCCAGAAGCGGGAATAGGCGGAGCCGCCGGCCACGATGACCTTCGGCTTGTGCTCGCGGGCAAGGCGGGCGACCTCGTCCATGTCGATGATCTGGTCGCTCTCGCGGACCTTGTAGCTCACCACGTTGAACCACTTGCCGGACATGTTGACCGGGGAGCCGTGGGTCAGGTGGCCGCCGCAGGCCAGATCCAGGCCCATGAAGGTGTCGCCGGGCTTCATGAGCGCCATGAAGACCGCCTGGTTGGCCTGGGAGCCGGAATTGGGCTGGACATTGGCGAACTTGCAGTCGAACAGGCGCTTGGCGCGCTCGATGGCGAGTTCCTCGGCCATGTCGACGAACTGGCAGCCGCCATAGTAGCGCCGGCCCGGATAGCCCTCCGCGTATTTGTTGGTCATCACCGAGCCCTGAGCCTCCAGGACGGCGCGGGAGACGATGTTTTCCGAGGCGATCAGCTCGATCTCGTCACGCTGGCGGCCGAGCTCGAGCTCGATGGCGCGGGCGATCTCCGGGTCGCTGTCGGCAAGATGAGCCGAGAAAAAGCTGTTGGACAGGTGATTTCGTGCTGCTTCGCTCGCGCTCATGGTCGTTCTCGCCTTGCTGTGAGCCCCGCCTGAAGGTGCTCAATTCCCGATGGCCCAGGCCTTTATCATGGGGAGCCCGAGCGCGCCAACCCACTGTGGAGACTTGTTGATCCAGTCCCGGAAAAGCAACAGCCCGCCTGGACGGGGCGGGCTGCCGTAGTGATTTTGCCGTGAGGACCTCAGTTCTGGAGGAACATTTCCTCGTCCGGCTCGGTCGGGGTGCGGCTGGCCACCGGGATGGAGGCCCCGAGGCCGTCCTTGTTATAAATGTCGTCGCGGAACTGCACGAGGCCGTCCGGGGTGGCCCAGGCGGTCATGTAGATCCAGTGGATCGGCACCGGCTGGGCCAGGCGCGCATCGATGCGCTCGCCGGACTTGAAGGTGGCGTCGATCTGCTCGCGGGTCCAGCCGGGGGTGTCCTTCAGGAGCCACTCGATGTAGTCGCGCACGTTCTGCACGCGGATGCAGCCCGAGGACACGAAACGGAAATCGTCGCCGAAGATGCCCTTCGAGGGCGTGTCGTGCATGTAGACGCCGTGCTGGTTCGGGATGTTGATGCGCACGAAGCCCATGGAGTTCAGCTCGCCGCCCGGGTCCTGGCGGAAGCGGTAGCGGGTCGCCTCGTCCGAGAACCAGTTCACCTGGGAGGGCAGGATCTCCCGGTCGCCGCTGAAGATGCGGATCTTGTTGTCCGTCAGGTAGTTCGGCTCCTTCTGCATCTTCGGGATCAGGTCCTTCTTGATGATCGAAGCCGGCACGGTCCAGTAGGGGTTGAAGTTGACCTCCACCACCTTGGTGTTCAGGAGCGGCGACTGGCGGTCGCTCTTGCCCACGCCCGCGGCGTGGCGGGTATGGACCACCCCATCCTCCACCGTCTCGACGAGCGCGGCCGGGATATTGGCCACCACGTAGCGGCGCGGCAGGCCGCTGGCCACGAGGCTGCGCAGGCGCGCCACGTTGATCTCGAGCTGCCGGATGCGGATGTCGACGGGCACGTTCATGGCGGCGACGGTCGGAGCCGTCATCGTGCCGGTGGAACTGATGCCGTGGCGGGCCTGGAAGCGCCGCACGCCGGCCTCGACGTATGAATCATAGATCGGCGACTCGCCAGCCGCGGGATCGAGATCGCCCGTGATGATGAGGCGCTGACGCAGGGCAATGACGGCGGGGCTATTGGACCCGACCCGCAGCCCCTGCACCCCCTGAACCGGCTGCCATCCGCCCCGGGCGGCGATATTCCGGTAGTATTCGATCATCTGCTCGGTGGCGGCCAGGGATTCCTGCGAGAGCATCGGCGTCGAGGTCCGCTGCACACGGGTGCGGGAGACGGCCTCGTAATTCTGCGACCACTCCGCCTGGGACTGAGCCATGGCGACGGTGGCGGGCGTCAGGACAAGGGCTAGCGATCCTGTCAGGAGGGCTCGGCGGGACAACATGAGCGCAGGCTCTTCTCTGTTAGGTGTTGCTCGGCAACGGAAAGCGTCGGGACCATCGTCCAGGCACCTCCGCTCCCAGCGGAAACTGCCGGGATTGGATTAAGGAACGGTATCGAAAACGGAGAACATCGGGGCCGTTTTATGGCAAAATGGCCCTCGATGCGGTCCTTCGCCCTCGATATCGGGCTATCCTGTGATGTAACTCTGAACTGTGTTCTTGAGGATACACTTCTCTGTGAGGAGCGAGCCGGATACGGGGAATGGAGCCGGACCGGCCCCGGGAGCGCCCCTCCTGTTCCCCGCAAGCCCTTGACCTTCAAGGCCTGCCCTCACTCCTCCTGCGCCGCGAGCCAGGAAACCGCGATATAGACGGCCACCAGCGTCAGGAAGAAAATGATCGTCAGCAGACCGCTGGAGACGATGCCCGGGAAAAAGGCCGCGAGAATCAGATGGCTCATGACCGCCAGAAGCCACATGATCCCGCCCCAGGTGCTGACCATCCAGAGGCCCACGGCGGCAATCAGGTCGATCAGGGCGAAGTAGATGATCGTCGCCTGGTAGCCCGTGGAGCGGGCCTCGAACAGCCCGGCAGGCGTCCAGATACCGAGGATGACCGACCAGGAGCTGAGGCCCTTCATGATCCAGATGATCGCAAGCGCCCGCATGAACCAGGTCAGGATGAAGCCCCAGCGCATGGAGCTCGGGGCCGGCGGGCGCTCCTCGATCCGGTCGGAAAGATAATCCCGCGCGGCATCGTTCGGCGCGCCGTGGTTGCCGTTGCGGGGCATCAGGCGACCTCCAGCTCATGGGTCCCGAGGCCGGCGAAATGCCGGTCGATGGCCTCCCGCGTCACGGCGTCGAGGGAGGCCGGCTCCCAGCGGGGCCGATTGTCCTTGTCGATCAGAACCGCCCGCACCCCCTCGAAGAAGTCCTTCCCATCGCCGATCCTCGAGACGATCCGGAACTCGGTCCTCATGGCCTCCTCGAAGTCGAGGGCCGCCCCCCGGCGCACCTGCTCGAAGGCGATGCTCATGCTCGTCGGCGATTTCGTGCGCATGATTGCTGCCGCCTTGGCGGCGAATTCGGAGCCCCTGCCCGCCGCCTCGTCGAGACGCCGAAGCACGGCGGATACGCTCTCGGCGGAAAAACAGGAATCGATGACGGGACGCTCGGCGCTCAAGGGGGCCGGCCCGGGGTCGATGGATGCCCGCGCGAGCGCCTCCTCGACGGGCTCCCCGGCGATCAGCGCCTGACGCAGCGGCTCCATGGCCTCGCTTGCGACCGCATGGGTGGCAAGGCCCAGCATCAGGGCGTCGGCCTGCTTCACCCGCTCGCCCGTCAGCGCCAGATACATGCCCGTCTCGCCCGGAAGGCGCGGCAGGGCATAGGTGGCGCCCACATCGGGGAAGAAGCCGATGCCGACCTCCGGCATGGCGAAGAGGTATCGTCCTCCCGCAACCCGATGGGAGCCATGCAGCGACACCCCGACGCCGCCGCCCATGACGATCCCGTCGATGAGGGAGATATACGGCTTAGGGTAGCGCTTGATGAGGATGTTGAGCTGGTACTCCTCCCGCCAGAAGGCGAGCGCCTCGTCGCGCTCGCCGGCCTGGAGGAGCTCCGTCAGGCGACGAATGTCGCCTCCGGCGCAGAAGGCCTTCTCGCCGGCCCCCTGAACGATGACGCGGGTGACCTGCGGATCCCGGGCCCAGGCATCGAGGGCCTGACGCATCTGACGCACCATGGCGAGGGTCAGGGCGTTGAGCGCGCGCGGGCGGTTGAGGGTGATGACGCCCGCCGTGCCCTGCTTTTCGCAAATGACTTCCGCGTTCTCGTCCATGGAGCGCTCCCCCGCTTTGCCTTCAAGGTCTGCCGGCGATTAAACAGGGCACAAGGTTACCGTCAATGCATGGCAGACTTGTGCAGCCTTTCCCTCAGGAATGTTCCGGATGCGACTTCGAGCCCTTTTTTAGAGCGATTTAAATGTGCTAACCCTCTCCGTATGCGCCGGCGCAGCGAAGCCGGCGCCGGATGAGGATTATGTCGAAACTGTCGCCGTTCCCCCGCCCCGCAGCACCGGAAGCCACCCCTTCCCTGAACCTGTCCCACCGCCCGCGACGCAACCGCAAGGCCGAGTGGTCCAGACGGCTGGTGCGGGAGAACGTGCTGACGACGAACGACCTGATCTGGCCGGTCTTCGTGGTCGAGGGCGTGAGCGGGCGCGAGCCTGTCGCCTCCATGCCCGGAGTCGAGCGCCTGACCATCGGCGAGGTCGTCAGGGAAGCCGAGCGCGCGGCCACCCTCAACATTCCGGCTTTGGCACTGTTTCCCTATACCGACCCGGCCCTGCGGGATCCGACAGGCTCCGAATCCCTCAACAGCCGCAATCTCGTCAACCGCGCCGTGCGCGAGATCAAGCGCGCCGTTCCGGAGATCGGGGTGATCACGGATGTCGCCCTTGATCCCTATACCAGCCACGGCCACGACGGCGTGATGGACGGCGAGCGGATCCTCAACGACGAGACGGTGGCGCTCCTCTCCAGGCAGGCCGTTCTCCAGGCGGAGGCCGGCTCCGACATCATCGCCCCCTCCGACATGATGGATGGGCGCGTGGGGGCTATTCGCGACGCCCTCGACGAGGCCGGTTTCCAGGACGTGCAGATCATGGCCTATGCGGCGAAATACGCCTCCGCCTTCTATGGTCCGTTCCGGGATGCCATCGGCACCAATGCCACCCTGGTCGGCGACAAGCGCACCTATCAGATGGACCCGGCCAACACGAACGAGGCTCTGCGCGAGGTCGCCCTCGACCTGGACGAGGGCGCGGACATGATCATGGTCAAGCCCGGCATGCCCTATCTCGACATCGTACAGCGCGTGAAGGAGACCTTTGCGGTCCCGACCTTCGCCTACCAGGTGTCGGGCGAGTACGCGATGATCCAGGCCGCCGCCAATAACGGCTGGATCGACGGCGAGCGCGCCATGATGGAAAGCCTGCTCGCCTTCAAGCGCGCAGGCGCCGACGGCATCCTCACCTATTTCGCGCCGCGCGTCGCCGAGAAGCTGAGGGCCCAAGCCTGACCGGGCAAGGCCGTTCATGAAGGGGGCAGGCTTTCTCAGGGCTTGGCGTTCGGCCGCCCTCCTGGCGGGTCTGCTCCTTCTTACCGCATGCGGATTGTCCATCGACGCGGATCAGGCGCGCGTCTGCCGGACCGCCCTTCCCGCCCTCAATCCGGGCGCATCGATCATCGTCCAGCGCATCCAGGAAGGCCCGGCCGCCCGGAGCCTGACGGTCCTTTACACGGCCCAATATCCGGACCGGCCTGCCCTCGACCGGTATGCCGTATGCACCTTCGCGGCCGAGGGCCTTTCCCTGAACAAGGCTGAGCTGACCGGTCTCGCGACCGAAGAAGGACCGGTCTCGGGCGCAAGCCTCTACATGCTCAAGCATTATTATCTCGAAACCCCGGAGGGCGTGGCGGCGGATCCCGGCAGCCCGCCGGATGCCGCCGTGGTCGAGATTCCCGCCGGTCTCGCCTATTGGCTGCAGCAGGTGCTTGTGAGCCTCCCGCGCACCGCGATCTATGCGCTCCTCTCCGTCGCCTTCGCCCTGGTCTTCGGCCTGAGCGGACGGGTCAACCTGGCGTTCGGGGAATTGGCGGCCGTGGGGTCCGCCGCGACGGTCGCAGGCGTTGCACTCGTTCTGGTCTCGGGCGTGAACTCTCCGGTCCTGGGCATCATGGCGGCCCTGGTGGGGGCTGTGTTCGCCGGGGCCTTGCACGGCGCCGTCGGCGGGTACTTCACCATCAGCCGCATCACCACTCTCAGCTCGCAGCCCAGCCTCATCGCGACGGTCGGCCTGTCGCTCGCCCTCATGGAATACCTGCGCCTCGTGCAGAGTCCCGTGACGATCTGGCTTCCGCCGATCTGGGCCGATGCCTGGCCCCTGGCCCGCGCTGCGGATTTCCTGGTGAGCCTCACGCCGATCAGCCTCATCACGGCCGGGATCGGGCTGGTCGCCGCGCTCGGGCTGCTGTGGCTGATGAAGGCGACCGGGTTCGGACGGGCCTGGCGGGCAGTCGCGGACGATGCGCGCGCAGCCGCCATCATGGGGGTCAACGGCCTGCGCCTGCTCACCCAGACCCTCGCCCTGGCAGGAGGCATGGCGGGCCTCTCGGGCATGCTGATCGTCGTCCAATACGGGGGATTGGGCTTCGCCGGCGGCTTTCAATACGGCCTGAAGGCCCTGATCGGCGCGATCATCGGCGGCATCGGCTCGGTTCCGGGCGCGCTGTTAGGAGGTTGCATAATTGGATTGTTCGAAACCGTCTGGTCGGCTTATCTACCCATCGAAGGGCGGGATATCGCGCTCTATTCCGCGCTTGTCGTTTTCCTGATCTTCCGGCCCGGCGGATTGCTGGGCTTTCAGGAAACCACGCCAAGGCCCGTTTGAGCGCTATAATAAGAATACCGGAGGAAACCTTGGCCGATTACGCCATCACACTTCAGGACGTGGAACGCGCAGCCGCTACGATCGCCGGCCAGGTCCTGCATACGCCCCTCGTGCCCGCGCCGCGCCTGTCCCAGATCACCGGCGCCCGCGTCTATGTGAAGCACGAGAACATGCAGCCCACCGGCTCCTTCAAGGAGCGAGGCGCCGTGAACAAGCTGGAGAGCCTCACCCCCGAGGAACGCCGGCGCGGGGTGATCGCCATGTCGGCAGGCAATCACGCCCAGGCCGTGGCCTATCATGCCCGGCGCCTCGACATTCCGGCGGTCATCGTCATGCCGGAGAGCGCCCCCCTGGTGAAAGCGGAGAATACCCGCTCCTACGGCGCCCGCGTGGTTCTTTACGGCGAAACGCTCTACGAATCGGCCGCCAAGGCGCGCGAAATCGCCGAAGCGGAGGGTCTCGTCTTCGTCCATCCCTACGACGACCCGAGGGTCATGGCGGGCCAGGGCACCATCGCCATGGAAATGCTGGCGGACGCCCCGGATCTCGACCAGATCGTCGTGCCCATCGGCGGGGGCGGCCTGATCTCCGGAATCGCCGTCGCAGCGAAGGGCCTGAAGCCCTCCGTCGAGATCATCGGCGTCGAAGCGGCGCTCTATCCGTCCTTCACCAACGCCATCAAGGGTGAAGACCGGCCGATCGGGGGCGCGACCCTTGCGGAAGGCATCGCGGTGAAGACCGTGGGGCAGCTGCCGCTGCCCATCGTGCGGGATCTCGTCTCCGACATCATCGCGGTGGAGGAGCCTCTGATCGAGCGCGCCGTGAACGACTACGCCACCCTGCAGCGGACCATGGCGGAGGGCGCGGGCGCGGCAGGCCTGGCCGCCATGCTGGCCGATCCGAAACGGTTCGAGGGCAAGCAGGTGGGCCTCGTGCTCTGCGGCGGCAACATCGATGCGCGCCTCCTCGCCTCGGTCATGGTGCGCGAGCTGGAACGCGACGACCGCATCGCCTCCTTCCGCATCACGTCCCACGACAGGCCCGGCCTCCTGGGCCGGGTGGCGAGTCTTCTCGGGAACCTGGGAGCCAACATCCTCGAGGTTTCCCATGGCCGCCTATTCCTCGACGTGCCGGCCAAAGGCGTTTCCATCGACATCACTATCGAAACTCGCGACAGACAACATACATTGGAGGTATTCGAGGCCCTGAAGGCGGAGGGTCTTGCACCGCGGAGGATCGACTCGCGCGGTTTGTCGGAGACCGCCTATTGAGGATTTGGACATGGTCAATCGGCCCTACCCGCCGACCGTCGATTACAACGCTTTTCAGGTGGATTCCCGCCTGACCGACGGCGTCATCGCCCGTCGGTTCTGGGCCTATCTCATCGACCTGCTCGTAATCGCGCTCTGGGTGGTGCTGATCTCCATCGGCATCTTCTTCCTGGGCATCATCACCCTGGGGCTCGGCTGGGGGCTGTTCTTCGCCCTGCCCCTCACGGCGCTGATCTTCATCGTCTACAACGCGGTCACCATCGGCGGCCCCAACCAGGCGACTGTCGGCATGCGCACCATGGGCCTTCGCGTGATCGATCCGTCGACGGGCCGGCCCGTCTCCATGCTCGCCGCCGGCGTGCACGCGCTGTTCTTCTACGTCGCCATCTCGACCTTCCTGCTCTGGGCATGCGACGTGCTGGTGGGCTTCATCCGCAATGACGGGCGCTTCATCCGTGACCTTCTCACGGGCATGATGATCATCCGCAGCGAGTGACGGCGGATAACAAGGCCGCGACACCATCACTCTTTTCCTGGACGGATCGGGCACCAATGTTATCCTTTGAGCGTTGATTTGACGCTCAAGGTTTCTCCACAAGGCTTTCCGGCTTGACGAGTCACTCTCGCGACACACCGCAGTTCTATCTCACCTCGCCCTCGGCCTGCCCTTACCTGCCGGGCAAGGAGGAGCGGAAAGTCTTCACGCATATCGTCGGCCGGCGCGGCCGCGAGCTGAACGAGATCCTCACCCAGGGCGGCTTCCGCCGCTCGCAGACGATTGCCTATCGTCCCGCCTGCGACACCTGCAGGGCGTGCGTCTCCGTTCGTGTTCTCGCCGACGAGTTCGAGCCGTCGGGAAACCTGCGGCGCGTCCTCAAGAACAATGCCGACCTGATCGGAAACGAGATTCCGAACCGACCCACTTCGGAGCAATACGCGCTCTTTCGCCGCTACGTGGACGCCCGTCACGCCGATGGCGGCATGGCCGACATGACGGTCCTCGACTACTCCATGATGATCGAGGACAGCCACGTGGACACGCTGCTGGTCGAATACCGCCGACGCGGAATCGACAGCGGCATTACCGGAAAGGGCACGGGCGATCTCATCGCCGTCAGCCTCACCGACGTGATGAGCGACGGTCTGTCGATGGTCTATTCCTTCTACGACCCCGACCATCAGGACAGGAGCCTCGGCACCTTCATGATTCTCGACCACATTCGCCGCGCGAAGGCGAAGGGGCTGCCCTATCTCTATCTCGGCTACTGGGTCGAGGGTTCGAGGAAGATGGGCTACAAGTCCCGTTTCACGCCCCAGGAGCGCCTGGGCGCGCACGGCTGGGTGCGCTTCGATTAGATCTCAGCCCGATCGGGACAACGCGCAGAACCACCGAAGGACAAGTTCCCACGGCCATCCCGGATCGACCGAAATCGCCCGGGATGGTTCGTTTGCGGCCACGGGAAAACGCCGCGATGCCGCTTATCCCCCGAACCTGTTCGACTTCGGGAAGCCTTTCGGCGGCAGACGACCTGCCTCCGTGCGGTCGCCCATCCAGTCGCGCAGGTCTTCCTTCGCGACGGTCCATGTGCGGCCCGACGTGTCCTTCCAGGTGAGGCCTTCCTTCAGCGTGAAGACCTTGGCGTCGGAAACGCCCCCATCCTTGTAGCGCTGGAGGCGCACGCCCTTGCCGCGGCTCATCTCGGGCACCTGCTTCGCCGGGAAGATCAGGAGCTTGCGGTTCTCGCCGATGATCGCGATGTGATCGCCCTGGGCCTCGGTGCAGACCACCATGGTGGCCGGCGCGTCGAGGTTGAGGATCTGCTTGCCTTTGCGGGTATTCGCCGTGACATCGTCGGAAGGCACGATGAAGCCGCGCCCGTCCGATCCGACCACGAGCAGCTTCGACCCCGCCTTGTACGGGAAGGCCGCGATGAAATCCGCCCCCTCCTCGAGATCGACCATGAGACGGATCGGGTCGCCGAAGCCGCGTCCACCGGGCAGCTTGGAGGCATCGAGCGTGAAGAAGCGCCCATTGTTCGCCACTACGATGATCTTGGACGTGGTCTCCGCGAAGAAAGCGGTCTTGAGCTTGTCGTCGCCACGGAACTGCAGGGAGGAAAGATCCTCCTGGTGCCCCTTCATGGCGCGGATCCAGCCCTTCTCGGAGACGATGACGGTGATCGGCTCGCGCTCGATCATGGCCTCCGCGAAGTCGATGTCGGACGTGTCCGGTGCCTCGGCGAAGGTGGTGCGGCGCCGTCCGAGTTCGGTGTCGGGACCGAAGGTCTTGCGGACCTCCTTGATCTCGGACGCGACCGTCTTCCACTGCACCTTCTCGGATCCGAGCAGGTCCTCGATCTTGGACTTCTCGTCCTGCAGGTTCTTCTGCTCGCGCTTGAGTTCCATCTCCTCGAGCTTGCGCAGGCTGCGCAGGCGCGTGTCGAGGATGGCGTTCGCCTGAACCTCAGTGAGCTTGAAGACGCGCATCAGCTCGGCCTTCGGCTCGTCCTCCTCGCGGATGATTTTGATCACCCGGTCGAGATCGAGATAGACGATGAGAAGGCCGCCCAGGATCTCCAAGCGCCTGTCGATGGCGGCGAGCCGGAAGGTCGAACGGCGGATCAGCACTTCGCGGCGATGGTCGAGCCATTCGCGCAGGCACTCCGCGAGGCTCAGCACCTTCGGCACCTTGCCGCCCGCGAGCACGTTCACGTTCATGGGGATGCGGCTCTCGAGCTCCGTGAGCTTGAACAGCGACTCCATGAGGATGATCGGATCGACCGTCTTGGCCCGGGGCTCCAGCACAACGCGGATATCCTCGGCCGATTCATCGCGGACATCGGCGAGCAGCGGCAGCTTTTTCTCCTGCAGCAGCTCCGCGATCTTCTCGATCAGGCGGGATTTCGGCACCGCGTAGGGGATCTCGGTGACGACGATCTGCCAGTTGCCGCGTCCGAGGTCCTCCTTCCGCCAGCGGGCGCGCACGCGGAAAGAGCCGCGTCCCGTGCTGTAGGTCTCGGCCATGGAAGCCGCGGTATCGACGATGATGCCGCCCGTCGGAAGGTCCGGCCCCTGCACGAACTGCATCAGCTGCTCGGTCGAGGCGTTCGGCTTGGAGATGAGATGGAGAGCCGCGTCGCAAAGCTCCGCCGCGTTGTGCGGCGGGATGGAGGTCGCCATGCCGACCGCGATGCCCTGCGAGCCGTTGGCGAGCAGGTTCGGGAAGGCGGCAGGCAACACCACCGGCTCTTCGTTGGCCTGGTCATAGGTCTCGCGGAAATCGACGGAATCCTCGTCGATTCCCTCCAGCAGGAGCCGCGCCACCTCCGTCAGCTTCGCCTCGGTGTAGCGCATGGCGGCGGCGCCATCGCCGTCGATATTGCCGAAATTGCCCTGCCCGTCCGCCAGCGGATAGCGCTGCGCGAAATCCTGCGCCATGCGCACCAGGGCATCGTAGATCGATTGATCCCCGTGCGGGTGGTACTGACCCATCACGTCGCCGACGATGCGGGCGCATTTCTTCGGTGCGGACTTGGGATCGAGCTTCAGGAGCCGCATCGCATGCAGAATGCGGCGATGAACGGGCTTCAACCCGTCACGGGCATCCGGCAGCGCACGATGCATGATGGTGGACAGCGCATAGGCCAGATAGCGCTCTTCCAGGGCGTCCTTGAGATTGATGTTCTCGATCTCGCCGCCAGACGGTGGATTGACCGGCTTACCCATTACTCGAATTCCTCAATTGCGAATCGCTTCTTTATCACCTGAAAAGAGAACATAACAGAAACATACCCTATTCGTCCCCAGCTGTCGCGAGTGCGACGAAACGCGCACGCTCCTCCGGCGCCGGACGCCCCTGCGGGGCAAAGACGTTCTGATGCAGGAAGAAGTCGGTCAGCGCAAATCCGTCCCTGATGTCGCTCTCGCTGGGCCTGTTGGACCTGGTCTGTCCGATCAGGAAGCCCGGGAGTTTCAGGAGCCTGTCCTTGTAGGGCTCTCCGGCAGCCGCGCTGACGGCCCGTCCGCTCTTCGGCGAGACATAGACGAGATCCCGCTCGCTGCCGGTGGCCGCGCAGGACGTGAGATCGAGCCCGAAGCCGAGTTCCGCCAGCATGGCGAGTTCGAACCGCACGAAGAGCGCGGGCGCGAGGTCCGGATCGTCCAGATGGTCGACCAGAACGGTCAGGGTTTCGTAGAGCGCGAAATGCGGATCGCGCTCGGGGACGAAGCGCAGCAGATGCGCCAGGGCCGCGATGCCATAGAGCGCCATGGACGAGCCCATGAGGCGGGAGGCCCGCAGGTTCAGGCCTTCCACCTGGAAGTTGCCCAGATGCTCGTCGAGCCGGGCCCGCCAGGTCGCCTGAACCGTGTTCCCGGCCTGGAGCACCGGCTGCATCGCCTTGGAGCGCCCTCCATGGACGAGCCCCGAATGGCGGCCGTGCTCGCGCGTCATCAGCTCGAGGATGACGCTCGTCTCGCCATGTTTACGGACGCCGAGTACGACGCCTTCATCGGTCCATTGCATCGGGTGCGGTGCTTTCCAGAGCGCTCTGCAGGCTGAAGCCGGGATGTAAGCATCGGAGAGGCTTTTCACCATATTTTCCAAGAGCATCAGGCCAAATTGTTAAGATATTTTTTCAAATCGCCCCCGGCCCAAATTGGAACAAAAAGGACAGCTTAGCATTCTTGGTGATCTTACTCTTGGAGAGTGAAAACAGAGTCATGAAGTTCGCGAAACTGCTCCTTGGGAGCACTGCCATTCCGCTGATGTTGCTGTCGGCGAACGCTTCTGCGCTCCAGCCGCAGACCTCCGCTATCAACGTGGCCCAGGCCGATACGGGCGACCAGCCGCAGCAGCCTCCGCGGACACGGCCGAGGCTGCAGGATCAGGATGAGGGAGGCACGCAGCGCCCGCCGCGCCGCCAGGAACGCTCCGGATCCGACAATGACGGCGGCAGGCAGCGTCCGCAGCGCAGTGGCGGCCAAGGTGGCGAGGCCCCCGATACGCCCCGGCCACCCCGCACCGGCACGGACAGGGACGCGCCCGCCGCGCCGCGTCCGGCCCAGGAGCAGCGCCAGCCGACTGAGCGGCCTGCGCCCACCCGGCAGAGCCCGGCGCCCGCCGAGCGCACGCGCAGCCAGGACGAGGCGCCCGCTCGCCCCTCGCGACCGAACGCTCAGGAGCGCGACCAGCGGCAGGGCGAGCGCCCGCGCCAGCAGGCCCCGAGCACGCCCGAGCGTCCTTCGGCACCTTCCGCCACGACCCCGGCTCAGCCCAGATCGACGCCTCCCGCACAGCGGCCCGCCGAGCGTCCGCGTCAGGAGCAGGACCAGGATCAGCGCCGGCCTCAATCCGCGCCCACGACCCAGCAGCGGACGACGCCCGAGGCTCCGGCACAGGCGCCCGACAGCCGCACGTTGCGCACGCAGCCTGCCCCCACGCCGTCGGCTCCGGCGCAATCCGCTCCTGCGCCCACGGCGCGGCCAACGCCTCCTCCGGCATCGGCCGCACCCCAGCAGGCTGCACCCCAGCGGGCTCAGCCCCTCGATCCGTCGCGGGTACGCATCGACGATCTGCGTAACCAGCGCCGCGAGCGCCGGGACGGCGACCGGGTCATCATCGAGGAGCCCGGCAACCGCACGATCATCCGCCAGGGCAACAACGTCATCATCCGCCATGACGAATCCGAGCGGTTCCGCCGCATCTATGGTGCGGATGAAGTGCGTGTGGAGCGTCGCGGCCCCGGCGAGGAGGTCACCGTCGTCCGCCGGCCGGACGGTTCGGAGATCGTCACCATCCGCGACGAGGACGGCAACCTGATCCGCCGCGTGCGGCGCGAGCCCGCAGGCCGCGAGGTCGTCCTCATCGAGAACCGCCGCAGCGGCATCGGCGTCCGCCCCGGCTACGGCTACGTGGATGAGGAGGTGCTCCGGCTCCCGCCGCCGGTGGTGCGTATCCCGCGCGAGCGCTACATCGTCGAGACGGAGCGCGCCTCGGAGGCCGACATCGTCGAAGCCTTCACCGCCCCGCCGGTGGAGCGCGTGGAGCGCGCCTACACCCTCGACGAGATCCGCCGCAGCCAGCCTCTGCGCGAGCGCATGCGCCGCGTGGACCTGGACACGATCAACTTCGAGTTCGGCTCCTGGGAGCTGCCGCCGGATCAGACCGACGCTCTCCGGGTGATCGCGGACGGCCTTCAGCAAGCCATCTCCCGCAACCCGAACGAGATCTTCCTGGTGGAGGGCCATACCGACGCGGTCGGCTCGGACGAGGACAACCTGACCCTCTCCGACCGTCGCGCGGAAACGGTGGCGACGATCCTGACGCAGCAGTTCCAGATCCCGGCGGAGAACCTGACCACTCAGGGCTACGGCGAGCAATATCTGAAGGTCGACTCGCAGGGCCCCGAACAGGCCAATCGCCGCGTCACCCTGCGACGCATCACGCCGCTGCTGCAGGGCCAGAACCAGCAGTAGTCCGGGGTCGCTCCCCCCGACGACCGATCACCCGGCGATGGCCCATCGCCGGGTGTTTTCGTTCCGCGCCAGCTTCACGCATGCTTCGCCCGTCACCATGACGTCCGGGAATCAACAATCATAAGAGCCGGACAATGCTCGGACTCCTGCGACGCCACACGCCTCGAGAAGCCTCTCGGGACCTCCCGGAGCCTTCGAGCGCGCCGCCTGCCGTTGCCGCGCAGGACCGTATCCAGAATGTGGAGGTCGTGGATTCGTTGGAGGCCGATGTCCTCAAGGCGATCCGGGATGTCACCCAGGCCATCGCCGTTGCCGCCGCCGATGTGACGGCGGTGGAGAAGGATCTGGCCGAGATCCGCGCCCATGCCGACGATCTGGCTGCATCCGGCCGCACCGCCTCCGGCGAGACGCTCTCACTCGCCTCGTCGACGGAGGAACTCGCCGCAACGGCGTCGGAGATCGCCCGTGCCATGGACCATGCCACCGAGCAGATCGACCGCGCCGTTCAGGCCGCGCAGAAGGCCAGCGCCCTGATCACGCAGCTTTCCGCCGCGACGGGGGAGATCGTCGGCATCGTCGACACGATCTCCGGCGTCGCTCGACAGACCAATCTCCTGGCCCTCAATGCGACCATCGAGGCTGCCCGCGCGGGCGAGGCGGGACGCGGATTCGCCGTTGTCGCCACCGAGGTGAAAGCCCTCTCGACCGAGACGGCCAGAGCCGCCGACACCATCCGCCAGCGCATTGATCGCCTGCGGGAGACGGCGGAGGCTTCCACGGCTTCCGTGGCATCGGTCGTCGAGATGGTCCAGGGCGTCCGCCCCGTCTTCGATACCGTGCGCCAAGCCGTCGGCGATCAGAATGCGGCCATCGGGGACGTTTCGCGCCTTGCGAGCGTCACGTCGAGCAGCGTCAGCCGGGTGAGCGAGCGCGCGGGCGCCGTCGACGCCATCTCTCGCAATGCCAGCCGGCGCGCGAGCGAGGCCGACCAGGCCACCAGGACCGCGGACAATCTGGCGAAAGCCCTGGGGCAGCGTTTCGTCGCCGTCATCCGCCAAAGCGAGATCGGCGACCGGCGGCACTCGGACCGGTTTCCCGTAGAGCGTTCCGCCACGATCCGCATCGGCGCGAGTTCGGCCCGTTCGCGGCTGATCGACATCAGTGCGGGGGGCGTTCTTCTCTCGGCGAACGAGACATTGCGGGCAGCGCCCGGGCAGCATGCCGAACTCGAGACCCTCGAGACGGGCCGGGTCGGCGTTCGCATCGTCGCAACAAGCCCCGTGGGCGTCCATTGCGCGTTTGACCAACCCTCGGCCGAAGCCCGCGGCCGGATCGAGGCTTTCGTCGCCCAGGTCGAGGCCACCTATAAGCCGCGCATCCTCCTGGCCCAGGAGACCGCCGAAGCGGTGCAGTCGCTGATCGAGCAGGCGATCGAGGCCGGAAGCATCCCGCGCGACGCCGTCTTCGATACGGATTACGCGTTGATCCCCGGTACCGATCCCCGGCAATACAGCACAGCCTATCTGTCCGTTTTCGAGAGCATCCTGCCGGCCCTGCTCGAGAGGGTGCTGTCCTCCGATCCTTCGATGGCCTTCTGCCTTGCCATCGACCGGAACGGCTACATTCCGGTCCACAACCGCGTCTACTCGCAGCCGCAGCGTCCAGACGATCCGGTGTGGAACGCCGCCAATTGCCGGAACAGGCGGATCTTCGACGACCGGGCGGGGATCACGGCCGCCCGATCGACACGCCCGTTCCTCGTGCAATCCTACGCCCGCGACATGGGCGGCCGGAAGATCGTGATGATGCAGGAGGTCGACGCGCCGATCCGGCTCCTCGGACGCCATTGGGGCGGTCTCAGGACAGCCTATCGCACCTGAGCCCGACGCGTTGAAAGCGGGTGCCTGCTCAGCCCCTCGGAAACTCCAGACCCATCTCGCGATAGCGCTCCGGATCGTCGCTCCAGTTCTCGCGCACCTTCACGAAGATGAAGAGATGCACGGGCGCCTCGGCGATCTCGGCGATCTCCTTGCGGGCCGCCTGGCCGATGGCCTTGATGGTCTGGCCGCCCTTGCCGAGCACGATCTTGCGCTGGCTGTCGCGCTCCACGAACACGGTCTGCTCGATGCGCACCGAGCCGTCCGGGCGCTGCTGCCACTGATCCGTCTCGACGGTCGATTGATAGGGCAGTTCCTCGTGCAGGCGCTCGTAGATCTTCTCGCGGGTGATCTCCGCGGCGAGCATCCGCAGGGGCGCGTCGGAGATCTGGTCCTCGGGATAGAGCCAGGGGCCCTCCGGCATCATGGCGGCAAGCTGGCTCTTGAGCACCTGGATACCGTCGCCGTTCAGGGCCGAAATCATGAAGGTATGGGCGAATGGCACCTTCTCGTTGAGCTTCGCGGCGAGCTCCAGCAGGCGCGAGCGTTCGATCAGGTCGATCTTGTTGAGGATCAGGACCTTCGGCTGCTTCAGTTCGGGGAGCTTGTCGAGGATGGCTTCCGCCTCCTCGTCGATCCCCCGGCGCACGTCGAGCAGCAGGGCGACCACATCCGCGTCCCCCGCCCCGCCCCAGGCCGATGTGACCATCGCCCGGTCGAGGCGGCGCTTCGGCTTGAAGATGCCGGGCGTATCCACGAACACGATCTGCGTGTCGCCCTCGATGGCGATGCCGCGCACGAGGGCGCGCGTCGTCTGCACCTTGCGCGACACGATCGAGACCTTGGAACCCACGAGCGCGTTGAGCAGGGTCGACTTGCCTGCGTTGGGGGCGCCGATGAGTGCGACGAAACCCGCCTTGGTATGGGTCGGCTCAGGCTGTTCCATGCTCTTCCTCCTTCCAGACGCGTTCCCTGAGGAGAAGACGCCGCGCCGCCGCCTGTTCCGCGATGCGCTTCGATGGACCGTCCCCGAACTCGGCATCCCTGCCCTTCACCTTCACCATCACGCGGAACTGGGGCGCATGATCGGGCCCCGTCTGCTCGGCGATGGTATAGGTCGGGGGCGGCAGGCCGCGCCCCTGGGCCCATTCCTGCAATGCGCTCTTGGGATCGCGCAGGGGGCGCCTCGGGGCCTCCAGCAGGGATTTGAAGCTGCGTTCCACGAGGTCCTTGGCCGGCTCGTAGCCGCCATCGAGGAACACGGCGCCGATGATCGATTCGCACACATCCGCCAGGATGGTCGGGTTGCGCCGCTCGCCCGAATGAGCCTCGCCCGCGCCGAGCCTGAGATAGGGACCCACATCCCAGAGGATCGCGATCTCCGCACAGCTCTCCCGGCGCACCAGCTCGGCAAGCCGCCGCGAGAGCTCTCCCTCCGGCGCTCTCGGGAACAATCTGTAGAGCGTCTCGGCGATGGCCAGGCCAAGCACCCGGTCGCCGAGGAATTCGAGCCGCTGATAGCTTTTCCCCCCGGATCTGGGGGCGCTCACATGGGTGAGCGCCTCCTCGAGAAGTTCAGGCTTCTGGAACTCGTATCCCAGCGTCTTCAGCAACTCGTCGTAATTGGTCTTGCGGCGGGGCACGGCTTAATGGATCCGCTCGAACATGCGATTCCAGCGAATGCGCTGCGGCCATTCCCAGGGCCGCCACAGGGAAGCGCCCTCGTCGATGGAGAAGAAGATGATCTCCGCGCGGCCCACCAGGTTCTCGGCCGGGACCTGCCCCACATTCGCCTCGTCGCGCGAGTCGGTGGAATTGTCCCGGTTGTCGCCCATCATGAAGTAATGGCCCGGCTGCACCGTGTAGACTTCGGTATTGTCCCAATAGGCCCGGTCGCCCTTCAGCTCGATGACGTAATGGCTTGTTCCCTCGGGGAGGGTCTCCTTGTAGCGCGGGACGGCGGTGGGGCGGCCGTATTCGTCCACCGTCTTGTAATCCTCCACGCGCTCGCGCTGGACCGGCTGGCCGTTGATGTGCAGCACGCCGCCGATCACCTGAATGCGGTCCCCCGGCAGGCCGATGACGCGCTTGATGTAGTCGGTGGAGTTGTCCTTGGGCAGCTTGAACACCGCGATGTCGCCGCGCTTCGGCTCGGAGCCGAAGATCCGGCCCGAGAACAGGGGCGGGCTGAACGGCATCGAGTGCTTGGAATAGCCGTAGGCGTATTTCGAGACGAACAGGTAGTCGCCGATCAGCAGGGTCGGGATGAGGGAGCCCGAGGGAATGTTGAAGGGCTGAAACAGGACGGTGCGGACCACCACGGCGATCAGGAGGGCCTGGATGATGACCTTGACGGTTTCCCAGAGGCCTTCTTCTTCCTTTTTCTTCACGGTGCTACCCATGCTGTGCTTGGCGTTGTCGCTCACTTGAAATCGACCCATGCTCGAGAGGAATGCGGCGGCTCCTGGCCGCCTTTCTGCTTGTCGTGGAGTCGAGAGCGGTTTGCACTTCGATACGTAAGTGCAAACCGCTCTCGAGGGTTTGGCCGCAGGGCTTCCGAACCGGGCACGCGGCCCGCTCCGAAGACCATGCTCTATCCTATGGCGGGGCCTGCCGCAACGCGCCCGCCTCTTCCCGGGGACAGGCCTCGATCACCACGAAGGCCTGGGCCAGGGGTGGATCGTCCGTCAGGGAAACGTGGATGACCGGCTCGTAGCCCTGCGGCGTCATGGCCTGGAGCCGCTCCAGGGCTCCGCCGGTCAGGCGCAGGGTCGGACGCCCGCTGGGCAGGTTCACCACCTCCATGTCCCGCCAGAAGACGCCGTGGCTGAGGCCCGTCCCGAGTGCCTTGGCGCAGGCCTCCTTGGCGGCGAAGCGCCGGGCATAGGAGGGCGCGCGGGCGGCGCGGCGGTCGCTGCGGGCCCGCTCGCCTTGCGTATAGATGCGATGGGTGAAGCGGTCCCCGAATCGTTCGATGGAGCGCTCGATGCGGCGGATGTCGCAGAGGTCGGACCCGATGCCGAGAATCATGCGGCCACCTGCGCCCTGCCCTCGTCCATGGCCGCCCGCATGGCGCGAACGGCCTCGTCGAGCCCCATGAAGATCGCCTCGCCGATCAGCGAATGGCCGATATTCAGCTCCGCGATCTGCGGAATCGCCGCGACCGGCCGGACCGAGGCGAGGTCGAGCCCGTGACCCGCATGGATCTCGAGGCCGAGGGACGCCCCATGGGCGGCGGCGGCGCGCAGGCGCTCCAGCTCGTGGGCCACCTTCGCGTCGTCTCCGGCGGCGACGGCCTCGCAATAGGTGCCGGTGTGGAGCTCGACCACGGGGGCGCCCAGGTCCCGGGCGGCCTCCATGACCTTGAGGTCCGGCTCCACGAAAAGGGACACCCGGATGCCCTCGCCTTTGAGTTCCTGAATCATCGGACGCAGATGGGAAGCGCCGCCGATGATGTCGAGTCCCCCCTCCGTGGTCCGCTCCTCCCGCTTTTCCGGGACGAGGCAGGAGGCATGGGGGCGGATCCGGCGGGCGATCTCGATCATTTCCGGGGTCGCGGCCATCTCGAAATTGAGCGGCACGAACAGGTTGCGCTTGAGCCGCTCGATGTCCTGGTCCCGGATGTGCCGCCGGTCCTCGCGCAGATGAGCCGTGATCCCGTCGGCCCCGGCCAGCACGGCCATGTTGGCCGCTCGAACGGGGTCCGGATGGATCCCGCCCCGGGCATTCCGGACGGTTGCGACATGGTCGATGTTGACGCCGAGGCGAAGAGGAAGTGCTTTCATGGAACCTTTGTAGCAGAGGGCCGCTCATTTCATAGACCCGATGAACCCAGGCCGGGACTATGCCCCCAATGAACCTGCCGCGGGACCCTGCCCGTGACGCACCGGGGCTTGCGGCGATATTCTTCAGATGTAATATGGTGTCAGACTTCCAGGATCTAGCCAAGCCAATGCTGCGCATCGCGACCTTTATCGTCATCGGCATCGCCGCCGCAGCATGGTTCCTGTTTGTGATGGCCTTCATCCATGTCGCTGAACCGGGACCAGGGATCAGCTTCGCTGCGATCGGCGTCACCAGCGCGGCCTTTCTGGTCTTCGCCCTGCCCGCCCTCATCCTGGCCTGGGGACGGAAGTTCCTGGGACTCGCCCTCGCCCTCGCCCTGCTGTCCCTGGCGGCTATCGTGCTGGTCGGCTGATTGCCCCACCACGGGACTGCGCCGGAGGCGGGACTGCGCTCCTCGGCGAAGGGCTCATCCTCTTGGCCGTCTTGGACGATCCCGGAGATTGGCCGGCCAGCCACCCGTTCCAGCCCCACGGCCCTGATCCTGTTCTCCGCTCCGCAGCTCTCGTCCTGAGGAGGTTGCATTGCGACCGTCTCGAAGGAGAGGGCGTTTCCAGAGCACGCTGGATCATCCTTCGAGACGCCTGCTGCGCTGCTCCTCAGGATGAGGACGGAGGGTGATGGTGCATTCGCCCCTTCGTCATTGCCTCTCCGTCATGGCCGTCCCCGGACTTGATCCGGGGATTGACCCGGCCATCCACGTCTTCAGGAGCCACCACGCAGTAAGACGTGGATCCCCGGGACAAGCCCGGGGATGACGGCGGAGGGTGGGAGCACCGGCAGCAATCAGCTTGAGATGTCAAAGAGCGGGCAAGCGGGAGTGGCCTCGCGGCGTGTTTCGCCCGAGGTTTAGGATCGAGGGAGGCGCGAG
>Ga0182742_1002243_pt1 | contig 21916 bp, 22 predicted proteins | sample eDN5th37CBELigMG_FD_128880 | JGI IMG/M metagenome (GOLD analysis project Ga0182742, IMG submission 128880) | Enriched Miracle-Growth compost microbial communities from Emeryville, California, USA - eDNA 5th pass 37_C BE-Lig MG (version 2)... ... | reverse complement strand
TTTTCCCGATGGGTGGGCTGCAGTTGCCCGCGAGGGGCCATCCGGTTAGTTTTCGCCGGCGCGCGCCTGCGCGAGCCCACCCGAGCAAGGTCAGACCATGGTTCGCGAGATTCTCATTTGGCCCGATCCCCGTCTCAAGGAGAAGGCGCTGCCCGTCACGGCGGTGGACGACGACGTCCGCCAGCTCATCGACGACATGTTCGAGACGATGTACGCCGCGGAGGGCATCGGCCTGGCCGCCACGCAGATCGGCGTGCAGAAGCGGGTGGTGGTGGTGGACACCTCGTCTGGCGACGAGGAGGTGAAGCCCTTTGCCATGGTCAACCCCGAGATCCTCGAGACCGAGGGGACGATGAAGTACCGCGAGGGCTGCCTCTCGATCCCCGGCGAGGCGGAGGAGGTCAAGCGCGCCGCGCGGGTGAAGGTCCGCTTCCTCGATCGCGAGGGCAAGCAGGTGGAGATGGAGGCGACCGGCCTCACGGCCGTCTGCATCCAGCACGAGTGCGACCACCTCGAGGGCGTCCTCTTCGTCGACCACCTCTCCTCGCTCAAGCGGGAGCTGATCAAGAAGCGGATGAAGCGGCTCAAGGCGGAGAAGGCGGGCGCCGCAGCGCACGCCTGATCGCCAACCGCCGGTACGCAACAGGGCGTGGCCTCGCCGGCCGCGCCCTGCGCGTTCCTACGCTGCGTCGGTGACGCCGATCCGCGGGCAGAGGTCGGCGACCGGGCAACGGGAGCAGGCGGGCTTGCGGGCGTAGCAGCAGCGGCGGCCGTGCCAGACGAGGAGCTGGTGGGCCTTGCCCCACCGCTCGGGCGGGAGGAGCCGCTGCATGTCCAGCTCCACCTTGTCGGGGTCCTCGTGCCGCGTGAAGCCGAGGCGCCTGGCGAGCCGCCCGACGTGGGTGTCGACGGGGAAGGCCTGGCCGTCCAGCGCGTAGACCGCCACCACGCCGGCGGTCTTGCGGCCCACGCCCGGGAGCTTCTCCAGCTCCTCGCGGGTGCGGGGGAGCTCTCCGCCGTGGTCGCGCTCGATCGCCTGCATCGCCGCCACGATGTTCTTCGCCTTGTTGCGGTAGAGGCCGCAGCGCGAGATGTACGGGTAGAGGTCCTCCGGCTGCGCCGCGGCGTAGTCGGCGGCGGTGCGGTACCTGGCGAAGAGGCCCGGGGTGCACCGGTTGACCATCGCGTCCGTGCACTGGGCGGAGAGCATCACCGCCACCAGCAGCTCGAGGTCGTTGGAGAAGTCGAGCTCGATGTGGGCGTCGGGCATCGCCGCGTCGAGGCGATCGATCACCTCGGCGGCGCGGCGGCGCTCCGCCTCGCTCGGCGCGGGCTGCTCCTTCCCCCGGGCGGCGCGCGCCTTCGGGCCGTCCGCCTTGCGCGCGCCGGCGCCCTTCTTGCCGGTGGTGGCCCCCGGCGCCCTCGCCTTCGGCGCCTTCGCCTTCACCGCGGGGGGGTTCGCCGCGCCGGCCTTCGACGCACCCGCCTTCGCGCCTCCGGCTGCCGACGCCGCGGCCTGCGAAGCCGCGCCTTTCGACGCCGCCTTCTTTGCCGCTCGACGCACCGCCCCCGTGGACGCCGCGCGCTCCGCGCCGGCGCTCGTGTCCCCGCTCTCCCGCGCCACGCGCCGCTTCGTGGATGTCGACCTCATCTCCCCGCAGCATAACCGCCCGCACCGCGCTTCGTCGGGGATCCGACATCGCGCCGCCACCTCGGCTATGCTGCCGGCCATGACCACGCCCATCGATCTCCGCTCCGACACCGTAACCCGCGCCTCTGCCGGCATGCGCGAGGCCATGGCCCGCGCCGAGGTGGGCGACGACGTCTACGGCGAGGACCCCACCGTCGCCGCCCTCGAGGCGCGGGTGGCCCGCCTCCTCGGCAAGGAGACCGCGGTCTTCTTCCCCACCGGCACCATGGCCAACCAGGCGGCGATCGGCGCCCAGGCGGGCCCCGGCGACGAGGTGATCTGCGAGGCGGGCGCCCACGTGGTCGGCTTCGAGGGCGGCGCCCTCTCCGCGCTCTGGGGCGCCCAGGCGCGGCCGCTCCCCGGCGAGCGCGGCCTCCTCTCCGCGGCGCAGGTGGCCGCGGCGATCCAGCCCCCCGGCAACGATCACTTCCCCGTCTCCCGGCTGCTCTGCGTGGAGAACACCGCCAACCGCGGCGGCGGGACGGTCTGGCCGCTCGCCCTCCTCCAGGAGGTGACCGGCGTCGCCCACCGCGCCGGCCTCGCCGTCCACCTCGACGGCGCACGCCTCTGGAACGCCTCCGCCGCGAGCGGCGTCCCCCTCGCCGACTACGCCGCCTGCGCCGACACGGTGAGCGTCTGCCTCTCCAAGGGGCTGGGCGCCCCTGCCGGCTCGCTGGTCGCCTGCACCGCCGCCCTCGCCCCGCGGCTGCGCCGCCTGCGCAAGCGCCTCGGCGGCGGCCTGCGCCAGGTGGGCCACCTCGCCGCGGCCGGGCTCTACGCCCTCGAGCACAACCTGCCGCGCATCGGCGAGGACCACCTCAAGGCGCGGCGCCTCGCCGAGCGGCTCGAGGCGATCCCCGGCCTCCGGGTGGAGCCGGTGGAGACCAACATCGTCTTCGCCGAGCTGGCGGAGGGGCTCGACACCGCCACGCTCCTCCCGCGCCTGCGCGAGGCGGGCCTCCTCGCCGGCTCCGACGGCGCGCGGCGCATCCGGCTCGTCACCCACCTCGACGTCTCCCTCGCCGACTGCGAGGAGGCGGCGCGGCGGATCGCCGCGGCGCTCTAGCTCTAGGCGCGCTCCGCCCGCAGCACCGCGCCCCGCGCGGCCTCCAGCGGCGTGGCGCGGGCGCGCAGCCAGGCGTCGATCGCCGGGTAGATCTCGTTGGGCGCCTCCGTGCCCAGGATGAGATCGCCGTGGCCGTACTCCACCCGCGAGCCGTACGCCTTGCCGAAGAGGAGGAGGGTCTTGTCCTCGCAGCGGATCTGCTCCGCGGCCGCGCGCATGCAGCCCGGCGGCGCCATCATGTCCTTCGATCCGCCCACCAGCAGGATCGGCACCCGCAGCGCCCGCATCGACGCCTGGTAGTCCACCTTCCTGTCGAGGGAGCGGATGCAGTCGTTGACCACCCAGTCGGCGAACTGCGCCATCACCCCGGCGGAGATGTCCTCGAAGACGTGGGCCTGGAGCCTGCGGATCACCGGCCCCTCGATGCTCTTCGGTGCGATCACCAGCTCCGAGAAGGGGGGATCGAACCAGCCGGTGAACGGGGCGAGCAGGCGGGAGAGCCAGCGCTTTCGGATGCGCGTCCTGCCGGCGAGCAGCCTGCCCAGCTTCACCAGCCGGACCAGGTAGGGCTGGTGGGCGAAGGACGCGGGCGAGCCCACCGCCACGATCCCGCCGGCGAGGCGGCGCTCCCACGCGGTGCCGCCGAGGGCATAGGCGAGGATCCCGCCCATCGAGTGGCCCACCCACTGCACCCGCTCCGCCCCGGTCACCTCGAGGACGTGGGCGATCGCCGCGGGCACGTCGTGGTGGAGGTAGTCGTCGAAGGAGAAGCCCCAGCGCAGATCGTTGAAGAGGCCGGGGCGATCGCTCCCGTGGTGGCTGCGCAGGCTGAGGACGAAGCAGTCGCGCCCCCGCTCGGCGAGCGCCTGGGCAAGGCCCAGCGGCGGGTCCCAGTCGAGGTTGTAGTGGTTGGCGCCGAGTCCGTGGCAGAGGATCACCGGCTCGGCGAAGCGGGGGCCGTCGCCCCGGGGCCGGTAGCGCCGCAGCGCGATCCGCCACCCGTCCGCGGTGCGCACGTAGTGGATCTCGTCGGGCCGGTCGCGCGGCGCGAAGCGCGCCCGCCAGAAGGCGAGGTGCGCCCAGGCGAGGAAGCCGAAGGCGAGCGCCCCGAGGAGCGCGAAGGCGATGGCGAGGAGCGGCGACAGAACGAACCTCCTCGCCAGATGGTGCCCGCCCCGCCTCCCGCGGACAACCCGATTTGCCGCACTGCGCCATTGGCGCCGTCCCCCCGGCGAATAGGCCCCCCTTCCGCCCGGTTTCTCCACCAGCCAGGGAGGGAAATCCCGTGCGCGGTGCGCACCCGTTTTCCCACTTGCCAAACGCGCCCCGCCCTGCGATCGGGCCGCAGCCCTCCGGACGCCGGGGGTGCGCCCGGGTGGGCTACGGGCACGAGGCTTGCTTTCTCCGCCGTACATGGGTGGAATCGCTCGTTCGGTAGTGGCGAGCTCCGGAGCGTGGCTCCACCCAGAGGTCCCCGCGCATGATCGGTCCCCGCAAGTGGCTCTACATCCTCCCCAACCTCTTCACGTTGACGTCGATCTTCTGCGGCTTCTACGCGATGAGCCTGGCGAGCGGGGAGGCGACGCCCGAGCGGCTCTACGCCGCGGCGCTGGCGATCCTCTTCGGCATGCTCTGCGACGGCCTCGACGGCAGGGTCGCCCGCCTCACCCGCACCCAGTCCGACTTCGGGATGCAGCTCGACTCGCTGGCCGACGTGATCACCTTCGGCGCGGCGCCCGCGCTCCTCGTGTGGAAGTGGGCGCTCGCGCCCCTCGGCTTCTGGGGCCTCCTCATCGCCTTCGCCTTCGCCGCCTGCGGCGCGCTCCGCCTCGCCCGCTTCAACGTGCTCGAGATGCGCGGCGCCAAGGGGAGCTCCGCCTTCTTCGTCGGCCTGCCCATCCCGCTCGCCGCCGGCGTGATCGTCTCGATGGTGGTGGCCCACTACAAGACCGTGGGCGGTGAGGAGCTTCCCCCCGCGCTGCCGGTGGCGGTGCTGGTGGTGCTGCTCGCCTACCTGATGGTCTCGACGGTGCGCTACCGCACCTTCAAGCGGATGCAGCTCTCCCGGCGCACCGCGGCGACCTTCGCCTTCCTCGCCACCAGCGGCCTCGTCCTCACCCTGCAGTACCGGGCGAGCTTCGCGCTCGTCGCCTTCGCTGCCGTCTACGTCTTCGCCGGCCTCGCCGAGGAAGTGATCTTCTTTCGCCGCCGCCGCGAGGAACGTCTTGCCGCCCGCGCCGCGGCCACGGTAAGCGGCAGGACCGCCGTCGTCACCGACGACGACGAGGACGACGAGGACGAACGCTGAAATGACGCCGGCCGACGGCCCCCGATCCCTCACCGACTCTGCCGCTGCAGCCTCGCGCATGCCGCGGCAGACTCGTTCCTGGTACGACCTCTTCTCGCTGGTGTGGAGCTCGGGGCTCGGCGCGGGCTACTTCCCCGTCGCCTCCGGCACCTTCGGCACGCTGGTCGCGCTCCCCTTCGCCTTCGCCCTCTCCTTCCTCTACCAGCCGTGGTGGGCGTGGGCCCTGGTGGTGGTCCTCTTCACCGCGGTGACGGTGCAGGCGGCCCACCGCGCCGGGCAGATCTACGGCATCGTCGACGCGCGCTACATCGTCTCCGACGAGTTCGCCGGCCTCTTCGTCACCCTCGCCTTCCTCCCCTTCACCTGGCAGACCGCCGTCTTCGGCTTCTTCGTCTTCCGGGTGCTCGACATCCTCAAGCCCTGGCCCGCCTCCTTCTTCGACCGGCAGGTGAAGAACGGCTTCGGCGTCACCATGGACGACGTGATGGCGGGGGTGTACGGGCGGATCGTGATGGAGGTCTTCCTCCGGCTCGGCTGGCTCACCTTCTGACCCGGCGCCTGGCGACGCCGCGGGAGCGCCCATGCGGATCGAGCTGATCACCACCGGGGACGAGCTGGTCTCCGGGCAGATCGTCGACACCAACAGCCCCTGGCTGATGGACCGCCTCTTCGCCCTCGGCGAGCAGGTGGCGCGGAAGGTGGCGGTGGGCGACGACCTGGACGAGATCGTCGCCGCCCTGCGCGAGGCGGCGGCGCGCGCCGACCTGGTGCTGGTCTCCGGCGGCCTCGGCCCCACCCTGGACGATCTCTCCGTCGACGCGGCGGCCACGGCCTTCGGCAGGGAGGTGGTGGTCGATCCCGCCCAGCTCGAGCGGCTGCGGACGATCTTCTCCCGCCTCGGGCGCGAGCTCACCCCCAACAACGAGCGGCAGGCGCGGGTCCCCGCCGGCGCCGAGGTGCTGGGGAACGACTTCGGCACCGCCACCGCCTTCGTCCTCCAGGAGGGGCGGACCTCGCTCTGGTTCCTCCCCGGCGTCCCCCGCGAGCTGAAGGGGTTGTGCGAGAAGCACCTCTTCCCGCGGCTGCGCGAGGCCCACGAGCGCGCCGGCATCCACCGCTGCTACCGGGCGGTGAAGTGCTACGGCATCCCCGAGAGCCACATGGACCAGGCGGTGCGCCCGCTCCTCGCCCGCCACCCCCACGTGCGCTACGGCACCCGCACCTCCTTCCCCGAGAACCACGTGAAGCTCCTCGCGGAGGGCGCCACGCCGGAGGAGGCGCGGGAGCGGTGCGAGGCGCTGGAGCGGGAGGTGCGGGAGGCGCTCGGCCCGGTGGTCTACGGGGGCGCCGACGACACCTTCCCGGGCGCCACCCTCGCGGCGATCCGGCAGCGGGGGTGGAAGGTCTGCTTCGCCGAGTCCCTCACCGCCGGCGCCGCGGCGGCCCTCCTCGCCGACGCGCCGGGCGCGAGCGAGGTCCTCCTCGGCTCGTCGGTGGTCTACCACCCCTCGCTCAAGGAGCGCTGGCTCGGGGTGCCCGCCGAGGTGCTGGAGCGCGAAGGGGCGGTAAGCGAGGCATGCGCCCGCGCGATGGCGGAGGGGGCGCTCCGGGCGAGCGGCGCCGACGTGGCGGTCTCCCTCACCGGCTACGCGGGCCCGGGCCCCGGCCCCGAGGGGCTCCCCGCCGGAACCGTCTTCGCGGCCATCGCCGGCGGCGGGCCCACCCGGGTCTGGAAGCGGAACTTCCCCTTCGACCGGGCCCAGGTCCGCAGAGGCGCCGCCTTCCTCGCCCTGGAGCTGATCCGCCGCCGCGCCCTCGGCCTGGAGCGGGAGCGGGCCTGAAGGGGGCCTGCCGTGCCCCTTCCGCCCGGCGGAATGTGCGGCTGCCGACCGGGCCCGCACCTGGAAGCATGCTTCCCGGGCGATCTCGCGCTAGGATCGCTCCGAGTGACGAAGCGTCTTCACACCCGGGTCGACAGTGGCATCCGCCTCGACCCCCTGGGCCGGTTCTGGCACGACGACGAGCTCGTCGAGAATCCGGCGATCGCGCGCGCGTGGCACAAGGGCCTCGAGCGGGCGGAAGACGGCCGTTACTTGATCCGCTTCGGCAGGGACTGGGCGTTCGTCACCATCGAAGACGCCCCGTACCTGGTCCGGCGGGTCGTTTCCGACGACGAGGGCCGGCTCCGCCTCCTCCTCTCCGACGAGAGCGAGGAGCTCCTCGACCCACGCACCCTCGCGCGTTCCGCGGAGCACGTCCTCTACTGCAGGGTGAAGGGGGACCAGCGCGCCCGCTTCAGCCGGCAGGCGCAGGCCGACCTGATGGAGTTCCTGCACGAGGAGGAGCCGGGACGGTTCTTCCTCGTTCACGGGGCCGATCGCTGGCCGATCGGCACCGACCCGGGCAGACCGCCGCCGCGTCCGGAAGAGGGCGCGGTGCCAGCCGACAACCTTCCACCGTGGGCACGGACATGAGCGCTCTTTCCAGTGGGATCGGCGTGTTCGCGGATTGTGGGGCCCGGGTCGCCGTGTTAGCAGGGAGAGGAATCGAACTTTCGGGCAGCCCGGCGCCGCGATGCGCGCGCGTGGAACCGCCCCCCATCGGAGGCAGCGCCGGCCAGCGTGCAGCCGCCTCCCAGCTCTCTGAGGCTTCACTTGGACCAGATCACCAGCGCCGCCATCGGCGGCGAGCATGGCGTCCACCCGTCCACCGACGATTCGAACCAGCAGGCGACGGCGCCCGGTAGCCCGGCCCCCGCGGACGGCAAGGAGGCCGCCGGCGGCGAGGCCACGGCGCGGACCCGGCGCCGCAGGCGCGGCCGCCGTGGCGGGCGGGGCAGGCGCAAGAACGGCGAGGCGGCGGCCTCGCAGGAAGCTCCCGAGGCCCCCCAGGAGGGCGCGGAGGCGGCGTCGCCCGCTCCGGCGGAGGCCGTTCCCGCGCCCGCGCCCGCGGCGGCGCAGCAGGGAGCGCCCGTCGCGGAGGCCCGCCCCCGCGAGCAGCGGCAGCAGCAGCCCCAGCAGCAGAAGGGGCAGAAGCCCGCGCCCGTCGCCGCCCGGCAGGAGGCCAACGGCCGCGACCGGAACCGCCAGCAGCAGCAGCGGAACGGCGGCGACGCCCGGGCGCGGCAGGCGGACAGGAACCGCCACGATCGCCGCGGCAACAACCGCCGCGGCCACAAGCCCGAGGAACCCCGCCGCCCCGGCGACCCCGTCCCCTCCGCCGCCATCTGGGCGGGGTGGAGCGCGGCCCGCTTCGGCAACGGCGGCGACCGCGACTGAAGCCCGGCCGCGGGGCGTCGGCGACGGACCTCGCGCGCCGCCGTGCAACCGTGGCGACGGATCCTCGGGAGGCGCGGTCCGCCACCGCGGACCGTCGCGAGCGGCCGCGCGTCCTCCGGCGCGGCGGGCACGTCCCGCAGGCCGGCACGTACCGTTCCGGTTGGAGCGAGCCACGCTCTGCGGCGTCGCTGCGATTCTCCGAGCCGCCCAGCCTTCCCGGGCGTATACGTGCGCTCCATGCCGCTCCCGCCCGTCGTCCTCGAGGGCCGGCTCGTCCGGCTCGTCCCCCTCCGCCCCGACCACTTCGAAGCGCTCTACCGCCAGGCGGATCGCGACGTCTTCGAGCACGGCATCGACTGGCCGGCGGACGACTCCTTCGCGGCGTTCGCCCGCTGGCAGGGCCGGCTCCTCGACAGGGAGGACGTCCTCCCCTTCGCGGTGATCGCCGCGGCGAGCGGCGCGCCGGTGGGCGTCACCACCTTCCTCGGCCACCGCCCGCACGACAGGGCGATCGAGATCGGCGCCACCTGGTACGGCCCCGCCGCGAGGGGCAGCGGGATCAACGCCGAGGCCAAGCTCCTCCTCCTCCGCCACGCCTTCGGCACCCTCGGCGTGCGCCGGGTCCAGCTCAAGACCAGCAGCGAGAACCGCCGCAGCCAGCGCGCCATCGAGAAGCTGGGCGCGGTGCGCGAGGGCGTGCTCCGCAAGTTCCAGGTCCGCGCCAACGGCGTCTCCCGCGACACGGTGATGTACTCGATCACCGACGACGACTGGCCGCGGGTCGAGGCGGCGCTGGTGGCCCGGCTCGCGGGCGCGGGCGGTTGAGAAGCGGCGACTCGCTCCGCCGGAGGCAGAGCACGCGCAACGCGCTCTTGCGCGCCAGCGCGCGTCCTCCGCCGCGGCCCGCGCAGGCGGAGCCGGGTGGAGGGGATGCAAGCGCAGAACGGGCGCCCGTCCCCCGGCGGGCCGGCGCTCCCGGCGGGCGCGGTGGCGGCCGGACGCGCCTGCCCGGCGCCTCCCGCGCTGCAACGGGCTCCTGATCCCGTCCGGCGCCCCGCCCCGCGCGGCAGCCGCCACCCGTTCCCGACCGAGCGTCCTCCCGGCGCGGCGGCCGTAGATCCCCAGCGCAGCCGCCGCGCACGCCCAGCTTGCGCCGGTTTCACCGGACTTCGAGGTCTTGCAATTCCGCCGAGACTGTGGCCAAATCCGCGCGCCGATTTTGAGAGGCCCATTCAAAATCATCTTCACCGCATCGCTGGGCCGAGCAACCATGGACGCAACTCCCGACACCCGCGTGCACGGAGCGAGGCGCGCCGCGCCCCTTGCCCGGATCCTCGGCGCGGCGCTCGCCGCGTCCGCGCTCCTCGCCCCCGTCGCCGCGCCGGCGCAGGCGCCGCAGCTCACCCCGCCGCGCATCGTCGAGGAAGCCGCCCCCGCCTATCCGCCGGAGGCGCTCGCCGCCGGTGTCGAGGGGCGCGTCGTCCTCCGCCTCACCATCGACGCGCACGGCAGCGTCATCGCCGCGGAGGTGGTGGAGAGCGCCGGCCACGGCTTCGACGAGGCGGCCCTCGCCGCCGCCCGGGAGATCCGCTTCTCCCCCGCCCTGCGCGGCGAGACGCCGGTGGCCTCCCGCATCCTCTACGCCCACGAGTTCCGCCTCCCGCCCCCGCCCGCCGAACCGGAGCCTGCGCCGCAGGCAGCGCCGGCGGAGGAAGGCGAGCTGCAGGTGATCGTCCGCAAGCAGTCGGAGGCCGATCGTCTCCGCCGCTCCGCGGAGGCGGTGCAGGTCCTCGAGCTGGAGGGCGAGCACCGCGAAGCGGCCGACCTGGGCGAGGTGCTCGCGCGCACCGAGGGCGTGGGCGTCCGCCGTGGCGGCGGCCTCGGCTCGGGGACGCGCTTCTCCCTCGCCGGCCTCACCGACGATCAGATCCGCTTCTTCATCGACGGCATCCCCCTCGAGCTCGCCGGCCACCCCTTCGGCATCTCCAACGTGCCGGTCAACCTGATCGACCGCGTCGAGATCTACCGCGGCGTGGTGCCGATCCGCTTCGGCGCGGACGCGCTGGGCGGCGCGGTCAACCTGGTGTCGCGCCGCGAGCGCGCGGGCACCCACGGCTTCGCCTCCTACCAGATCGGCTCCTTCGGCACCCACCGCCTCGCCGCCGGTGCGAGCCACCGCGACGACGCGAGCGGCTTCTTCGCCCGCGCCACCGGCTTCCACGATCAGGCGGAGAACGACTACTCCGTCACCGCGGAGAACTTCGACTACGCCACCGCCCGCACGCTCCCGCCGGCGGAGTTCGAGCGCTTCCACGACGCCTACCGCGGCAGCGGCGCGGAGGTCGAGGTGGGCCTCGTCGATCGCCCGTGGGCGCGGCGCATCTCGCTGCAGGCCTTCCTCTCCGACTTCGACAAGGAGATCCAGCACGACCAGGTGATGCGGAACCCGTACGGCGACGCCACCTGGGGCGAGCTGAGCGGCGGCCTCGACCTCCGCTACGAGCAGGCGCTCTCCCACGACACGCGGCTCCACGCGGTCGTCGGCTGGACCCACGAGCGCAGCCATCTGCTCGACGTGGGCACCTGCATCTACGACTGGAGCGGCGACTGCGTCGGCAAGCGCAACAAGCCCGGCGAGATCGACCGCGACCCCCGCGATCAGGTCCACGAAACCGACAGCCTCTTCGGCAGGATCCTTTTCGACTGGGAGCTCGGCTTCGACCACACCCTGCGCCTCTCCCTCGCCCCGACCGCGGCGACCCGCACCGGCGACGAGCGGCGGCAGGCGACGCTCGATCAGGTCGATCCCCTCAACGCCCGGCGCGATCTCTTCACCCACGTGGGCGGTCTCGAGTACCAGGCCAATCTCCTGGGCGGGCGCCTCGAGAACATCGCCTTCGTCAAGAGCTACCTCCAGGTGGTGCGATCGGAGGAGCCGCGGGGCGGCAACGTCTTCATCGACCGCGACCGCGACACCCACCACCTCGGCTTCGGCGACGCGCTCCGCTACCGCTTCGTCGACTGGCTGTGGGCCAAGGCCTCGTGGGAGATGGCGACGCGCCTGCCGCGGCCGGACGAGATCTTCGGCGACGGCGGCCTGATCGATCCCAACCTGGAGCTGGAGCCGGAGCGGAGCCAGAACTTCAACCTCGGCGCCACGATCGACGCGCGGACCACCGGCGGCGACTTCCGCTTCGACGTCAACGGCTTCCTGCGCGACACCGATCGGCTGATCATCCTCTACGGCTACGAGAACTTCTACAAGCACCAGAACGTCTACGCCGCGCGCTCGCTCGGCGTCGAAGGGGCGGCGGGCTGGACCGCCCCCGGCGGCCTCTTCGCGGTGGACGGAAACGCCACCTGGGTGGACCTGCGCAACACGTCCGCCGACGGCGTCTTCGGCTCGTACGAGGGCGATCGCATCCCCAATCGCCCCTGGTTCTTCGCCAACCTGGCCCTGCGCTTCGTGGTGCGCGACACGGTCGGCGCCGGCGATCACCTCGAGCTCGCCTGGCAGAGCCGCTACGTCCACGGCTTCTTCCGCGACTGGGAGAGCAACGGCGCCACGGAGTTCAAGCAGAAGATCCCGTCGCAGCTCCTCCACTCGGTAACCGCCACGCAGCAGGTGAAGAGCCCGATCGGCGCGCTCACCTTCGGCGCCGAGGTCCAGAACCTCGCGGACGAAACCGCCTACGACTTCTACGGCCTGCAGCGCCCGGGCCGCTCGTTCCACTTCAAGACCACCGCCGAGTTCTGATCCGGCGGCGGCCGAGACGCCACCTCCACCTGACGGAGCCAATCCGATGAAGAAGACCTCCCTCCCGCTCCTGCTGCTGGCTGCGACCCTCGCCGGCTGCGACGATTCCTCCGAGACCCCGAACGAAACGGCCTGCATCGACCTGGGCGACGGCCCCGTCTACCTCGTCCACTCCGCGGTGGAGGGGACCGACGGCCGCAGCAACTACTTCACCCTCACCACCCGCCTCGACGGCGGCACCCTCGACTACGGCACCTCGATCCCGCTGATGGGCCGCCCGCGCCTCTACGCGCAGGAGGGGCTGGGCTTCTTCGCCATTGCAAACGCGGAGACGAAGGAGATCACGAAGTACGAGCTGGGCGACGACGGCTGCTTCGTGAAGGGCCCGTCGCTCAACCTCGCCGCCCGCGGCGTCACCGCGATGGGCGCGCAGGCGGTCTACTTCGCCAGCGCGACGCGCGCCTACTACAAGGATCCCGGCGAGGCGCAGATCATTGTGTGGAACCCCACCGAGATGATCGTCGAGGACACCATCGCCCTGCCTGCTTCGGTGGTCCGCGACGGCTGGCTCACCAGCTTCGGCGACTGGGTCGCCCGCGACGGCGAGGCGTTCTTCACCGTGAGCTGGACCAGCCCGACCTACGATCGCGTCGCGCCCGGCACGGCGCTGGTGCGCATCGACACCGCCACCAACGAGGTGACCGTGACCGAGGACCTGCGCTGCCGCGGGATCGAGACCGCCGGCAACATCGACGGCACCCTCTACTTCTTCTCCGGCGTGATCAGCCCCTTCGGCTACCAGATCTACGGCGACGACGGCGGCCAGCCGGACTGCATCCTCCGCGTCCTCCCCGGTGAGCAGGCCTTCGACGGCGACTGGGTAGGCAGCCTCTCCGAGGCGCTGCCGGAGAACACCGCCGCCACCGCCAGCGCGGTCTCCGAGGACGGCGAGGTCTGGGTGCAGGTCGTCGACCTGGCCACCGCCCCCACCGAGGCGGGCTCCACCTACGGTCAGTGGTACGCCGCCGACTGGACCTGGTGGCACGTGCAGATGCCGGGCCTGACCGAGGCGGTGCAGGCCCCCACCCAGCCCGGCGCCTACAGCAGCTTCACCCTCAGCGCCGACTCGGGCTTCTACATCAGCCAGACCGCCAGCGACTACTCGGAGACCACGCTGATCGATCTGAGCGGCGCGGAGCCGAAGCCGGGCCTCAACCTGCCGGGCTTCGTGCTCGACATCGTCCGCGTTCGTTGAGGCGAAGGGCGAGCTCGGCCCGGAGGGATCGCGATGGCCAACCAGAAAAACCGCGCCCACTGGATCCTGTGGGACGTCCACGCCTGGACCGGCGTGGTCTCCGGGCTCGTCCTCTACGTGATGTTCTTCACCGGGGCGTTCGTCCTGTTCCGGAGCGAGCTGCGGAGCTGGAGCTTCGGCCCGCAGCCGCCACCGGTCGAGCGCTCCGTGGAGGAGACCGCGGCCCCCCTCCTCGCCGCCCGCGCCGACGTCGCCTGGCTGTTCGAGCTGGGCGACGACGGCGCCCGGGTGATCGGCGGCCAGATGCGCGCCCGCGGGCAGCGCGACCACTTCACCATCGACGGCAGGAGCGGCGCGCTGGTGCAGGAGTGGACCGCCGTGGAGCGGATCCTCTGGCACCTCCACTTCCTCTACCAGCTCCCCTTCGGCTTCTACCTCTCCGGCTTCTTCGGGCTGGCGCTGGTGCTGGCGATCGTCACCGGCGTCGTCATCCACTGGCGCAACATCCCGAGCCAGCTCCTCCGCTTCCGGCCGGGAAGGGCGGCGAAGATCGTCTGGACCGACGCCCACAAGGTGCTGGGCACGGTGGGCCTCCCCTTCCTCCTCGTCTTCGGCCTCACCGGCACCATCATCTGCCTCGGCCCGCTCCTCCTCCAGGCCCACACCGCGGCGACCTTCGGCGGCGACCACGACCAGGCGGAGGAGATCCTCGGCTTCGTCCACGCGGACGTGGAGCCTGCCGGCGCCCCCGGCCCCCGCCTCCCCTACGACGCGCTGATCGCGCGGGCGAAGGCGGCGGTCCCCGGCCTCGAGCCGGAGTGGATCCGCTTCCAGCACCCGGGCGACGCCAACGAGGTGCTCAACGTCTACGGCGCCCGCGTGCGCGGCGAGCCCTTCGGCCACGCAACCGTGCTGCTGCGCGCCGCAGACGGCGCGGTGCTCGCCGCCAACGCCCCCGCCACCCGCGGCCCCGGCGCGATCGCCACCGCCGCCGCTTTCGCCCTCCACTTCGTCAGCTACGGCGGGACCGCCATCCGGCTCGTCCACGCCCTCCTCGCCCTCGGCGGCTGCGCGATCATCTTGAGCGGCTTCGCCGTCTGGCTGGCGCGGCGCGAGGCGGCGCGCGCCTCCCGCCCCAACCGCTGGCTCCTCTCCCTGGTGATCGGCACCGGCGCCGGCCTGCCCCTGGGCACCGCGGCGCTCTTCGCCGCGAGCCGCGCTCTGCCCGCCGATCTGCCCTGGCGCGTCGGCTGGGAGAACGTGGCCCTCTTCGGCACCTGGTTCGCCGCCACCCTCTACGCCTTCGCGCCGCTGCCCCGCCGCCGCGTCATGCGCGATCTGCTCCTCGCCGCCGGCGCGCTCTGGGGCGCCGCCGCGCTCCTCGATCTGGCGGCGGGCTTCCGCCCGGAGGCGGCGGGGGTCGATCTGGCGCTCGTCGCCTTCGCGGTCTTCTCCTTCTGGCTCTCGTCCCGCATGCACGTCGCCGCGCGCGCGCCGCTCCTCGCCGCGCAGGAGGGTTGACGATGGAGTTCGCCACCGGCCTCGCCGTCCTCTACGTCGGTGCGGCGCTCGTCTGGGGCGCGGAGCCCGGCCGCCTTCCCTTCGCGGTGCCGGAGCGGCCGGTGCGGCTGCTCGGCGTCGTCCTGATCGCCGCGGCGCTCCGCTGGTTCGTCGCGGGCAGCGGCGCGATCGTGGGCGCGATCGAATGGACGATCTCCCTCTCGTTCGTAGCAAGCACCGTGGCGCTCGCGGCGCCGCTGCGCCCCCGCGCTGCGGTGGCCGCCACCGCCTGCGCCGCCCTGCTCGCCGTGGCCCTGGAGATCGCCCGATGAACCTCGCCACCGATCACGGCGCCGGCCGGACCACCGCGGCGCTCCTCGGCAGCCTGCCCGTCGCGCTCTCCGCGAGCATCGCCCTCGCCCGGCTCCTCCCCTTCGACGTCGATCTGCGCTTCACCCTGGGCTTCTTCTCCTTCTTCGCTCTGTGGCCCGCGGCGATCTGCTGCCTCTTCCTCGCGCGCTCCGGCCTGCGCGCCTGGGTCTGGGCACTCGGGTGCACCGCCGCTGCTGCCGCCCTCGCGCAGCTCGGCGGCTGACACGCTCCCTGCGCCGGGGTAGTGCGGATTTCCCCACCTCCCGCCTGCAGCCCGCGCCCCGTAGGTTCCGCGCCCCCAGCGAGCCCAGGACCCCACATGCGCACCACCCAGGCCATCGCGGCCTCCCTCCTCACCCTGCTGACCCTCGTCGCCCACGCCGCGTGCGGCGCGGACGGCGGTTCCGGCGGTGATCCCGCCACCGCGCCGCTCACGCCCGCCCGCACCGCGGTGGGCGAGCCGAGCGGCGAGCGGGTCACCGCCACCATCGGCCCCGCGGGCGGCAGCCTCGCCTCCGCGGACGGCGCCCTCCTCGTCGAGGTGCCCGCAGGCGCCGTCGCCGAGGCGGTGGCGTTCGGCATCCAGCCCATCGCCAACCACGCCCCCGGCGCGATCGCCCCGACCGCCTGGCGGCTCCTCCCCGAGGGCGTGGAGTTCGCCGCTCCGATCCGCCTCACCTTCCGGCCCACCGGGGAGGAGCTCGCCGGCACCGCGCCGTCGCTGCTCCGGGTGGTGCGCCAGGACGAGGATCGCCACTGGCGCCTCCACGAGGCGGTGGAGATCGACGAAGAGGCGGGGACGATCCGCGCCGACGTCGACCACTTCAGCGACTGGTCGCTGGTGGCAGGCGCGCTCCTCTCGCCCCGTTCGGCGAAGGTCCGGGTCGACGAGAGCCTGCAGATCTCCGTGGTCTTCTGCGAGGTGCTCTCGGGGGAGGATCTCCTCGCTCCCCTCGTCGCCACCTGCCGCTCGAGCGAGTTCTTCCCCCGCGTCGTCCGCGGCTGGTCGGTGAACGGCGCGGAGGGCGGCAGCGCCGCCACCGGCACCGTGATCCAGCAGGAGGACGGCTCGGCGATCTACACCGCGCCCGCCTCCATCCCCTCGTCCAACCCGGTCGCCGTCTCCGCCCGCTACCGCAACGTGACCGATGGTCACCAGGTGCTGCTCGTCTCCAACGTGCTCGTCGAGGAGGCAGCCTGCGGCGAAGATCCCCTGCGGCTCTGCAAATACGATCTGGTCGCGCTCGACGGGCAGCCGCTCCCCTTCCGCGACCTCCCCCGCGCGCCGTGGGAGAACGAGGAGGAGGTGACCAGGGGGCAGCTCACCCTCGACGACTACGACGGAGACGGCGACGGCACCTGGGCGATCCGCTACACCTGGATCGAGAAGCGCGCCCACGACGAGCTCGAGCACACCGTGCAGTTCGCGGGCGACTTCGAGCCGAAGGAGGGCGGCGGCACGCGCTTCGTCTCACTCGACGGCACCACCTTCCAGGGGACGATCGAGGCGTCGTCGGTGACCGTCCACGGCTTCCCGTTCTCGACCAGCAACGCCACGATGAACGCGAGCCTCCAGTTCGAGCGGTAGGCGCCGGGAGGACGTCGCTCTCGCTCCGGGTGGGGTCGCAGCGCGGCGCCTGCACGGGTCTGTCGCCTCGTGCGGGATGCGGGAATCCGCACGGGCCGCACGGGCGCCGCCGGCGCATTCCTCCCCCCTCCAGCGATCGACCTGCCGCGGGCTGCCTCCCGGCGCAGGCCTTCGCCGCGAAGAGAAGGAGTGCGCCCGTGTCTCTTCCGTCCTTCGCCCGCGCCCGCCCCGAGACCCGCGCGGGCTATCGCTTCCTCGCCGTCTGGCTCGCCGCCGCCTTCGTCCTCGCCATCACCGAGCTGCAGGGCCGGTTCGTGATGGAGCGTCCGCAGACGGTGCCGCTCTGCATCTGGGGCCTCCCCCTGGGGGCGCTCGCGTGGCACTGGCGGAGCCGCTCGCTGCGCCGCTTCACCCGCACCCACGACCCGCAGCCGGCGGAAGCGGGGACGCTTGCGCTGCGGGAGACGCCATCCTCTGCCGGGGCCGGTGCAGGCGGGACAGGGGAAAGGACGTTCGGGCGGGATCAGGCCACCCGACCGAGTGGCGCCGGCGACCAGAACTGCCACTCCTCCCACGCCTGCGTGGCGAGGTAGGCGAAGCCCGGGTGGGGCGCTTCCCGGTAGCGGCGGAGCGCTTCGCCCGCCACCCGGACCGGGCTGCCCGCCAGCACCACCAGGGCATGCAGGATCGCCCCCTCTTCGCTCGCGGGGGCGGTGAGCACACCGGCGCAGCGGGCGATCTCTGCCTCGTCCGCCTCCCGCTGCAGGACCGCCGCCCGCCGCGCGGCGATCCAGCGGCGCAGCGCCTCGAGCTCCGGGTCCCTACCCTGGTGCGCATCGTTCTGCCGCATGCTTCCCCCCTGGGCGGGCGATGGGGTATTGCCCCCCAACGCCATCCGCTCGCGCGGTTTTCCGCACATGCCCACCTCGGGGAGCCTCGTCCGGCCCCGCGACGGTCTCGCAGGCCATCTGCGTCCGCTCGCGGTGGGGCGCGGGGATCGCGGCGCAGCCGGGCAGCGCCATGCCCAGCGCCTCCGCCACGCAGTTCATCGAGCGCGCGGTACCCATGGTGTTGCAGTGGTCCGTGCTCGGCGCCGGCCGGCGACGCGCTCCATGAACACCTCGTGGCGATCACACCCGCCGCGAGGCGCCGCCGCGACTCCAGACGACGAGCCCCGATCCCGAGCGCCGCCCCTCGTACCAGCCGTTGAGCGTGGGACCGCCCGAGAGGACGATCCCCGGGAGGTCGACCGTCGCCGCGGCGGTGCCGGTTGCAGGGGACCCGGTCGCTGCCCGTCTACGCGATCCCGACGATCGGCCGGCCCGATTGCAGATCCTCCCTCGCCCGTATCGAGGAAGCGTCGAGGGAATGCCCGCGCTGTCCCGCCACGCCTGGCTGCGGACGCCCGGGTGGAGAGTGGTGCACGTCCCCCACGGAAGTCGGGCAGCTGCGCATGCGGTCCGTCGCAACCGCGCGGGGTTGCACACGCGGTCGGCTCGACCGATCTCCAAGACGAGGTCTGCGCGTGCAAGGAGCGTCGAAGTGAAAGCGGTTGCCCTCTTCCCCCACGCGCGCGACCCGCGGCTCGTCGATCTCCCCGAGCCACCGCCGCCCACCGGGCGGCAGGTGAAGCTGCGCCTCCTCGTGGTGGGGATCTGCGGCACCGACCGGGAGATCGCCTCGTTCGAGTACGGCGCGCCGCCGCCCGGCTCCGATCACGTGGTGCTCGGGAACGAGACGCTCGCCCAGGTGGTGGAAGTGGGGCGCCTCGCCGAGTGTGCCGGCACCTTCGGTGTGATCTTCGCGGTGGTGGGCATCTCGCAGGTGGCCTTCACCGCGCTGCCCGCACTCGACCCGAGCGGACTCTTCGTTTTCGACGGCGTGCCCGCCCTGAACGGAAAGGTCGAGATCGACACCCACTCCCGCCAGGTGGTGCGCGCCAATCCAATCGTGCTCGGCACCGTCAACGCCGGGTTCCGCTCGTCCAGCCGGGCGCTCCACGAGCTCGCGCAGGCGAGGTTTCTCTTTCCCGAGCGGATGCGCTCGCCGATCACGCGCAGGATCCCGATCGACGGGGCGCCCGACTCGATCGCGACCCGGGCCCGCATCAAGCGCGTCGTCGAGGTCGGCAGGCGGGTGGAGGCGTGATGGCGGCCCCGTGGATCGACGTGAGCGTCCCGCTGCGCCCCGGCATGCTCCACTGGCCGGGCGACCCGCCCCTCGAGATCAAGCGGGTCTCCGATCTCGCCAGGGGCGATCCCGCCACCGTCTCCCGCCTCACCCTGGGCGTACACAGCGGTACCCACGTCGACGCCCCGGTCCACTTCATCGAGGGGGCGGCGGGGGTCGACGCGATCGCACCCGATCGGCTGATCGGCCCTGCGCGCGTGGTGGAGCTTGCGGCAGCGCCCACCATCGAGCCCGGCGATCTGCGCGCGATCGAGCCCCGTGCAGGCGAGCGCCTCCTGCTGCGCACGCGCAACTCCCGGCGCAGGTGGATCGACGAGGCGTTCGACGAGGGCTTCGTCCACCTCTCCACCGGCGCGGCGCGCTTCCTCGCCGCGCTGCCGGTGGGCACGGTGGGGATCGACTATCTCTCGATCGGTGCCGCGAGCGACGGCCCGGCGACCCACCGGGCGCTGCTCGAGGGCGGGGTCTGCATCATCGAGGGTCTCGACCTCTCCGCGGCGCCACCCGGCGACTACGAGATGATCTGCCTGCCGCTGCGCCTGGTGGGCGCCGACGGAGCGCCCGCGCGCGTTCTCCTCCGCCCCACCGCCCGCACCTCGTGAGGGACGTAGCCCGCTCGAAGCGTACGTGCTCATCGGCGACTCCACCTCGGTCGCGCCGGTCAAGCGCACCGGCGCGATCGACTGGCTGTGCCTGCCGCGCTTCGTTCCGACGCGTGCTTCGCGAACCCCCGTCGCACCGCCGCCCACGGCCATTGGAGCGTCCGCCCCAGCGCTCCCATCCTCTCCATGCACGCTGGTGCTCCAGGCCGAGTTCGTTGGCTCCCACCGACAGCGCGCGCCCCGTCGACTCCATGCCGCCCGGGACCGGCGGGCACGACGTGGTGCGGTTCGTGGAAGGGGGTCGAGGGCAAGGTCGCCGTCCACGCCGATCTGCGCGTCCACTTCCTCGAGCAGCTCGATGCCAACGCCACCGCGCGCACCCGCAGGCGGCTGCACCGCTGGCGGGCGCTGCGGGAGGAAATTCGCGAGGACCTGCTCACCCGTGCTTCAAACCCGCGGGTGGGCGCCTTCACCCGGGCCTGCGGCTCCGACGCCCTCGGCGCCAACGTCCTGCCCATCCCGCACACGGGCTTCCTGCCCGCGGACACTCCCCGGATGCTCTCCACCGTGTCGGCGATCGAGCGCGAGCTGACGTGGGACGGCTTCGTGCTGCGCTACAACACCGCGACAGGCGCCGACGGCCCGCCGGGCGACGCGGCGCCTTCCGCACCGCCGCTGGGTGAGAGCTGGGTTCTGCGCCTCGGCAGCAACTACCTCTACAACCGGTAGTTGTGATTCCTGCGGGGCGGCGCCTGCCCAAAGTGCCGCCGCCCCGTCCCGCCCCTGGATGTTCGCTGGTGGGACCGCCGCTGCGCCTCGCACACCACCCCGCAGGCTGCGCCCGGATCCGGACGCCCACCGCTGCCGATCCCCTGCGGGTGCTGGTGAGCGGCTGCATCACCGGCCTGCCCTGCGGCGTTGACGGGACCCACTACGGCATGGGCGGCTGCCTCGCCGATCTCCTCTCGCTGCCCACCGTACACGTCGTCCCCTTCTGCCCGGAGACCCACTCCCTCGGAATCCCGCGGAACATGCCCGACATCCACGGCGGCGACGGCTTCGACGTGCTCGAGGGGCGGGCGCGCGTGCTCGATCAGCACGGCGCCGACCTCACCCGGCAGATGGTCGAGGGCGCCGCCGCGATGCTCGCCGTGGCGCAGCGCCATCGGGTCGAGCTCGCCATCCTCACCGACATGAGCGCCGCCTGCGGCAGCCAGATGATCTCCGACGGCTGCAGGTTCGACGTCCCCCGCCGGTACCGGGCAGGTGTCGGCGTCGCCGCGGCGACGCTGCGCCGTGCCGGCATCCCCGTGCTCAGCCAGCGCGACAAACGCAGCCTGGGCCTCCTCCACGCCCGGCTCGACCCGTCGTTCACCCCGGATCCCGCCGCGTTCGATCACCACGAGAGCGAGTGGTACCGGACGTACTTCGGGGCGGGCGGCGCGGCGCTGCCGTAGCCATGAACCAACCCGGCACCTGTGGCATGTGAACGTGCTACCACCCAATTCGCCGCCAACGCCGCAAGCCGCTCGAATCAGAGCGAGGCGTGCCCTGCGCGCGCAGCAATCGCTCGCAGTCGATCTCGGCGGTTCACCCCCACGCGCGTGGGACGACTTCCTCTTCCCGACATGGGAGCGGAACTACACCGGTTCACCCCCACGCGCGTGGGGACGACCGCCAGGGCACGTCCTCGAGCAAGGGGAGCTTCGGTTCACCCCCACGTGCGTGGGGACGACGGCGACTGGAACGCGCGGCACGAGGGCACGGTCGGTTCACCCCCACGCGCGTGGGGACGACGCGCCCTTCGCGTCCTTCACAATGGACTCGTACGGTTCACCCCCACGCGCGTGGGGACGACTGCCCTTCTGTAGCTCCTCCTCGGCGAGACCGAGCGGTTCACCCCCACGCGCGTGGGGACGACTCAAAAGACCGAGCCCTTTGTCGTTTCCGATCGCGGTTCACCCCCACGCGCGTGGGGACGACGACGGTGTCGCCTTCGATTACCTGTGGTGCTGCCGGTTCACCCCCACGCGCGTGGGGACGACGCCGGGGGAAGGCGTGCAAGAACACGCGCCGCCGGTTCACCCCCAACGCGCGTGGGGACGACTCGCGCCGGCAGGTAGAGTTGCTGGCCGATTACCCCACGCTATTCACGCCCTGCGGCAGCGAGCTCGCGTAGCCGGTGCGTCGGCGCAGGCACGCCGCAGCTCGCCGTATGATCGGCATCCGCCGACTGCGCGCCGAACTCGGCATCGGCGGTCTGCCTGCCGATGGCGCCGCGAACCGCGAGGTTGGGCACACGATCGCCCT
>Ga0182742_1002242_pt1 | contig 21926 bp, 19 predicted proteins | sample eDN5th37CBELigMG_FD_128880 | JGI IMG/M metagenome (GOLD analysis project Ga0182742, IMG submission 128880) | Enriched Miracle-Growth compost microbial communities from Emeryville, California, USA - eDNA 5th pass 37_C BE-Lig MG (version 2)... ... | reverse complement strand
TGCATATTCGTATAATTCCCAATCAAATCACGGAAACCTGCTGCTGCCTTTGTTGCTTTTGGGCTTAACCCAATTAATTCAACACTTTCAAGCGCTTGATACATCGACATGTCATGTATCTGCGCAAAGTTGGCTATTTTATCTATGGAAGTAGAGCCAATCGCGCGCTTTGGTACATTAATGATGCGCTGCAAGCTAATGTCATCGTCTGGATTTGAAATCAAACGTAAATAAGCAAGGATATCTTTAATTTCTTTGCGATCATAGAACTTTGTACCGCCGACAATCGTGTACTCAAGATTGGATTTTAGGAATGATTCCTCAATTACACGCGATTGCGCGTTCGTCCGATATAAAATCGCAATATCCGAAAGCTTGCGATTTCTAGCTTGAACAAGTTCTTGTATCTTTCCAATAACAAACTGAGCCTCAGATTGCTCACTCTCTGCCCGAAAATAAACAATTTTATTACCTTCCGCATTCTCGGTCCAAAGGTTTTTTGCTTTACGGTTAAGGTTGTTTTCAATAACCTTATTGGCTGCCAAAAGAATTCTTTTTGTCGAGCGATAGTTTTGTTCTAATAAAATGACTTGTGCACGAGGATAATCTTTCTCAAACGAAAGGATATTGGCAATATCCGCTCCACGCCAGCGATAAATGGACTGATCGGAATCCCCTACAACACACAAGTTTTGAAAACGAGCCGCTAAGAATTTTACTAGCATGTACTGTGCTCTGTTTGTATCCTGATATTCATCCACGTGAATGTACTGGAACTTACGTTGATAGTATTCAAGCACTTCTGGTACTTGTTGAAACAACACAATCGTCTTCATTATAAGATCATCAAAATCTAGCGCTTGGTTTTTACGAAGCTGTTTTTGATATTCTTTATAAACATCAGCAACGACATTGGCATAATAGTCCCCAGCGTTTTTGGCAAACTCTTCAGGCTCAATCAATTCATTTTTAGCCGAAGAAATCGCGCCAAGTATCGCACGCGGATCAAATTTCTTTGGATCGATGTTCTTTTCTTTTAAAATTCTTTTGATAACCGATTGTTGATCCCCAGAATCAAGAATCGTAAAGTTCCGATTATAGCCTAAGCGGTCAATGTCGCGTCGCAGAATTCGCACACACATTGAGTGGAAAGTTGAAATCCAGATTTCATCTGCTGCGCCCCCCATTATGCCATGAATCCGGTCGCGCATTTCCCTTGCCGCCTTATTAGTAAAAGTAATCGCGAGGATATTATAAGGGTTCACACGCTTTTCTACCATTAAATACCCAATTCGATGGGTCAATACCCTTGTTTTTCCACTCCCGGCACCAGCCATAAGTAAGAGCGGACCATCGGTAGTTTTTACTGCAAGTTGCTGCTGTGGATTTAATCCATTTAGTAATCGATCTGTTAAAAATTGCATTATTACCGCTCACCACCATACAAACATTTGTTCTTATTTTACCGTCCTTTATCAATTCAGACAAGCTACTTTTATGAAGTCTGATTACAATTTCGCCTTTACAACATTTACTGTCTTTAATGCCTCATCTAAATCTTCATATAATGCATTACCGACGACAATGACATCTGCGACTTCTCCCATTTCAGTTGCTTGCTCACTTGTATAAATGCCTCCCCCGTAAAAGAGGACCGTTTTTTCTAGTGTCTTTTTGACCTCTGCTACTACTTTAGGGTCTCCATATGTTCCACTATATTCCAAATAGAAAATCGGTAACTGAAACATTTTTTCTGCCATCATGGCATAGGCTCTTACATCATCTACGGTTAAATTCGTTTTCGCATTTGTTAGCTTAGCAGCTTTACAATCGCCATTTAAAATGCAATAGCCTTCAATTAAAATTTCATCCCAGTCCATAATATCTCCATATTCCTTCACGGCGTCATGATGAAGCCCTGTCACCCACTTTGTATCACTGCTATTTAAAACAGTTGGGATGAAATACAAATCAAAACCTGGGGTGATTGCTTCAGCCTCAGACACCTCAAGGATGCAGGGAACCGTATAGCGACGAACACGAGACATCAAATCTAACACCCCTTCAAGGGTCACTCCGTCACTGCCACCAACAATTATTGCATCGGTTCCCGATTCGCAGATTCTTTCTAAATCACGGTCTGAAATTTCTTTATTTGGGTCAAGCTTAAACACATGCCGCCATTGGCGAATATCATACATCCCAGTGTTTCCTCCATTCACTCTAATTCCATTAAACCATTATAGCATTTGTTTGTTTCAATCAAAAAGGAAAGCAAAGGAAAGATTGCAACTCAACACTGTTTTTTGAAAACAAAGGTTTTGAACAAACCGTAATCCTATTTTTCTTCTCTTCAAGGGGAATTCCGTCTTTTAAAAAAGTCATCCAGGGTCAGCCTTTTAAAAACTATCTGAACATTTAAAGGGATCTTTAAAAAACAAAAAACTGGAAGCATCGCCCCAGTTTTAATTCGCTAAAAGTACTATTCATTTGTTTCCTGACTTACTTCTGCTTCGTTCCCCTTAATGCGCTCAAGTGCCATTTCATACGCATCATTGCCGTAATTTAAACAACGTTTTACACGTGAGATTGTAGCTGTACTTGCTCCTGTTTCAGTCTCAATCTTGTGATACGTGTTTTTTTCACGTAACATACGAGCAACTTCAAGTCGCTGCGCTAGTGATTGAATTTCGTTTACAGTACAAAGATCATCAAAAAAGCGGTAACATTCTTCCATATCTTTTAGGGATAAGACCGCTTTAAAAAGCTGATCAAGTTCTTTCCCTCTTAATTTATCAATTTGCATGCATCCTACTCCTTAATCAATAATTCCTTTCAGAATCATAACTTGAATTAAAATGTGACTTGACCGATATTCGGAACAATGTTAATCCATGTCTTTCCCGGAACTAGTTTAACTCTTTCTCCATTTACAAACGGGAGAATTCTTCCATCTATATTTTTCCATTCGACTTCGGTCCTAACCCCTTTTTGGAGAAGGTAACCACGTCCCCCCGAAATCAAGTCAATCTCTTTGCGACCTTGATTGTCCGCCACTTTATGATCCATTTCAACAATGAATACATTATCGAGTAATATTGATTCTCCGGAATCTAAGTCCACTGTATCTTCTCCAACAGAGAACCGGTGATACTTTTCTGCATCAGAGTCATACTCATATCGAATATCAAACGTTGAGTTGCCATAAGAAACGCTCGCTTCGATCGTTTCCTCTCCAGTGATCTGATCCAGTTGCTCTTCCTTATAGAAAGTTAATGCTTCTGGTGCCTTATTTAAAAGATAACCGCTCTTTTTCGCTCCTTTTTCGATATTCTCATAAGAAATATAGGAGTTATGTGGCGCTTGACGGAAATCAACGCGCTTAAATAATGAACCATCGTATTGAATGCCATTTAAATGGTCAATTGTTCCGTTCCTCAGCATATCCTTTGCCTCAGGACTATAACCATGGGCAATAAATAAGCTATCATATCCTTTAGCTAATTCAATAAAATAGTCACGTGCGCTCCGCACCGGTCCAATTTTTTCTGGGTGCTCACTTTCAAAAATTGCGAGAAATCTTGTTACATTTCCTTCAGCAAGGACTTCATAAACGATATCGGCTTGAGTCAGTCCGGATTGTGGTCTCGCTTTTGGGTGGTTATTGACAACAACGGCTACAGCTCGATCACCTGGTTCTTCCTCCGTTTTCAATCCCGATAACGGATATTGAAAAGAAAGCTCCGTACCCTTAACAATCTCTTCGTCAACTTGTTTCTCCGGTTGTTCTTCTACAGGTTCTTTATCCTGACTGCATCCTGTTACCATCATAATCGCGGCAACAGATGTTACAAGCCATTTCTTAAGCACACTAAACACCCCTAATAAACAGTTCCCGCTGCACAAACTTTTACTTTTATATTTTAACGCATTATCGTCGGAAAGAGTACCGTTTTGTTCATAACATCGTAAATTCCATGTTGTGTGACACGAATATACGGAAGATGTGTAGCGGAAAAGAACATCAATGAATAAATCGGATCAATAAACGGATAGCCTTTATCCTTCAAATAGTGATATAAGTTACTCTCAAGTGAGATTAATTCTTCAATCGGCTGATCTGACATCGTGCCTGTAAGGGTAAGTGGGAGTTCATAAACAGACTGACCGTTTTCGTAAATGACAATCCCACCGCCAATTTCTTTCATACGATTAAACGCAGACTGCATATCGTTTTTATTTTTTCCAATCAAAATGATGTCGCCTGTACTCGAGAATGTACTAGCTAATCCATCTAGTTGCTTGGCAAACCCTTTGATTATCGTATTAATGCGCCACTTGCCATTTCGGTCTAGTAGCATAAAAAAGCACTCGTCATGATCTTTTGGCAGCTCATCCTCTGAAACATCAATCGCAATGGAATAAGGCTTCGTAATAACCGAGTTTTCCATTTGAATTCCAAAAGGCATTGAAAATTGCATATCGTCACTATCCAGTGACCAATCCATTTCCAGTGGAGATAAACCAAATTTTGCCCAGTTCAATTCAGGTATAGAATCTTTAATTTGTTCGCCATTGCGCTTTACCCACTGACCTTTGGCTAACACTGAAACTGGTGTAGGTTCATCTGTCTCCTTAAGGAAATTAAGATTCGCAATCCTTCCAGTTGCTATCGTTCCGTGTAAATCTTCAAAATTGTAATAACGGGCAATATTAATGGTTGCCATATTGTAGGCATCAATAACCGGAACCCCGTGTTCAATCGCAATTTTAATTAGCTTATCTGTAACGCCATTCTCATAACATGCACAAGATGACCCATCAGAGTTAAGCATCATCCGATCATAAGCGGCAATGTCCATCTCATGAATTTCATCTAACAAACGTGGAAGATCTGGGCGGATAGACGAATGTCTAAGTGAGACCATATACCCTTGCATCAGCCGACGTTTGACTTCTTCCCCCGTCATCGCTTCATGGTCACAGTCTGTCCCGAATAACATCATTTTCGCTAAGGTCTTTTCAGAAGCCCCTGGGAAATGACCTTCAATTTTCTTATTAAGCCTCTTTGTTTCCTGCATCCAGTGGAGCATCATGTCATCTCCATCAAGAAGTTTCGGCCAACCTGTCAATTCGCCACCTTGTACCACAAAATCCTGTTCAAGCCATGATTTAATATTGCTGTTTGAGAAAATGACTTCTTCGTCATGAATCTCAGATTGGCTATCATAACGACACCACCAATACGTGGTCACAGGGTGTTTTTGCATTTCTCGGATAAATGAAAAGGCTTTCTTTTTATCCAACTGCAATGCTAACACCATATTGTCATTAATCATTGTCGTTGTCCCGTGCTGAGATGCATACGTCGCTAAGGTTTGGGGATTATATAATTTGAAAGGATGAGCGTGCGGCTCAATATAACCTGGTACGATATAGCCTTCGCTACAATCGATTATTTCACATTGATCTGTACAGCTAGGTAACATATCACCGACATAGACGATTCGATCTTTATAGATCCAAATATTAGCTGTCATCCACTTACGAAAAGCTTGATTTAAATAAGTAGCATTTTTCAATAATATTGTCGGTGAAAGGGTGCCGTCCAAAACGGCTACATGGTCCCGTAACTGTTTGTTCTTCCATCGGTAACGCTGTTCCATACGGTATCCCTCTCCATCTCTATTTTATTGGCCCTCGGTTGGCCCTAATTTCTTTAAAACATTCTAAAAGAGGCTTCTTTCCAAAAAAAGAAAGCCCTTTCATTGTTAGTTTAATCGTAACATATTTTACAATTTAACGCAGTAAAGAAATGCAAAATTGGTAATATTTTTATAGGAGGCCAAGAAATGGACGTGAAGCAGAATATTGGCATACTGAACGCCATGATTCGAATTACTTGTGGGTTTACTTTTCTTAGTTGGGCAACCGCTAAAATGGTCAAAAGACCTTGGAATACAAGCTCCTATCTAGTCGTTGCCGTTCTAAGTGCGATGAAAATTGCCGAAGGAATCGTTCGCTATTGTCCACTGACTGCTCTTTACCAAGAGGGACAAGAACGCATGAGTGGTGATCATAACCAATCGCACGACACTCATCATTCAAACTCCAATTTAGAGAGTGATAACGAATATAGCAAATAAACCTAGCTGGTGTTACTTTGACAACAGAGTATTCCACTAGGTAGTAAAGTTCTCCCTATTGATACAAAAGAACGCCCCCATTTCGTATGTTTAAATTTAGTTTGCAAGCTCTTTTTTCATAAATGTGAAAAGCACAAAGTTTGAGAAAAGAACCTAATTAAAAAAATGGCTCAGTTCTCTGTGCTGCGCCATTTTTTTGGTTCCCGTTACTAACGCCCCTCAATATTCTGCCCCTACTCAAAAAAGAGGGATGAGTCCGGAAAGTTTAATAGATAAGCGGAGAATTCCCCTTAATCCGATAAGAGCATTCAAAACTGCTTAAATAGACGGATAGATTCCGACTATTGTCTCAAGAAACGTAAAAATGGGTAATTTTTCTTTATTTATGCGGAAAATATCCGCTTATATTTCCCGAACAGAGCTCTATTCTGCAGGCTAACCGGAAAACTTCCGCTTATTTTAAAATTTTTTAGTTAAATTGGCTATCAATCACGGATCATTTTTCCCTGCAAATATTTTTAATGTTATTTCTACCAAAATGGCTTTACACAACTAAAAAATGAGTGTCAATTTCATATGCAAATTGACACTCATTTTGACTTACAATTTTAATTTTTATGATAGGAAGTGGAACCCGTTCAGGAGTGATCTTTACACGACCCTTAGGTATCAAAAAAGTATCTACTGATTACCATTTATTTTAATGAACTACCGTTGAGATCGCTCTGCTTCCAATATCGTTTCGGTAAAAAGTATGTTCTTTTCCGAGTTTGCTAAGTTCATTGTAAACATGCTCTTGAGCTTGCTCAAGCGTTTCTGCCTTTGCTGCCACCAACAAGACTCGGCCACCATTCGTGACTAAATTACCGTCACTATTCTTTGCGGTTCCTGCATGATAGACATGCATTTCATCAGACAAGTTTTCAATCCCTGTTAATGGCTTTCCTTTTTCATACTCGTCAGGATAGCCTTTCGAGGCAAGAACGACTCCAAGGACAGCATCCTTCTCCCATTCAAGCACAGGCTCTTCGCCATTCAGTAGCTGTAAAATAGCTTGAACAAGATCACTTTTCAATCGTGGTAATACAACTTGCGTTTCTGGGTCGCCGAAACGTGCGTTAAATTCTATCACCTTAGGGCCTTGAGTCGTTTGGATTAAACCCGCATAAAGAACTCCTGTGAAAGAACGGCCTTCTTTAACAAGTGCTTTAGCTGCTGGTTTTACTACGGTTTCGACTGCATGTGTAACCATCTCGTCGTCAATAAAAGGAACCGGAGAATAAGCCCCCATTCCGCCTGTATTTGGTCCTTGATCGCCATCAAATGCACGTTTATGATCTTGGGCAATTTCAAGTGGGATTACGGTTTCTCCATTCACAAATGCCATCAAGGAAAACTCTTCGCCTGCCAAAAACTCTTCAATGACCACTCTTGAAGAAGCTTCGCCAAATTTAGCATCCAGAAGCATCGCTTCAAGTGCCTCGATTGCTTCCTCATACGTCATCGCTACCGTCACGCCTTTGCCAGCTGCAAGTCCGTCTGCCTTGATTACAATCGGTGCACCTTTTGTTTCAATATATTTTTTTGCAGCTTCAAAGTCATGAAACACGTCAAACTCACCAGTTGGAATCTCATACTTTTTCATTAAATCCTTCGCGAATGATTTGCTTCCTTCAATTTCCGCAGCAGCTTGATTGGGACCGAACACCTTAATTCCTGCTTCTTGAAAACGATCTGCTAAACCTTCGAGAAGTGGAACCTCAGGTCCGATAATCGCTAATTGTACTTCTTCTTTTTTCGCAAATTGAATCAATTCTTCCTGATTGTTCTCAGATATATTCACGCAAACTGCACAATCTTCCATTCCTGGATTCCCCGGAGCCACAAAAACGGTATCAACGAGGACACTTTCACTCACTTTATAGCAAATAGCATGCTCCCGGCCACCACGACCAACGACAAGAACCTTCATGGTCCACCCCCAAAGTTTTTTATAGTTTACTCTACGAATTTATGGATTTTCTCTATAAAAACGCTGGTTTACTCTACAAACTTGCACGTTTTCTCTACAGAAACCATCTATCACTCTACAATCGGAATTAAAAGGAAGCAAGAACTCGATGCTTACCTTAGTGTTTAAAATGTCTAACCCCTGTAAACACCATCGCAATTCCATATTCATCCGCTTTTTTAATTGAATCCTGGTCACGGATTGACCCACCTGGTTGAATGATAGCGGAGATTCCTGCTTTTGCTGCCGCTTCGACTGTATCATCCATTGGGAAGAAAGCATCTGACGCTAACGCTGCTCCTTCCGCTTGAGAGCCAGCCTGTTCTAAGGCAATTTTCGCAGCGCCAACACGATTCATTTGTCCAGCACCAATTCCTAATGTTTTGTCTTTTCCTGAAACAACAATGGCATTCGACTTCACATGCTTTACAATGCTCCAGCCAAGCTTAAGTGCTTCCCACTCTTCCTCTGTTGGTTCACGCTTTGTTGGAACTGAAATTGTTGCTTGATCAAAACCATACTGATCGAATTCTTGTGCAAGCAAACCACCTTCAATTGTAGTGAGCTTCATTTCAGCTTTTCCATCTTGATTAAAAGGAACAGTTAACAGACGAAGGTTTTTCTTGCCTGTTAAAATATCCATTGCTTCTTCCGTAAAGGACGGAGCAATAATAATTTCTAAGAAAATTTCATAAAGCTTACGAGCTGTTTCCGCATCCACTTCGCGGTTGAAAGCGATAATTCCACCGAAAATCGAAACAGGATCTGCTTCGAACGCTTTCGTGAATGCATCATATACATTCTTCCCGGTCCCAACACCGCAAGGATTCATATGCTTAACCGCTACTGCAGCCGGTTCAGAAAACTCTTTTACAATTTGTAATGCCGCATCTGCATCATTGATATTGTTGTAAGAAAGCTCTTTTCCATGAAGCTGCTCGGCATTTGCAACAGAAAACGCGGATCCAAGTGGCTTACGGTAAAACGCTGCTTTTTGGTGAGGGTTTTCACCGTAACGCAAACTTTGCTTTAACTCATATGTAACCGTTAATTTTTCTGGATTTTCTTCACCAGCAAGATTGGTCATATACTCCGCAATCATACTGTCATAAGCAGCTGTGTGGCGGAATACTTTTGCGGCTAACTTTCGGCGTGTAGCTGCCTCTGTACGTCCATTTTGCTTATATTCATCAAGAACCGTTTGATAATCTACTGGATCAACAACCACCGTAATGTACTCATGGTTCTTAGCAGAAGCACGCAGCATCGCTGGACCACCGATATCAATATTTTCAATTGCATCTTCTACCGTTACATCTGGTTTTGCAATTGTCTGTTGGAACGGGTACAAATTGACACAAACCAATTCAATTGGAGTAATCCCATGCTCTTCCAACTGCTGACGGTGTCCTTCTTCGCCAACCTTTGCGAGGAGTCCTCCATGAATATTCGGATGAAGTGTTTTGACGCGTCCTTCTAAAATTTCCGGAAAGTTTGTTACTTCGCTAATTCCGATCACCGGCACTCCTGCAGACGCAAGAGCATTCTTTGTCCCACCTGTCGAGACAATTTCAAACCCTAGCTCAACCAGCTCTCGAGCAAACTCAACAATTCCATTTTTGTCTGATACTGATATTAGTGCGCGTTTTTTTGTCATTGTATGGTCTCCTTCTTTTCGCTCAATAGCTTTTTTACGACAGCTGGATATAATACATGTTCAACCATTTGAATCTTTTCTTGCAATGTTTCACTCGTATCCCCTGGGAGAATATCAATGGCCTGCTGGGCAATCACTTTCCCCGTATCCATCCCCGCATCGACAAAATGGACGGTTACTCCTGTACAGTCAACCCCAGCGGCCAATGCCTGCCCAATTGCATCCTTGCCAGGAAATGCTGGTAGCAAGGAAGGGTGAATATTCGCAATCTTACCCTCATACGCTTCTAAAAGCGTCGAACCTATTAGACGCATATACCCCGCTAATACGATAAATTCAATTCCAAACTCTTGTAAAATTGCAAGGAGGCGGGTCTCATATTCTCGTTTTCCACTAAAGTCTTTTGGACTAAAATGATAAGTAGGAACTCCCTCACGATTTGCACGTTTAATCGCATAAGCATCTGGGCGGTCACAAACAAGCAAGCCAATTTCAACTGGGAGTGTTCCGTTCTTTACACTCTCAACCATTGCTTGAAAATTACTTCCGTTTCCTGAAGCAAAAATGGCGATTTTTTTCATCGTGATCCTCCACTCAAACGAATGCTCACCCCTGGTTCGGTGTTCACCTTCCCAATGACGGAAGCTTCTTCCCCACAGCTAGTAAAGTGGGCCAGAACTTCGGGTGCTTCCTCTGGTGAAACAGCCACCACCATTCCAATTCCCATGTTGAAAATGTTATACATTTCCTGGCGATCTAGCTTACCAAGTGATTCTAACACCGTAAAAATAGGAGGAATTCTCCAGCTGCCTTCTTCAATAATAGCACCTAGTCCATCTGGAAGCATTCTTGGAATATTTTCAATAAATCCTCCGCCAGTGATATGGGCCATACCTTTCAACTGAAATTTCTTCAGCGCTGAAAGCAGTGGTTTAACATAAATCTTTGTTGGCTTAAGCAATTCATCTCCAAGTGTATTGTCTAAATCAGCAACATATTGATCCAGCTTTAAACCCGCTTCTTCTAAAAGTACTTTTCGAACGAGCGAATACCCGTTGCTGTGAATTCCACTCGAAGCAAGCCCAATCAAGACATCTCCAGCTTTAATGGTTTCGCCTGTAATTAGAGCTGACTTTTCACATGCTCCAACCGCAAAACCCGCTAAATCATATTCGTGTTCCTCATACATACCAGGCATCTCCGCCGTTTCACCACCGACAAGTGCACACCCCGCCTGCTCACATCCGTCAGCAATTCCTTTTACAATCGCTTCAATCCGTTCCGGTTCCGACTTGCCGCAAGCAATATAATCAAGGAAATAAATTGGTTCCGCTCCTTGAACAACAATATCGTTCACACACATGGCCACAGCGTCAATGCCAATACTATCATGCTTTTCCATCATCATGCTGAGGATAAGTTTTGTTCCAACCCCATCCGTTCCTGAAATAAGCACAGGCTCTTTTAGGCCTAAAGTTGATAAATCAAACATGCCTCCAAAACCGCCTAGGCCACCAATGACACCCGGTCTTACCGTACGCTGGACATGCTTTTTCATTTTCTCAACGGCTTGATAGCCAGCTTCGATATCCACTCCGGCTTGCTTATAGGCATTCGCCATCTCCATACCTCCGCCTCTTTGTCTTGTCTCTTAAACTCTAATCCTTGTAAAAGCCAATCTACTATATTTTTGCACCGACAGGCTGTTCCTGAGGATAAATTTCAGTAGGATATTTCCCTGTAAAACAAGCAAGACAATGGCCACGGGTTTCCCCTTCATGCTTGCTGCCAATTGCGGACAATAATCCTTCCACACTCAAAAAGGTTAATGAATCCGCTCCGATGATGTCTCTTATTTCCTCGACACTTTTGTCCGCCGCGATCAATTCTTCGCGAGAGGAAGTATCAATTCCGTAAAAACATGGGTTTTTTATCGCTGGCGAACTGATGACAACATGAACTTCAGTAGCCCCCGCATCTTTTAACATGGAAACGATTCTCCGACTTGTTGTCCCACGCACAATCGAATCATCCACCATCACGACTCGCTTCCCTTCGACGACTCCACGAACAGGTGAAAGCTTCATCTTTACCCCTTGTTCCCGTAACGACTGCGAAGGTTGAATAAACGTCCGACCGACATAACGGTTTTTAATCAAACCCATTTCATAAGGAATTCCTGCTTCCTCTGCATAGCCTATCGCTGCCGAAATACTTGAGTCTGGCACTCCCGTTATAACATCAGCCTCAATTGGTGCTTCCAAAGCTAGTTGTTTCCCAAGGTTTTTGCGGGCTGTATGAACATTAATGCCATTGACATTGCTGTCTGGTCTGGAAAAATACACATATTCCATCGCACAAAGGGACATGTTCGTGCTTAGTGTAAACATCTCTGATTGGATTCCCTCATCGTTAATGACCAACAGTTCCCCTGGCATTACATCCCGAATATATTCTGCCCCGACAATATCGAATGCACATGTTTCAGATGCAACCACATAAGAATCACCCAACATTCCAAGCGATAATGGTCTTAACCCATTGGGATCTAGCGCCACCATCATTTCCGTTTCCGTCATAATCAGAAAAGCATAAGCGCCTTTTAGCATCGACAAAGAATTTTTCACTTGATCTTTTAATAGTGGAAAACCGCTTCTTTTAATCAAATGAGCTAACACTTCGGTATCTGAACTTGTTTGAAAAATACTACCCTGTGACTCTAACTGATGCTTAAGGGGAGTTGCATTGACTAGATTTCCATTATGAGCAAGAGCCAAACTACTACTTTGGGAACGGAACAAAAGTGGCTGAACATTTTCATACCCGCCACCGCCGGCAGTAGCGTAACGCACATGACCTATTGCACTCGTTCCCGGTAACTCTTGAATGACTTTAGAGTTAAACACCTCGGTTACTAATCCCTCACCTTTAGAGACCCTTAGGCTTCCACCATCATTGACGACAATTCCCGTTCCTTCTTGGCCGCGATGTTGAAGACTGTGTAGTCCGTAATACGTAATTTGTGCTGCATTTTCATGGCCCCAAATCCCAAACAGTCCACACTCTTCGTTTAACCCTTTTAGTTCAGCAAGCATGGAATAGCTCCTTTCCAGGCCTCTTTCATTTTCTCAACCTCAAGTTGAACAGCCTGTTCCCCATTCACTTTAATCGTCAAAACTGGTGTGTCCGTCACTTTTCCAATCAACACTGCATCTGTCAATCTCTCAAACTGTTCTTGCTGCTCTGGTTTTACAGAAAGAATAAATCTAGATTGTGATTCACTAAATAAAGCTGTTACCTTTTCACCTTCAAGAGAAACCTCTGCGCCTAGACCTTCCGCACCCATAACAGACTCTGCAAGCGCAACTGAAATACCACCTTCAGCCACATCATGCGCAGAAGCAACCACACCTGCACGAATTGCAGTTAACACTTGGTCTTGATAACTTTTCTCTTTGTCTAAATCAATTGCTGGAGCTTTTCCGAAAATCTCTCCATGAATGAACTTTTGTAATTCGCTTCCGCCAAACTCCACTTCTGTTTCTCCTAAAAGATAGATAAAATCACCAGCTTGCTTGAAGTTTTGCGTTGTTGCATCTTTCAAGTTTTGTACGAGACCAACCATACCAATTACCGGTGTTGGATATATAGCCGTCCCATTTGTTTCGTTATATAACGAGACATTTCCACTGATTACTGGTGAATTAAACTGGCGGCAAGCTTCACTGATCCCATCCGCTGCTTTTTCAAGCTGCCAGAAAATCTCTGGGTTTTCAGGGTTTCCAAAGTTTAAGCCGTCGGTAATCGCTAATGGCTCTGCACCAGAACAAACAATGTTTCGCGCTGCTTCCGCTACTGCAATTTTCCCACCTGTTTCAGGGTCCAAATAGATGTAGCGAGAATTACAGTCTGTTGTCATCGCTAATGCCTTTTCCGTTCCGCGAATTCGAACAAGTGCTGCATCCGAACCAGGTGCCACAACGGTATTGGTACGAACCATATAATCATACTGGTCATAAACCCACTCTTTGCTGGCAATCGTCGGTTGTTTCAATAAATCTATAAGCGTTTCTTCAACGTTCTCTACCACAGGAACGTTATTTTCCATCGCTTGAAACTGCTCGTAGTATTCAGGCACCCTTGATGGCTTATGATAAACAGGTGCATCTTCTGCAAGGGCATCCGCTGGAACTTCCGCGACCACTTCGCCGTGATGAACCAAGCGAAGCATTTTGTCATCTGTTACATGACCGACCGCTACCGCCTCAAGATTGTACTTTTCAAACAAACTAGCAATCTCTTCTTCTCTGCCTTTTTGAATAACCAGCAACATGCGCTCTTGTGATTCGGATAACATCATTTCGTAAGCGGTCATTCCTGTTTCACGCTGTGGCACAAGGTCAAGGTTCATCTCGATCCCAGATCCTGCTTTGCTGGCCATTTCTGCTGACGAACTTGCAAGACCAGCCGCCCCCATATCTTGAATCCCAACTAAAGCATCCGATTGAATGACTTCTAAACATGCTTCAATTAAAAGCTTCTCCATAAATGGATCACCCACTTGTACAGCTGGGCGATTTTCCTCAGACTGCTCTGTTAACTCCTCTGACGCAAATGTTGCCCCGTGGATTCCATCACGGCCCGTTTTCGCGCCAACATACATCACCGTGTTGCCAACACCATGTGCCTGACCTTTTTTAATGTCTTTATGATCAATGACACCAACACACATCGCATTGACAAGCGGGTTTCCTTCATAGCAAGGATCAAACTGAATCTCGCCTCCAACGGTTGGGATTCCAATGCAGTTCCCATACCCAGCAATCCCAGCAACAACTTCTTCAAACAAATACTTTCCACGAGCTGATTTTAACTCGCCGAATCTTAACGAGTTCAACAAAGCAATTGGTCTTGCTCCCATTGAAAACACATCACGGATAATACCGCCTACACCTGTTGCAGCCCCTTGATAAGGTTCGATCGCTGACGGGTGGTTATGACTTTCAATTTTAAAGACAACAGCTTGTTGATCGCCGATATCGACAATCCCTGCACCTTCTCCAGGACCTTGTAACACATGCTCTCCTGTTACCGGGAATTTTTTTAGAACAGGTTTTGAGTTTTTATAACTACAGTGTTCTGACCACATAACCGAAAACAGACCGGTTTCCGTATAATTGGGTAAACGCCCAAGAATCTCTTCGATGCGCTTGAACTCGTCATCAGTGATGCCCATCTCTTGATAAATTTTTTCTGATTTAATTTGTTCTGGACTTGGCTCAAGCTTTAACTGCATGGGTTTCCCTCCATTGTTTAACGATTGATTTAAACAGTTTTAATCCGTCAGCGCCACCAAGAAGTGGGTCCACTGCTCGCTCTGGATGCGGCATCATCCCTAGAACATTTCCTTGGGCATTAATGATTCCCGCAATATCCTCAATACTGCCATTTGGGTTTGTTCCATCGTATGTGAATACAATTTGGTTGTTTGCTTTTAAATTCGCTAACGTTTGCTCATCACAATAGTAATTTCCTTCTCCATGAGCAATTGGGATTTGGATTACTTCATCTTTTTGATAAGAAGACGTGAACATCGTTTCATTGTTCTTGACCTTTAATTGCACAGGGCGACAAATAAATTTTAAGCTTTCATTCCGGCGCATCGCCCCCGGTAACAAGCCAGCTTCAAGCAACACTTGAAACCCATTGCAGACCCCCAAAACCGGTTTCCCTGCTTCTGCGGCTTTCACTACTTCGTTCATAATCGGGCTAAAGCGAGCTATTGCTCCTGTACGTAAGTAGTCTCCAAATGAGAATCCTCCAGGAAGAAGTACAGCATCAAAGTCTTCTAGACTTGTAGAATCATGCCAGACGTATTCCGCTTCTTCGCCAAGCTCATCTTTAGCCGCATGATACATATCAACATCGCAATTGGATCCAGGAAAAACAATAACCGCGAACCTCACAGAACAACACTCTCCTCAATCTCATAGCGGTAATCTTCAATAACTGGGTTTGAAAGCAATCGTACGCACATTTCCTCTACCACTTCTTCAATCTTTCGCTCGGTTTTCTCAAGAGTTAATTCCATATATTTTCCAATACGAACATCCTGAACATTAGGATAGCCCATTGTATCTAATGATTTTTTCACCGCTGTTCCTTGTGGATCTAGTACGCTTTCTCTTAATGTTACATACACCTTCACTTTATACATGTGTTGGACCTCCCAATCGTTCTAAAATGGTTTCATATGCATTTGTTAAGTTCCCTAAATCACGTCGAAAAACATCTTTATCGAGCTTTTCGTTTGTTTCGATATCCCATAGGCGACAAGTATCTGGAGAAACCTCATCCGCTAATAAAATGGAGCCGTCTGCCTCTTTTCCAAACTCAAGTTTAAAATCAATCAGGCGAACACCCACTTGTTGAAAAAAGTCTGTTAACACGGAGTTAATTTTTCGAGACTTTTCTTTAAGGATTGCTATCTCTTCAGATGTCGCAATATTAAGCACATCAATTTGGTCGTCTGTTACAAGCGGATCTCCAAGATCATCATTCTTTAAACAAAACTCCACTAATGGAAATTTGAGCTTTTGACCTTCCTCTAAGCCAAGACGCTTAGAAAAACTTCCAGCTGCATAGTTACGGACAATCACTTCAAGAGGAATGATGTTGACCCGTTTGACGAGCTGTTCTGTATCTGAAACTTTTCTAATGAAATGCGACGGAACCCCTTTTTCCTGAAGCATTGAAAATAGTAAACTGGTAATCTCGTTATTCAACCGACCTTTGCCGAGTATCTCCGCTTTTTTCTCCCCGTTATAAGCCGTTGCTGAATCTTTATATTGAATCCAAACGATGTTTTCATCTTCCGTTAAATAAACACGCTTCGCTTTTCCCTCATATAACAGATCTTTTTTCTCCATTTTTCCCGCTCCCTCAAAGAGAAGATTTAAAATATCCGGTGTTTCATGCATGCTGGGTGTCACTCCAACAAAGAACCAACTGAGTTCAGCTCCTGCTGTCGGAGTGGCACTTAACCTGTTATCGTTATTACAGATTCTGTTTTTTTAAAGTCCTAGGCGTTCAAAGATTGTATCAACATGCTTTAAATGATAGTTATAATCAAAGCAATCATCGAGTTCCTCTGTATTTAATAACGTGATAATCTTCTCATCACTTTCAACCAAGCTTCGGAAAGGTACTTGTTTTTCCCATGCTTCCATTGCTCGTGGCTGCACTGTATCATAAGCTTCTTCACGAGACATGCCTTTTTCAATTAGTGCAAGCAAAACTCGTTGTGAATAAATAAGACCAAGAGTGCGGTCCATATTGCGCTTCATGTTCTCTGGATAAACCGTTAAGTTTTTAATAATATTTCCGAATCGGTTTAACATATAATTCAGCGCAATCGTAGCATCGGGTAAAATCACCCGTTCTGCAGATGAATGAGAAATATCACGTTCGTGCCATAATGGAACATTTTCATAAGCGGTCATCATGTAACCACGAATAACACGTGCCATACCGGTCATGTTTTCTGATCCAATTGGGTTCCGTTTATGCGGCATCGCCGAGGAACCTTTTTGCCCTTTTGCAAAAAACTCTTCCACTTCTCGCGTTTCACTCTTTTGCAAACCACGCACTTCTACCGCAAATTTTTCAATGCTTGTAGCAATTAAAGCTAGTGTAGACATATAGTGGGCATGACGATCACGCTGTAAAGTCTGGGTAGAAATAGGTGCTGCCTTTAAGCCAAGCTTTTCACAAACATATTGTTCTACAAATGGATTGATATTGGCATACGTTCCAACCGCACCAGAGATTTTTCCAAATTCGACTCCATCTGCTGCTTGTTTAAAGCGTTCTAAGTTCCGTTTCATTTCTTCGTACCAAAGAGCTAGTTTCAAACCAAAAGTAGTTGGCTCAGCATGAACTCCATGTGTTCGGCCCATCATTACTGTGTATTTATGTTCTTGTGCCTTTTCTTTGAGGATAGAAACAAAGCTTTCAAGGTCTTTCAATAAAATGGCGTTCGCTTGTTTTAACAAGTAAGATAATGCCGTATCAACTACATCTGTTGAGGTTAGGCCGTAATGAACCCATTTCCGCTCCGCTCCCAATGTTTCTGACACAGCTCTTGTAAAAGCAACCACATCATGCCTTGTTTCTTCTTCAATTTCTTTGATTCGCTCTACATCAAAAGAAGCATTTTCTCTGATTTTTTGAACATCTTCCTTTGGAATATCCCCAAGCTCAGACCATGCCTCACACGCAAGGATTTCTACCTCAAGCCATGCTTTAAACCGATTTTCTTCTGTCCAAATCGCACCCATTTCTGGTCTTGTATAACGATCAATCATTCATTTGTCCCCCGTTCTATTTGCAGCTATTTTCTTAACTTTCTACCTTGGCTTCAGCTTGAGTCCAAATGCCACTCGCTCTTGCTTCATCAATGGCTTCTTCCACTGTGTTACGAAGGAGCGTCACATGCCCCATCTTGCGATTATGCTTTGCCTCATGTTTCCCATAAAGGTGAATTTTCCAATCCTTTAGTTGTGGAATTTTATCAAGTAGCATTTCTTGGTGCTGTCCTAAAACATTCACCATCACGACTGGCTTAAGCAAATCCGTTCGTGCGAGCGGCCAATTGGCTACAGCACGAATATGCTGCTCAAACTGCGAAGTTTCACAAGCTTCGATGGAATAGTGCCCTGAATTATGTGGCCTTGGGGCAAGCTCGTTAATATAGATTTTATCCTCATTCGTAACAAACATTTCAACAGCCAGTGTCCCCACTAAATTAAAAGCCTCTGCAAGCTGGATTGCTACTTCATTTGCTTTTTGTTCAACCTGTTGACTAATTCTAGCCGGAACGATGGTCTGGTGAAGGATATTGTTTTGATGCTCGTTTTCTGCTACTGGAAAAACAGCCGTATCTCCATTTGAGTTTCTTGTAATAATCACAGAAATTTCTTTTTGAAATGGAATCCATTTTTCTAAAACACAAGGACCGTGATCGAGAAGTTTCCTTGCTTCATTTTTCTCTTCAGAATGTTTAATCACTACCTGGCCCTTCCCGTCGTACCCTCCCCGGGCTGTTTTAAGTACGGCAGGCATTCCAATCTGGTTAAGACTTGAAGAAAGGTCCTCTTCATTCTTAATAATCTTATATGGTGCCACTTCAACACCAGCTGCTTCAATTGCTGTTTTTTCTTGGATTCGATCTTGAGTTATTTTTAAAATTTGAGTCCCTTGGGGTACATAAGCATTCTTGGTTAACCACTCAAGCGTTGGCGCATCAATATTTTCAAACTCATAGGTGATAACATCACTTTTTTCAGCAAGGAGTTTTATTGCTTGAAGGTCATCATAGGCCCCAACAATTTGCTCGTCGGCCACTTGCCCACAAGGACAATTCGGCACAGGATCAAGCACAACGACAGAAAAGCCCATCGCCTTTGCTGCTAATGTCATCATTTTCCCGAGTTGACCTCCACCAATGATTCCAATGGTCTGACCTGGTAAAATACTGTTTATTTTAGCCAAGGTCATCACTACTTTCCAATACAGCCTGTTTCGTTTCTTCCCTTAGCTTTCCCAGCCTTTCACTAAGTTCTTCATCAAAAGCTGATAAAATTTGGCCAGCAAGTAAACCTGCGTTTTTCGCACCAGCTTCTCCGATCGCAACGGTTGCAACTGGAACGCCTCCAGGCATTTGAACAATGGATAATAACGAATCTAATCCGTTTAAAGCTCGTGATTTTACGGGTACACCGATCACAGGTAAAGTTGTTTTAGCAGCTACCATTCCAGGAAGGTGAGCTGCCCCGCCAGCGCCAGCAATAATAACCTTTAAGCCTTCTTTACGCGCATTTTCAGCGAACTCAAACATCAAATCTGGAGTCCGATGAGCGGATACTACTTTTTTTATATAAGGAATTTCTAGTTGTTCAAGTACTTCACAGGTATGTTTCATCGTTTCCCAATCCGATTTGCTTCCCATAATTACACCAACCACAGGTCTCATCGTTCCATCCCCTGTTCATTTTTTATATAGATTCTTTTTGTTTTATTCCTATTGTGGAAAAGAGTCGATTTAAACTTTATAAACCCAAGATTTTTTATAAGCCTATTTTCGTAACGATTGTTGTTAAGATGCGAAAGTCGATTTTTAACGCAATCGTAGTCATTTCATATGTTTAAATTAAGTTTGAGAATAGAGCCTTTATAAAAGAAAGACCCGGACAAACTATTTCTCTATTAATGAAGAGAAAGTAGTCGTCCGGGTCTCAGAATGACAAAGAAACAGTACCCATTCTTAGTACGTTTCTTTTCCCTAACCATATAAGGAACTACTTTCCCTCATAGTCCAATAATTTACGGTCATTGGGTAGAAACTCATGGGCCATATCCCCATTATTATACGAAGGAAAAAATAAAGTATTTGATTTATTAGCCACCTACATATTAACAACTAATTTTAGCTCTTGTCAACCGATTATCGAACATTTAATTTGGTTTTATTATTAATGTTCGTGTTTTAGGCCGTCTTTTAGTCGGTTTTTTCTATATTCTAGTTTATCAAACCATTTTAATATCATGACAGTTTTTCTATTCCTTTTCCACTGGCACCGCGTCAAATACAATTTGTCGACCAGCTGGTTCGTAATCCACTTCACCATTAACGATGACTTCTTTAAAAATAGGCTTCTCTGTTCGGCGGACCGGCATATAACCTTCCTTGCTCATTCGATCTAGACAATCACTGATGCTTTCGAATCCCATCACTTCAAATTGTTTTTTACCTTTAGCTTTTTTCATTTCTAAACAGCTTTCCTTTCCTTACATTTTTCACCCAGAAACCACCATGAATGGACTTTGGTTCATAAGCAATAATAAAAGCCTTTGGATCTTGCTCTTTTATTTGCTGGTACAATTTTAGTTCGAATTTGCGCGGTGTAAGAATTTGCAATGCCATGCGTTCGCCTTCAAGTCCATTTGCAGCCCAGCTAGTTACCCCATAACCTTGGTTACGTAGAACCTTAGGTAGATCGCGGTCATATTCTTTTGTTATGACATTGACTGTGATATACCCTAGTGCCAGTTTATCTTCAATTTTCATTCCAACAATAACACCAATTCCATAACCAAGTGCATAGGCAATTAAGTTCTGAATTTGATCTAGATTATCAAGAACTAAACCAAGTCCCACGACATAAATCACAACCTCAACAGTACTAATTGCAGCTGCCATATATCTCTGACCTTTTAACGTTAGTATCATTCTAATTGTAAAAAACGAAACATATACAATGTTGATAACAAGAATGATAGCAACCATTACTAAACCATTTTGTAGCATTCTAGTTCCTCCCCATAAATTTGCAGTGCCCTAATCTTCACAAAAACTGATTGATTTGTAAAGGATTCTTGAACAATTGATTCATTTGTCACTATCCTTATCTTTAACCTATTTGGAAAGGATTAAAACTTAAGGATGATGCTTGAATGTCTTTTCTAAGTGGGATTACTTGAATAATACAACGCTAGGTGGTTGGGTTTTTTGTAAGATCTGTTGGAGGATTGTAAAAGACCCATTGGTTTGTACTCCGTCCTAGTTAAGTGGTCAAAAAGGTCATAAATTGAGGTTGATCAAAATAGGGCTCACAGTAACATTTACTTGAGGGTTTATCCATCTTTGGAGATGATTTGTTTAATGAGGTTAGGTTGGATTTTTTTAAGAAACTAAGGGAAGCTACTTACTAGCTTAGGACAGATTATTAAGGATGCTAAAGAAGATTGTTTTTTAAATTCAGGTGTGGGACGCATACAGCAAAACTGTCCTTAACAATGCCGGTTTAAGACAGAATACGGAGGGGAAGGTTAAAAGCTCATAAGGGATATGCAGAAAGCGGTAATAATGAGCTGAAGTTATATATACCTCAAACATAAAAAAAGACAACCAGTAACGGTTGTCTTTTAGTTTGCCCGGCGACGTCCTACTCTCACAGGGGGAATCCCCCAACTACCATCGGCGCTGAGAAGCTTAACTTCCGTGTTCGGCATGGGAACGGGTGTGACCTTCTCGCCATCGTCACCAGACTAT
>Ga0182742_1002240_pt1 | contig 21945 bp, 27 predicted proteins | sample eDN5th37CBELigMG_FD_128880 | JGI IMG/M metagenome (GOLD analysis project Ga0182742, IMG submission 128880) | Enriched Miracle-Growth compost microbial communities from Emeryville, California, USA - eDNA 5th pass 37_C BE-Lig MG (version 2)... ... | reverse complement strand
TCAGGAAAGGAAGATAGAATGAAATTCCCACGGTCGAAAAGCTTGATTTTCAAATCACTTCTACTTTCGTTGAGCTCACTTGCTAATTCAACCCCACTAAGGCCAGCGCCTACGATTCCTACCGTTGATCCAGCTGGTAGGTTATTTAGTCGTTGATACGTATCACGAGCTTTCTCGATGGATTGAATACTGTAGGTGAATTCTTCAGCGCCTGGAACATTGTGATATTTGTCTTCGCATCCAAGTCCGATAATTAATTCGTCATATTGAATACTTTTCCCCGTTTGAAGGTTCACATGTTGTTCGTTAAGTTCAATGCCTGTTACTTCTGCGTAAATAATATTTAGTCTAGGATGTTCTGGGAAGCTGACACGAACATGCTGATCAGAAATGGTTCCCGCGGCTAGAGCATAGTACTCTGTTTTTAAACAGTGGTATGGTACACGGTCAATTAACGTAATGGTTACATCTTCGGGTAAATCGTTTGGCAAAAGGCGTTGGAGAACTCTCATTCCACCATAACCGCCTCCGAGAATCACGAGATTTTTCATATAAATATCCCCTTTTTCGTCCTCTTGATACTATCCCTTTGTTTGCACATTTGTTTTTTGCTGAAACGTTTTCATTTTTTAATAGAAAAATATCTTAGAATAGTAAGTACAATAAGCTCCAACAGAATTATAACGAAATTGTGTCAAAATAACAACAATTTTAATTTGGAAGCTCAAGTTATTAATATTGACGTCCTATAGGAAAACAGGTAGGATTAACCATTAATAAAGAGGTGAACAGTTAGATATGAGGCCACTAGTCGAATTCTGTATTAGTAACCTAGCGAATGGTGCTCAGAAAACCTTAGAGGAATTAAAGCGAGATCCTAATTTAGATATTATTGAATATGGGTGTCTAAGTTATTGTGGAAAATGCGCAAGAGGATTATATGCTCTAGTCAATGGGGAACCAGTTACTGCAGATACACCTGACGAACTCGTTGAGAAAGTCTATCAATTTTTGGAAAATAATCCAATGTTTTAAATGAAGGTTGTTTTTGAATTTTCTAATATAACGAGCAAGTAGTATTTGGAAGTACGCTTAAATTTTTTAAAAAAAGGGACTCAAAACTTAATTGGATAGAAATGGACAGACCTAATTGAATTCAGATTGGTTGAGGAGAAAGCTTAGACTGTATATAATAAAGATAAGTACGAAACTTCATAGCTGGAGGTTTTAGAATGGAACAAGTTATTACACTTACTGAAGAAGCTGCTTTGCAGATAAAGGATATGATGAAAGAAAATGAAGAAGAAAGTGCATTCCTTCGTGTAGCTGTAAAAGGTGGGGGATGTAGTGGGCTTTCATACGGAATGGGTTTTGCTCACGAAGTTGAAGAAGGCGATCAGCAATTGGAACAGCATGGCATTAAAGTGTTAATTGATACTGATAGCATCCCGATTTTAAAAGGTACGGTCATTAGCTATAAGCAGTCATTGATGGGTGGAGGTTTCACAATTGATAATCCAAATGCGATTGCTTCATGTGGTTGTGGCTCTTCATTCCGCACGGCCGCTGTAACAGGTACACCTGAGGAGTGCTAAAAAAAGCAAGGTGTTTTCCACCTTGCTTTTTTTTATTTTTTAAAGTAGTAGGTTTAGTTACGCTCCATTGCTTGTCGGGGCTGACCGAGCCACTTCCGCTTTTCTTATTTAAACATAGAGGAACTGTGTAAAGGTTGTACTTTCGCTTTGGGATCCATATAGGATTTAGCATTATTGACAGCGGTCGGTGCTTCACCAAATCCAGATGCGATGAGTTTTACTTTCCCTTCATAGGTGCAAATATCTCCTGCAGCATAAACACCAGGGATATTGGTTTCCATTTTTGAATTAACGACTATGGAATTCTTTTCTATATTAAGACCCCAGTCTTTAATTGGGCCAAGAGATGACACAAAGCCAAAATTACAAATGATAGCGTCTACATCTAAAGTTAGTTGAGCATCCCCATTTGCTTCTTTTAAAACAAGTTGCTTTATTGTAGATCCGTCGCCAACAAGTTCGAGGGGAACATATGGAGTTTGTATATCTACTTTTGATTTTTCCAAGTTTTCTACGCTATGTTCGTGAGCACGAAACTTATCCCGGCGGTGGACAATACTGACCTTTTCAGCTATTGGTTCAAGCATTAACGCCCAGTCCACAGCAGAATCGCCTCCACCTAATACGGCTACTTTTTGACCTGAGAATTGATTGAGGTCATCAATAAAGTAGTGAAGGTTCTTTCCTTCGTATTTAGCAGCATTTTCTAATTCCAAACGGCGTGGTTGGAAAGCTCCATTTCCTGCTGTGATAACGACCGCTTTTGTATAATGTGTCTCTTTATCGGTTACTAATTTAATATTTCCGTTATCTAATTTTTCTAGTTGTTGTACTGCTTGCTCAAGGACAATTGTGGGTTCAAATTTTGCCATTTGTTCTTTAAGGTTATCGACTAATTCTTGGGCTCGAACCTTTGGAAATCCAGCGACATCGTATATGTATTTTTCAGGGTATAAAGCAGACAATTGCCCTCCAAGTTGTGGGAGGCTTTCAATTATTTTAACAGTAGCTTGCCGCATCCCACCATAAAAAGCTGTAAATAACCCGACAGGTCCGCCACCAATAACGGTAATATCATATAACTTTTGATCTTCTTTCACACAAATCCCCCTCGCTACGTACAATTTTATTCCATGTTTATCATACCATAAAATATCTAATAAAAACCTCCTTCAGAGGTTAGCTACTCGTGATGGAAAAGGTCTCTAGTTAAGTATTTTACAGAGTAATCAAAATTATTTATTTTACTTAATATGACTTGAAAAACAAAAGGAAAAAGAATATGATTTAAGATGTGCGAACAGAATGTTAATTTTTTGTGACATTTTCATTTTATTTTTTTCTCGTGATAAGTGAAGAAAATCACAATCTTGTTAAGTGTGTAAAGTCATAATTTGTTATTAGTAATTATTGAGTAAAAAGAAAAAAATAAAATAAATTATAAAAAAAGGTGGAAGTGATTAACTTGAGAAAGCCAAAAATCGTCGTTCTTGGAGCAGGTTATGGTGGCTTAATGACTGCGACAAGATTACAAAAACAAGTTGGAGTAAACGAGGCTGATATCGTTCTTGTGAACAAAAATGATTATCATTATGAAACAACTTGGCTACATGAAGCATCTGCAGGTACTTTACACCATGATCGTGTCCGTTACGATGTACGTGAAGTAATTGATACACAAAAAGTTGAATTTGTTCAAGCGACAGTTGAAGAAATAAAACATGAAGAGAATCGTGTTATTCTTGATAGTGGCGAAATTAGCTATGATTATCTTGTGATTTCTCTCGGCGCTGAATCAGAAACCTTTGGTATCAAAGGCTTGAAAGAGTATGCATTCTCGATTGTAAATGTGAATGCTGCACGTCAAATTCGTGAACATATTGAATATCAATTTGCAACTTACAACACAGAAGCAGAGAAGAAAGATGAGCGTCTAACAATTGTTGTTGGTGGAGCAGGATTTACAGGAATTGAATTCCTAGGTGAATTATCAAACCGTATTCCAGAGCTTTGCAAAGAATATGATGTTGATTTCCATAAAGTGAAAGTAATCTGTGTGGAAGCTGCTCCAATGGTTCTTCCAGGGTTTGACCCAGAGCTTGTCAATTATGCTACATCTTACCTTGAAAAGAAAGGTGTCGAGTTCCGAATCGGCACAGCGATTAAAGAAGCAACTCCAGAGGGTATTATTGTTGCTAAGGGCGAAGACGAAGTAGAAGAAATCAAGGCTGGTACAGTGGTTTGGGCAGCAGGTGTACGTGGTAACTCTGTGATTGAAAAGTCTGGTATCGAAGCAATGCGCGGCCGTGTAAAAGTAAATCTTGATTTGAGAGTACCTGGTAAAGAAAATCTCTTTATTGTTGGAGATTGCTCTTTAATTATTAACGAAGAGATTAATCGTCCATATCCACCAACTGCACAGATTGCGATGCAACAAGGTGAGGTTTGTGCACGCAACATTGTTGCACTTATCCGTGGTAAGAATGAACTTGAAACATTTGAATTTGATAATAAAGGAACAGTATGTTCATTAGGAGAAGATGAAGCAATTGGAACGGCATTCGGTAAGAAATTTGTTGGTGCAAAAGCTTCTTTCTTAAAGAAAATGATTGATAACCGCGCACTTTATATGATCGGTGGTCCATCCTTGGTATTCAAGAAAGGGAAATTCAACATTTTCTAAGAACAACTTATAAAGTGCTATTACCGCATGAACCTAAAAAAAAGCAGTTCTTTCTGGTAACGGGTTCCGTAAATTAACATAAAAATGTAATCAAATAGACCTCCAAATTACATGGTAATTTGGAGGTCTATTTTTGTTGTTGATATAAAGGGGTTTTGATCATTTTTTTGAGAGAATATGTAGTGCAATTTGTTTATAAAAGGTGGTGGACAATAGCAAGTGCATAGCAAAATACACTACTTATTTACCTGCATTTTGATTTATAGACTGTTGATTCCACTGCATATGAAAAATAAACGGAAGAATTCCGATTAAATTGGGAAATACCCATATTTCCCTCTTCATAAGCTTCCCCTAAATACAATAGAAGGAAATTCTCCGCTTCTCATAGGAGGAAGAGGAAATGGTTTGTTCGCAATCTGAAGAGAGCAATTAAACGCAAAATAGCAAGGGATAAATCCCCCTTGCTATTTCTAATGTTATTTAATCTCTCTACTTTACAAATTCCCCTACAGTTTATAGAATCTCAACAACAATCTAGGGTTGTCGAAAGAGCGAGAAAAGTTTCATTTAAACGCTTGGTTCACCAGATCGCCTCATCTTCTGATAAAATAGAGTAAAAAGGGACGGGGATAATTTGTCTAAGCGAGGAAAAGTTTGGCTTGCTGTGGCAGGCCTTGTAGTTGACGCTAATGGGGATTGGTTGGTTGTTAAAAAAAGATACAGTGGCTTAAAAAATCAGTGGTCATTACCAGCAGGATTTGTGAACGAAGGGGAAACTGCAGATGAAGCTGTCCTCAGAGAGGTAGCAGAGGAGACCGGAATTCAATGTTCATTGAAAGGGATGATTGGGCTAAGAACAGGGGTAATTCGGAATGAGATAAGTGACAATATGATTTTATTTTTATTAGAACCGCAAAAAGATCAAGTCATTCAAATCCAGCATTCAGAATTATTCGAGGCTTGCTACATGGCACCTGCAGAATTAATGGACAAGTCTAATGTTTCTGTTATGCTTCAATATTTAATGAAACAGACGAATGGGTTTTCCAAACCGCCAATCAATAATGTGAATCCAGGAGATCATTTTGAATACACAGCTTACAAGCTTTTCTTTTAATGGGAGGTATTCTTATTTTGACAGTTAAGTTTATTGACTCAAAAAAGGGTTATCAGTAAACTGTTAATGATAGGGATTAGGGGGAATCATTCGTGACGATTGTAATGTTCATCATATCCATTTTACTATTCTTTGTATTATTTTTTGGTATAGGGTTTCTGCTAAATATGTTACTAAGAATGTCATGGGTAATGGCTATTATTTATCCAATTGTTGTTATTTTTATTGTTGATGACGTTCGATTTATTGAATATTTTACTAACAGTGGACAGTCGTTCCAGAAACTTGGGACAAACTTTGCGAATCTTGCGCCAGCAGATTTAATGATTCTGATTTCGGGATTAGCAGGAGCAATTGTTGCTGGAATTGTGATTAAACTGTTACGGAAAAAAGGTTATCAAATGTTTTAACGAAATGGTCCTTCAAAGAAATTTTGGGGGACTTTTTTGATTGCTAGTTAACATTAGCGCAACTAAAAGACCCCTTTTGTTCTCAACAGAACTACTTGAGACTCATCATTCCTTGGATTTTCAACGGTTATATCTGTGATAAAGCGCGTGTAAGCAACTCTTTGACTCTGAAATGAATAATTCCTTTCTTGGTAGGAAATGAATATTCATGGAAGGAGTGAAAGATTTACATGAATAAAATGAACAAATGGGCAAGACGTTCATTGATGACATTGCTATTTGTATTTGCTTTATTAACAACGCTCTATTCCATCACTGGTTTAGGATTATCGAATGTAACTGACTATTTTAATCAAATGAAACAAACGCAAGAAGAGGAAGAGAAGCATCTTTTTACAAATAATATCGTCGGTTTTGCAAACGAATTTATTTATTTGCTTTTAGGAGAAGAAAGAACTGTTTCAGCTAGTGGAAATGTTTCAAGTAAAAACCCACCTGCTTTAGAAGACCTAGATTGGTCACAGTATCCTAAGAAGACTCTTGAAGCAACAGGGTATACGGCCGGTGTAGAATCAACAGGTAAGTTTCCAAATCACCCTGAATATGGGATAACCTACTCAGGAGTTAAGGTGAAACGGGACCTTTTTTCCACGATTGCAGCAGATTTAGATGTCTTTCCGATTGGGACGGTTCTATTTATTCCTGGTTATGGTTATGGTGTTGTTGCAGATAAAGGTGGTGCCATCAAAGGGAATAAATTAGATTTGTATTATGATACGGTTGAAGATGTTTATGAAGAGTGGGGAAAGAAAACGGTCGAAGTGTCCATTATTAAAATGGGCAATGGAAAGCTTACGGAAGAAGAGTTGCAGGCGATGAATGAAGATGAAACGATGCAAGTTTTTCGTCAACAATATGTAGATGAGAAAAAATCTTAATGACTAGTAAGAATGCAAAAAAGCAAGCTATTGCTTGCTTAGATTGCCGAGAAAGAGTAAATTTCTCGGCACTTTTTTATTTTATTTGATTAACACAACCCATTTTTTCTAAAAGGGGAAAAGTTTCTTTTTCATTTAACCACTATACAAATGAGGATATTTAGTGCTCGCTGACTAGCGAGCTTTCTTTTTTGTTTTATAGAATAGAATGTAAGAATAGAGTAAGGAGCACTCCCGTTAATCCACCAAAAAAAACTTCGATTGGCTTATGACCAAGTAATTCTTTTAATTCTTTTCGTTTTTCATTTCCAGGCTTTTTAGGCCAATCTTTCGCATCTTCGATAATGCGATAGAAGTCAGAGACTAATTGATTTAATACAACAGCTTGCTCACCAGCTTGTCTTCGTACACCAGTTGCATCAAACATGGTTATAATCGCAAAAAGCGCAGATACCGCAAAAATTGGAGAATCCATTCCAGTTTCAAGCGCAACACCTGTTGAAAGGGCTGTAACAGCAGCTGAATGGGAACTTGGCATACCGCCCGTACTAGTTAGCAGCGACCAGTCAACCCTTTTGGTAGCAATATATTGGATAGGTACCTTTACAAACTGAGCAAAAAAGATAGCAGCGATCGATGCCCATAATGGAAAGTTTTGCAGCAATTCCATGATAGAATTCCCCCTAGAATGTCAATGATAATGAATTATTTTTTTCAAGTAGAAAAAGTAGCTTGGTATGGTTAATAAAAAGAATAACATATCAACAGGAGGTAAAAAATGCTACCAAATTACCCACTTGAATATTATGATTTTTTTGTTAAATTCAATGAAGCTGATTATTATACATGTCACGATTTACTTGAAGAAATGTGGATGGAGGATAAAAGCAATCTCTTTTTGAAAGGATTATTGCAAATGAGTGTTGCTCTTTATCATTATAGTTATGGAAATGTCAAGGGAACACGGTTAATGATGACAGTTGCCCTTGAGTATTTAAACGATTATCGTCCTAAGCATTGGGGTCTAGATTTGGAAAACATTATTGGCTATATTGAACGATGCCTTTCTATTATACCAAAAGATCTTGATAAAGTTCCTTTTTCTGCGATTAATGAATTGCCTGTGCTGCCACCGCTATTCTTATACTTAGAAGAAAATTAGGGAGTCGAAATAAAAGCTGAATTTGGGTATAATAGAGGTATCTTTTTGGAGGTGGAGCTTTTGTTTAATGTAAAAAAAGAATTAGATTTTGCGAGTCAGCATGAGTGTCTGGTTATAGGTGTCTTTCAGAAAACAACAAATTTAAAAGGCACACTTGCAGAGTTGGACTCACGGTTAGATGGATACATAATGGAATTGTTAAAAAGTGGAGATATTTCTGCTAAGAAAAAAGGGATCTCCAAAGTACATACATTTAATAAAATCGGTGCGAAACGATTATACTTCGTGGGTCTAGGAACTGAGAAGGAATTTTCGTTTGAGTTGCTTCGTGAAGCGCTTGGCCGCTTGTTTAAGTCGGCCAGCTCAGAAAGATGGACAGAGGCTACGTTTGTTCTGGATACGTTTACGAATGAAAATGTAGATTCTTTAGATGCTGCTCATGCATTAGGTGAGGCATTTGCAATGGGAACTTATCAGTTTGAGGGGTATAAGCAAAAGCCTAACTTACCAGAAAAGAATATTGAAAGCCTAACATTGTATGTGACAGGACCCGAAACTGATGAAGTCGAAGCGGCTCTATCGGTAGGTTATGTATATGGAATGGGAGTAAATTCGGCTCGTACACTTGTTAATACACCTGGAAATATGCTGACCGCGAAAGATATGGCTACCTATGCTCAGGAGCTTGGGGGAAAGTACGGATTTGAAGTCGAGATCCTTGAAAAAGAGCAAATTGAAAATTTAGGAATGGGTGCTTTATTGGCGGTTAACCAGGGATCAGAAGAACCTCCAAGAATGATTGTTTTGAAATATCAAGGAAAAGAAACTTGGGAAAACGTCATTGGTCTTGTTGGAAAAGGAATTACCTTTGATACAGGGGGCTATTCCTTAAAGACAAAGTTGGGCATTGTTGGAATGAAGACGGATATGGGTGGAGCAGCTGCTGTTCTTGGGGCAATGCAAATCATTGGCGAACTTAAACCAGAACAAAATGTTGTTGCGGTGATTCCTTCAACCGACAACATGATTAGCGGGAATGCTTTCAAACCAGATGATGTGATTACTTCAATGAGTGGGAAAACAATTGAGGTTTTAAATACGGATGCAGAAGGCCGTCTAGTGTTAGCTGACGCGATCACCTATGCAAAATTTCACGGAGCGAATTATTTAGTGGATGTTGCTACCTTAACAGGAGGCGTAATCACCGCACTAGGGTTAAACACAACTGGTGCTTTTACGAACAATGAATCCTGGTTTGAACAGGTACTAGAAGCATCTTATGAAGCAGGCGAACCAATGTGGAGGCTTCCAATTTTTGAAAAAGATTGGGAACGTGTCCGAAGCAGTAAGATTGCCGACTTGAATAATTCACCAGGAAGTGAAGGGCATGCGATTATGGGAGCGGCTTTTGTTGGCGAATTTGCTGAAAGCACTCCATGGGTACACTTGGATATTGCAGGTACATCCGTGACAAAACAAAATCATGATTTAGGACCATCAGGAGCTACGGGTGTAATGGCTCGAACCCTTGCTCTTCTTATTGAAAGGTTTGAACCAATTTCATAATACGAGAAGAATCCTACCGTTATCGGTGGGGTTCTTTTTTGTACTTTCGTGTTTAAATCTGGCTCTTTTCTCAAAGATTGTTGCTTTTATAGGAAACATAGAATGATTTAGCTATGGTTCTATCCCTAAGTTCGGTTACAAGATGAGAAAAGAGCTTACAAACTAAGTAATAAACGCAGAGAAAGGCTTAATTCGCGTTAAAATCGCTTTTAGGATCTCAACATCAAACTTTACAAAAACAGCCTTAAATTATTTCAATGTAGCCTAGCCTTTAAACGATATTTCTTTCGTTTTCTTACTCCCTCAATAGTTAGGTTTTTCCTTAACACTTATATGTTGTCTATTTCACTCGATTTGATTTTCCCTTTTTCTGAGGGACTAAGGATTTTACTTGAAGCTTTTCCATAAAATAATGATTGACACTATTACGAGTGCTATGCTAATTTAGTATTTGTATTTTAGTTCTCTACCAATTTACCAGACTAAAGTATTCTTGATAGATAAAATAAATAATTTGCTAATTAGCACTTTAAGAGGGAGATTATTATGAATGCAGTTATCGTAGCGGTACTTGTTATGCTTTTACTAAGCCTTTTTCGAGTGAATGTTGTCCTTTCACTGATCATTGGTTCACTAGTAGGAGGATTGACAGGTGGCTTAGGAATAGAAAAAACCATAGAGGTATTTGCTAATGGGTTAGGCGGAAGTGCAGAGGTGGCCTTAAGTTATGCTCTATTAGGCGGATTTGCCGTAGCAATTTCTCAAGCGGGGTTACCCAATGCATTAGTTGATTGGATGTTGGGTGTAGTTGGAGGTAGTGAAGATAAAAAAACAAAGCGCTTCTCTAAGGCATTAATTCTTTCTTTAATTTTATTAATGGCCATATTCTCGCAAAATTTAATTCCAATCCATATTGCTTTTATTCCTATTCTGATTCCACCATTACTCATCATTTTCAATGAATTAAAGCTGGATCGGAGGTTAATTGCTTCGTTATTAACATTCGGGTTAGTGGCACCGTATGTTTTACTACCTGCTGGTTTCGGGAAAATTTTCCAAGGTATTCTCCAAACGAACATTGAGGATAGTGGACTAGTAATTAGCGCTAGTGACATTCCAGTGGCAATGCTTATCCCTGTTTCAGGAATGCTTGTTGGATTACTCATTGCGATTTTTATCAGTTACCGGAAACCACGAACATACCAACAAAGCTCAACTATGGAAGTGAAAAAGGTAGGCTATACAAAACGTAGCATTATTTTTTCAGTGATCGCAATTATTGCGGCTCTTGGGATTCAGTTGCTTACAGATTCAATGATCGTTGGTGCATTGGCTGGGATAATAGTGATTTATCTTAGTGGTAGCATTGCTTGGAATGAAGCTGATTCGCTTCTAACGGAAGGGATGAAAATGATGGCATTTATAGGTTTTGTCATGCTATCAGCTTTCGGATTTGCCGATGTATTAAAAGAAACAGGAGATGTAGCTGGTCTTGTCGAAGGGGCGGCAGCTGCAATTGGAGATAATAAATCATTAGCTGCTTTGTTGATGTTAATTGTTGGTTTGCTCGTTACGATGGGAATTGGTTCTTCGTTCTCAACAATCCCAGTCATTGCGACGATCTTTGTACCTTTATGTATGGAACTTGGCTTTAGCCCTATGGCAACAATTGCGATTGTTGGGACAGCCGCAGCATTAGGAGATGCAGGTTCACCAGCTTCTGATAGTACGCTCGGTCCTACTGCTGGTCTTAATGTAGATGGACAACATAATCATATTTGGGATACATGTGTACCTACATTTTTACACTATAATCTTCCATTGATTGTATTTGGTTGGATTGCAGCGTTAGTTTTATAATTGGTTTTCCTTTCTTCTCTAGTTATCCGCCCACTCAAATAGGCTATTTGCATATGAAATAGAGAGGGAGATTGCAAAGAGAAAGAGGTAAGCCAGATGCATCAAATGAGAACGCCATATGGACGCGGCGCCTTTCTTTTTTGGTCCATTTCTTGGTGGCGTATTAGGGGGACTAGTAGGAGGAGCATTAGTTAGACCCCGCCCGTTTTACGGTCCTCCATTCGTGCCATATTATCCTAGACTTTTCCACCTTATGGATTTGGATATGAACCTTATCCTTATTGGTAATGTGAAGAGTTAAACAGCTTCTGTTCAAAAGGAGCTGTTTTTTTTGTTTTTTGTCTAAAAAAATTTTTATATTCGTTTAATTGCAGCTTTAATAAAGTCATTTTATTTAAAGGATTTGTATGGAGAACAGCGAACTAATTAAATTAGTAAGAGTAAGAAATTTTTACATAGAACAGGGGGAAAAACGGAAGAATGGAACAACAAACTTTATTAGAAACACTTGGAATTGAAATTATCGACGTACAAAAAGGAAAAATTGTTGCTACGATGCCTGTTGATGGTCGGACGAGACAGCCGTTTGGGCTGTTACATGGAGGAGCATCGGTTGCTCTAGCTGAAACAGTTGCCAGTATGGGAGCATATGAGTTAGTGGATAAACAAACCCAAGCAGTAGTCGGCTTAGAAATCAATGCAAATCATGTACGCTCGAAGCGGGAAGGTGTCGTAACGGCAACAGGGACTGTGTTGCACCAAGGTAGAAAAACAATGGTTTGGGATATAAAAATTACAGATGAAGAAGGTAAACTGATTAGTATCTCTAGGTGTACCATTGCCGTTATTGAATTAAATCAATAAGTTTAATTTTTATCATTCTTAATGCAGCAAAAAGACCGCTAAATCAAATTAGCGGTCTTTTTGTATGATTCATTTCCCAATACTTTATGGTTCTAAAGCTTTAACAATAACGCGTGTTGTTATTGTGTTTTTTTTCTCTTTTGAAGTTTTTGGCGATCGCGCTTTAAATCATCAACAACCGACCGATCTGCTAACTTCACTCCAGAGTTGTAAGCCGCACGTCCAATTAAATGCCCACTTACAGGAGCAGTCATTAGAATAAATAGAATAGCAAGGACGAGTCGTGAATTAAAATGTGCCTCAAAAAAGATAAAATACAATAAAGCACTAAGGAGCACAATCGATACCCCTAAAGTTGTACTCTTGGAAATGGCATGGTTCCTTGTATAAAAGTCAGGAAACCGTAGAGCTCCAATGGTAGCAATTAAACTAATGATTGCTCCTAAAAGAACCATTACTCCGATGATAATTTCGTACGTTTCTGTCACTCAATAATCTCTCCCTTCTCGAGATATTTCGCGAAAGCGACCGTCCCGATAAAGGCAAGAATCCCGATAAGGAGGATGATGTCTAAAAAAGCGCTTGTTCGTAAAATAATAGACAAAATCGCAATCGTGGCGACGAGATTAATTCCTAATCCATCAAGAGCAATGACTCTATCCGGTACGGAGGGTCCTTTAATAACGCGGTAAACGAGGCCAACCATAGCAAAGGAGATGAATAACAATGCTATATAGAGCATGACATCAAACATTACCGACTCACCTCCATAATTGCTTTTTCAAATGTATCTTTAATACCATTAATTGAATCTTTAACATCGTCAATGTTAACCGCATGAATATAGAGTGTCTTGTTATCACCTGAAACCTCAACTGTCAACGTACCTGGAGTTAAAGTGATTAAGTTCGCTAGTAACATAATTTCCCAATCTTTTTCAACCTCAACTGGAAGAGCGAAAATCCCAGGTTTAATACTAAGCTTCGGACTTATCACGAGTTTCAGTACACTTAAATTTGAAAGAACTAATTCCTTCAAAAACAAGAAGAACAATTTAATAATCGCAATTACGCGGTGAAGATAAAATCGTTCTGAAAAATAGCTTCTAAAAATAAAGAGAATCACAAGTCCCCAAAAGTAACCAACTAAAAATGATGCAGGAGTAAAAGTCGTTTTTAGGAACATCCATGTAAATGCTAGAAAAAAGTTAAGTAACATCTGAAATGCCATAGCCCACTACTCCTTTAAAACTGCTTTAATATAGATTTCTGGATTGCTTAGTGTCTCGGCAGCAGTTGATATGATAGGGTATAGAGCTTCTGAACCAAGCCCATATAGAACCGCACAGATTGTTAGGATTACAGGAGCGGTAAGTAACCATCGAACAGGTACTTTTTCCTGTTGTTTGTATTCACGTGCTTTTCCCCAAAAACCATTCATGAAGATTTTCATTACTGAGAATAGGACGAGTAAACTCGAAAGTAATACGACCCCTGATCCCCAATAGTTCCCTGCATCAATACCTGCGCGGACAATTAAGATTTTTCCTAAGAATCCGCTAAGTGGAGGGATACCTGCTAAAGCGAGAGCAGCAACAAAATAGGTCCATGCAAGGCCAGGGTAACGGTTAATAAGACCGCCCATTTCTCTTAAATTGCTTGTCCCAGTAATCTTAATCATGATTCCAATAAGTAAGAACAGTGCAGCCTTAATGATCATATCATGAATCAAGTAAAAGACAGATCCAGTTAAGGACTCAGTTGTGAACGTTGCGACACCAAATAGAATGACACCGACTGCAACGATAATGTTGTAGATGATGATTTTTTTCACATCAAAATAGGCGATTGCTCCAATCACTCCGATGATAATCGTAATGATGGAGAGGATCTCAAGAAGCCCGTGTGTATAACCAATATCTTGAGTAAAGAACAGAGTATACGTCCTTGTAATAGAATAAACTCCAACTTTAGTTAATAAGGCTCCAAATAAAGCCATTATCGGAGCAGGTGGTGCATAGTAAGCTCCTGGGAGCCAAAAGTAAAGTGGAAAGATTGCTCCCTTAATGCCAAATACAATTAAAAATAGCACAGCAATAACCGTGACAATTCCGGATTGTCCTAGTTCATTCAGTCTTACAGAGATATGCGCCATGTTCAGTGTTCCAACAACCGAATATAGATAGGCAACGGCAATGACAAATAACCCAGATGAAATAACATTTACCAATAGATACTTGATTGTTTCTCTAAGTTGAATTTTTGTTCCACCAAGCACTAAAAGTACATAAGATGCCATCAACATTACTTCAAAAAAGACGAACATGTTAAAAATATCCCCAGTTGTAAATGCACCATTTACCCCTAAAATGAGAAAGAAAAAGACGGGATAATAATAATGTTTTTCTCTCTCAACTCCGATTGAACGAAAGGAATAAAGGAGGCAAACAAAGCCAATTAAACTGGTGGTTACAACTAAAATGGATGACAGCATGTCTGATACAAGTGTAATCCCAAACGGGGCTTGCCAGTTACTTAAATCCATTGTTTGAATTCCTTGAGTGTAAACAGTTGCAGAAAGCCAAACCGCAGCAGCCAAGGTTAGAAGGGATCCAATCGTTGCGATCCAGCGCTGAACGGTTACATTTTTATTGAAAAAGACGAGAATAATCGCTGTAAATAATGGTATCAGTAACGGTAATGTAATTAAACTATTCATTTCCTTCCTTTCCTCTCATGAGTTCCATATTGTCAGTCCCAAGTTCTTGATAAGAACGGTAAGCAACCACTAAAAATAGGGCGGTAATCCCAAAACTAATAACGATTGCCGTTAAGATCAGCGCTTGCGGAAGCGGATCTGTATACGCTTCTGCTTGTTGTCCGAGTAGCGGGGCCGCTCCACGCTTTAATCCACCCATGGTAAGCAAGAGTAGGTGCACCCCGTGACTTAACAAGCCTGTACCAACAATAATTCTGAGTAAGCTCTTGGAAAGCATAAGATAAGTTGCTGACATAAAAATAACTCCGATAAGCAACGACATTAAAATTTCCATTATTCACTCTCCCCTATTGTTTGAATAATGGTCATCGTAACCCCAACGACGACTAGAAAAACACCTGTATCAAAGATAACAGCAGTGTGTAGCGACATTTTTCCTAAAATAGGAGGATACACATAGGTAAACCAATGTGTTAAAAGGGGCTTGTCAAAAAACAGTCCACCCGCGGCAGTTCCAGCCGCAAATAATAATCCGAGAGCCGTGACTTTTTTAAAATCAAACGGTAGGATCTTTCTAACGGTTTTAAGGTCATAAGCAATTAGTAGCAAAACAATCGCACCAGAGGCCATTAATCCCCCAATGAATCCTCCACCAGGTTCATAGTGACCCGCGAAAAACATATAAACTGAAAACAGAAGGATGATGAATAGGATCACTTTTGTTGCAGTTTCTAAGATCACGTTATTGGTCTTCATCCTTGTTCTTTCCCCCTTGTTAACCGTAATTTAATTAAGCTAAAGATTCCAAGGGCTGCAATTGCTAGCACGGCAATTTCAAATAAGGTATCAAAGCCACGGAAGTCTACAAGAATAACGTTTACCATATTTTCTCCGCCGGCTTTTTTGTACGTATTTTCAATATAATATTGAGAAATGGAATCAAATGCTTTACTACTATGCGCGGATAAAGCGATTAAGGAAACAACAACCCCAACCCCAATTGAAATAACCGCATTTCCCATTTTAAAGCGCATATGTTCTTCATTTTTGTTTACTTTCGGTAAGTGATAAAAAGCAAGTAAGAACAAAGCGACAGATACAGTTTCGATGACAAGTTGTGTTAAGGCTAGGTCTGGTGCCCTAAAGATGGCATAGAATAGGGAAACCGCGTAGCCAACTGAACCAAGTAGAATAATGGAAGTCATTCGAGATTTAACAAAGAGAATCGAAACGGAACCGATTGCGATAATGATAACAAGCACCAATTCGAAAGCATGGATGTTCGCAACATTAGCCGTATCTAGGACAAACGCGTTTTTTACAATTAAGGTTGTTCCTAGGCTTAATATGAGAAACGTGAAAATGTACAATAGATAGGTTCGAATCGAATTCGTCATGTAAGCATTTGTAAATCGATTGGCACCTTTTTGAATCCCAGCTAATCCATTATCATAAGCAGAATTTAATGAGAATTTCTCAGGCATACGATTGTAGATTCCCGTCCATCTAGGCATGAATTTATACAGCAGAATTCCTACAACGATAACCCCAATGGTCATAAATAATTCAGGTGTGAAGCCATGCCAGTGATAAATATGGACATCAAATTTCATTCCTTCCGCGACAAGCGAAGGCAAGATTGAGGCCATCACTGAATTAATCAATGGTGCAACAATATTTGGGAACAAACCAATCACGACCACTAAGGATACAAGAATAATTGGTGAAATCAGCATTCCAAGTGGTGCTTCATGAGGCTTAACTTCAAGCTTCTCAGGTTGATATTTACCTGTAAACGTTTTAAATACAATAATCATGCTATATAAGAAAGTAAATACACTTGCAACCCACGCAACAATTGGGAAAATCAACCCTAAGGTTTCCATGTTAAAGAACCCAATTTCTTGAGCACGGATCATCCCTGTAAAGAACATTTCCTTACTTAGGAATCCATTAAAAGGTGGTAAACCGGCCATTGAAAAAGAACCAATAACGGCAATCGTAAAGGTAATCGGCATGATGGACATTAAGCCACCAAGTTTGCGGATGTCACGAGTACCCGTTTCATGGTCAACAATCCCAACCATCATGAATAAGCTTCCTTTAAAGGTAGCATGATTTATCAAGTGAAATACCGCAGCGGAAACAGCCACCGTATAAAAACCTGCTTCAACGGCTGGATAATGAATGGCTGCAGCTCCTAGACCTAGTAGGGACATGATTAAACCAAGTTGGCTAATCGTTGAGTAAGCAAGAATTCCTTTTAGATCGTTATGCTTAACCGCGGAGAAGGAGCCCCAGAATAAAGTCAGAATTCCGAAACCTGCGACTAACCATACCCAAAGCCCTGATAAAGCAAAAACAGGTGTTAATCTTGCAACGAGATAAATTCCTGCTTTAACCATAGTCGCAGAGTGGAGATAGGCACTGACAGGAGTTGGTGCTTCCATTGCGTCTGGTAACCAGATATGAAATGGAAACTGAGCTGACTTTGTAAAAGCACCCAGAAGGATACAAATCAAAGCAGGAATAAATAGTTCGTGTCCATAAATAGTAGCCGCCATTGCAATGGTTTCAGAGATACTAAATGTACCTGTCATTAAATATAAGAGAATCATCCCTCCGAGCATGGATAGCCCACCAAAAACCGTGATTAACATCGATTTTTGGGCACCGTAGCGAGAACGCTCTCTGTGATTCCAATATCCAATCAATAGGAATGAAGAAAAACTCGTTAATTCCCAAAATCCATATAGGACCACCATGTTATCGGAAAGAACAACACCAAGCATGGCCCCCATGAACAATAGAAGGTAGACATAGAATTGATTGAGTTTCTCCTTTTCTTTCGACAAATAGTAAATCGAGTATAGGACGACGAGTGCCCCAATCCCAGTAATCAACAAGGAGAATAATAGACCGAGTCCATCTACTCGGGCACTAAAATTAATTCCTAAGGACGGAATCCAATTAATAGTCTCCATTGTTATTTCGCCTCTAATAATTTGAGGCAAGAAGGATAGGAAGTAAGAAAATAGTACAATAGGTAATGGCAGGAGAAACCAGCCAGTGTGAATCTTTGGTAAAGCCTTATGTAGAGAAGGCACGAATATCGCCAATATGAATGGTGCGATAATGGCTAAGTGTAGCAAAGACAAATACATAACCTCCTTTTTAAAATAAACATTTTGTTCAGGTAATTTTGTCCCATCTTTAAAACGTTATCCTTATTTTTATCCAACCCTCCTTATTAAAACAAAAAAGACAACCTATTTCCTTCCCAAGCTCATAAAAATTATTATATCTTAAAAGCGAAACACATGCATTTAGCTAACTCATAAGTAGCTCAAGTATAAAAAACTTGTAAATAACCCATCCTTTAAATGTTGGAGGGGTGTTTATGACAAGAAAAATACTCGTTTGCTTGTCTGTATTCATGCTCCTGTTTATAGGCGCGTTTACCCTAAATCGGGAGTTAAGCCGAGATTTTTATGATCCTGCCGCCGAAGGGGCAGACGGAATGGTTCAGATTCAGCAATTAAATGATGGGACAACCTTCGAAGCGATTAAACATCAAATTTTCGCTCCTAGGGAATATGTCAGAATTATTCAATCTGACGAATGATCGAAAAAAGGGTGAACAGAGTTCATCCTTTTTTTATACGAAAACAAACGAAAAAAGTTTTCCTTCTTTGAAAAAAAGAGAAATTTTTTTTTGAAGATAAATTATAGAAAAATTAAAAAAATGGGCAAGAAAACATGATATAATAGTAAAAATGTAATGAACAAACAAAAAAAGATATAAATGTTTTGGCAGAAAGTTGGGGGAGAATGGAGAAAAAGAAAAGAGCGCTATTTATCGATTTTGAATTTACGATGCCTGATCGACACGGTAGAAAAAAGGGTTTTTATCAAGAAATAATTGAAGCAGGGGTTGTCCTTGTGGAAAATGGAAAAATCCTCGAAGAATTCTCATCTTTTGTTGTTCCCAATCGGTTTCCCCTATTATCCGATCGGTGTAAATCCTTCTTAAATATTTCCCAAGAACAGGTGGATGGGGGCATTTCTTTTCATGAATTGGTGAATAAACTACATTTAATGGAAGGTCAGCAACCAGGATTGATCGTAACTTGGGGCAATATGGATATGAAGGTTCTTCGCCAAAATTGTCAAAAGTCAGGGGTTGGTTTTCCTTTAACCGGTAAAGAAGTAGATTTATCAATGGAATATAAGCGATTCTTTGGAGATCAGAATCAGACCGGACTCTGGAAAGCTGTTCAGGAGTATGGGAGAGAAGGAACGGGGAGGCATCACCGTGCGTTAGACGATGCTTTGACCACCTACCATATTTTTAAACTCGTAGAAAAAGATAAACAATATTTAAAGAAACCGAAACCAACAACGATTGGGGATCGAGTCGATTTTTCTAAGTTGTTTAATAATAAGTTTGCATAAAAGCCAGCTCAATGCATTCAGTTGAACTGGCTTTTGGCTTACCATTTTATTGCTTAAAATAATCTTTTTCAAGTGTCTCAATGTTTTTCAGGCTCTGGTTTGCCCATGGAGAATCATCTTGTTTTAAGGATTCTTTCATATCGAGAACGGCCTTTTTTAATGATTCAAGATAATCAGGCATTTCTTCATTATAAGGTTTGACCATTTTTTTTGGAATATTCGCTTGTTCACGGAACGCTAATGCCCTTCGCTCGTGGAAAAACCCTACTTCAATATCTTTAGGATTATGTAGGTCACCTTGCATTGGGTGCTTTAAAACGGCTAAGACACGGACAAGATAATGTTCCGGACGAATATCCGTTATTTCTCCTGCGTATTTTCCTGTCTTATAAATCCCAGTTACTTTGTCTCCTACTTTTAAATCGCTCACATTGAACATCCTCTCTCTGGATTTATTAACCATCATAGTTTATATTATGGAGCATAACAGCATAAAACAAAATCATTTGAATTAGGGTAGGAGGAGAAAAATGAGAAAAGTATGGATGCTAATGTTCGCTCTGCTTATGTTCATTGGATTGAGTGCTTGTGGAACGAACTCAGAAAATGATGAAGCGGCTAACCAGGATAATCTTGAAAACAATGACAAACAAGCTGGAGAACAGGGACAAGCTAGATCGGATTTAGAACCTACTGATTTTCCGCAGTTATCAACGGAAGTTGCTGAAAACGAACAACTTGTTGAAATGGTTACTTCAATGGGAACGATTAAAATGAAGTTATTCCCTGATATTGCTCCAAAGGCAGTAGAAAATTTTATCACACATAGTGAGAAGGGATATTATGAGGGGCTTACTTTTCATCGCGTTATGAATGAGTTTATGATTCAAGGTGGTGACCCAGAAGGAACTGGAAGAGGTGGAGAAAGTATTTATGGTGAACCATTTGAGGATGAATTCTCAAATCAACTTTTCCATCTTCGTGGTGCTTTATCGATGGCTAACTCTGGTCCGAATACGAACGGAAGCCAGTTTTTTATTGTCCAGAACTCAGTCTTTCAAGGGGGTTATGAACGCGAATATCCGGAAGCTATTGTTGATGCCTATGAACAACAAGGTGGTACACCATGGCTTGATTACAACCACACTGTATTCGGGCAAGTTATTAAAGGAATGGACGTTGTCGATCAAATTGCTGCGTTAGAAACGGATGCAGCTGATCAGCCTTTAGAAGAAGTTGTCATCGAAAAAATCAATGTTCTAGAATAAGCTTTTTTGAATAGCTCTTTTCTGAAACTTTGTTGCTTTTGAGATAAAATGTAGAGAATTACCTATGTTTTCACAGGAAAGTAACTTAGATTAGGAGAAAAGAGCCTGCAAACTTAATATTAACGAACAACTCATTCTGCGTTAAAATTGGCTTCAGGATTTTAACAACAATCTTTACGAAAACAGCCTTTTGGATTAAGCTTATCAGCCCCAATGACAGCCTAGCGTGTTATACTAGTAAAATGAAGACTGGCAAGCGCAGAAAGGATGTCTTGTATAATGAACAATCTAGTTTTATCCTTATTTCTCTATTTTCCCGAAGATAAGTCGGAATATATCCCTGCAGCTATGTGGATTATCGTGGCTTTTATTCTTGCAGTACTGTTAATGCGCTTTTTTGTGAAGCTATCAAAGAAAGAAGAAGAGCAAACAACTAAAAATTTCTCAATGAAAGATGAACAGAGGAACTCTACAAAACAGCAATAGTTTGTTGGGGGCTAAACATGGATACACAAGAAGTGAATTTTCAACTAGTTCGAATCCTAAATGAATGGGACCCTTTTGGTTGCGGAATTGGTGAGTACGATCCTGAGATCGCGGATGTTGTTTACGTTGTTCATAAAACCGATGATGCTCATCACCTTGCCGTTAACATCCAGTCCATATATGAACATTCTTTTGAAGAATTGCTCCCATATAAAGGCTGTTTGGAAATAGCTAAATCGTTACTCATGGTAAAATCACAAGGGTCTTGTGAAATGTAAAACGGTCGCACTTTGAATGCGACCGTTTTATTTTTGGTCGAACGGGAATATTTTAAGAACAAATTTTAACGACATTTAGCTCTTGCTTTAGTTTTAGTTTGTACATGCTAAACGGTATTCTGTTTTTGTTCAATCTCGGTTAAATTCGCTTCATCCAATACAAATCTTTTTATATAATGATAAATCTCTTCTGGTCTTTCTTCAGGTACGAGATGGCCTGTCTCCTCTAGAACAATTAATTTGGAGTTGGGTAGGTCCTTTGCTAATTTTTCACCGACTCGTAAAGGTACAACTCGATCATGTTCACCCCATATGAGAAGACATGGAGTCCTGACTTGTTGTAGTGCTTCAGAAGATAAATCACCTTCGCGATGACGGAGAAGCCCTGTTAACCCTTTAAAAATGCTAGGATTCATAAATGGAGCAAGATAACCCTTGCGCATTTCATCATCAATGAGAGTGGAATCATAGACGACATTTCGCAAGTTTTTTTCTAAGCCTGATCGCGCTAAATAGAGCTTAATAAAAATAGGGAAAAATGG
>Ga0182742_1002238_pt1 | contig 21950 bp, 21 predicted proteins | sample eDN5th37CBELigMG_FD_128880 | JGI IMG/M metagenome (GOLD analysis project Ga0182742, IMG submission 128880) | Enriched Miracle-Growth compost microbial communities from Emeryville, California, USA - eDNA 5th pass 37_C BE-Lig MG (version 2)... ... | reverse complement strand
CAGACTTTTATGATTATAAAGCGAAGTATGAGGATGGCAACACAGGACTTATCATCCCAGCAGAAATTACTGAAGAACAATATAAAGAATTGAAAGAATTGGCCAAAAAGGCCTATAAAGCATTGGATTGCTCGGGCTTAGTAAGAGCGGACTTCTTTTTAACGGCAGATGGGGAATTCCTGATCAATGAAGTAAATACAATGCCAGGTTTCACTCCATTCAGCATGTTTCCGTTATTATGGAAGCATACAGGATTAGAATATCCGCAGTTGATTGAACGACTGGTAGGCTTAGCGATCGAGCGCCATCAAGAGAAACAGAAAATCAAGTATACTTTTTAATGATTAAGAACACGGTGGACCATTTGCCGTGTTCTGTTTTAGCTATTTGGACTTTGAGTATTGTTCGGCTACAGCGGCTAGGGAATCGGGTCTAAGCCACCCCGGTTTATCTTCGCCCCTATACGAGCCGCTTTCGTTTTTCATTGTCCAACTGCAGTGCCCTAGCGGATAGTGTCCTTCACTCTCCGCTGCAACGATTGCGTCAACATCGAATCGCTACGCTCTTCGTGTTTCCTTTATCCCGTTCTAACGGGCACTAACTTCATAAGTGCCCGTAAGAACCCGATTGTTTTTTTTAAAGGGCTAAAGTCCAAAGAAAAAAACTTATCTCAGTTGGAGAGCTCCAGACCATACGCCGCTGAGCAGGGCACTTTCGCTTTTCTTATAATAATGTTTTTTAGGAGGAAGATTCTTGTGATTCAAAGGTCGCTTGTTGAGATCGCAGATATGATTAAACACGAAAATGATCCTTCGTCATACAAAGATGTTTGGATTAAAGGTGTGTCAATTGACTCAAGGAAGATTGAGCAAGGAAATTTATTTATCCCTTTTAAAGGGGAAAATGTGGATGGGCATCGGTTTGTTGAAGATGCCATTAAAAGGGGAGCTTCCGCTGCCTTTTGGCAAAAAGATGTACCCAACCCTCCGATGCACCTTCCAATTGTGATTGTTGAAGATCCTTTGCTGGCTTTACAGGAACTTGCTAGAAGCTATCGGAAGCAGTTAAATGTAAAGGTCCTCGGAATAACCGGGAGTAATGGGAAAACAACAACAAAGGACATGGTAGCAAGTCTTTTAAGCTTAGCTTATAAGGTCCAAAAAACCGAAGGCAATTATAATAATCATATAGGTCTGCCACTTACAATCCTGCAACTTAAAGAGGAAACTGAAATGGCAGTATTGGAGATGGGGATGAGTAGCCGGGGAGAAATTGAGTTTTTAACCAAACTGGCCCAGCCGAATGCGGTTATTATTACCAACATAGGTGAATCCCATCTATTAGATTTAGGATCAAGAGAAGCAATTGCAGATGCCAAACTTGAAATTATCGAAGGGTTAAAAGATAATGGCTTGATTATCTATCATGGGGACGAACCGTTGCTTCAGGAACGATTAGCCACTTATAAAGGGAACGGGTTATTACGGACTTTTGGCCGTAGGACGACCAATGATCTATATCCAGTAGAAATTGATCAAACCTCTAGCGGAAACACATTCAAAATGAACAAAAGCAATGAAACTTTCCGTCTTCCTGTACTAGGAACTCATAATATTTTAAACGCATTAGCATCCATGCTTGCAGCGGAGTATTTTGGAATACGCTACGAAAGCATGAATGAAGGTTTTGCGCAGTTGAAATTAACGAATATGCGTATGGAATTAGTCGAAGGGACAAATGGTGTAAAAATCATTAATGATGCTTATAACGCGAGTCCAACATCGATGAATGCTGCCATTGAACTAGTATCCAACCTTGATGGCTTTTCACGAAAAATTCTAGTGTTGGGAGATATGCTAGAGCTTGGACCAGCCGAAGAGCAATATCATTACCAAATTGGTCAGTCGCTTGATTCCGAGAAAATTGATTATGTTTTCACATATGGAAAACTAGGTGCCTATATTGGAGAAGGGGCACTAGAAGTTCTTGGTGGGGACAGGGTTTATCGTTTTACAGATAAAAATGAGCTAGCTAAAAAGTTAACTGAAGTTGCAACATCAGATACACTTGTGTTAATTAAAGCATCTAGAGGGATGAAGTTAGAAGAGGTTGTTAAGTTTTTACAATAAGTGATAAAAATGTAAGCCTCTGCCCTTAAGCAGAGGCTTATTTGTGTGTGAAATCAAAAGAATTAGGGCACAATGATAGAAGCAAAGGATGCTTTACCATTGCGATTTGGGTGCTTTTGTCAGAAAATAGAATATAGAAACACTCATCAACTGGCTGTTTTGGAGATTTGCTTGATTCCATTCAAGCGAAACGCATTTGATTGCATTCACTTCCATCAGGTGGTAAGATAAACATCAAGTGTCTACGTAAGAAAATCCTGTAAATCGCAGGCTCTTTCGTTTTGGAGATGTTATCTTATCCACTAAGCCACGCTCCAGGCGATTAGCCTCATTTGGACTCTCGCAATGCTCTACACCAAATCCTCCACTAAGGTGTACGAAAATTTCCAGATAAGGCTTAAATTGAGATAAACTTAAACAGCCACTTAAAAAATATAAACATCAATTTGAACAAGAAAAAGGAGAATGAACAAATTTGACATTGTTTGAAGAATTGGGCATAAGCCCAGCCACGTTAAAGTCACTGAAAAAAATGGGTTTTGAGGAAGCAACACCAATTCAAGCTGAAACCATCCCAATGAGCCTGCAAAATAAAGACCTTATTGGCCAAGCGCAAACAGGGACAGGAAAAACAGCAGCTTTTGGTATTCCATTAATTGACAAGATAGAGAAGGAACGTCGACAAATTCAAGGGATTATTATTGCTCCTACCCGTGAATTGGCTGTACAGGTTTCAGAAGAGCTATACAAAATTGGTGCCGGAAAAAGAGTCGGTGTTCTAGCCATCTATGGTGGGCAAGACATTAATCGCCAAATCCGTGCCCTTAAAAAAGGTCCTCATATTATTGTTGGTACTCCAGGCCGTTTGCTTGACCATATCAACAGAAAAACAATTCGTTTAGATACTGTCCAAACAGTCATCCTAGATGAAGCGGATGAAATGTTAAATATGGGCTTTATTGAAGATATTGAAAGCATTCTTGCACAAGTTCCAGAAGAGCGTCAAACGCTATTGTTCTCAGCAACAATGCCTGGACCTATCCGTAAAATTGCTGAACGCTTTATGAAAGACCCTGAAGTGATCCGTGTCAAAGCACGTGAAATGACAGTTCCGTTGATTGAACAATATTATGTTGAAGTTCAGGAGAAAAACAAGTTTGATGTATTAACTAGGCTACTTGATATCCAATCACCTGAATTAGCGATTGTATTTGGACGGACGAAGCGTCGTGTGGATGAGCTAGCTGAAGCATTAAACCTTCGTGGATACACAGCTGAAGGAATTCACGGTGACTTATCACAGGCAAAGCGAATGAGTGTCCTTCGTAAGTTTAAAGAGGGCTCGATCGATGTACTTGTTGCGACAGATGTGGCAGCTCGCGGGTTGGATATCTCAGGTGTTACCCATGTATATAACTTTGATATTCCACAAGATCCAGAAAGCTATGTTCACCGTATTGGACGTACGGGGCGTGCTGGAAAACAAGGGATGGCATTGACATTTGTAACCACAAGAGAAAAGTCATACCTTTCTGTTGTTGAACGTACAACAAAGAAAAAGATGGAACGCATGCAAGCTCCTACGCTAGATCAAGCATTAGAAGGTCAGCAAAAGGCTGTTATTGAAAAGATTGTACAAACGATTGAATCCAATAACCTGCAATTCTACCGTCAGACAGCAGAACAATTGCTTAGTGATCATGATGCAGTAACGGTTGTTGCTTCTGTGTTGAAAATGATGACAAAAGAACCGGATACAACTCCGGTAAAACTAACAGAAGAAAAGCCGCTTCCTTCTCGTCGGGATAAAAAGCCACAAGATCGTAGAAGAAGCCAAGATTATCGTAACAAAAATTACAAACCACGTACGGCAACAAAGCGTACTGGTGGTAAGCCAACTCGTTCATCTAGATAAATAAGCCTTTATTAGACTGCAGACAACCTCGGCGTTCGTTCGGGATTGGACTGCAGTCTTTTTATTTGCTGACGGTTCATTTTACAATGAGTATTACCTGAGAGACTTCGCTTAGCAAAGACCTTAATCCTAGTACTTGTCTAAATATATCCCTCACTAAGTTTAGTTCCACCAAATCTCCTTCATTAGAAAAATTCAGATAATGTGCGAGTTCTCCACAAATATGTAGGTTTAGAGGAACTATCTCTATGTCCTGTGGGCGCTGCTGGCCCGCTTCAAAGAATATGTTTTCAAGTTCAAGTGTGCAAAACAACAAGAGCCTTAATAGAGCCTTTAGTTTTGATTATTTTAAGGCATACTACGGAATAAAAGATGCGACTACCTACGGAAGGTAAGAGGAGGATTATGATGACACTTGTAAAACTAGGTTACGTGGCAATGAGTGTGGAGCTCCAAAACTGTTCTCCCTCACAAACGATGACGTTTAAACAATTTCAAGCGATTCCAGATCGTGAGGCGGCGATTCGGAAGCTTGAGCGGATTTCGATTAGTAACTTAGAAAATTGTTTGCGACTCTTAAAACATAATTATGCGAATGATATTTCTTTTTTTAGACTAAGTTCACGACTTATTCCCCTTGCAAATCATCCGGAACTCTCGGACTGGAAGTACATGAAAGCTTTAAAAGAACCGTTAAAAGAGTTAGCAGAATATATTCAAACCCATTCAATGAGAATTGATTTTCACCCGGATCATTTTGTGTTATTAAATACAACAAATAAAGATACGTTGAACAATTCAATTCGAACGTTAAACATGCATGAAGCACTGTTGCGAGGAATGAACATCCCTCCACAACATCGCTGTGTTTTACATGTGGGTGGTGCATATGATGATAAAGGAAAAGCTTTAGAGCAATTTATTCATAATTGGGGTCTTCTTCCACAGCATCTGCAGGAGCTGATTATGCTGGAAAATGACGATACGACGTTTACATTAAACGACACACTTTACCTTTGTGAAAAGTTAGGTGTTCCACTCGTCTTCGATTATCACCATCATTTAGCACATTTTGAGGAAGAACCTGATTGGGAATCCCAGTGGGAGAGAGTGGTAGGAACTTGGAAGCATTCCAAGCTACCTATTAAAATGCATATATCAAGCCCAAGGTCCGAAAAGGACTTCCGTGCTCATGCTGACCATATCGATGCAGAAATGTTTATGACATTTCTAGAAAAGATTAAAGGGTCGGTGCCTGAGATTCACTGTATGATTGAAGCAAAACGCAAGGATGAGGCCTTATTTAGATTAGTTGAGGATTTGAAAGAGCAACAAGGAATAGAAATGGTAACCCAAGCTAGTTTCCGTCTCGTTTAAATATAGTTGGTTCTAACATAGGCTGGTTTGTATCATTAGTCTCTAGGAAGAAAATAAAGGTATACTTAGAGAGTCTATAATATGGGAGTGGAGGATGGATTGATGTTTCCTGAGCCACAAACGAGGATATCTCAACGTGCTTTGGTGGTATGGAGAATATCCGGTAGTATTTCTACTTTATTTGTTTTTTTAATAGGTGGAGGGTTTATTACTCTCGGAATTTTATTTAATTGGCCGCTAATGATTATGGTCGCAATTGGTATTTTTATGTTGGTATATGGTTGGTTGGCTGTCTTCTTTTTACCGATGATGCGTTGGAAGCGTTGGCGCTATGAGGTTAGAGAGCAAGAAATTGAACTACAACGAGGAGTTTTCATAATCAAAAGGACGCTTATTCCAATGGTTAGAGTACAGCATGTTGACACTCAACAAGGACCGTTATTAAGGAAATATGGATTATCTACCGTAATGATTTCTACTGCTGCTACGGTCCATGAAATTCCTGCACTTGAGGGAGTAGAGGCGGAAAGACTGAGGCAGTCAATTTCTCGTTTGGCAAGGGTGGCGGATGAAGATGTCTAGTCCAAAACGTATGCATCCAATAGCCGCCCTTTTAAATATCCTTCAACATTTAAAAGAATTATTTATTCCGATTCTTCTCTTGTTGTTCTTTGGAAACCGAGGAGAAAGTGAAGGAATGCTGTATTTAATCGCGGTTGGAGTCGGTCTAGTGCTTTTTTTAGTTTCTGGCTTTTTGTCATGGTATCGATTTACATATCGAGTTGAAGAGAATGAACTGCGGATTGAACATGGTCTTCTCGTTCGAAAAAAGCGCTATATTCCTTTTGAGCGAATTCAAAGCTTAGATGTATCAGAGGGAATCTTACAACGGCCTTTTGGACTGGTAAAAGTAAAGGTGGAGACAGCGGCTGGTTCGGGTAACGGTGAAGCAGAAGCTGTTCTCACTGCGATAAAAAAGGCTGAGGCGAACGCGATTCATGATTTGATTGTTTCTGCGAAGAGGGGTTCCAATCCAAACGAGGTGGAAGCAATCCCAGATGAATCGGTGATATATAAAATGACGATGCCGGATTTGTTGTTACTTGCTTCAACTTCTGGGGGAGTTGGAGTGATTCTTTCTGCCAACCTGGCCATTGTGTTTCAGTTTGAGGAGTTCATTCCCTATGAACGGGTCTTTCAGGAAATGGAACAGTTTATTTCAAATGGAATCATGTTTATAAGTATCGTTGTTTTTCTAGGTTTTTTCTTTGTTTGGCTCCTAGCTGTGATTGGCACAATGCTAAAGTATGCCAATTTTACCCTAAGGAAAGTGGAGGATGATTTCATCATCACCAGAGGGCTTTTTGAAAAAAGGCAGTTTACAATCCCGTTGAAAAGGATACAAGCAATCCGTATAAGTGAAAATATAGTCAGACAACCATTGGGTATGGCTACCGTTTATGTAGAAAGTGCAGGCGGATCTTCTTCAAATGAAGAAAGTTCAAAGGTATTATTTTTGCCTATTATAAAAAGGCATAACATCACACAGCTGCTTGAACCTTATTTAGAGGATTATGAATGGAACTCTAAATTGAGCCCAGCTCCGCCACAAGCGCTTGTTCGTTATTTGATAAGAGGTGCTTTGGTCAGCCTGCCGGTTATCGTTGTAATGGTTTATTTGTTTCAAATATGGGGACTTTTATCTTTAGGACTTTTAGCTGTTACAAGTTTATGGGCTTATCTACAGTTTAAGGCAGCTGGCTGGAGTTTAGAGCAGAATATGGTCACTTTAAGATATCGATTGATAATAAAAAACACTGTATATATGCGCAAGAATAATGTTCAATCACTGAGTGTTAAGCAAAGCCTTTTCCAGAAGAAAAAACGCTTGGCAACAGTTGAGGCGGTTGTTAAATCGGGCCAAGGTGGCTCGGGTGGAAAAGTACTGGACTTACATGAAAAAGATATAGCAATAATCTATAACTGGTATTCTCGTGAAAATAGCACAGTAAAGATGGAGTGAATAAGGTACGATTCTAAGCTGTAAAACATCAAAAAGAGTTTTTTAGCAACAACAGTTCTAATCAGTTTAGGCCGGCTCGTCTTATGCCTGTCGGAGTTGAACGAGCGGCCTTCGCTTTTCTAATGTCTAGCTGCAGCGGCTAGGGGCTCGGGTCATAAGCCAATCCGTCAAGAAGGTTAAAGAGCAACCTTCTGGCCGGCTCGTCTTATGCCTGTCGCCCCTGAGCAAGCCGCCTTCGCTTTTCTATTTGTCTAGCTGCTGCTCCTAGCGACTAGTGGACTTCGCTTTTCTTCTCACCTATTCGAATAGATGATTCTTCCGATTAGGAATCCGGCGATTAGTCCGAAAATGTGTGCGGTGATATTGATATTGGCCTGCATGAAGGTCATGATTACTCCGATGATTGCGATTGTAAGGATCATTTGAGAATTTTCCCTGGAGAGCATTTCTCTTCGGAACATAATAATGGCTAAATAAAACCCGAACAAGCCAAAAATAGCACCGCTTGAGCCTACATGTGTATATGTTGGTGATTCCAGGAATAGGGTTGCAATATTTGCCGCTATTCCTGTGACTAAGTAGACAACTAGAAACTTTGTTTTTCCTAGCATTCTTTCTAGTGCTGGGCCGAATAAGACAAGTGAAAAACTATTAAATAATACATGTGCAAACCCTGAATGAATAAAAATGGGGGTGATGATCCTCCAAATTTCTCCCTCCATGATATACAAATTCACGCCAGCTAACAGCGTAAAGATTTCTCTACTAGGCAAAATGGGCAAAGAAGTCGCTAAAAATAAAAGGAAATGAATACAGATAATGAGAGTAATAATTGGATAAAAACGGATAAATTCTCGGAAGCTTTCTGTACGGACAAACATAAAGCACCTCCAAATACATCTTTCGGATTTAGTTAGTTAAATGTTTTCTTTGATTATAACTGTAGCATTTAACAATTAGTACCGTCTAATCCTAAGACGGATGCTTGGCTTTTCGTATCATATGCGATGATAGATTTTTTTAGAAGGCGAGGTGGTTAACATGATTACTGGAATTGGCCTTGATATTGTGGAAATAAGCCGAATTGCTGTTTTATTTAAGAAACAACCACGTTTTCCGGAACGGATTTTAACCGAGGAGGAGAGAAAGGAATTCTGCTCTTTATCGGATAGAAGAAAAATAGAATTTCTCGCCGGACGGTTTGCAGCAAAGGAAGCATTTGCGAAAGCCTTTGGTACTGGAATCGGAAAGGATTTATCTTTTCAAGATATTGAAATCAAAAAAAATGAGCGGGGAAAACCTTTCTTTATAAAACCCATTTCAGAAGGGATTCATTTATCAATCACCCATAGTCGTGATTTTGCTGCCGCACAGGTTATAATTGAGAGAAATTGATTGTAAAACGTAAATTTATTGTAGGAAGAAAAGAGATGAAGGGAAAATGCCATCTCTACCTACAGGAATTAGGAAGTAAACCACTTATTACTAGCTCAAAAAGCACCAAAGGTTTAAAAGTCATTCCTTAAAAAAATCACCCAAGCTCTTAGAATGCTTGGTCATAAACCCAATGGTTGTCTCATATATTCATAGTGCAACAGGGGAGACAAGACCAAGCGGCGGGAATATGGCTGTGTGTATCGTCTTTTCTTTCCCTTTCACGTTGAAATTAGACAAAAGGGGTTGAAGGAATGAAGAATAAGTTTTGGCTGCTTCTCGCTGGGGTGATGATTTTATTCGTTTTGGCTGCATGTGGTGCTAAGTCTCAGGAAACAGTTGTCAAAGATCTGGATGAAAACCTGTCAAAGTTAAAGAGCTACAAGGCAAATGCGAAGATGACTCTACAAATGGGTTCAGAACCGCAAGTATATGAGGTGGAAATTTGGCATAAAGAACCAAGTTATTATCGGGTGAATTTAAAAAATGCTGAAAAAGATCAAAGTCAAATGATCTTAAGAAATGATGAAGGTGTGTTTGTATTGACACCTGCTTTAAATAAGAGTTTCCGTTTTCAAAGCAGTTGGCCGCAAAACAGTAGCCAGGCTTACTTATATGAATCTTTGGTGCAAGACATTTTAGAGGATAAGGAAGCAAAATATACGGAAACAGAGAAACATTATGTATTTGAGACGAAGACCCGGTACCAAAATAGCCAAATGTTGCCACACCAAGAGATTAAGTTGAATAAAAAAGATCTAACCCCAGCAAGTGTAAAAGTGATGGATACAGATCGGAATGCTCTTGTAACTGTTGAATTTTCCGATGTTGAATTTGGGGCTAGCTTCGATGATGATGATTTCGATATGAAGAAAAATATGACTGCTTCTCAATTAGAAGTGCCGGTAATGGCCAGTGGTGAAGATAAGCAGTTTGCCGTTAAATATCCGCTTGCTGAAATTCCAGGTGTTAAATTAGCGGACGAACAAGTGATGAACACAGAAAATGGAAAACGTGTTGTACTAACCTTCGATGGTGAAAAGTCTTACACGCTTGTTCAAGAAAAGGCTTCAATCATGGAAGATGGAACTTATCCGGTTTCCATTTCAGGAAACCCTATTGATTTAGGGTTTACAATTGGTGCACAAACAGAAAGTTCCATTAGATGGACGCACCAAGGTGTCGAATATTTACTAGCATCCTCTGAATTAACACCAGATGAAATGGTGATGGTAGCGAAATCCGTACAAGGCGATGTTGTAAAGTAAAGACAAAAAACAGGCTAATAATAGGGCCTGTTTTTTTGTTTGTTCAATATTAGTAAGGATTATAAGAGGTTATTTTTAGATAAAAGGTTAAAGCAAAAAAGATTTGGAAAATAACCTAATAGAAAAACATCGTTTTTAGCATATTTCCACGGGGGTGGAGAATAAATGATAATAGTACATGAAAGGATTGGCCTCTTCTGGGGATGATAAAAAGGATATGTATTTGACATTTCCTGCTTCCTGGTTCGATAATGGTACAGAAAAACAGATGAGCAAGGAACGCATTTAAAGGAAGTGTGTTTACAGTGGATGAACAGTTTTTTTTCTACCGAGATACATGGGTAGAGGTTGATTTGGATTGCATTACCGAAAATGTGAAGGCAGTGAAGCAACGATTACCTGACCGAGTAGCGATTATTGCAGTGGTTAAAGCAAATGCATATGGTCATGGTGATTTTCAAGTTGCTCAAGCGGCGCTGGAGGCAGGAGCGACGATGCTTGCGGTTGCCTTCCTGGATGAAGCCCTTTCGCTTAGGGGTAAAGGGATCACAGCACCAATCTTGGTGCTAGGAGCTAGCCGACCTGAAGATGTGAATATTGCAGCAGAAGAAAATATAACCTTAACGGTATTTGAACAAAGCTGGGTTACAAGGGCGCAAAGAGTACTTAATCCAGATACCCAGCTTTCTTTACATGTTAAGGTTGATACAGGTATGGGGCGCATTGGAATACGAGATGAGCAAGAACTACGAATGGTTGAACAGGAAATCCTAAAAGACTCTAGGTTGCAATTTGATGGTATTTTCACTCACTTTGCAACGGCTGATGAACAAAATGATAGCTATTATAAAATACAGCTAGAGCGTTTTAATTTCATGGTTTCTAACCTTCAATCACGCCCACCTTGCATTCACAGTAGCAATAGTGCTGCTGCGCTTCGCTATGCCGAAGCTCAATTCAATGCGGTTCGACTTGGAATCGTCATGTATGGTCTTTCTCCTTCAAAAGACATGAAACAGGAAATTCCTTTCCCGTTTCGTCAGGCATTTTCTTTACACTCAAAAGTTACACAAGTGAAACGCATCAATAAAGGAGACAAAGTAAGTTACGGATGTACTTATGAAGCGCAGGAGAAGGAATGGATTGGCACTATACCAATTGGTTATGCGGACGGATGGATAAGGCGTTTGCAGGGCCAAGAGGTACTGGTAGATGGGATGCGCTCTCCAATTGTTGGAAGGATTTGCATGGACCAATCAATGATTAAGCTTCCATATCAAGTATCGGTTGGAACGACTGTTACATTAATTGGAAGTCAACAAACTCAAAGCATTACAATGGATGAAATAGCGGAAAAATTAGAGACGATTAATTATGAAATTCCATGTCTTATTTCCTCAAGAGTTCCAAGGGTTTATAAGCGTAAAGGGAGAATGATTGACTTGAAAAACCCCTTAATCCCTAAAAAATAACAAATGAAGAAATCCATGCATAAAATAATCTTTTTTAGGCGGATAATACAATAGAATAGCCAATGCACCTTTGCATCTGGCTTAAATAATGTTATTATTAAAAATGGTAAAGAGAAAGATTATAACGTTTAACGGTATGTAGTGATGATGGTGGAGGTGTATGTTTGTGTCTGAATCCAGCGCAACAACTGAAATCCTGGTAAGGTTACCGCAAAATCTTCTAATGGAATTAGATGGATACGCTAAGCAAGAAAACGTGAATCGAAGTGAATTCATTTACCAGGCAACAAAGATGTATCTACGTGATAGAAAAAAGAGACAAATTCGTGAATCGATGCGACGTGGATACATGGAAATGGCCAAGATTAACCTGACGATTGCATCAGAAGCATTTCAGGCAGAATACGAGGCAGAACACACTGTCGAACGTTTAGTAAGCGGAGGATAATCCGGTGATTGTCAAACGTGGTGACGTATATTTTGCGGACCTATCCCCAGTTGTTGGTTCAGAGCAAGGCGGCGTCCGCCCTGTACTTGTCATTCAAAACGACATCGGGAATCGGTTTAGTCCCACAGTAATTATTGCAGCCATAACCGCTCAAATCCAGAAAGCGAAGCTGCCAACGCATGTTGAAATTGATGCGAAACGTTACGGCTTTGAACGAGATTCAGTCCTATTATTAGAACAGATTCGTACAATTGATAAGCAACGCTTAACCGATAAGATTACCCATCTCGATGATGAAATGATGGAAAAAGTGGATGAAGCGCTTCAGGTAAGTTTAGGCCTTATTGAATTTTAATAAATTATCAAAACGCTCTTAATAAGGGCGTTTTTTTATTGTCCGCAGAAAGTAAGGCGATATCAAATAGGTTTAATAGAATTAAGCAAGATTTACATACGTCTAACTCCAATGCTTAAGGTGAGTACTTATGCTTTAATGCTATAGGCATTTTGTTTCATTATGGATAAGGGAGAAAATTATATTTGACGAGTAGGTAGATGAACCATTAATCTTGAAATAAGTCTGTCTAATTATAGAACTATTTCATCTATTTAGAAGTTTAGAGAATTAGAAAATAGGGTAAATGAAAAACTTGTAAGCTTCTATGGGGGGAAGAGACATGAATAAGATGATTTTTGAGTTTATAGAGGCCCATAAGTTAGAAATGCTGAACGAATGGATGAAAACAACGAAGGATGAAAACGATGATCGGGTAGTCCGCGTTGTTTCTGACCAAGTTTTCAATAGTACTAGTCGAGAATTTGTCGATTTGATTATCGCCAATATAAAAGGAACAAAAGACGACTACCACTCCAGGTTGAAGGAATTTGCTGAAAGAGTCGTCCGACTTGGATGGCCGTTAACATTTGTGTCTAAAGGTTTGCATACATTTGGAGTAATTGTATTCGAACGAATGGAAGAGGCTGGAGCTATCACAATAGAGAACCAACGAAAAATCTTTCGAGAATTTGATGAGTGGTTGACACGAACAAATATAGAAATTATTGGAATCTATGCGGCAACTTGGGAAAAAACCGTTTCGTTGCAGAAAATTGCTCTTCAGGAACTATCAGCACCACTTATTCCTGTTTTTGATCGCATCACAGTTATGCCGTTGGTTGGAACAATTGATACAGAGAGAGCGAAGCAGATGATGGAAAACCTTTTAAAGGGGGCTGTTAAGCATCGCTCTGAGGTTGTATTAATCGATATTACAGGAGTTCCTGTTGTGGATACAATGGTGGCTCATCATATTATTCAAGCTGCAGAAGCGGTAAGGCTTGTCGGGGCTAAGTGTATGCTTTGCGGAATTCGTCCAGAAATTGCGCAAACCATTGTAAGTTTAGGAATTGATTTAACTCAATTTACGACAAAAAATACCCTTCAAAAGGGAATTGAAACAGCCCTTGAATTGACGAATCGGAAAATTGTAAATGTGGAGGGTCAAAATTGAGAATACCCATTTTAAAATTGTACAACTGTCTTCTTGTTTCAATTCAGTGGGAATTAGATGATCAAACTGCTCTTCAATTCCAAGAAGATTTATTGCAAAAAATTCATGAAACAAATGCTAGTGGTGTAGTGATTGATTTAACATCCATTGACTTTATTGATTCTTTTATAGCAAAAGTCCTAGGTGATGTAATTGATATGTCCAACCTAATGGGGGCAAAAGTGGTCATTACAGGAATTCAGCCTGCCGTTGCGATTACTCTGATAGAGCTGGGGATAGGTTTAAATAATGTCTTGACGGCCATTGATCTAGAAAAAGGTTTGGAGAAATTACAACAGGAATTGGGGGAGTAACATATGAGTATCCAATCCTGTGTAACAATCATAAATGAATGGGATATTGTGGCCGCCAGACAACTTGGTCGTAATGTTGCCAAAGAGTTAGGGTTTGGCACTGTTGATCAAGCGAGAATCACTACGGCAATCAGTGAACTAGCCAGAAATATTTACTTATATGCAGGAAAGGGACAAATTTGCATTGATAAATTATACGAGGGTGGAAAGCCTGGTGTAAGGATCAATGCTATTGATAACGGTCCTGGAATTAGTGACATCCGCCAAGTAATGGAGGATGGGTATTCAACTTCGGGTGGGCTGGGAGCAGGGCTTCCTGGGGTCAAGCGCTTAATGGATCAGTTTGTAATCGAGTCCAATCCGGAAGAAGGTACGCAGATAACAGCAACGAAGTGGCTTCGGTAGGAGGGGAAGTAATGGATTTCCGAGAAGGGATGGAACACAAGTATCGGGAACTTCTTGAAAATTATATTAAAGATCAGTCTGAACAAGCTTTATATGCAGGCCAGAAATTTAGTCGAAAGACCATTGAACATAAAATTTCCCCTGAAGAAATTGTTAGTCTTCATAAAAGTCTGTTAGTAGAAATGCATCCAGAGCTACCGAAGGATGTGATTGATTCTTTTGATCTTTTATTAGAGGTCATGATGGGATATGGGCTTACGTATCGTGAAAATGAAAGTCTGCGGTCGAAACAGGCTGAGCTAAGGTCTGAAATGGAAATTGCAGCAAATGTCCAACAGACCCTGTTAGGGACGACAATACCTGAAGTAGATGGCTTGGATATTGGTGCGATTAGCGTACCAGCTAGGCATATGAACGGGGATTATTATCATTTTGTCCAAGATGAAAATAATTGTATAAGCGTAGCGATAGCGGATGTCATCGGCAAAGGTATTCCAGCTGCTTTATGTATGTCCATGATCAAGTATGCGATGGAAAGTATACCAGAAAATCGATTGGGACCAGGAAGTATTCTCGAAAATCTCAATCGAATTGTCGAACAAAACGTGGATCCAAGCATGTTCATTACCATGTTTTATGGATTGTATAATCCCGAAACGAATTTACTTTCTTATGCGTCAGCAGGGCATGAACCTGGGTTTTATTATAATGCAGCTGAAAAATCCTATGCTGAGCTAAAAGCGAAGGGACTCCTCTTAGGGATTGAGAAGAAAACCAAATATATGAACTACGAGAAGCAGGTATCTCCTGGTGATATGGTTATTCTTTTATCAGATGGAGTAACAGAGTGCAGAACAGATGAAGGGTTTATTGAACGAGAAACGTTAGTAGGTTATATCGATAAGTACATCCATTTGAGTGCACAGGAAATTGTGAATAAAGTATTCAAAGACCTAGAAAAACTTCAAAACTTTCAATTGCGTGATGATTTTACGTTAATCATTTTAAAAAGGAAGGTTTAACCCCATTGTTGAGAGGGTAAAAGAGTAAAAAGCAACGAACGTATAAAGGTGGGTCTAACATGAATTTAACCATTGATACGAAAAAGACCGATAGCTTACTAGAAATCACACTGAATGGTGAGATTGATGCATACACAGCGCCAAAGTTGCGCGATACAATTTTTCCTTTATCAGAAAAGAACGGTATAAAAATGATTATTGACCTCTCAGGAGTTTCCTATATGGATAGTACTGGGCTGGGAGTTTTTGTAGGTGTATTTAAAAATGTAAAGGCTAACGGCGGGCATTTCCAATTGAATGGTTTGTCCGGTCGCCTCCAACGGCTTTTTGAAATTACAGGCCTTGCAGATATTATTGATGTCAATCGCCAGATAGAAGGTGAAGCAAAATGACAAAGCCTTATGACTATGTCGAAATGAAAATTCCGGCAAAACCAGAGTTTGTGGGAGTCATCAGGCTAACATTATCTGGAATCGCAAGTCGGATGGGTTTTTCATATGATGAAATTGAGGATTTGAAAATTGCAACGAGTGAAGCTTGTACGAATGCGGTTCAGCATGCTTATAGAAAAAATGAACAAGGTGAAGTAGTAATCGGCTTTGGTCTATTTCAAGATCGTCTTGAAGTGATGGTGGCTGATCATGGTCAAAGTTTTGATTTCCACTCGGCACGTGAAGGGATCGGTCCTTATCAGCAAAATCAATCGATTGAATTCCTTCGAGAAGGAGGCTTAGGACTCTATCTAATCGAAACATTGATGGATGAGGTGCGAATTCATCAAAAAGAAGGTGTTACGGTCTTTATGACTAAATACCTTGAGGGAGAGCAGGTGGAGATCGATGCAAAAACAATCTCAACCTAATCAAGACCCCAAAATAGATGTAAATGGATTAATCAAAGCTTTTCAACAAAATGAGAATCAGGCAGCACAAGATCAGTTGGTGCTACATTACCAATCATTGGTGGAAACAATCGCGAGGAAATATTCAAAAGGTCGTTCTTTTCATGAAGATATCTGTCAAGTCGGTATGATTGGATTGTTAGGGGCGATACGAAGATATGATGAATCGTTTGGGAAAAGTTTTGAAGCATTTGCTGTCCCGACCATTATTGGTGAGATAAAGCGTTTTTTGAGAGATAAGACATGGGATGTTCATGTTCCGAGACGGATTAAAGAACTTGGACCTAAAATTAAAGGAACGGTCGAACAATTAACAACCGAATTACATCGGTCTCCTAGAGTAGATGAAATTGCAAAAAGTTTAGGGGTCACTAAGGAAGAAGTATTAGAAGCGATGGAGATGGGGAAAAGCTATCAGGCTCTCTCTGTAGACCATTCAATTGAAGCTGATTCGGAAGGTGCCACCGTTACTTTATTAGATATAGTTGGAACAATCGACCAGGGATATGAAAAAATTAATCAACGGCTTGTTCTTGAAAAAGTCTTGCATGTTCTTACGGAAAGAGAAAAACAAGTAATTCAGTACACATACTTAGAGAATATGAGTCAAAAAGAAGCTGGTGATAAGCTTGGAATTTCACAAATGCATGTTTCTCGCATTCAACGACGGGCAATCAAAAAATTGCAAGAGGCTATCAATGCCGAGAATAATAACTCGGAGTGTATTAAATGATACAAAATCTTAAAGACAAGCTTGAGTTGTTTGTCCATCAAACGACGAAGGCTGGGAATGACGAGTGCGGAGATAGTTACTATTATAAAGTCACGGATGACTATTTTATTTGTGTAATCGCAGACGGGCTAGGGAGTGGGAAATATGCTCATGAGGCTTCCGCCGCTGTTGTGGCAGAAGTCGAACAATATCATCATGAGGATTTAGATAGTTTGATGGCCCGTTGTAATAAGGTGCTCTATCAAAAGCGCGGGGCCGCCGTTTCTGTCCTTAAAGTCTATTTCAAGGAAAGGGAATTTGTCTATAGTGGGGTAGGGAACATCCGATTTTATCTTTACTCACCAGAAGGGAAGCTCACGTATCCTCTTCCGGTTTCAGGATACCTATCGGGGAAACCACAAGTGTTTCATACTCAGCGTTTTTCGTATGAACCTGAGTCGAAGTTTCTTATTTATTCTGATGGATATGATATACATGGGGCGCGAAACTTACTACAAAAATACCGCTCAACATTGACGATTGCACATGAAATCAAACAAAACCATATAAACAGCATGGATGATGCAACATTTATTTTAGGAAGCTTTCTTTAGTGGAGGCTTTCTTTTTTAGTCCCTTAGAACCTAGTGTTAATTTCTGATAAACTAAAGAGGATGGTTTTATCAAGTTACATAATAAATGGAGAGTGGTCTCATTTGAATGAAACAATCGATAAACAAGAGCAATATACTAAACAAATAGCAAGTGAGCAATCATTGAACGTGAAACAAGTACAAAATGTTATTTCGATGATTAATGAAGGGAATACTGTGCCGTTCATTGCCAGGTATCGAAAAGAACAAACAGGGGCAATGGATGAGGTTCAAATTAGGGATGTTATTGAAAGGTGGCAATATATCCAGAGCTTAGACCAACGAAAAGATGAAGTGATTCGGTTAATTGATGAGCAAGGAAAATTGACTCCTGAGTTAAAGAAAAACATCGAAAAAGCCAACAAACTTCAAGAAGTAGAAGATTTGTATCGCCCTTATAAACAAAAGCGTAGGACAAAAGCGACTATCGCAAAGGAACAAGGTCTTGAACCGTTGGCTAAGTGGTTGTTGACATTTCCTATGAGTGGGAGTGTTGAAGCGGAAGCCCAAAAATACGTTTCCGAAGAAAAGGGAGTGGCTACTGAAGAGGCGGCGATATCAGGTGCTCAAGATATAGTTGCAGAAATGGTTTCAGATGATGCCTCCGGCCGTAAGTGGATACGTTCAGAGACGTATAAACGTGGAGTAATTGAGGCTGAAGTGAAAGAGCAAGATAAAGACGAAAAGAACGTTTATGAAATGTACTATGAATATGCAGAACCGATTAGCAAGATTGTCCCTCACCGTATTCTGGCACTTAATCGTGGCGAGAAAGAGGGAATTCTGAAGGTTGCGATTCGAATCGAGATTGAAGCGATCGTGAATTACCTTCACAAAAAATGGGTAAAGAACGAACAGTCGTATACTTCGGCACTTGTAGATGAGGCTATTCATGATGCGTACAAACGATTAATTCAGTCATCAATTGAAAGAGAAATAAGAAATGAACTAACTGAAAAGGCTGAAGAGCAAGCGATACATATTTTTTCTGAAAACCTTCGCAAACTCTTGCTTCAACCACCGTTAAAAGGAAAGATGGTTCTAGGTGTTGATCCTGCTTATCGGACAGGCTGTAAGCTAGCAGTAGTAGATGAGACCGGAAAAGTGTTAAAAATTGATGTGATTTACCCACATCTATCGGCAGCTAGAGCAGAAGAAGCAAATAGGAAATTTACACAAACCTTAAAAGAATATCAGATTGAGATGGTTGCAATCGGGAATGGTACTGCTTCGCGGGAAACAGAACAATTTGTCTCTGATATTTTAAAAGAAGTTGAAGAAGAGATTTTTTATTTAATCGTTAATGAAGCGGGGGCGAGTGTCTATTCAGCCTCTGACCTAGCGAGAGAGGAATTCCCGGACCTTCAAGTTGAAGAACGAAGTGCAGTTTCCATCGCTCGTAGATTACAGGACCCCTTAGCTGAGTTAGTTAAAATAGATCCTAAATCAGTGGGGGTAGGTCAATACCAACATGATGTTAGTCAGAAAAAACTTTCCGAATCATTGACGTTTGTAGTGGAAACCGCAGTAAACCAAGTTGGGGTTAATGTGAATACAGCTTCTCCTTCTTTGCTACAATATGTTTCAGGACTTTCAAAGATAGTGGCAAACAATATCGTGAAGAAACGAGAAGAGGAAGGAAAATTCACAAGCAGAGCACAGTTAAAGAAGATCCCGCGGCTTGGAGCGAAGACGTATGAGCAAGCTATCGGGTTCCTACGTGTAGTTGATGGAAAAGAACCTCTTGATCGGACGGCGATTCATCCTGAGAATTATGGAGAGGTCAAGCAGTTGCTTGCTAGTTTAGGGTTCAAAACGGCTGATTTAGGTTCTGTACAATTAAAAGAACAACTCTCAAAGCTTGATATTAGGAAAACGGCAGAGGAGTTGGAAATAGGGGAGTTAACGTTAAAAGACATAATAGATGCTCTTGTTAGACCAGAAAGAGATCCGCGTGATGAGTTACCAACACCTTTGTTGAAAAAGGATGTCTTAAAATTAGAAGATTTGAAACCAGGGATGGAGCTACAAGGAACTGTTCGAAATGTTGTTGATTTTGGTGCCTTCATTGATGTTGGAGTCAAGCAGGATGGGCTTGTCCATATCTCAAAATTAAGCCGCAAGTTTGTAAAGCACCCACTTGATGTTGTCTCTGTTGGTGATGTCGTCACAGTGTGGGTAGATAGTGTCGATATGCAAAAAGGAAGAGTGGCTCTGACAATGCTCTCACCTCAGGAATAACCAAAAGAAGTCTGCCCATGGATTTGGGCAGATTTTTTTAGTTAAACAAAAAGACAAGTCTACTTCAACGATTGTTTCTACTAATGATTATAGACCTTGTTTTTCTCTATAAAAAAACCAGCATTGGTTAAGTAATTTTATTTGATATCTGTCCTTTTGGTAGAAAGCCTTCATCATCTGATTTTGGAACCAAACAGGCATACACATACCTCCAGAATGGTTAATGGTACCGTTAATATATGCTATAATAGGTTGTCATGTTCATAAAAGTTAAAGGGTGCTTCGTATGGAAAATGAAGAATTACAGAGGTTAGTCGAGGAGATCTCAATCAAGGATTTTGGGAAACCATTTCTCCATAAAGCTGTGTTTAATCCAAGACTGCGCTCTACTGGTGGCAGATATTTATTACGAAGCCACCATATTGAGATCAACAAAAAATACTTTGACCAATTCGGTGAAACTGAATTAGTGGGAATTATTAAGCATGAGCTCTGTCACTATCACTTGCATTTAGAGGGAAAAGGCTATCAGCACAGAGATAGGGATTTCCGCGAGTTAATGAAGCAGGTAAATGCGCCTAGGTTTTGTTCCACTCTTCCTGAACAGCAGAAGAGAAGAGCTACTCGAAAGATATTAGAATACAAATGTATGAAGTGTGGTCTTCTTTATCAACGTAAGAGAGTCATTGATACGAAAAGGTTTGTTTGTGGTAAATGTAGAGGGAAGCTGAAATTCATAAAAGAGTTGACAAACAAATGAATTCATGGCAAAATAAGAACCCTGATTGAGTTGCTTATCGTTTTTTTAAAAAAAGAGGGTTGACTTTTGAATTGCATCTCATTATAATCTAAAGAGTCGACAACAGAGGTTGTCCTAAAGGGTATTATTCCGCAGTAGCTCAGTGGTAGAGCATTCGGCTGTTAACCGAACGGTCGTAGGTTCGAATCCTACCTGCGGAGCCATTTATTTCGGGGAAGTACTCAAGTGGCTGAAGAGGCGCCCCTGCTAAGGGTGTAGGTCGCGCAAGCGGCGCGAGGGTTCAAATCCCTCCTTCTCCGCCATTCGTAATTTTGGCCCGTTGGTCAAGCGGTTAAGACACCGCCCTTTCACGGCGGTAACACGGGTTCGAATCCCGTACGGGTCACCACTAATATGGTCCGGTAGTTCAGTTGGTTAGAATGCCTGCCTGTCACGCAGGAGGTCGCGGGTTCGAGTCCCGTCCGGACCGCCATATTATAACAATAGAAGATTTTGGGCTATAGCCAAGCGGTAAGGCACCGGACTTTGACTCCGTCATGCGCAGGTTCGAATCCTGCTAGCCCAGCCATTTTAGAGCCATTAGCTCAGTTGGTAGAGCATCTGACTTTTAATCAGAGGGTCGAAGGTTCGAGTCCTTCATGGCTCACCATGATTATTTTTGTGGTAGCAAAATAATCATCCATAAAATCACGATAGTGAAAATAACTTTCATTATTATGCGGGTGTGGCGGAATTGGCAGACGCACTAGACTTAGGATCTAGCGCCGCAAGGCGTGGGGGTTCGACTCCCTTCACCCGCACCAAACAAATTGTTTTATAAGTGAAATAATACCGTTAATTGGGTAAAAAACTAAATGCGGTCGTGGCGGAATGGCAGACGCGCTAGGTTGAGGGCCTAGTGGGGGCAACCCCGTGGAGGTTCAAGTCCTCTCGGCCGCACCAAAAAAAGTTCTTGACTTTAACTTAATATCTTGGTATTATGTAAAAGTTGCTTCTCACAATATGCGCCCGTAGCTCAATTGGATAGAGCGTCTGACTACGGATCAGAAGGTTATGGGTTCGACTCCTTTCGGGCGCGCCATATTATCTAAATAATTTAAAACGGGAAGTAGCTCAGCTTGGTAGAGCACTTGGTTTGGGACCAAGGGGTCGCAGGTTCGAATCCTGTCTTCCCGACCACTCTATCAAATCGTTTTAATTTAATATGCGGGTGTAGTTTAATGGTAAAACTCTAGCCTTCCAAGCTAATGTCGTGGGTTCGATTCCCATCACCCGCTCCAAATTGCTCTTTGAAAACTAAACAAACAAGCGTCAACAAACAATATT
>Ga0182742_1002237_pt1 | contig 21955 bp, 19 predicted proteins | sample eDN5th37CBELigMG_FD_128880 | JGI IMG/M metagenome (GOLD analysis project Ga0182742, IMG submission 128880) | Enriched Miracle-Growth compost microbial communities from Emeryville, California, USA - eDNA 5th pass 37_C BE-Lig MG (version 2)... ... | reverse complement strand
CTGCAGTTCAGGATTTCAGTACTGGGAAGGTTGGCACAATGGGCCTATCTTACATGGCCTATACCCAGTATGTATTGGCTGAATCAAAACCGCCTCATCTTGTTACAATGATTCCGCTTGAAGGGATGAGCAATCCTGCTGAAGAAGTCTTTTTTACAGGCGGATCTATGCAGCTAGACCGCTATTTATCATGGACTTTAGGCCAGGCGGTAGATACAGCAAGACGACTTGACGAAAAGAAAGGCAATACAGTTAACCAGGATAAGATTAAAAAAGCGTTAGATGATTATGAGAAGTGGCTTAATCATATGCCAAGATCTAAGGTGGCACCATTAAACCAAATGATTGATTGGTGGAAAGAAGCGATGGATCATCCTGAGTATGACGAGTATTGGAAGAGCATCTCTCCTCAGGAACAACATGATACATGGCCAGTACCAACCTATCATGTTGGGGGATGGTACGATATTTTACTAAACGGAACATCTAAAAACTATATTGGAATTACAGAAAATGGTCCGACAGAAAGATATTTGCCTGCTTTAGAGAAAACCGTAAACATTCAAGACACGCAAAAATTATTAATTGGACCATGGACTCACGGATATCCGCAAACAGCGGTGGGGACGTTTAATTTTCCAAAAGCTGATTTGAGCGATGTGCACAATGCTGGCAATGGGGCAGATAATTGGCGGCTTGAGCAATTACGCTGGTTTGATTACTGGCTAAAAGGAATAGATAACGGAATTATGGATGAAGATCCGGTCAAGCTTTATATAATGAAGGGTGAAAATGATGGCTTCTGGCGCACGGAAAAGGAGTGGCCGATAGCTCGCACCGAATATACAAACTACTATCTTCATGATGGTAAATCTGGAACGATTGATTCATTGAATGATGGCATTCTGAGCACCGAAAAGCCAAAATCTGGTGAAAAAGCTGATTCTTATCTTTATGATCCGAAAAACCCAACGCCGACTGTGGGCGGAAATATTAGCGGAACGACACCAAATGATGAGCGAGGTCCACAAGATCAGCAGGGTATTGAAAAAGATGTGCTTACCTACACAACAGAGGTGCTGAATGAGGATACAGAAGTAACTGGCCCGATTAAGGTGAAGCTTTGGGCATCAACTAACGCTAAGGACACAGACTTTGCTGTTAAATTAACGGATGTCTATCCTGACGGACGTTCCATCATCATTCAAGATAGCATTATCCGCGGTCGTTACCATGAATCCCGTGAAAAAGAAACCTTATTAGAGCCAGGGAAAATCTATGAATTTACGATTGACCTAGGCTCAACGGCTAATATATTTAAAAAGGGACATCGCATCCGTGTAGATGTTTCCAGCAGTAACTATCCTAGATTCGATAATAACCCGAATACAGGACATAAGTTTGGCAATGATGCCGCTATGAAGACAGCGAAAAATACGATTTATCATGATTCAGAGCATCCGTCACATATTATATTGCCAATTATTCCAAATGAATAATTTCAAGGGGCTGGCTCACGTGCCAGCCCTGTTTTTTTCAAAAGCTTTTGCAAAATAGGGAAAATTGCTCAATAATAGAATTGTACATAAAGGGGGAATCAGCAATGAGAGGAATTATTCACAACGCAGCACGTGAAATGTCAAAGGAAGATGTGGAAACATTTTTACAACAAGCCGAGGTGGTCCATGTGGCTACAACCGGAAAAGACGGCTACCCATATGTCATTCCTTTGGTGTATGTCTATGAAGGCGGTCCTAAGTTTTATATTCATACAGGCAATCTAAGAGAAAGCCATTTTGAACAGAATATTAAAGAAAATCCTCGAGTGTGTATTGAGGTAGAGCAAATGGGTGATGTGCATCCTGGCAAGCGCTATGCCTGCAACTCTGCACTTGTATATACAAGTGTTGTAGCATTTGGGAAGATTCATCAAGTCAATGAAGAGGACAAAAAAGTGTGGTTCTTCGACCGGCTATGGGGAAAATACGGTGATCCTAATTGGAAATTTGAAAATGAAGGTTATCCAGCAATCGGAAAAATAAATCTTTACGAAATTGACCTTGAAACGGTTACTGGTAAACATAGTGAAGGGAAAAAACACTAAAACACAGCAAGGCAGCCTGAACGGATAGAAGGGCTGCCTTTTTTACTTTTTGGCTCTGTTAAATTTGGACGTTGATTTCCGCTCCAGGCGCTTCGCTTTCCGGGGGGCATTTTGCGAGCCTCCTCGTCACATACGTTCCTGCGGGGTCTCGCTTCAATGCTGATCCCCCAGGAGTCTACGCGCCTTCCGCTGCAATCAACTAAGCGGTTAAACCAACATTAAGCTTTAAGTCACTTTACTTTATTAATATAAAGATTTTGATATTTTTTCAGCTGTTTCTAATAAAAATGGAATGTGTTCTTCCATTGTCTCTTTATTCCAGCGAAAGAAAGGGCCGGATATAGCAATCGCACCGATGACCTTGCCTTTTTGGCCAAATACTGGTGCAGATAATGCAGAGACATTTCTTGTCAATTCCTCTTCGCTTATCGAAAATTTCGTTTTTGATACTAGTTTCAGCTGTTCTGTTAGTTCAATTCTTTCATTCTCCGGAAGAAGGGATAAAACTTTATTTTTTAATTCATCCTCTAAAAAGGCTAGAATCGTTCTTCCGCTGGCTCCGAGCTGAAGCGGGATCCGATTGCCGACTCCTGCTCTTCTGCTAATCTCCTGCTGGCTTGGGTGCTCGATCACACATACCCTTGTTAAGCCGCTCAGCATATAAAATCCAACAGTTTCTTGCGTTCCATCTCTTAACTTAATTAAATCAGAATCTATCATGGCTGGAATGTCTGTAATCAGTTTATTAGCATATTCAATAAAAACGGTGCCAAGCGAATACTTTTTGGAGCCAATATCCTGGAAAACCATTCCGTCCATTTTAAGTGTGGATAGTATGCGATGAGTAACCGTTGTAGAAATGTCCAGGGCTTCGCTGATTTCCTTTATTCCCTTTGGTCCAGCTGAATCTCTCAAAAAGTTTAAAATTTTAATCGCACGAAGTACGGTTGTTGAGATACTAGTATTCATAAAATGATTCCTCCGATAAATAGTGGAAAGCAAGAGTTTTTTATTATTATAGTACATTAAAACAGTTGTTTATGGTTTTCACAAGAGGATATTTGGAACCTTTTAAAATTAATTTAAATATTCTAAATTTTATTGACAAATAAATCGATAATTTCTAAAATTAACAATATAGGAATCTGAATTCCGAAAAGTGAGGGAGGGGCTATGATGAGTGTTGCAGCGAAAACGGCGCAAGCTAATTTGGGTGCCATGCCAGATACAAAAGGGTTAAACTTTTTCGAAGAAGATCAGAATTTGTCTTTCATTCTTAAACGTTATTTATCTCCTGATGAATATGAACGTGCATTGCCTTATTTAACCCAGTTAGGAGAACTAGCAGGGGACCGGTTAGACGAACTTTCCCGCCAAGCGGACAAGAATCCGCCGGTGTTAGTTAACTTCAATAACAAAGGGGAAAGGATAGACGAGGTAGAATATCACCCATCCTATACGGAAATGCGGAGAATCGGTTTCAGTCAATTTGCTCTTGCAGCGATGTCACATAAGCCTGTATTTGGTTTTTCTGAAAAGCTGCCACATGTTCTTAAATATTCGTTTTGGTATCTATTTTCCCAATCAGAGTTTGGTTTATGCTGTCCGATGAGTATGACTGATTCTGCTGCGCGTGTATTAACTAAATATGCAGATCAACAAATGAAGGACAAATATTTACCACATATGACTTCGACCAATCTTAACGACCTATGGATGTGCGCCCAATTTATGACCGAAAAGCAAGGTGGATCAGATGTTGGAGCCAATACATTAACAGCAAAAAAAGCTGGTGATCATTGGGAGCTATATGGCGATAAGTGGTTCTGCTCCAATGTTTCAGCAGAACTAGCCTTAGTTTTGGCCCGGCCAGAAGGAGCTGTCGAGGGAACAAGAGGACTTGGCTTGTTCTTAATGCCAAGAAGGCTGTCCGATGGCTCGCTTAATCGATATAAAATCAATCGGCTGAAGGATAAGATGGGTACGAAGGATTTTGCTTCAGGGGAAATAACCTTTGAAGGGGCCGTAGCCTATGTTGTCGGCGATATTTCAAAGGGCTTTAAGCAAATGATGTCCATGGTCAATTCTTCACGTTTGTCCAATGCTATTCGTGCAAGTGCGATGATGAGAAGAACTTATTTAGAAGCACTAGTTTCAGCGCGAGGCAGAAAGGCATTTGGCAGCTCGATTGCCGAAAAGCCCCTTATGAAAGAAACATTATTTGAATTACTGCTCGATGCAGAAGCAGCACAAGCTAGCTGTTTCTACACAGCTTCCGTTTATGATAAGGCCGATCAGGGCAGTATTTCTAATGATAAGCTCTTACGAATTCTAACGCCTATATTAAAAGGATATATTTGCAAACGCGCAAGATATGCAACCGGCGAAGGGATGGAAGCACGGGGCGGTAATGGATATATTGAGGATTGGGTGGATCCAAAGCTTGTTCGCGATGCTCATTTAGGATCAATTTGGGAAGGAACAACAAATATTATTTCATTAGATATTCTAAGAGCGCTGCAAAAGGATCAGGCTGGCGAGGTGTTTTTTGGTGATATCAAACAGCGAATTAATGAGGTCACAGCCCCGTTAGCAAAGGAAGCAGCGGAAGTGCTTTTACAAATTACCAATAAAATTGAAGCTCAAACGAAAAGAATCATTAGCCTAAATGGCCCGGAAAAAGAATTGCCTTCCAAACAATTACTAAATCGCATGTACCATGTTTTTGCGGCAAGCCTGCTATTAGAGGAAGCAAATGAGCAAATTATTGCTGGTGGTAATTATCGAAAGCTGTACATGACATTGGAATATATCAATCGCTTTATGCTGGCAAATGGGTTAGATGATACTCTTTTATCAAATCCTTCTTTATTAGAATGGTTCGATGCCATTGCAGATGGAGAGAAACTTCCTGCTTCCGCACTGGAAGGATTGTTAGCAAGGGTCCAAAATACAATATAAATGATAAAGACCGTGACACATGCTCACGGTCTTTATTATTTATCTTCTAGACTCCCAATATAAATCTTCTTCAATTGAACGGAAAGGAATCTCATCATTAACAATTTCAAAAAAACCACTTTTATACTTGGTTTTAATCCAAACATAATTTCCTTCAATAAGTTCAATTCCAAAAACATCTGACGGATACGGTCTTACAGCGTATAAACCATTGCCGCCAACCGTATGGTCAACCTTTTTAAGCTTCATTTTGGAAAAATCTCCGATAATCTTTCTGATCACATCCTTATCAGTTATCGATACCCGAACATCATCCGAATAGCGGTCAATAATCATTCTATCAATTTTAGATAACTCTTTTTCCGGAACAAGGTCTGTAAAAGATGTATATTGAGCCTGATTAAGAATAAATCCGATACTAAAAACAACAATTACGACAGCGACAAAGAATCTAATGATCCTTTTCAAAAGAAACCTCCTTTCGTTAAACTATATGTCCCATTAATTAGGAAAATGATTTGCCCAATTTTGAACAGCTGCAAAAAGAGATTCCTTATTCTGTTCGAATTGTTTTTTTCGATGACCGTTGGCTCCTGATGGATGGGGAAATCCAAAAATGTAAGTGTGATTTGGGATTTTCCCTTCATCCTGTAATTGCTTAATCACATGATCTACTGTTTTTCCGAGCGGAACCACTAGGGCAGGGGATTGAATTAGATTAAGCTCCTCAGGAAAAATTTTAAAGGCGGAATAAGAGAGCATGGCAGATTGATGAATGCGAGGCTGGTGCCCGGTGTAGTTTTTCCCTTGATAAAAAACAGGGTATTTTATGATAGATGTGGTGTGCAACAGTGATCTTTGTTCCCCAAATAAGAAGGAGGCACTTTCAATCCCTAATGCATCAGGAACTCCGCATTGATCCAGCATGTCATCTAGATTGGTGCGAATGGACCCGGCAAGTCCGCCTGCCTTTTTTGCCTCTATTAAAATCTGCTCGGTTTCCTGAGAATTCTCAAGGCTTTTTCGAACCTGCTCAAACGCTGATTTCATCTGCTTCCAACCAGGAGTAATACCTGCAATCACAACCGCAGCTTTACGATTCACATACTCGTTGTGCGGGGCGTAATACATTTCAATCGGGCCTTCCTTGTCCATTAAGAATTGTGCCGTTAGGAGATCTTTTTTAGAATATGGCCCATTGGATTTTAGGTTTTGGATGGCGGGTAGAAACTTATGGAAATGATTATTCATTAGATTGAAGGCCTCACTTTGATTCATATTGATGAAAAATTGTTTTTTCTGGAGCTCCCCTTTTTATAGAAGCGATTTCTTCCTCTGTTACATTGATAATATAGAATTCCGTCCCCCGGTGACTGGTATGAAAAGTTGCTTCAGTCACCCCGTTTGCAAAAAAATAACAGTAAACCATTTAAATGACCGGTTTTGTTAAACTAGTTATTCAATAGAAAGTTATTGAGGCATAGTTTTTACTTCCTTTAAAAAGGGAAATAGTTTCTTGTTTTAACTGATTATTACATCAAAGAGGGATTTAGTCCTGATTAAATGTAATAATTTGATATAATTGGTAAAGATAATTATATATATTTTGGGTGATTTATACTAATAACATAACGAATAATAAGTAATTACCTAAAGCGGAATATGAATGTTAGGAGTAATCTTATGCTCAAACAGGGTATTTATGAGGAAATTATCAATCAAAAACTCAAGAATGAATTAAACCAGCTTTCAGACGAATCCTTCGATGTTGGAAAGGAACAGATTGATGTTGAAGAGGCTAGAAAACTATTATCTTCTTACATTTCATTTGTTACTAGGAAGGCATTGAAATTTGTACGTGAGAATGAAAACGACGACCGCCAAGCATTGATAAATCAAATTCGAACCTGTAATGAAATTATTAACATTTTAAGTGAACATTTGGATGAAGAAGAATTCTCAGAACTTCAGATTGAAGAAGAAGGAGAGGTTCTTACTTCCGTTTATTCACGAATCAATTCTGTTCAAAGTATAAAAAAGGGAGAGGTTCTTCGTCCCATAACACCAATTTCACAAAGTTCATTATTTACAGGTTCTAGCTTTGAGCCAAATATGCTTGGTGAATTAAAAAAAGAGATTTTAACTGCCGACTCCATTGATATGCTTGTTTCTTTTATTAAATGGAGTGGTTTAAGATGCATTATTGAAGAATTAAGGACCTTTACATCAAAACCGAATAATAAACTAAGGGTAATTACAACCTCCTATATGGAGGCCACGGACTATAAGGCAATTCAAGAGCTAAGTCAGTTACCTAATACAGAGATTAAGATCTCTTTTGATGTTGAACGGACAAGGTTGCATGCAAAAGCTTATCTTTTTAAAAGAGAAACAGGCTTTAGCACAGCTTATATCGGCTCGTCAAATCTTTCAAATCCTGCCTTGACTTCTGGTTTGGAATGGAATATTAAAGTGACTGAAAAGGACTCATTTGATATATTAAAAAAATTTGAAGCCACCTTTGAAAGTTATTGGAACGATTATGAATTCAAAGTCTTCCATCAAGAAAATGAGGAAGATCATAAGCTCTTACAACAAGCATTGTCAAAAAATAAAATTCGAGAAAAACCTGAGTCTTATTACATATTTGACGTTAAACCGTATTTTTACCAAAAGGAAATATTAGAAAAGTTACAGGTGGAGCGGGAAGTATTTGGACGTATGAAAAATTTACTTGTGGCCGCAACTGGTGTGGGAAAAACGGTGATATCAGCGTTTGATTACAAACGATTTAAAAATAAAAATCAATCGTCAAAACTATTATTTGTTGCGCACCGTGAGGAAATTTTAAAACAAAGTTTGGAAACCTTCCGAGCCATATTAAAGGACCCTAATTTTGGAGATATGCTTGTAGGAAATACGCAACCACTGTCATTAGAACATCTGTTTGTTAGCATTCAGAGTTTTAACAGTAAAAAGCTTCATGAAATCACTTCAAGTGATTATTATGATTTTATTATTGTTGATGAATTTCACCATGCAGCGGCCGATTCATATCAGAAATTATTAGATCACTATCTTCCTACAATCCTCCTCGGACTAACGGCAACACCAGAGCGGATGGATGGAAAAGATATATTATCTTACTTTGATGATAAAATCTCTGCTGAAATGAGATTAACAGAAGCAATCAATCGGAAATTACTAAGCCCATTCCAATATTTTTGTGTAACTGATACAGTTGATCTTTCTAAATTGAAGTGGAGTAGAAAAGGATATGAAATTAAGGAATTAGAGAAAGTTTATACCTTAAATGACCATAGAAGCAGTTTAATTGTGAAAAGTTTAAATAAATACGTAACTGATATGGAGCAGGTTAGAGGAATTGGATTCTGCGTTTCAATTGAACATGCGAAATATATGGAAGCATTTTTTAATAAGGTCGGGATCCCGTCAGTTGCATTATACGGAAATGTTGATCGCAAAACTAGGAATGAAGCACAACATAAGCTAATTAATGGAGACATGAAATTTATTTTTGTTGTAGACCTTTATAATGAAGGTGTAGATATCCCAGAGGTAAATACTATTTTATTTTTACGTCCAACAGAAAGTTTGACCGTATTTTTGCAGCAGCTGGGTCGAGGATTGCGATTAGCAGAAGGTAAGGAATGTTTGACAGTACTTGATTTTGTGGGTCAAGCTCATAAAAATTATAATTATGAAGAAAAACTTCGTGCTCTTATTGGAAAAACGAAGCACTCTGTACAGCACTATGTAGAAAACGGGTTCTTTAACCTGCCAAAGGGTTGCTTTCTTCAGTTAGAAAAGCAAGCAAAAGAATATATTCTAAGAAATTTAAAGTCAAGTACTAATACCCGTGTAAACCTAGTGGCAAAAATAAAATATTTTGCGGAAGATACTGGTTTGGAGTTAACGTTAGCAAATTTCTTAAGACACAATCAGTTGACATTATATGATTTATATGGGAAAAATGGGGACCGCAGCTTTTCTCGTCTAAAAGTTGAGGCCGGAGTGACACCTGATTTTATATACAAAAATGAAAAAATGATAATGAAACGATTACCGAGTGTTTTTCATTTGAATTCAAAAAAGCTACTTCTATTTTTACTCCAATATATTGAAAAACGGGATGTAAACTCAGAAGAAGAAAAATCTATGCTGGCAATTTTCTATTATTCCTTTTATCAGTCACATCCAGAAAAAGAGGGGTTTTCAAGTTTGGAGGAGGGAATTCTTCAAATACTCTCGCAATCACAATATAAAGATGAATTAAAGGAAATTCTTCTATACCTTTATGAATCAATCGAAACAATGGAAATTGAAAACGACTTTAATTTTATAAGCCCGTTGGGCGTTCATTGTAACTATACAACTTCTCAGGTTCTTGCGGGGCTAGGTTATTATAATGAATCCAGTAGCCCAGCTTTCCGAGAAGGCGTTAAATATCTTGAAGATAAAAATCTCGATATTTTCTTTATAACTCTAAATAAATCTGAGAAAGATTTTTCTCCATCCACTTTGTATGATGACTATGCAATAAATGAACGTCTTTTTCATTGGCAAACGCAAAGTCGTATAGCTGAAGGAAGTAAAACAGCAGAACGCTATATCAATCATAAGAAGAACAACCATCAAATCGCACTATTTGTTAGGGAATATAAAAAAGAAAATGGCTATACATCGCCGTTTGTTTTCCTTGGAACAGCAGATTATGTGCGCCATTATGGCAGCAGGCCAATGAGCTTTATATGGGGTTTAAAAGAGGAAATGCCTGCTTATCTAGTTCCGAGGGCGAATAAGAATATTCTTTAGTTTATGAAAAGGGTTCTACAGGCATATTTTGCAAATCAGTTTGCCAATGCAGTAATAAGCCATTTAATAAAAAGGGAGACTAGATAACCTAGCCTCCCTTTTTACTGAGCCGTCTTTATGTTAGTCAGTTTTGTAGCTTGCTTGTTTAATTTTCTAATATATAAATTGTTTCCGATTAAGCTTGCAATGGTGATTAGGGCTCCGATTAGTTCGAATGCAGATAAATGGTACCCTTGAATAACGGAGATGGCAAAGGTTGTGACAGGAAGCAGGTTCATAAAGAGGATCCCATTTAAAGGGGTGAGTATCTTATTGCCATAATTCCATGTGAAAAGGGCTAATACTCCCGCAATCAAGGAAGTATATATAAGGGCTCCGGAAACATCCTCTATCATAGATACTGTTGGGATTTGCAGCCATCCTGCTAATGTTGCTGCTCCTACAATAATAATAACTGAAAAGATCCCATATAAATTCGTTATGGCGGAATACCTTAATGCTGACCAGGCAGGGAAAGAACTTCCGCCAGAAGTATAAATGACCCAGCATAAAGCACCAATCAGGATTAAAAGATTGGCAAACATATTTCCATCTTCTGAAACGAAGATACGTAAATCGCCTTTTGATATGACCATGACCACACCGATAAATCCTGTAATTATAAACAGAATGGTTCCTAATTTAGGAGCAGTCTTTTTAGTCACCCAATTAACAATGACGCCAAGAAGTGGCTGAATGGCCATCATGACTGCTGCAATAATTGCTCCTGAGGGGCCTGCTAATTTTTGTCCTAAAAATACAAAGAAACTGAAACCTGCAAAACCCATCGCCCCAAAAAACAATATTTTTCCTGTCTGTCCGTCTGTTGATAATTTTCCCTTTCCCTCTATGGCAATGAGTAAAAGCATTAAAATAATAGCCGCAGAACCATATCTTAATAGAGTGAAATAAAAGGGGTCCATGATCATTAGGGCATCACCCATAATCGGAAACATTCCACCCCAAGATATTACGGCAATTAAACACATGATTATACCGGTTAAAAATTTGTCATTCATCCCTGTTTGCTCCTTTTGATGTTTGTTTATGGAGTGCCAAAAAGATTTCCCTTTATGTATCTCTAAATTATATTACATAACCTTTTGATTTTTGTGAAAAATGGGAAAATTTATGTTCAAGCAGCGTATTTTCCTGGCAAGTGGTTAAGTTTAACAGGTTAAACTAGTCACAAGTAATCATCCGATCGAAATATTGAGTTTTGAATAATAGACAAAAAAATAAGACCACAGAAGTAGAAAAAGTTTAGACCACAGGACATGTGAAAACAATTTTATTCCTATTAAACTTAAATAGTATCAATGCTATAGCGGCAATAAACATCTTGGAGGGTAAAGTAGTGAAAAAAATTGGTCCTAAGGGCATGAAGTGGTTGAAAATCATTCACGTTTTTCTAGTAGTACTTTTTTTCGGAGGAATCCTGAGTTCGTTATCATTAAATCTTTATCTTGATTTTACAAAATTTGATGAAACGTATCTTGGTTATAAGAACATTGTGATTATCAGTGACAATATCGTCAGGTGGGGAGCAATTGGCACATTATTAGTGGGCCTTGTATATGGATTTTTCACCAACTGGGGATTTTTTAAGCATAAATGGGTTGGCGTTAAATTTGTGCTATATATTATCCAAACGATTGTTGGTATTTTTGTCATTGATGAGCTGATGGTAACCAATATGGAGTTACTGGAAACACAAAAGGAATTAGCCTTAAGCAACCCTGAATTCATTCAAAATCATGAGCTTCGGCAATATGCGGTTTACTTTCAGGTAGCCGTTACGATTTTCATCTTTATTATTTCTTATTTAAAGCCTTGGAAAAAGAAGAAAATCCAGGCAAAACCAAGTTGAATTTGTTAGGAGTTTATAAGGACGATAGAACTATTGCTTTTCCAATAGTTCTATCATCCTTATTTTCTTTTAGGCTTTGTTAAATTTTGCCGTTGATTTCCTCTCCAGGCGCTTCGCTTTCCAGGGGGCATTTTGCGAGCCTCCTCGTCACATTCGTTCCTGCGGGGTCTCGCTTCAATGCTGATCCCCTAGGAGTCTTCGCGCCTTCCGCTCCAATCAACTAAACGGTTAAAATTAACATTGAGGTATAACACAGACTTCATTTAATTAATAACTCCCTCAACCTTACCCATCATTTCTCTATCAACGAAACAGCAGCTTCCCTGTATTAATTTACATTGTTTTTTAATGACAGCAATGTTTAAAGATAATTCATCAATGTGAGAATAGTGCTGATGCCTATTTGTTAAAACAGCAATTGATAATGATAGGAGGGGAGCCTTTGTTTTTTTGCCAGAGCGATTTTCTGCGATTACATATTGCTGTGTTAAATGTTCGTCCTCATAGTATTGTTTAATCATGTTTTGGAAGTCTGCAACGATCATTCGGCAAACAGGTTCGACGTCGTAGTTTTTAATAATAGCCATAAAATCATCGCCGCCAATATGCCCTAAAAAATTAACATTTGAAAGATGTTTTTTAAGCAGATCACTAAACGTTTGGAGAAGGTCATCTCCTTTTTTAAATCCATATGTATCATTGTATGCTTTAAAATGATCTAAATCGAAGTAGAGAATACTGTATTGCTTTTCAGTTAAAACAGATTTGAGCTGGCTTTCAATCATATGGTTTCCTGGCAGCTTGGTGAGCGGATTTAAATAACTGGCAAATTCAACTTGAACCTCTACTAGTTTCATCAGCAATTTTTGTATGCTTACAATTCCTGCATAGTGACCGTCTTTTGTCACAATTACATAATCATAGAGATCTTCTTCTTTTCTATTCATAGATAATTTACTTACGATGGTAATAGGCTCATTGAAATCAACGATGAGAGGGTCAGTTTTTGCAACAAGTTCGATTTCTCTGCCCATATAAAGATTGTAGCCATATAAAGAACCAATTTTTTGATAAAAATGCGATCTTGGCAAAAGGGCAATTGGTTTTTCTCCTTTTACAACAACAATTCCTTGTAATTTTGAATCCTCACCAAAAAGCTGATCTGCTTTTTTCCCTTTTTCGTGCTGGGTCATACATGGTACTGTTTCTATAATTTCACCGATATTTATCATCATATGTTCACCCTCTAATGATCACTCAGTTGGCAACATGGAATGATTCTTTCATTTCAGTCAACTTAGTTGGCATTATCCCTAATTTAATATTTCTATCCGGACGTCCTAAAGCATAACCCTGGGCGTAATCTACCCCTATTTTACGGATATATTCAAGCTCTTCCACACGTTCAATGCCTTCGCCGATAATTTTAATATGGGATTGTTTGGCATACTCTGCGATTAATGTTACTAATCTTTGCTGCTGCGGCTGTTGATCGATGTGGTCAATCAATGACCGATCCAGTTTAATAAATTCCGGTTTTAGATAGATGAGTGTTTTCAGGCTGTTATAGCCGGAGCCAACATCGTCAACAGCAATCCGAAACCCTTGCTTACGATAATGTGACAGTACTTTTTCAAATTGGGCAAAGTCGGTTACTGCACTTTTTTCGGTTATTTCAAAAACTACCTGACACGGTTCGATATTAAATTCTTTTAAGAGCTGCAGTGTTTCCCCGCTATGATAATTGGTATCCATTAAAACATGCGGATGGATGTTTAGAAATAACATAAAGTTCTGCTTACTATCTTTATCGTTCAAGCGTTCAATAAATCGTTTAAGGGAAATGTTTCTGCAAAAGCATTCAAACAAAAATACCTGATCGGTTTGGCCAACAAAATCATAAAAGTTTTCCGTATTGGGAAACAAAGATGAAGACGGGGGCCGATTGAGAGCCTCATAGCCGATAGTCCTCTCAGATGAAAGGTCTACAATTGGCTGGTAAAAAGTATCTAATGAATTTTGTTCGATAATTTCTTGTAAGCACATGAACCTTCGATAATATAAAAATTCTTGTTTTCTACGCTTGTTTAGAAGTTTTAAATAAGAGAAAAGTTTGTTTGATCTGGAACTTGATGACTTCTGCTGAATAATAAAATTCACCTTCTTCAATGATTGTCCTATTCATTGTAAGGCAGAAATATTAAATCTTAGTAAATACAAGGTTAATATTTGGTAAAGGAAAGATATATTGGAAAAGTGGTTAGGAACGCCTTACGGGAAGTGAAGCGCTTTTCGCAGCAATCAAGCTGAAGATTTAACATATCCTTATTTATAAAGACTAATTATCTAGTAAAATTAGCACAGTCTAATATATTTTCTATGTTAAAATAGTAAAGGTTAATTCTGATAAAATATATAAAAAGTACCATCAAAAATAATAACGCATCGCAGAAAGAGGATATTTATGAAGATTAAAACAAAACTAATTCTACTAGTTTCATTCCTGGTGCTCAGTTTATTTATTACTGGGTTTTTAGCTGTTTTTCAATCGGCTCAGACGGATAAAATCTATCGCGACATCGAAAATCAACAAAGTTTGCAGCTGACACTCAAATCAATCCAATATCGTTTTACAGGAATTTCTAATGACGAGAGAGGTTACCTTCTTACAGGTGATAAAGAATTTCTGTCCGGAATTGATAGTAAGATCAAAGACATAGAGCATTATTTTTCGGAGGCAAATAACCTTCAGCTTAATCCTTCAGATAAAAAGGTATTAGAGAACATTAATAACAGCCTTCAAACCTATTTTGAAAAAAATAAACAAATGGCAGATGCTTACCAAGACGGGGACGTCAGTAAAGCACAGGAAATACATATGTTAGAACAAAGGGATCTAAGAAAAGGGTTAGTAGATCCAAGTGTGGAGAATGTAATCGATCAAGTAACCAAAACAATTGATGAGGATACGAATTTACTTGAAAAGACTCAACAAATCAGTTCGGCAATCTTATATCTGACAATAGCCCTATCTGTTATTGGCGGAATGATTGTTTCATCCCTTATTATTCGGTCAATAAATAAGCCAATTAAAAAAATGAATGTCCGTTTGAAAGAAATTGCCGAGGGTGAGGGTGACCTTACACAAGGAATCTTTATTAAAACACGTGATGAATTAGGTGAAATGGCTTCCTCTTTTAACCTTATGGTTGGAAAGCTAAGGGAATTAATTAGGTCTGTAGCATCTAGTGCAGAGCAAGTGGCGGCAGCATCTGAACAGTTATCTGCGAGTGCAGAAGAAACAACGAAATCAACAGAATTAATAGCTTCAACAGTTCAAGAGGTTGCTGCCGGGGCGGACAAGCAAGTTCAAAATTTAAATGAAACGAATGTAACTGTTACTCATTTAACTTCGTTAGTAAATCAAGTGGTTGAAAGGGCCGAGATCGTTTCTAGTACATCGGTCCAAGCTTCTGATAAGGCTGTTGACGGTAATCAATCAATCAGCAATATTATTTATCATATGGATGAAATTAACGTAACTGTTAATCGTCTTGCTGATAAAGTGAGGACCCTGGGAGACCGTTCTAGTCAAATTAATCAAATCATTGGCGTCATTACAGGTATTGCTAACCAAACCAATCTTTTAGCCTTAAATGCAGCGATTGAAGCAGCCAGGGCAGGAGAGCATGGAAAAGGATTTGCTGTTGTTGCTGATGAAGTTAGAAAGCTTGCGGAGCAATCATCCAACTCTGCGCAACAAATTGCAGCACTGATTTCGGACATCGAAACGGATACAGCCGAAACAGTCTACACCATGAATGATACAACAAATAAAGTCTCAGATGGAATTGGACTTATTCAAGAGGCTGGAAGTGCCTTTCAGCTAATTGAAAAAGCTGTGCAAGAAGTTAGTTTTCAAATACAAGAAGTCAAATCTGCGATACATGAGCTATCTGCAGGCTCGGCACAGGTGGAAAAAGGGGTGGAAATTGTTGCTGCCATATCAAATGGGACAGCAGGCGGGACGCAAAGTATTTCAGCTTCTGCCGAGGAACAGCTGGCGGCCATGGAAGAAATCACAGCCTCTTCTACTTCATTAACTAGAATGGCTGAGGAATTACAGGATTTAATTAAAAAATTTAAATATTAAAGGCAGCTGAAATGGCTGCCTTTTTATATTTTCCCCTTCTAAAAAGGCTTATTTTAACATAGTTTCAGTTGAGCGAATAAAAACTGAAACTACTAGTAGAGACATCCATGCCAAGGTTTTAGAAAAAATATGCTTGAGATTTATCTATTTGAAAGAAGTGAAGAGATGGCTGAGACAATATGGATACAATATGCCTGGGCTTTGTTTATTTTAATTGGACTAGAAGGATTATTATCTGCTGACAATGCCCTCGTATTGGCAGTTATAGCTAAACATTTACCTAAAAGTCAAAAAAGTAAGGCGATAAATTATGGAATAATCATGGCGTTTGGATTCCGGTTTGCTGCACTGTTTGCGATTTCTTTTATTGCAAATGTCTGGCAGGTACAGGCGATAGGGGCAGCATATCTTCTTTACCTGGGTTTAAAACATGTTATTCAAGCAAGATTTGGAAAAGAGAATGATAACATTCAAAAGAAAGCAGCTGGTAGAGGGTTTTGGCCCACAGCAGGAAAGGTTGCCATAGCTGATCTTGTATTTGCCATTGATTCCATTCTTGCTGCTGTTGCTCTCGCCATTGGTCTTCCAGATTCGCCACTTAATGATTTCGGCGGAATGGATGGTGGGCAATTTATAATTGTACTGCTTGGCGGGACTGCTGGCTTAATATTAATTAAATATGCGGCAGCATGGTTTGTACAGCTTCTTGATAAACGTCCAGCTTTGGAAACAACAGCCTATGAAATTGTTGCCTGGGTCGGTGTCAAACTTGCAGTCACTGCTCTTGCCCATGAGGATATTGGTATCTTAGATCATGATTTTCCCCATAGTCCAGCTTGGACTCTCATTTTCTATGGGGTATTAGTTGCTATTGCTCTCATCGGCTGGTTCGGATCGGGCAGGAATTCTAAGAGATTAATTCCTAATAGGTGACGGTAATACTACATTAAAATACCTTATGATGGGAATGAATAAATTGAATTTCTAAGAAAAAATGGTATTAAAAGGAGGTTAACATTTTGGCAGCGAACAAAGATATCGATTCTTCAAATGGACAAGACGTGAAGCGGGAGACGCTGACAACACGTCAGGGCCATCCTGTTCCGGACAACCAAAACATCCGTACAATTGGAAATCGTGGACCGGCTACGCTTGAGAATTACCATTTCATTGAAAAAATTTCTCATTTTGACCGTGAAGAAATACCGGAGCGTGTCGTTCATGCACGTGGAGCGGGGGCATTTGGATATTTTGAAACATACGGAAAAGTTGGAGATGAACCAGTAGAGAAATATACTCGCGCGAAGGTATTTTCGGGTGCAGGAAAGAAAACACCGCTAATGGTTCGTTTTTCCACAGTGGCTGGAGCAAAAGATTCGCCGGAAACAGCCCGGGACCCTCGTGGTTTTGCGGTAAAAATGTATACCGAAGATGGAAACTGGGATCTGGTTGGGAACAACCTGAAAATTTTCTTTATCCGTGATGCGATGAAGTTTCCTGATATGATACACGCGTTTAAAGCAGATCCAGCTTCTAATGTGCCAAATCCACAGCGTATGTTTGATTTCGTCTCCCGTACACCAGAGGCAACACATATGATCACACTCCTTTTCTCGCCATGGGGCATTCCAGCTACTTACCGCCACATGCAGGGATCTGGTGTAAACACCTATAAATGGGTAAATGACAAAGGCGAGGCAGTATTAGTGAAGTATCATTGGGAGCCGAAGCAAGGGATACGGAACTTAACACAAGAAGAAGCAAATGAGATTCAGGCGAAAAATGTCGGTCATGCCACACAAGACTTATATGAAGCGATTGAACGAGGAGATTATCCGGAATGGGAGCTTTATGTGCAAATCATGGAAGATGATTACCACCCTGAACTCGATTTTGATCCGCTCGATGATACGAAAATATGGCCAGAGGATAAGTTCCCATGGCTGCCAGTGGGTCGGATGGTCCTTGATCGCAATCCAGTAGATTATCATGCTGAGATTGAGCAAGCAGCCTTTGGTACAGGGGTTCTAGTAGATGGAATGGATTTTTCGGACGATAAAATGCTGCAAGGACGTACCTTCTCTTACTCTGATACACAGCGCTATCGTATAGGTGCGAACTATTTGCAATTGCCTGTGAATGCACCGAAAGCACCTGTTCGTACAAACCAGCATCGAGGACAAATGGATATGCGTGATCCGAAGGAGTCTGGAGAGAATCCACATATTAACTATGAGCCATCAATGCTCGGCGGCTACGAGGAAGCAAGTAAAGGTGTTCTCCCGCCGCACCGTCCAAAGTACAATGCAGAAGCAATGAGTGCACCTATTGATCGCCCTAACAACTATGGTCAAGCTGGAAATACATACAGGGAGTTTGAGGAATGGGAGCGCGAAGAATTAATCAAGAACCTTGCTGACGCACTTGCGGTATGTGATAAGCGAATTCAAGATGCGATGATTGCCCACTTCACAAAGGCAGATGAAGAATATGGTCGTCGTGTAAAGGAAGCAATTGAACAAAAAATGAAAGAATTACAAGAAATGGAGAAGGGAAATAAAGTTCCGGGCCGTGAATCAGGTCAATCGAAATTTGGTCAAGGTTCATTAGCCGCCAACGAAGCAACAAAAGATGCTGTGAAAAAAAGCCATGAAGCTGATCCTTATTAAGGATGAAAGCTGCATAAGGACAACCGAAAAGCTGCTAAAAGCAAAAAGCCGAGGAAAACGCGATGGGTTTACTCGGTTTTTTGATGTGTTAACCGCTTAGTTGATTGGATCGGAAGGCGCGTAGACTCCTGGGGGATCAGCGTTGAAGCGAGCCCCCGCAGGAGCAAGGCGACGAGGAGGCTTGCAAAAAGCCCCCCGGAAAGCGAAGCGCCAGGAGAGGAAATCAACGGCAAAAATAACAGAGAGCCATATGTTAAAAAAATACATAGATCTACATATGCTTTTTTAAATTTCACTATGTTTTGATTAGCAGTTTCGCCTGAGGAAAGGTTATTATTAGGTATGAAGATGCTAAAATGAAACATGGGGTGAAATGGTGAGTGTATTTAACTATTGAAGAAACGGCTGAATATTTATCTGTGTCAGAACAGTATGTAAAGAATTTAATTCTGCAGGGAAAAATACGATTTCTCCAAGACGGTGAAGGCGCGATATTAATTTTTAAAGACCAGTTCAAAACACATTTTGAACAGCTTGAGAGATATAAAGATTTAGTTAAGGAATTGGCGAATGAACCCATTCCGGAAGATAGAGATATAAAAGATGAAGACTAAAGGAGCGAATACATATGCAAAAGGTAACACCGTTTTTAATGTTTCAAGGCGGCAAGGCAGAGGAAGCAATGAATTTCTATACATCTCTTATTGAGGACTCTGAAATTACCAGTATCGTTCGATATGGTGCTGACGGCCCTGGGGATGAAGGAACCGTCATGCAAGCCCTTTTTACCTTAAAAGGCCAGGAATTTATGTGCATCGACAGTAATATTAAACATCAATTTGACTTTACTCCATCATTTTCCATCTTTCTTACTTGTGATACGGAAGAAGAACTCGACCGTCTTTATGAGACACTTATGGAAGGCGGACAAGCCCTGATGCCATTAGGCAACTACGGCTTCAGCAAAAAATTCGGCTGGGTGAATGATAAATTTGGGGTTTCTTGGCAACTTAATCTGCTTTAAAAAGAATTTTTGAACGTGTGGAGAGGGGACTGGCAGATGATAGAATTAAAATATTTTGACCACTCAGATTTTAAACAGCTCATAGACTGGATTGAATCACCACAATTCCTGCTTCAATGGTCAGGACCCTTCTTTGAATTTCCTCTAACAGCTAATCAGCTGGAAAAATACATAGAGAAGGCCAATCGTGACGACTCTGAAACGCTAGCTTTTAAAGTAATCGATCAAGAAAGCGGTAAAACGATTGGCCATATTTCCTTAGGGAGGATCGACCGGAAAAATCAGTCGGCAAGAGTTGGAAAAGTATTAGTTGGCGATCAAGCGGTGAGAGGAAAGGGAATAGGCCTGCAAATGATCAAAGAAATTCTTAAAATTGCTTTTGATGAACTTCACTTGCATAGAGTGAGCCTAGGCGTTTTTGAATTTAATCATTCGGCCATTGCCTGCTATGAAAAAGCCGGATTCCAAAAAGAAGGGCTGCTTCGCGATGAAAGAAAATTTGGAAATGAATACTGGGGATTATGGGAAATGAGCATTTTGGAGCATGAATGGGAAAAATTAAAAAGTTCTCCTATTTTCGCAAGCCGAAAGAGGTAAACGATGAAAGATAAAGTAATAAGCGTATTTGATAAGCTTGCACCAATCTATGCAAATAGTGTGGATACTAACAGCCCCTATAACAGTGAGTACGAAAGACCAGCAATGATCATCCATTTTCCGATATAAGACTATTGGAAGACCCACATTATTTTGATACAGAACTTATCATTGATAAATGGGTTAAAGAAGGCAGATTATTTGAGGTTCCTTTTTACAGACGATCTATTCAAGAAATAATTAATACCACCTTACACTACTTTAATATTGTTGAAATCATTGAACCTAAACCTACTGAAAACTTTAAAAATCGATTACCGGATAGATATGAAAGTCTTTTGAAGTGTCCACAATTCCTAATCATAAAAGCGGTAAAACTATGAAGCATTTCTGTATAGAAGTGCTTTTTTTATATGAATTAATAGTTTAATTATATGTCGCGTTTTTCAGTCTGATTTTTAAAATTATTCATGTATTTATAATAATATTTTTCTCATCTTATTTTAATAAAACTCATAATATTATATTTAATAAAACAGAATTAGAAAAATAAAAAGGAGGGATGGTTATGCTGGACAAGCTTATAGAGCATTTAAGGTTTCAGTGTATTTTTACTACAGACAAACATTTTAATCCTAATAAGAAAACATTTATGGCTTCAAAGCTTTGTTCAAGTGATGTAGAAGAAATAATTAATGTATTTAAGCAGACTTTCTCAAGTTTTTGTATGCTTTATTCAAAATTTGAAGTAGAGGTTGTTGCCACTAGTGAAGAGTATATTTTTTTTCTCCAGCAAAAAGATATTATATTGGATGAAATTGCCAACCATGGTCTAGTTTTAAATCATACGTTTAAACAAATTCTAAACTTAATTCCAGAAGGTGTCACTATTACTAATAGTTCAGGGAATTATGTCTTTCAAAATGATGCGATCATCGAGTTAAGTGGTGGGAATAATATCGGCAGGAATGTTGAAGAATTGATTCAATCGGGTTTTATGACTGAATCATCTGCATTAAAGGTTCTTCGGGAAAATAAGGAAGTAAATATTTTTTCAAATATGTCCAATGGAAGGAAACTGTTGGTTTCCGGAAAACCTATAAGGGATTCAACTGGCGAAATTAGTTTTGTCATTTCAACTACGAGAGATATGACAAGATTAAAAGAATTAGAGCATGAAATAGCTAAACTTGAACAAGTAAATAAGAAAATAAAAGACCAGTTGGAAACCTTGGAAGATAATATAACCATTAAAAATGGTGTTATAGCGCACGATCCAAATATGCTAAAGGTGGTAGATCGTGCACTGAGAGTTTCAAGGGTTGATTCTTCGATATTAATACAAGGTGAATCTGGTGTTGGAAAGGAAGTAATTGCTAAACTTGTTCATCAAAACAGTACAAGATGTGACAAGCCATTAATAACCATTAATTGTGGAGCAATTCCTGAGCATTTACTTGAGTCAGAGTTATTCGGCTATGAAAAAGGAGCATTTACAGGCGCCAGTTCCAAAGGAAAAAGAGGTTTGTTTGAATTAGCAGATGGAGGAACCATTTTTTTGGATGAAATAGGTGAAATGTCTATACAGCTTCAAGTAAAGCTGCTCCGGGTTCTTCAAGATTCTGAAATAACAAGAATAGGCGGAACGGAACCATTCCATGTTGATGTTCGTGTTATCACTGCAACAAACCGAGAATTGATT